>ERZ1370068.11315-contig-994_pt1 | contig 40595 bp, 46 predicted proteins | sample MGYA00561227_ERZ1370068 | MGnify/ENA primary metagenome ERZ1370068 (study PRJEB38410, sample SAMEA6850437) | metagenome | study: Metagenomic assessment of the ecological functions of the soil: analysis of the soil microbiota associated with the... | reverse complement strand
TCGTTGTGCTTCGTTCAGTTACGTATTGCTCATCTCGTCCACCGCCGCCGGGTCGCTGGCCGCGGTGCGCCCGGCCGCCTGGTACAGGTCTCTCCAGCCTGGCTGCGGCCGCGTCGAGCAGCTCCGGCCGGTAGTCCCAGCTCTCCGCCCACGGGCGGTCAGGATCATCAGCCTGACCGCCGCCGCCGGATGGTAAGCCAGGCAGCTCTTCGAGCAGCACCAGGTTGCTTAAGCCGACTTGGCCATCTTCGCGCCACCGATGGTGACCGTGCCCACATGCAGCCAGGCCCGCGCGCGTACGGCCGCACGCCGGTGAACGCCTCGGCCATCGCCGCGTGGTAGGCGTGGTGCGGGAACCGCAGGTCCGCGCCGCCGGCGTGGACGTCGACCGCGGGCCCGAACACCGACATCGCCATGGCGGCGCACTCGGCGTGCCAGCCCGGTAAGCCCGGGCCCCAGGGGAGTCCCAGGCCGGGTGGCCCGCCTCGCTGGCCTGCCAGATGGCCGTGTCCAGCGGATCGTCCTTGGCCGGGTCGTCCGGGCGGTAGGCGTACTCGCCGGACAGCCGGGATGGCCTCGGCCCGGTCCAGCCCGGCCCGGTCGGCCACGTCGCCGCCGCGGAAGTAGACGCTCCCCTCGCGGGCGTAGGCCGCTCCGCGTCCAGCAGTTCCGACGCGAGCCGGATGACCTGCTCCACATACCGGTGGGCCCGCGGCTCGTGCTCGGGGGCGCGGACGTTCAGCGCGGCCATGTCCCGCTCGAACTGGAACTGCTGGATCGCCGCGAAGGTGTCGTAGGCCGCTCCCGCCCGGCGCGCGCCGCCGCGTCGAGCACGTCGTCCACGTCGGTGACGTTCCGGCACACCTCCGGCTCCACCCCGAGGAAGCGCAGCGTGCGGCCGAGCGTGTCCACCCACGCGAACGCGGCCGCGTGCCCGAGATGCGTAACGTCGTACGGGGTGATGCCGCACGCGTACACGCGGGCCCGGTCCAGCAGTTCCACCCGCTGGCCCGCGATCACCGCCGCGGGCGCGCCATGCGGCTGTGTGGATTCGCGTCATGGTTCCAGTGTCGGCCATGCGGGCTGCGGCCGTGTCAGTGCCCAGCACTGCCTCAGCATGTGACAGCGGAGCTGGATTTCCTTGATCACCTGGTGCGGGAGTCGCGCGCTTCGCCGAGGCGATCAGCCGCCGCTCCCAGCCGGGGGCCCGGTGCCGTCCTGCCCGGACTGGAACGCCGACGACCTGCTGTGGCACCTGGCCGAGGTGCAGTGGTTCTGGGCCACGATCGTGCGTGAGCGGGTCACCGACGCGACCAGGCGGGAGCGCTCAAGCCGCCGCGGCCGCGGCTGACCAGGCGGGGCTGGCCGCGTTCTATCGACCGCGCCAGCCGCGGCACTGGCCGACGTCCTCGCCGCGACCCCGCCGGACACGCCCGCCTGGACCTGGTCGGAGGACCAGACGGTGGGCTTCATCCGCCGCCGCCAGGCCCACGAGGCCCTCATCCACCGGGTCGACGCCGAGCTGACCGCGGGCCACCGCACCCCGATGGACCCGGGCCTGAGCGCGGACGGCGTGGACGAGGCGCTGCGCATCATGTACGGCGGCGTGCCGCCGTGGGAAGCTTCACGCCCAGCGGCCCGGGCACGCTGCGGCTCCGGGCCTCCGACACCGGCACATACCTGGCTCGTTGACCACCGGCCGCTTCACCGGCACCGACCCCGGCGACGGCAAGAGCTACGACGAGCCCGACATCGACGCCGCCGACCGCGACCCCGGTGACCCGGCCGCCGCCGAGGTCGTGGGCACCGCGGCCGACCTCGACTGCTGGCTGTGGCACCGCCCGGCATACACGCCGGTCACCCCACCGGCGACCCCGAGGTGCTCGCCCGCTTCGAGTCGGCCATCGCCCCCGGCATCGACTGACCCAGGACGGTCCCACCCCCTCGATCACTTGTCCTTGCGGGCGGACTGACCGACTCCGCCCGCCCGGCGGCCCCGTCTCACGCATCGGCGGGCCGTAGCCGCCCCCGCCGGGGGTCTCGAGCACGAACAGGTCGCCGGGGCCGACCGCGACCGAGTCACAGTGCAGCCATCGGGGACGACCGTCCCGTCCGCCCGCTCGATCCAGTGCCGCCCCAGCGCCCCGGGCGAGCCGCCCGCCATCCCGTACGGCGGCACCCGCCGGTGACTGGTCAGGGTGGTCACCGTCATCGGCTCGCCGAACCGGATCTCCCGGTGGCCCCCGTCGCCGCCCCGCCAGCGTCCCGCGCCGCCGCTGCCGCGCCGGATCACGTACCGCTCCAGCCGCACCGGGTACCGCCACTCCAGCACCTCGGGATCGGTGAGCCGGGAGTTGGTCATGTGCGTCTGCACCACGTCCGCGCCCGCGAAACCGTCCCCGGCCCCCGACCCGCTCGACACCGTCTCGTAGTACTGGTGCCGCTCGTTGCCGAAGGTGATGTTGTTCATCGTGCCCGAGCCCTCCGCCTGCACCCCCAGCGCCGCGTACAGGGCGCCGGTGACCGCCTGCGAGGTCTCCACGTTCCCGGCCGCCACCGCCGCCGGGTACGCCGGGGCGAGCATGCAGCCCGGCGGGATGATCACCGTGACCGGCTTCAGGCAGCCCGAGTTCAGCGGGATGTCGTCGGCCACCAGCGTGCGCAGGACGTACAGCACCGCGGCCATCGCCACCGAGGACGGCGCGTTGAAGTTGTCCGGCAGCTGCGGCGAGGTGCCGGTGAAGTCGATCACCGCCGACCGCGCCGCCCGGTCCACCCGCACCGCGACCTTGATCACGGCCCCGTTGTCGAGCTCGTAGCGTGCACTCGCCCGTCGCGCAGCGCGCCGATCACCCGGCGCACCGCCTCCTCGGCGTTGTCCTGCACGTGCCCCATGTAGGCCTGCACCACGTCCAGCCCGAAATGGCCGACCATGCGGCCCAGCTCGGCGACCCCCTTCTCGTTGGCGGCTATCTGCGCGCGCAGGTCGGCCAGGTTGACGCTCGGGGTTGCGGGACGGGTGGACGGCGCCGCGCAGCAGGTCCAGCGTGGCCGCCTCGCGCAGGTCGCCGTCGCGGCACCAGCAGCCAGTTGTCGATCAGCACCCCTCCTCCTCGATCCGGGTGCTGAACCAGCAGGCATCGAGCCCGGCGTGATGCCGCCGATCTCGGCGTGGTGCCCGCGCGAGGCCACGTAGAACAGGATCTCGGCCCGCCTGGCCGAACACCGGCGTGACCACCGTGACGTCGGGCAGGTGGGTGCCGCCGTGGTAGGGGTCGTTGAGCACGTACACGTCGCCGGGCCGCATCCGGCCTGCGTTGCGGCGAGCCACGATCTTGATGCTCTCGCCCATCGACCCGAGGTGGACGGGCATGTGCGGCGCGTTGGCGATCAGCCCGCCGTCGGCGTCGAACACCGCGCACGAGAAGTCGAGCCGCTCCTTGACGTTGACCGAGTGGGCGGTCGCCTGCAGCCGCACGCCCATCTGCTCGGCGACCGACATGAACAGGTTGTTGAAGATCTCCAGCATCACCGGGTCCACCGCGGTCCCGGCGGCCGCCCGGCCGGGCCGGGCCTGCACCCGCGTCAGCAGCAGGTCACCCCGCCCGGTCAGCTCCGCCCGCCAGCCCGGCTCGACCACGGTGGTCGCGAAGTCCTCCACGATCAGCGCCGAGCCCGGCGACCCGCTCGCCGGGGCGCAGGTCCCGCCGCCGCGCCAGCCGCGCCCGCGTCCACCCACCGGCCGTATGCAGCAGAACGGATGCTTCGCCCCGCCCGCCTGCCCGGGCCGCTGCGGCTGCCCCGGCGGCCCGCCCCCGGCGCGCGTCAGCCAGACCGGTGCGGCCAGCGGCGCGGAGGGGGCGGCGAGCTCGACCGACACGGCCTCGGCGATGATCGCCTTGCCGGGCATGAGGAAGGAGAAGAACTGCCGGTACGACCTGCTCGAAATCGGCCATCATCTGGGGCAGCGGGCCCAGCGGGACCGGCAGCGCGGTGTCGGTGCCCTCGTAGCGCAGATGGGCCCGGCGCACCTCACGGACCCCGGTCAGGCCCGGCCGCGCCGTCAGCGACCGCGCCCGCCTTCGCGAGTGCCGCCAGCGCGTCGGCGGCGAGGGCGTCGGCCACCCGGTCCAGCTCGGGCCGCACAGCCAGCGGACAGCGGCGCCTCGACCGATCTGCTCCCGCATCGCGGTCACGTCGGCCAGGCCCATCCCGTACGCGGACAGCACGCCAGCCAGCGGGTGGATCAGCACCTCGGTGATGCCCAGCGCGTCGGCGACCGCGCACGCGTGCTGGCCGCCTGCCCCGCCGAACGTCGCCAGCACGTACCGGGTGATGTCGTAGCCGCGCTGGACCGAGATCTTCTTGATCGCGTTCGCCATGTTGGCCACCGCGATCTCCAGGAACCCGGCCGCGACCTGCTCGGGCGCGGGCGCTGGCCTGGCCGGTCGCCTCGCCGATCTGGCGGGCCAGGGCCGCGAACTTCTCCCGCGACGATCCCGGCGTCGAGCGGCTCGCTCGCCGCTGGCGCCGAACACGGCCGGGAAATACTCCGGCTGGATCCGGCCGAGCATGATGTTGGCGTCGGTGACGGTGAGCGGGCCGCCGCGGCGGTAGGCGGCCGGGCCCGGGTCCGCCCCGGCCGAGTCCGGGCCGACCCGGTACCGGCTGCCGTCGAAATGCAGCACCGAGCCGCCGCCAGCGGCGACCGTGTAGATGCTCAGCATCGGTGCCCGCATCCGCACCCCGCCGACCTGGGTCTCGTACTGCCGCTCGAACTCGCCCGCGAAGTGCGACACGTCGGTGGAGGTGCCGCCCATGTCGAACCCGATCACGCGGCCGAAGCCAGCCGCCTGGGCGGTGCGGGCCATGCCGACGATCCCGCTTACGTAGGCCGGACAGGATCGCGTCCTTGCCCCGGAACAGGTGCGCCTCGGTGAGCCCGCCGTTGGACTGCATGAACTGGAGCCGGACGCCGCCCAGCTCGCTGGCGACCCGGTCCACGTAGCGGGCGATGATCGGCGACAGGTAGGCGTCCACCAGCGTGGTGTCGCCGCGGGAGACGAGCTTCATCAGCGGGCTGGTGGCGTGCGACTCCGACACCTGGGTGAACCCGGCCGCGCGGGCGATCTCGCCGATCCGCGTCTCGTGCGCGGGGTAGCGGTAGCCGTGCATGCACACCACCGCCACCGACCGGAACCCTCGGCGTGGGCGGCCCGCAGGTCCCGGGCGACCCGCTCGGTGTCGAGCGGGACGATGACCTCGCCGTGCGGGCCGATCCGCTCGGCCGCCTCGATCACCCGCGAGTACACCATCTCGGGCCGGACGATCCGGCGGGCGAAGATCGTCTGGCCGTTCCTGGTAGGCGATCCGCAGCGCGTCGGCGAAGCTCAGCCGTGATGACCAGGACGGTGGGCTCGCCCGTGCGCTCCAGCAGGGCATTCGTCGCGACCGTGGTGCCGAGGCGGACCACGCTGATCCGTTCGGCGGGAATGGGCGGCGCCGGCGGGGACGGACGAGCAGGTGCCGGATCCCGGCCACGGCCGGATCGTCGTAGCGGCCGGGTTCTCCGAGAGCAGCTTGTGCACGGCCAGCGTGCCGTCCGGGCGGCGCGCGACCACGTCGGTGAAGGTGCCGCCGCGGTCGATCCAGAACTCCCAGCGACCGTCCATCGGCCCTCCCTGCGCTCATGCTGCCGTCTGCCCTGATCGGCCGCGGGGCCGGTGCGCCAGCCCTCGACCTGCCGCTGCGGGCCGTTCGTAACGCTGCGGCGGCCTGGTGCGTTCCGGATATGGATGTCCATGCTAAGTTCGCGCGGTTCCACCGTGAGCGGCCGCGGGCATCCCAGAGAGGGAGCCAGAGGCGCGGTGCCGCCGACGATGCGGCACCGCGCCTTTGACGTCTGATGGGCGCCTGTGTCCCGTGAGTGTCTCGTCGCACCTGGCCCTGGACGAATGATCGTACATTTAACTTTACGGGCGACCGCCGGGAAAGGATAGCCGGCCATGGTGGAAGTGCTCCCGATCGAGACGCTGCCGCTCGGCGACCGCAGCTATCTGGTGCATGACGGCGAGACCGCCCTGGTCATCGACCCGCAGCGGGACATCGACCGGGTCATCGCGCTGGCCGCCTGACGCCGGTGTGCGGGTCACCCACGTGGCCGAGACACACATGCACAACGACTACGTCACCGGCGGCTTCGCGCTCGCCCGGGCGGCTGGCGCGGCCTACCTGGTCAACGCGGACGACCCGGTCTCCTTCGACCGCACCCCGGTCAGCGACGGCGACCTGCGTGGAGATCGGCGGGATGCAGCTCCGGGCCCTGGCGACCCCGGGCACACCTACAGCCATCTGGCCTACGTGGTCGAGGCCGGTGACGGCGCGGCGGGCGGCGAGATAGCGGGCGTCTTCACCGGCGGGTCGCTGCTGTACGGCTCGACCGGCCGGACCGACCTGCTCGGCCCGGACGCGACGGCAGGCGCTCACCCGCGCGCAGTGGGCCTCGGCCCGGCGGCTGGCCCGGGAACTGCCCGACACCGCCCGGATCTTCCCCACCCACGGCTTCGGCAGCTTCTGCTCGGCCACGCAGTCGCGAGGCCGCCTCGTCCACCATCGGGCACGAGAAGCTGGTCAACCCGGTGCTCACCCTGGACGAGGGCTCCTACGTGGAATCGCTGCTGGCCGGGCTGGACGCATGGCCCGCCTATTACGCCCACATGGCCCCGGCTGAACCTCGCCGGGCCAGCCGGCCCGACCTGTCACCGCCGCGCTCGGCCGATGCCGCCGAGCTTCGCTTACAGCGCATCGAGGCGGGCGAGTGGGTGGTCGATCTGCGTGACCGGATCGCCTTCGCGGCTGAGCCACGTGCCCGGCACGTTCAGCTTCCCGCTGGACAACCGCTTCGCCACCTACCTGGGCTGGATGATCCCGTGGGGAACGCCGCTGACGCTGCTGGGGGACTCCCGGAGCAGGTCGCCCAGGCCCAGCGGGAGCTGGCCAGGATCGGGATCGACCGGCCCGCTGCCGCCGCCACCGGGCGGCCTGAGACCTGGGCGGGCGAGCGGGGCGTCGCCTCGCTGCGGCTGGCCAAGTTCGGGGACCTGGCCGCCGCCCTCGGTGCCGGGAACGGCGGGCCGGTCGTGCTGGACGTCCGCCGCCGACTGGAGTGGGAGGCGGAACCACATCGCCGGGGCCGTTCACATTCCGCTGCATGAACTGCCGGGCCGGGCCGCCGAGCTGCCGCCCGGCGAGGTGTGGGTGCACTGCGAGAGCGGCTACCGCTCCGTACGGTGGCCGCGTCCATCGCTCGCCGCCCGTGGGCAGCGTGTGGTCAGCGTCGACGACGACTTCGCCAGCGCCGCGGCAGCCGGGCTCTCCCTGGAGCAAGCCTGACTGCCTGCTGCCGTGGCTCAGCGCAGGGTGCCGGTCAGCCTGACGCAGCAGGTGCCCGGCTCGGGATCGGAGAACCGCCCTGGCGCTGGTGGCGCCCAGGCCGTCCAGCAGCCCGCTCAGGTAGGCCTGGTTGACCTTGCAGACCACGTCGGGCGCGCGGGCCGCGAGCGGGTGGAACGGGCAGTTGCGCAGGCGCAGCTGCGGTCGGGGCCTCCCGCTGCGGCTCGTACCCGAGCTCGTCGAGGATCTCCCCGGCCACGGTCAGGGCACGCTCGGCGCCGAGGCGGCCCGGGCGCAGCCGCTCCCGCTGGCTGGCCCCATGCTCGGTGCCCCTGACCCGGGCGGCCTGCGCCGCGGCCGACTGGGGATCCTCGCCGGAGGCCCCGGCGCGGATGGCGTCGATCAGGATGCTCAGCCAGCACGTCGTAGTGACGGGCCGGGATGCTGATGGCGATGTCCGCACCGGACGGCTCATAGGTCTTGGGCGTGCGCCCTACCCGGCGCGGCCCCAGCGGGGCGTCGTAGCGGGCGCGCAGCAGGCCCGCGCTGACCAGCTTGTCGAGGTGAAAGGCGGCCAGCTTGCGGGAGATCCCGGTGCTGGCGGCCGCTTCCTCCCGGCTGACCGGCCGGTGCGCGGCACGCACTAAGGCGTACAGCCGCCAGCGCATCTCCTCGCTGAGCACGGCCAGCGTGGCCAGCGAGGCATCGCGAGGGATCGCCCGAACCGCTCACTCGCACCAAATTAACGTTAACAGAATCATCTGATAACCTCGTGATTAATCAAGCTTGCTCTCCTTTTTAACTTATCAATCAATATTACCAATCATGCATTGGCAAAATAAGGTTGAGCTGGAGATAGCTGCGCGGATGGTCCGCGCTACCTGGCCTCCCGCCCGGTGGGCGCGCTCCGGCCAATAAGCCATCCATTGCTGGTAACGGCTGCGGCGGCCGCCTGGTTCGCTGCCCGCCCTGCACGGCCGTCACGCCACGTGGCGGCGCCGGGCGCACACCCCGGCGGCGGGACGGCTCCGGCGGCCAGGCGGCCGCCGCCTCGCCGCCGCGCGGCCTGCCCGGTGGGTACGGGGGTGGGGTCAGGACACGATGTCCTTGGTGCGGAAATGGCGGAACGCCAGCGCGAACAGCACCAGCGCGTAGGAAACCGACACCGCGGCGCCCTCGATCATCCGGCCCCAGGACAGCTGCGCCGAGAACGCGTCCAGCCAGGCGAACTGCCAGTGCGTCGGCAGGATCTCCCGCCAGGAGCCGAGCGCGGTCACCGCGTCGAGGATGTTGCTGACGATGACCAGCCCCACCGCGCCGCCGACCGCGCCGAGCGGCGAGTCGGTGCTGACCGAGAGCAGGAACGCCAGCCCCGCCACCACCAGCTCGGTGACCAGGACATAGGCCAGGGTGATCGCGATCCGCGCCAGCGCCGTGCCATAGGGCAGCTCGATCCCGGTGGCGGGCAGCCGGAGCGGGTGCCAGCCGAACGCGACCGTGCCCGCCAGCAGCGACATCGCCGGGAAGCTGACCACGGCGACGGTCGCGTAGGCCGAGCGCGACGATCAGTTTCTGCCGCAGCAGCCGGGCCCGCGGCACCGGCGCGGCCAGCAGGTAGCGCAGCGACGACCAGCTGGCCTCGCTGGAGATCGTGTCGCCGCAGAACAGCGCGACCGCCACCACCAGCAGGAAACCCGGCCGAGGCGAAGAAGCTGAAGGCGGCGAAGTTGAGCCCGCCGTCGGTGGCGAGGTCGACCAGCCCGGGCGTGCCGTTGCCCGGCTGGGCCGGGCCGCCGAGCTCGAACGCGCCGACCAGGATCCACGGCAGGACCAGCAGGATGAGGAAGGCCACCATGGTCCGGCGCCGCCGCAGCTGGCGGATCACCTCCACCCGCAGCGGCAGCGTCCGGCGCGGGTCGTAGCCGGGCGCGGCCATGGCATCGAGGGCCGGGCCGCCGTGGCCAGGCGTGGCCGGGTCGCCGGGCCCGGCGCGGCTCACGCTGGCGGTCATGGCGCACTCCCTGGCTGCCGACCAGATCGCTCCCGGCCGGGGTGCCAGGCTCGCGCCGGCTCGCCGCCGCCGTTGCCCGGCGCGGCGATCAGTGCCAGGAAGGCGTCCTCCAGCCGGCGGCTCGGGCCGACCCGTTCCACCGGCACGCCCGCCGCGACCAGCGCCGGCCACCACGGCCGAAGGCGGCACGCCGTCGTGGTGGACGAGCACCCCGTCCGGGTGCGGCTCGGCGCCGTCGATCCCGTCCATCGCGCGCAGGACGGCGACGGCGTGCTCCGGCTCGGGTGTCCCGACCATGAGCGCGCCGGCCTCGCCGATGATCTCCGCGACCGGCCCGGCCGCGAGCCGGCGGCCCTCGTGCATGACGACCACGTGCGTGCAGGTCTGCTCGACCTCGCCGAGCAGGTGGCTGGACAGGATGACGGTCCGCCCGTCGGCCGCGTACCGCAGCAGGACGTCGCGCATCTCCCTGATCTGCGGCGGGTCCAGGCCGTTCATCGGCTCGTCGAGCACCAGCAGGTCCGGCAGGCCGAGCATGGCCTGGGCGATGGCGAGCCGCTGGCACATGCCGCGCGAGTAGGCGCGGACCCGGCGGTCGATCGGCGGCGCCCAGGCCCGCCACCTCCAGCACCTCGGCCAGGTGGGCACCGTCGGCGGGACGGCCCGGTCGCCCGCCAGTACAGGTCGAGGTTGGCCCGCCCGGACAGGTGCGGCAGGAAGCCCGGGCCCTCGACGAACGAGCCGAGGCGGGACAGCGCGGGCGACCCGGCATGCACCCGGCGGCCGAAGATCGTGATCGTCCCGGCCTGCGGGCGCACCAGGCCCCATCAGGGCGCGCAGCGTGGTGGTCTTGCCCGCCCCGTTGGGCCCGGAGCAGGCCGAGGATCTGCCCGCGTTCCACCCGCAGCGACAGGTCATCGACCGCGAGCTGGCCGTCCCGGAAGCGCTTGGTCAGCCCGGTGATCTCCAGCGGGACGCCGGCGAGTTCGGGCACGACGTCGCCGCGGCGGCTGCGGCGGCCGAGGCCCAGGATGAGCGCGGCGGCGGCCAGCGCCGCGGCCGGGGCCGCCCATACCCACCAGGGCAGCCCGCCGTTGACCACGGTCAGCGCCGGGTCGGACGGCATGATCACTCCCGGCTCGGCCAGCGCCACCCGGTAGACGGCGGGCGGTGACGGGGTGGCGTAGGCGTAGTCGGTGGTGGTCAGCACGAGCCGGAGCCGGTGCCCGGTGGAGAAGTCGTGGTCGATCGCGGGCAGCGCGATGGTGACCACCCGCCCGGCCTGCGCCCCGGTGACCCGCACCGGCGAGACCAGCTGGCTGGGCAGGGTGGCGTTGTCCGCCTGGTCCACGTCGTAGATCTTGGCGAACAGCGTCACCTCGCGGCGCGCCGGAGACCCTGACCCGGACGGCCGGGGACCCGGTCACGCTGGACCGGGCTGGACAGCGGCGCCGAGGTGAAGGCGGCGCTCTGGCCCGGCATGTCGAAGGTGAGGACGCTACGCGCCGAGCGGGCCGAGGCCGGGAAGACCGATATCGAGGCAGAGGCGCGCCGCCCGGCCGGGCTGACGGCCACCTGGGGCGGCCCGGCCAGCCGCACCAGCGCCCGCCTGGTCCCGGCCAGGCCCGGGTAACTGCTGGCGGTGGCGATGCCGAGCGACGCCTGGTCGCTGGAGGGGTCGAAGCCGAGCACCCGGGTCACCGCGAACCCGGGCTGGCCGGTGCTCAGCGCTGGCGACGGGTGGCCGGGCGCCAGCCACCGCTGCAGCCACTGCGCCGTCAGCGACTCGACCCGCGCGGTCTCCTGGTTGCCGCCGTCGTGGCCGCCGGCGAACCACACCATGTCCACCGGGGCGCCGTTGCGGCGGATCGCCTGGTAGTTGGCGTCCGCCTGGTCGAGCCCGAACAGCGAGTCGCTCTCGCCCTGGATGAGCAGCGTGGGGGCGCGCATCCGGCCCGCCACGCTGGCCGGGCTGGAGTGCAGCAGCAGCGAGATGGCCTGCGGGGTGGGCCGGCCGGTCGCGGCGACCTGCTGGTAGATGGCGCAGATCCGGGGCAGGAAGCGGCCGCACAGGGCGGACCGGCCTGCCCCACCGGGCGGCGGCAGCTGCCCGGCGCCGGGCTGCCCGGCGCTCTAGCCCGTTGCCCTGGCCCGATCCGCTGCCCTGGCCCGGCCCGGCCGCCTGCCCGGGCGCGCTGCCCTGGGCCGTTGCGCCGAAGCCCACCGAGCCCTGGGTGAACAGCAGGCCCGCCCATTGCCGCTTGAACACGCCGCTGGCCGGGCCGCCACCAGCGCCGTTCGGGAACAGCGCGGTGGCCAGGTTGTTCCAGGTGCTCTGGGCGACGACGGCGTCGATCCGGTGGTCGTAGGCGGCGGCCAGCAGGGAGATCCCGCCGCCGTAGGAGGCGCCGGTGATCCCGACCCGCGGATCGCCCCGGTGGTCCAGCAGCACCCGGGGCTGGCGGGCGAGCCAGGTGACGAGCTGCTCGACGTCCTTGACCTCGTAGTCGGGCGAGTCCAGCCCGATCTGCCCGGTCGAGGCGCCGAACCCCGGGCGGACCAGGTCAGGACGGCGAATCCGGCCCGCGCCAGGTCCTCGGCCTGCGGGCGGACGGCGTCCTTGGTCTCCCCGAAGCCATGCGCCAGCAGGACGGCAGGCACCCGGCACGCTGCCCGGCGGCGTGAAGAAACTGGCGTCAATGACGACGTGCTGGTTGCCGCCCGGCCCGTCCACGACGGGGATGCGCACGTTGCGGATGGTCAGCGGGGCGGGCTGGCTCAGCGCGACCGCGAGGACGATGCCCGCCGCCACCAGCGCGGCGGCGGCCACGGCCGCGACGATGACCTTCGCTCGCGAGAAGCTGACGCACACCCATGCAAGGACGCTAGCAATCACCGCGGCATGCTCCGGGCGGCCCGGGCCGCCGCTCCGGCCCCAGGCGCCCCTCGGCGCCAATGTGACGCCAGTCTGACTTGCTTTGGCGTCGTAATGATGTCATACTGACGTCATGGACCTCACGCCGTATGTCAGCAACCTCCGTCAAGAGCTCGCGGTAGCCGCCGATGCGGGTGGTGATGACGCCCGCGCGCTGGCCGAGCGGCTCACCGCGCCGCTGGAGTCGGCCGTACGGCTCGTCCTGCTGGACGCGCTGTCGGCGGCGGCGGCCGAGATCACGCGTGACCTCGCGCCGGGCTCGGTGGACCTCCGCCTGCGCGGGCGTGAGCCCAGCTTCGTGGTGACGCCACCACCGGCCGAGCACCCGTTCGAGGAGCCAGGCCCGCCCGCGGCGGAGGTCCCGCCGCCGGTCACCCCGGAGGGCGAGGAGGGGGCGACGGCGCGGATCAGCTTCCGCCTCACCGAGTACCTCAAGGGCCGGATCGAGGAGGCCGCCGCCCAGGCGGGGCTCTCGGTCAACGCCTGGCTCGTCCGCGCGGCCGCGGCCGCGCTGGAGTCCGGCGACCGCGGCCCCGCCCGGCGGCGCGCCGCTGGGCGGGCAGCGCTACACCGGCTGGGTGCGGTAGCGCCATGCGGCCCGGCACCACGTCCCGTTACCGGCCTCCACCAGCGGTGGACGCCCGAGCCAACCCCTGTCAGGAGGAACCACCATGCCCACCTTCGACACCCCCGAGCCGATCTCGGCCGTGGTTGAGCTGGTCGTCGGTGACGTCCGCATCACCGCGAGCGACCGCGACGACACGGCCGTGGAGATACGCCCCAGTGACGAATCCCACGAGCCGGACGTGCGGGCCGCCGAGCAGACCCGGGTCGAGTACTCCGCCGACCAGCTCCTCGTCAGGGCGCCCAGGCAGCGCAGCCGCAGCCTGTTCGGCAAGCCCGGTTCGATCGACGTGACGATCGGCCTGCCAGCGGGCTCGCAGGTGTCACGGCGACGCCTCGGTCGCGGCGTTCCGCGGCGTCAGCCGCCTCGGCGAGTGCCGGGTCAAGCTCGCGACTGGCGACATCCAGCTCGAGCGACACCGGCCCGCTCGAGGCGAGCACCGGCGCCGGCTGCCATCGTGGTGGACCGGGTGGCGGGCCCCGCCGAGGTCAGCACCGGGTCCGGCCGGGTGCGCCTGGGCCAGATCGACGGCACCGCAGTGATCAAGAACTCCAACGGCGACAGCTGGATCGGCGAGGTCGCGGGCGACCTGCGGGTGAACGCGGCCAACGGCAGCATCTCCGTCGACCACGCGAACGCCGATGTCAACGCGCAGCAGCGCCAACGGCGACGTCCGGGTCGGCGGGGTCGCGCGCGGCGCCGCCTCGCTCAAGACCAGCTTCGGCGAGATCGAGGTCGGCATCCAGCGCCGGCACCGCCGCCCGGCTCGACGTCCACACGCAGTTCGGCCGGATCCACAACCACCTGGACTCATCCGAAGGCCCCGGGCCATCCGACCAGACCGTCGAGGTGAGCGCCCGCACCAGCTACGGCGACATCGTGATCCGCCGTTCCTGGACCGACACGGAAGGAGAGAATGACCACAATGACCGCCACCCGGACCGCGGTTTCGGTCACCGGGCTGCGGAAGTCGTTCGGCGACAAGGTCGTGCTCGACGGCATCGACCTCACCGTCGCCGAAGGGACGATCTTCGCGCTGCTCGGGCCCAACGGCGCCGGGAAGACCACCATGGTGCACATCCTGTCCACCCTGATCGGCGCCGACGGCGGCGAGATGCGCGTCGCTGACCACGACCTGGCGGCCGAGCCCGATGCGGTGCGCGCCGCGATCGGCGTCACCGGCCAGTTCTCGGCGGTGGACAACCTTCTCACCGGCCAGGAGAACCTGATCCTGATGGCGGACCTGCACCACCTGGGCCGCGCTGAGGGCCGTGCGGCGCGCCGCCGCCCTGCTGGACCGCTTTGACCTGGCCGACGTGGCGAAGAAGCCGGCCGCGACCTACTCAGGCGGCATGCGGCGCCGGCTCGACCTCGCGATGACCCTGGTCGGCGACCCACGCCTGATCTTCCTCGACGAGCCGACCACCGGGCTCGACCCGCGCAGCCGCCGCGACGTGTGGCAGATCATCCGCGGCCTCGCCGCCGGTGGCGTCACGATCTTCCTCACCACGCAGTACCTGGACGAGGCGGATCAGCTCGCCGACCGGATCGCGGTCCTCGACCACGGGCAGGATCGTCGCCGAGGGCAGCCCCGAGCAGCTCAAGCGCCGCATCCCCGGCGGGCACATCCAGCTGCAGTTCGCCGACCCGCGCGACCTGGAATCGGCGGCCGAGGCCCTCGGCACGGCGTCGCGGGACGACGAGGCGCTCACCCTGCAGGTGCCCAGCGACGGCAGCCTCCGGTCGCTGCGCGCCCTGCTCGACCGGCTCGACTACGCGGCGGATCGAGGTCGGCAGCCTGTCCATCCACACCCCCGACCTCGACGACGTCTTCTTCGCCCTCACCGGCCACCCCAGCACCGAGAAAGAAGCCCAGCGATGAGCACCCTCACCCTGTGCCGTCACCGACTCGGCCACCATGCTGCGCCGCAACCTCCGGCACATGCAGCGCTATCCCTCCCTGACACTGCTGATCCTCGGCATGCCCGTCATCTTCCTGCTGCTGTTCGTCTACGTCTTCGGCGGCACGCTCGGCGCCGGGCTCGGCGGCGTGGCGGGCAGCCGGGCCGTCTACGTCAACTACGTCACCCCGGCATCATCCTGCTGACCGTGGCCGCCGCGGCGCAGGCAACGGCGATATCGGTCGCCATGGACATGACCGAGGGCATCATCGCCCGGTTCCGCACCATGGCCATCTCCCGCGCCTCGGTGCTGACCGGCCACGTCCTCGGCAGCCATGATCCAGAGCATGCTCAGCGTCGCCGTCGTCATCGGCATCGCGGTGCTCATCGGGTTCCGGCCCACCGCGAGCCCGGCCGAATGGATCGCCGCGATCGGCGTCCTCGCGATGATCAGCTTCGCGCTGATCTGGCTGTCGGTCGCCCTCGGCCTGGTCAGCAAGAGCGTCGAGACCGCCAGCAACCTCCCGATGTTCCTGATGCTGCTGCCGTTCCTCGGCAGCGGCTTCGTCCCCACCGACTCGATGCCGACCGGCGTGCGCTGGTTCGCCGAGTACCAGCCCTTCACGCCGGTCACCGAAACGCTGCGGGGGCTGCTGCTGGGCACCCCGATCGGCAACAACGCGATCATCGCCGTCGCCTGGTGCGCCGGGATCGCGCTGCTCGGGTACCTGTGGGCGCGAAGGCTGTACATCCGTCACCCCGTCCGGTAATCGCGCACCGCCGATGAGGGCGCTACGGCGGCGGGCTCCGGATCATGCGACCTCCGCCTGGCCCGCCCCGCTCTGGCCCGTCCGGCCTCGTCCTGGCCCCGGCCGCCCCCGGCCGGCGCACCGCCCCGAATCGTGCTTCCCTGCCGATCACCGGGACGCTAACTTTTGCTCGTGACGCACGCGTGACCGGCACCTGGCCGCTCCTTGCAGGGCCAGGCCCGGGCATGAATGGCCCAGGCCACGGCGCAGCCGGGCGGCCCGGCCGTCATCGCGAGACCAGCCCGCGACCGGGAGGGACCGGGGGACGAGGGCACTGGCCGCGGGCCGGGCGGCGTCCCGGCGGACGGCGTCCGGGCCGCGCCCAGCCACCTGGTCAGCGCGCTGGCCAGCCTGCGCGAGCCGATCAGTTGCGATCTTGCTCATCATCGGGTTCATGAGCTGGATCTCCGGCAAAGCCGCTCGACGGGCTGCTGATACTGCTGGCCGGGGTGAGCCTGGCCTGGGATGCCGGCCGCCGCTCGCGCCCGGCTCCAGGCCCGCGCGAAGCCACGCCCCGCTAGCAGCCAGTCCCGCGGAGGCCAGCGCGCGGTGCAGGCCAACCTGCTGGCGGCCTGTTCACGCGGCGGCCAGCTCGGTGGAGGCCAGCTCGGTGGAGGCCAGCTCGGTGGCGCCGGCCGCTGAGGCTGCACCGGCGGCCCGCGCGGACGCTGTCCGACGGCGATGGCCGCGGCGACTCCCGTTTACCAGCGTCGCGGCGGTCGACGCCCGTCAGGCGCGCCACCGGCGGTGACCGCCGCCGGGCACGCATGGGCCCGCAGGCCCAGGCTCGCTGGCACCGGCTTACCAGCTGCCGTTCGCCGCCCGGCTGGCCGGAGGCGTCCCGTATGCCGTGGTGGTCGGCTCGTTCAGCCGTTACCCTGGCCTAGCCACCGTGGCCGGTGGCCGGGCTCGGCGCGGCGGTCGTGGCGGTCGGGTGGCGGGCCCCGCCACACGCCCGGCTGGCCCCGCCCAGGCCGCCCGCCGCCGGGCTGGCGCTGTGGGGCGCGGTGTTCGTGGCGGGCTGCCTGTGGGAACTCTGGTCCCTGCTGGAGCAGCCGAACCTGGCCACCAGCTCCTACGCGCCACCCGACCATCAGCACGCTGACCGACCCGGTGCTCAGCACCTGGGCAGGCCGTTCGGTCGTGCTGGCGGGCTGGCTCGGGCTTGGCTGGTTCCTGGTGGAACGGTGAACAGCCACGACGTCACGGTTCTCGGCTACCTGGCGGTCCTGCTGGCGGGCATCGTCCTTCAGCTGCTCGCCACCAGGACCCGCGCCCCGATCCCGCCACTGGGCAAGGTGATCGCGTGGGCGATGAGCACCCGACCCGCCGGGTCGGCATTCTCGTGGCCTGGGCCTGGGTGGGGCTGCATTTCTTTGCCCGCTGACCCGCGAGCGGAGAACCGGGCCGCCGCCATTCCGCTGGAATCACCAGCCGCCCATCAGCGCATGTTCTCCCTGGTGGCCTCGCGCCTTTATCAACTTTCCGTGATACAGCCATTACCAACCGCCAGGGTCGGTACCGGTCGGCCTGACCGAACACTAGGCCTCGACCGCTGCGCTAAGGAGCGGCAAGCTGGCCCGGCGGCTGCCTTAAGGATGCGGTCTTCCTCGCGCCTGCCAACGGCCATTTCCTGCAGGCGCGTCCCAGCCGGGCTTCTGCCTGCCGTATACATTCTTCCGCTCTGCCAGCAAAACGCCAGTGATCATGGCATGATGACCGACGGATGTGTGCTGAGAGCGGGGCTTCCTGGGCGCCGGGCACGTCGGCCCAGGCCAGGAAACTGGCTGGCGAGGGCCGCGGACGGTCGTGCCCGGGCGGCGGGTGAGGGGCACTATGCCAGCCCGGAGATCCGGTCGCCACCAGGCGGTCCGCAGCCATGGCCGCGGGTGGGCGGTGCTGGGCGTGATCGTCACCGGGCGTCGTGGTCGCCGTCCTCTCCTTCGCGACCACCACGGCCGCGGCCAAGATCCTGCTGGCCAGCGGGCCGATGGCAACGACCGGGCTCGGCGTGTCCCCCGGGCGGTTCCGGCGTCTGCCTGGCAGCCTGCCCCACCGCGGCACTGGCGGCGAACCCGGCCACCCAGGCCGCCGGGCCCCTGCCCTCCGGTCACCGTCTACTCCCCGGCACCGAGCGCGCGCCGTCGACGACCGCGCTGCCGCGGGATCCCACTACGACGGCGGCGCGGGCCTCGGACCGCACGACGGCCGCGGGCACGCCATCCAGCGACGGCTCCGGGTCGGCGGTGGACCAGGTCCTGAGCCAGATCAACGACGCCCGGGCCCAGGCGGGCCTGCCGGGCTACACCATCACGGCCTGCCTGACGACCAGTGCGGAGCGCCACAACTCGGCCATGGCGGACGGATGCGGGCTCTCGCATCAATGCCCGGGCGAGCCCCCGCTCGGCGACCGCGAAACGGACGCCGGCGTGTGACTGGAGCATCGCTGGCGAGAACGTCGGGGAGGGCGGCCAGGTGTCCGACTCACCGGACGCGATCGCCCAGATGGCGATGGACCTCACCAGGGCCATGCTCAACGAGCGGCCGCCGGACGACGGTCACCGCAAGAACATCCTCAGCTCGGCGTTCCACCACATCGGGATCGCCATCTTCCGGGACCGCCACGGCACGGTGTGGCTGACCCAGGACTTCTCCAACTAGACGGCCCGGCACAGGAGCGCACCGGTCCCGGCCGGAGGCCTGGCCGCTGCCGGGACCCTCACCCGGGTCACAGCCGCATGCCTGAGGCAGGACGTAGTAGAACAGGCCGATCAGGATGAGGTAGCCGAGGAGGACCAGCGTCCAGCCGAAGTTGTGCCTGATCACCTCGCCCTCCCGGCGCACGTAGCTGCTGGTCGACACGCCCACGCTGGTGGTCTGCGGCGCGATCGGCTTGCCGACCTCGGCGCCAGTGGAGTTGAGCGACGGGAGCAGCAGCAGCGGCATGCGCAGCAGGCCGCCGACCGCGTACTGGAACCCGCCGAACAGCGCGTTCGTGGAGGTGTTGCTCCCCGACAGCGCGACCCCGATCCAGCCCAGCAGCGGTGCCAGCAGGATGAACCAGGTGCCGACCCGGGAGAACCCGTAGGCCAGCGTGCTGCGCCATCCCGGAGTAGTTGAAGACGGTGGCGAGCCCGAAGATGATCGGCGCGACCAGCAGGGCGCCCCACATCTGCGCGAAGCTGCGCTTCACCGCCGCCCTGAACTGCGCCACCCCACCCTGAGCACGGCCAGGATGACCAGCAGGGAGACCAGGATCCAGGTGCCGGCTGACGGCGGGCGCGAACTTCCACACCACCGAGACCGGCTGGTGCGAGAGCGAGCTGATCGCGTCGACCTCCGGCTTGATGAACGTGTAGTCGCCGAGGTGGGACCACGGCCCGGTCGCGGCCACCACGACCACGACGATCAGGATGCCGAACGCCACCAAGGCCGGGACCGCCTCGCGCACCCCCGAGCGTTCCCGCTGCAGCTGGCACCGCGGCCCGGGCCGTAGCCGCGCCGCAACCCGCTGCTGCCGTCGCCGCAACAGGCTCCCCGGCACCGCGCCAGTCACCGGCCGCTGCCGCACGCCGACCGCGCTGGCCACGGTCCCACGGGCACGGTTTCCGCAGCTGATCGGGACCCCGCCGTAGCCGAGGGTTTCGGCTGGCCGCCAGTACCTCAGCAGCAACAGCAGCGCGCCGAACGAGACCAGGGCGCCGATGATGTCGGGCAGGTAGGGCCCGAGCCACTGGGACGTCGGGAACTGGCCGAGCGATATAGGCCAGGGAGCCCACGACCGGCAGCGGCCAGACGCCCGCGCAGGCCGCGCCGCCCGGCGACGAGGTAGATGAGGATCCACGGCGGCAGCAGAGCGAGTATCGCCACGATCCGGCCGACCGAGGCGGACAGGCTGAGCAGCGGCACCCCGGTGACGGCGGCCAGCGCGATGATCGGGCGCCCAGGGCGCCGTAGGAGACCGGCGCGTTGTTGCCGATGGCGGCCACCCGGATGGCGTCGATCTCCGCCACGCCCAGGCCGACCAGGATGGGCGCGACCACCGCCCACGGGTAGCCGAACCCGACCAGGCCCTCCAGCAGCGCGCCCAGGGCCCAGGCCAGCGAGGATGGCCTGCACCCGGACATCGGCGGTGGCCTGGGTGACCAGCCAGTGCCGGAAGTGGGCGAAGGCGCCCGTCTCCACCAGGACGTTGTAGATCACCACCCCCAGAAGACGATCCAGTCGATCGACCAGATCCCGGTCGCCGCCCCGATTCCCCAGGCCTTGAACGTCTGCCCGGCCGGGGCGCCCCAGATGGTGATCGCCATCATGATGGTGACGACGGCACCGATGATCACCGCCAGCCACGCGGTCACCCGCATGACGGCCAGCAGCACCAGCAATAAGGCGAGCGGGAGCAGCGCCACCAGGGTGCTGCCCAGGATGGAGTTCAGCGGGTTGAGGTGCTGGGTGAAGACCGATGCGGTGGAAACCATGGACGGCAACCTTCCACTGTGTGCTGGCGTGTCCTGCTCCAGTCCCGCTCTGCCCGGCGTAAGGCCGATCGATGACCGATCTGCCTGCTGTATTCAATAGGCCGTATGCAGTAACCATCTCGCTGGTCAGCCGTGGCCCTGCGGCCCGGCCGGAGGGCGGGCCGGGGCGGGCGGCGGCGGCACTAGGATCCAGACGATGACAGCACCAGCCGCGAGCGCCGCCGCCGGGCTCCGCCAGCGGGCGGGCCTGCCCGTCCTGACCTGGTCGGCCTTCGACCCGCTGCCGGTCGAGGCCATGGTCACCACCCGCCACGGCGGGGTGTCGGCGGGCCGTTACGCCACGCTCAACCTCAGCTTCGCGGTCGGCGACGAGGCGGCGAACGTGCGGGAGAACCGGCGCCGGGCCGCGGCCGCCCTCGGCGCCGACCCGGCCGACTTCGTCTTCGCCGCCCAGGTTCACGGCCGCCGCGCCGAGGTGGTGTCCGCGGCCGACCGGGGCCGCGGCACGCTGGCCTGCCGACGACGCGGTCGGGCTGAGCCGACGCCCTGGTCACCGCCGCGCCGGGCACCGTGCTGGCGATCCTGGTGGCCGACTGCGTGCCGATCGTCCTGTACGACCCCGCCGCCCACGTGCTCGCCTGCGTGCACGCTGGCTGGCGGGGCACGGTCGCGCGCGGACGGCGGAGGCGGCGCTGGCGGCGATGTGCTCGCTCGGCACCCGGCCGCGGGACGTCATCGCCGGCATCGGCCCCTCGGTCGCGGCCGGCTCCTACCAGGTCGGCGAGGAGGTGGCGCGGCGCGGCGCGGGATCGCGCCTCTGGCGAGGTGGCAGGCGCGGCGCGGGACGCGTTCGGCGAGCAGGCACCGGGCCTGCTCGGTAGGCCCGGTAGGGCCCGGCCAGTGGCTGTTCGACCTCCCGGCCGCCAACCGGCACGTCCTGCGCACGGCCGGGCGTGCCGGACGGCCAGATCCACGTCGCGGCCACGCCCACCGGGCCCGACCCGGGCCTGTTCTTCAGCCACCGCGCGGAGCGCCCCTGCGGGCGGTTCGCGCTGGCCGCCCGGCTCGAGCCACGGGGGCAGCGGTGAGCCCCGCCGATCCGTTCTGCTATGAAGGCTTTGACCTTGATCCGGGCCGGGGGCTGCTGACCTGCCGGTACTCACTCGGCGGGCGGGAATTCGCGGAGAAGATCACGTTCGGCCCGGGCGGGGACTGGGACGCGCCCGGGGTGGCGCAGGCCGCCCGGCTGATCTGCCTGCTGGCCGGGGTGTCCTACTACAAGACGGCGGCGCCGCCCGTCATCGACCTGGGCCAGGTCCCGGTCACCGCGGCCGAGCTCGGGTTCCTGCGCGGCTTCTACCTCGACGGCCTGGGCGAGTTCGCCTACCGCAACGACCTGGATCTGTCCGCGCTGCGGTTCGTGGGCGGGATCATCGGCGAGCTAAGCGGGCGGGCAGCGCCCGGGTCCCGGCGGCCCGCACGCCATGCTCATCCCCTTCGGCGGCGGCATCGACTCGATCGTCACCGTGGAGCTGATGCGCGGGCGGGGCGACGCGGCGCTGTTCGTCATGAGCAGGCCGGGCGACCGGTTCGCCGCCATCGAGCGCCCGGCCGCGGTCACCGGGCTGCCGGTCGTCCGGGTACGCCGCGAGATCGACCCGCAGCTGCTCCGGTCGGCCGAGCTCGGCTTCCTGAACGGGCACGTGCCGGTCACCGGGATCCTGTCCGCGATCGCGGTCATGGCCGCCCTGCTCGACGGCCGGGACGCCGTGGTGATGTCCAACGAGTGGTCGGCGTCGGTCGCCACCTGCAGGCGGGCGGGCGGGCCGTCAACCACCAGTACTCCAAGAGCATGGAGTTCGAGGCTGGCTTCCGGCAGGTGCTGGCCGGCGCGCTCGGCGGTCAGCTCGCCTACTTCTCCGCGCTCCGCCCGTTCACCGAGCTGTGGGTGGCGCGGAAGTTCGCGGAGCTGACCCAGTACCACGCCACGTTCCGCAGCTGCAACCGGGCCTTCCACATCGACCCGGCGGCACGCCTGGATCACTGGTGCGGCCGCTGCGACAAGTGCTGCTTCATCGACCTGATCCTGGCCCCGTTCCTGCCCGCCAGCGACCTGCGGCAGATCTTCGGCGGCGCCGAGCCGCTGGCCGATCCCGGCGCTCGCCGACCGGTTCCGGGCGCTGCTCGGGACCTCGGCGGCGAGCAAGCCGTTCGAGTGCGTGGGCGAGGTCGGCGAGTGCCGGGCGGCGGCCGGTGCTCGCGGCCAGGCGGCCCGGACCGGGCGGGCACCGCGCTCCTGCAGGCGCTGGCCGCCGAGTTCGCCCCGCCCGACCGGCCCACCATCGAAGCCCTGCTCCGCCCGGTCGGCGAGCACTGGATCCCTGATGCGCTATGCGGCCGATGATCTCCTGGTCTGACCTGAACGCGGCGTCCAGCGCCGGGGTATGGGGCCTGGGCGTGGAGGGGCAGGCCAACCTGCGCAAGCTCGCCGCGCTCGGCGCGGAGCCGGTGCTGGTGGACGACCACCCAGCCTGGCCGAGGGCCCGGCGGCCAGCCGGTGCTGGCGACCGGCGACGGCGGGCTGGACGCGCTGGCCGCCTGCGATGTGGTGGTCAAGACGCCGGGCATCAGCCGCTACCGGCCCGAGGTGGCCGGTGCTGGCCGGGCCCGCGGCGATCCCGGTCGCTGGGCGGCCTGGGCCTGTGGCTGGCCGAGGCCGACCGCGACCGGGTGATCTGCATCACCGGCACCAAGGGCAAGAGCAGCACAACGGCGGTCGCGGGGCATCTGCTGACCCGGTGGGGCTACCGGTGCCTGGTGGGCGGGAACATCGGCCAGCCGCCGTGGGATCCCGGCGCACGATGACGGCGACTACGACTACTGGGTCATCGAGACGTCCAGCTACCAGGCGACCGACCTGGCGTGCTCGCCGCCGGTGGTCGCGGTGACCTCGCTGCACCCGGACCACCTGGACTGGCACGGCGACGTGGAGACCTACTACCGGGACAAGCTGTCGGCCTGCTCCCAGCCCGGGGCGGACCTGACCGTCGCGAACGGGGACAGCGGCCCGCTGCGGGAGCGGGCGGCGCCTGCTCGGGCCGCGGGTGGAATGGGTCGGCGCCGGTGACGATCCCGGCGCGGCCTGGATGGCCGCGCTCGGCCTGCTCGGCGTGCACAACCGGCGCAACGCCCTGATCGCCCGCGCCTGCCTGCGCGCGCTGGGCGTGCCGCAGGCGGCCGACGAGACGGCGCTGGCCGGCCGCCGCGGCGGTTTCGTCCCGCTGGCGAGCTAAGCTCGAGGTCATCGGCGAGGTCGGCGGGGTGGTGTTCGTGGACGACAGCCTGTCCACCAACGTGCTGCCGACGCTGGCGGCGATGGACGCCTTCCCCGGCCGCCGGGTCGCCCTCATCGTACAGCGGGCACGACCGGGGCATCGACTACGCAGCCGCTGGCCGCCGGGCTCGCCGCCCGCGACGCCCCCACCCTGGTGCTGGCGGTGCCCGACAGCGGCCCCCGGATCCAGGCCGCGATCGAGGCGGAGAAGCCCGGCAAGGTGGAGGTCACCGCGTGCGACGACCTGGCGGCGGCGGTCGAGCGCGGCTATCGCTGGGCGCTGCCGGACGGGGTGGTGCTGCTCTCGCTAGCCGCGCCGAGCTTCGGCCGGTTCCGCGACTACCGGGACCGCGGCGAGGCGTTCGCCCGCGCCATGCGCGCCTGCACGGGCTGACGTCGAGCGCGGCTCCCGTCAGCCTTCAGCTCTTCAGCCCATCAGATCTTGAGCCCGCAGCCCTCCAGCCCTCCAGCTCTTCAGCCCTCAGCCTTCAGCTCTCAGCCCTCAGCCTCTCAGCCCTCAGCCGAGGGTCGAGGAGGTCACCACCGGGCGGCCCTGGCCGATGTAGAAGATGCCGGGGAAGTGGCGGTCTCGAAAGCGTCGCTGGGGTCGTCGGGGAGCGCGGAGTCCTCGATGGTCAGGGTCCCGGTCCGGTTGTTGCTGACGAAGAAGATGGCGCCGCCCCTTCCCGGGCCTGGTTGTGGGCGATGACCGTCGCCGGCGATCGTCACGGTGTACTGGTCGCCGTCGGTGTAGATGGCGCCGCCGCTGCCGCCGCCGGGGGTGCCCGCCCGGGCCGGGTTGGCGCCGAGGCCGATCGCCTGGTTGCGCGTCATGACGCTGTTGAGCACCACCCAGGACACGCCGATGCTGCTCAGCGCGCCGCCGTTGGAGCAGGCGCCGCCGCGGAAGGTGTCCCTGGTGATGTACACCGGGCGGTTCTCCCACTGGGACAGCGCCCGGATCGCGGCGCCCGCCGAGGTCGGGGCCGGTCGAGAAGCAGCGGTTGCCGATGAACCGGGAGTCGACGACCTTGAGCTGGCCGCCGAGGTCGAAGATGGCGCCGCCGCCGCTGGGGCCGCCGAAGTCGTCGTTGGTCTGCTGGGCGGTGGAGTTGCCGTCCTTGAAGGTCATGTTCTGCACGATCAGGCGCGGCCACTGCTGGTTGAAGCAGTCCGAGTTGGCGGTGCCCAGCGCCGGGTCGCAGGTGTTCATGTACAGGATCCGCCGCGCGCCGCCCCGCTGAGCGCCACCATCCCGCCGCCGTCCAGGACGACCCGCGCGCTGGTGTTGCGGACCTCCGCCGTGGCCTCCATCGTGATCGTCACCGGGCGCGGGCCGCAATTGAAGGTGATCACGCCGCCCGCGGCCACGGCCGCGACGACGGCCTGTGAGGTGCAGCTGGCGGGCGTGCCGTCACCGATGACGTGGTCCGGGTGGCTGGTGCTGACCGGCCGCCCGGCGGGCGGCACAACACGCGTGGCCGATCCGGGTTCCCGGCGGTAAGCAGCCGGACTGGCGTCGGGGACGGACTCGGGCTCGGAGCTCGGGCTCGGCGCCGGGGAGCTGGACATCCCGGCGCGTGCCACCGCCGCGCTCGCCGCCCCGGCGACGGCCGCGCCCGCGCCGGGCCCGCTCGGTGACGCCCGCCGCATGCCGCCAGCGTGACACCCGACGCGAACGCGATGACCAGCGCCGTGGCCCCGCCCCTTAGCCGCACGAGGCCACATGCTAGATCGTTAGCCGGGATTTCGTGGCCGGTCTGCGATGGATGACCGATACGCGCACGGAGCGGTGCTGCGCTCACCGACGCGCCGGGCTCCGCCGCTTCCGCGGCCGCCGGGACCCGGGGCGAGGCGTTCGCCGCGTCATGCGTGCAGGCCCGGCTGCGCCCGCGCTTCGCCCGCCCGGACCGGCCGCTGCCCGGGCAGGCCTGGATCAGCGGAACAGGCGGTCGATGTAGTCGGCGCCGATCCCGACCTTCTCGTAGTGGTTCTTGCACAGCTCGATGTAGTCGAACACGTCGAAGTGGCCCTCCGGCTGGCCGTTCTCGTCCAGCCAGATCAGCGGCCCGGTGACGTTGAAGGTCACCCGCATCGGCTCCGGCGGACTCGTAGCGCCACGAGCGTGTGCGCCTCGCCGGGCGCCTCGTAGATCCAGTCGCCCGCGGTCGCCACCCAGTCGTGCTCCAGGTAGCCCCACTTGCCGGAGATCGTGTAGGCGAACACCTGCTGCGGGTGGTAGTGGCGGTTCACCATGCTCGGCCCCGCGGCACATGAGGACGTCGCACCACCGGTTCTGGCTCGGGGAGATCCACAGCGGCCGGGTGCCGACCGTGTCCGGACAGCGGCGCGTAGTAGCGCTCGTCGTCGGTCGCCGCGTGGGAGATGTACGCCTCCGGCAGCGCGCCGGGCTTGAACGCATGCTCGATCGGCTTCAGGTCACGCCAGAACTCACCACCGCTTGCCTCGGCCACGTTTCCTCCCGGACCTGGGACTTTCAGGGCCACTCCGCCTGTCGGGGCCAGGCTCCCATCGGACCGAGAGGCGGGCAAGCGTGCGTCCCCACAGATGAGCCCGCCCGTGGTTGGCCCTCGGCGACAATGGATCGGCGCGGCCATGCGCCAGCCGCCGCCAACGGCCCAACGACCACCGGCCCGCCAACCAGCGACAGCCGACCAGCCAACAGGCCAGCCGACCACCGGCCCGCCAACCAGCGACAGCCGACCGCCATCAGGCCAGCCAACCACCGATAAGGTGATGCGATGTCCGGCGATCTGTAGAGCCAGCCTGCTGCGGCAGTTCGCGGCCGTGGTGGGGGCGGCGCACGTGCTGACCGGGGATGCGGCGGCTAAGCTACGCGCGTGGACTGGACCGGGCGGTTTCCGCGGCAGCACGCCCGGCCGTGCTGCGCCCGGCGCGACACCGCGCGAGGTCGCGGCGCTGCTTCGCGCTGTGCGCGGACGCCGGGGTGGCGGTCGTCCCGCAGGGCGGGAACACCGGCCTGGTCGGCGGCGGCGTCCCGCTGCACGGCGAGGTGGTGCTCAGCCTGGCCCGGCTGGACCGGCTCGGCCCGGTCGACCTTGACGCCGGGCAGGTCAGCGCCGGGGCCGGGGTGAGCCTGCAGCAGGTCGCCGACGCCGATCCCGGCCTGGACCTGGGCGTGCTCATCGCCAGCTCGGCACAGCGCCACGGTGGGCGGGGCGGTCGCCACCAACGCGGGCGGGCTGCGGGTGCTGCGGTACGGCCCGATGCGGGCCCAGCTGCGCGGCATCGAGGCGGTGCTCTCCGACGGCACCGTGCTGTCGCACATGGCCGGGCTGGTCAAGGACAACACCGGCTACGACTACCCGTCCCTGCTCGCCGGTTCCGAGGGCACGCTCGCGGTGATCACGGCGGCCCGGCTCCAGCTGGTGCCGCGGCTGGCGGACCCGGTGACGGTGATCGTCGGGCGCGGACGGCCCCGGCGAGGTGCACGCGCTGGCGCGGCGGGCGGTGCGGGAGGTGCCGCGGCCTGCTGTCGGCGGAGTTCTTCACCCAGGCCGGGCTCGGACCTGCTGGCCGACGCACGCCGGCCTGGCGCCGCCGCTGCGCCCGCCGGCACCGGCCTACCTGCTGCTGGAGGCGGCCGGGCCGGGCGCGGCGGAGGAACTGGCCGGGCTGGTCGGCGGACCGGCCGGCCGCGGTCGGCACCGGCGCGGCCGAGCGGGCCCGGCTGTGGGCCTACCGGGAGCGCCACCCCGAGGCGGCCGGGTTCGTGGGCGTGCCGCTGAAGCTGGACGTTTCGGTGCCCGCGCGCGCAGTGGGTGCGGCTGGCCTCCGGGGTGGCCGGGGTCGTCGCGGAGGCGGACCCGGGCGCACGGGTGATCACCTACGGCCACGTGGCGGACGGCAACCTGCACGTGAACGTGGTGCCCGGCGGCAGCGGCCGGAGCGGACGGCAGGCGGGACGGCCGCCACGAGGACGCGGTGCTTCTCGTTCGTGGCGTCCCTCGGCGGCTCGATCTCCGCCGAGCACGGCATCGGCGCGCTCAAGGCGCCGCTGGCTGCCGCTGGTGCGCTCGGACGCCGAACGCGCGCTGTTCGCCCGGATCCGGGCCGCGTTCGACCCGGCCGGCATCCTCAACCCCACGTCCTGCCGCGCTGACCGCCGGTGCCAGTCACTGGTGCCAGCAGCCATATGACCTGCCGCCGACGAGACGTCTGCCACCCGCGGCTATCGCTCAACGCCATGCTGCCCACCGGATGTGACGCCGCCTGCGTGCTCGCGACCGCCGCGGCCCGGGGCGGACGGCGTTCGTTGCGACACGGGTGGCTATAGTTGACTGCTCAATCACACCGGGAGCGGAGAGGCTGTGAGTGAGCCGACGGGCGACAGCCGGTCTCGGGCGTGACCCCGACACCGGATACCGGCGAGCGGCTGAGCCAGGTCCAGGTGTGGGACGAGGCCACCCGCCCCACCGGGCCCGCACCGCCGCCCGGCACGGTCTACAGCCGCCGCGGCCGGTTCATCGGCGCGCATCTCATCGAGATACACGACCATCTGCGCGACGAGCTCGCCCGGGTGCGCGATCTCGTCCGCCAGGTGCGGGAGGGCGCGATCGACGCCGGCGGCGCGCGGTCGGCGATCAACAGAGATGACCATGCGGCAGAACGACTGGGCCCTCGGCGCGTACTGCGCCTACTACTGCCGGTTCGTGACCGGGCACCACATGCTCGAGGACGAGGCGGTCTTCCCGCACCTGCGCGCGCCGGAGGCGGGCCTGGAGCCGGTGATCGACCGGCTGGCCGACGAGCACAAGATCATCCACCAGGTGCTGAACGACGTCGACCAGGCGCTGGTGGATCATCTGCGCAACCCCGCTGACTTCACCGGCCTCCAGCAGGCGGTGGACATCCTCACCGACGCGCTGCTCTCGCACCTCGCCTACGAGGAGGCCCAGCTGGTCGAGCCGCTCGCGCGGCACGGCTTCTACAACGGCCAGGCTCTGACCGTGCCAGGCCCTCGAGCCCGTGACGTCCAGGCTGCCGGCTGGCGCTGGTGGCCGAGGCCGGCTCCGGCCCTGGCCCCGGTAGCGTGCTCGGCTATGGACCTCGGGCCTGCGCGGCGCGCGCGCGCTCATCACCGGCGGCAGCCGCGGCATCGGCTTCGCCATCGCCGACGCGCTCGCCGCGGAGGGCGGCAGTCAGGCTGGTCGCCCGCGGCGCGGACGGCCTGGCCTCGGCCGCCGGGCGGCTGGCCAGGCACGGGTGCCCGTCGCCACCGCGGCCGCCGATGTCACCGACACGCGCCGCGCTGGACCGCGCCGTCGAGGACGTCGCCGCCGCGCTCGGCGGCCTGGACCACCTGGTCGCCAACGTCGAGCGGCACCGTCGGCGGGAACCTCACCAGCTCAGGCCCGGGCGACTTCACGGCCACGTTCGCGCTGAACGCGGGGCACGCCGCCGAGCTCATCCGGGCCGCGCTGCCGCACCTGCGGCTCCTCGGCGGCGGGGCGGTGGTGATCATCTCGTCCATCACCGGCATGCGCCCGGCGCCGCGCACCACCTACGCCGTGGCCAAGGCCGCGGAGATCCAGCTGGCCGCGACCGCCGCCGCCGAGCTGGCGGCGGACAAGCATCCGGGTGAACGCGGTGAGCCCGGGCTCCATCCTCTTCCCGGGCGGTTCGTGGGAGCCGGTTCTCGCAGGAGAACCCGGCGGACTTCGCCGCCTTCCTGGGCACCCAGTTCCCGCTCGGGCGGCTGGGGCGCCTGGAGGAGGTCGCCGACGTCGTCGCCTTCCTGCTGTCCCGGCGGGCATCGTGGATCACCGGTGCCAACATCGTCGTGGACGGCGGCCAGGGCTACCCGAGCGCGCCGCCGCGCCGCTGGCCAGAAGGCTCGGAGGGCCAGCGGGAGCCGGAAGCCGGCCGCGGGCCCGGTAGCCGGACTGCGGGACGCAGGAACCGGCCGCGGAGCCGACCGGCAGCCGGCCCGGCCAGCCGATCCACCGGGGCCACTCGAGATATAACTTGACATCGGCAGGCTGATCGCGATACATCGTATTTGACGCTACGCTCGCCGGTCCAGCCATTTAGCGGCTCACCCGCGGGGAGGATCGCGTGACCGCCGACAGCACCAGCGCACCCACGCACACCACGGCCCGGGCAGGGCAAGCCGGATCGCGGCGCTGCCGTGCGGTCACGCCGGACCAAGTACGCTCGTGCTCATCTTCTGGGTGATCGTGATCGGCCTTACCGGGTCGCTGGCAGGCAAGCTGATGGGCGCCGAGAAGAACGACGCCTCCGCCTACCTGCCCGCGAGCGCGGAGTCACGCAGGAGCTCAACCTGCAGTCCAAGTTCATCGTCAAGAACCTCAACCCGGCCGTTGTCGTCTACACCCGGCCGTCCGGGCTCACCCCCGCCGACCTGCACAAGGCCGCCGCCGACGCCCGGCGCTTCGCCGCTCTCCCGGCCGTCCACGGCCGGGTAGTCCGGCACCGATCCCGTCCGCCGATCACCAGGCCATACAGACGATCGTCGGGATCCAGCCTGGGCTCAACGCCAACATCGAGGGGTTCATCAACAACCTGCGCGCCACGGCCGCCCGCGGCGACCCGGGGCTCACCGTGCACATCGCCGGGCCGCCGCCAGCGCCGCCGACCAGGTGAAGATCTTCAAGGGCATCGACAGCACCGCTGCTCTACGCGACCCTGGCGGTGATCATCGTCCTGCTGCTGATCACCTACCGCAGCCCGGTGCTGTGGCTGCTGCCGATCATCTCCGCCGGGGTGTCGCTCACCGTCGCCCAGGCGGTCATCTACCTGCTGACCCAGCACGCCGGCCTGGTGGTGAACGGCCAGAGCGGCGGGCATCCTGGTCGTGCTGGTGCTGGGCGCGAGCACCGACTACGCGCTGCTGCTCGTCGCCCGCTACCGGGAGGAGCTGCGCCGTCACGAGGACCGGCACGAGGCGATGGCGATCGCGCTGCGGCGGGCCGGGCCGGCCATCATCGCCAGCGCCGGCACCGTGATCGCCGGCATGCTGTGCCTGCTGGTCGCCGAGTCCGCGGACATCTCCGGCCTCGGCCCGGTGGCGGCGATCGGCATCGCGGTCGGCGCTGCTGCGCCATGATCACGCTGCTGCCCGCCCTGCTGGTGATCGTCGGCCGGTGGGTCTTCTGGCCGCTGCGGCCGCGGTACGGCTCGGCCGAGCCGACCACCCGCGGCTTGTGGGCGCGGGTCGGCCGCCGCATCGCCATCCGGCCCCGTGCCGTCTGGGTGACCACCGCCGTGCTCCTCGCCTGCGCCTGGCTCGGCCTGATCGGCTTCAGATGCGGCCCGCTCGACCACCGCGCGAGTCGTTCCGCGGCACCCCGCCTCGGTCGCCGCCGAGCAGGTGCTCGCCCAGCACTTCCCGGGCGGGGCCGGGCGAGCCGGTCGCGGTCATCGGCAACGCCTCGGCCGCGCCCCAGCTGCGCGGCCGCGCTCGCCAGCACCAACGGCATCGCCGCGGTGACCCGCCGCATGGTCAAGGACGGCCTGCGTCTACCTGCAGGGGACGCTGGCCAGCCAGCCCGACAGCCCGGCCGCCGCACGCCACCGTCGACCGGGTCCGGGCGGCCGTGCACGCGATCCCCGGCGCGGACGCCAAGGTCGGCGGCGGCACCGCGATCAACCTCGACGTGGCAGCGGTACGCCACCACGCGACCGGAACCTGATCATCCCGCTGGTGCTGGCTGGTCGTGCTGCATCATCCTCGGCGCTGCTGCTGCGCGCGGTGGTCGCCGCCGTTCCTGCTCATCGCGACCGTGGTGCTGTCGTTCGGCGCCGCGCTCGGGCTGTCAGCGCTGGTGTTCCGACCACGTGTTCGGCTTCGGCGGCGCCGACACCGTCGTTGCCGCTGTTCGTGTTCGTGTTCCTGGTCGCCCTGGGCATCGACTACAACATCTTCCTGATGACCAGGGTGCGCGAGGAGGCAAGCGGTCACGGCACCCGGCGCGGGCGCGCATCGACCGGCCTGGCCGCCACCGGCGGGTGATCACCTCGGCCGGGCCTGGTACTCAGCTGGCACGTTCGCCGACGCTGGGCACCCTGCCGCTGGTGATCCTCACCGAGATCGGCTTCACGGTCGCGCTCGGCGTCCTGCTCGACACCATCATCGTCAGGTCGGTGCTGGTCACCGCGCTCACCCTGGACGTCGGCCGGTGGATGTGGTGGCCCAGCCGCCTGGTCCAGGCCCTCGCCGGTGGAGAGTGCGCAGGCGCAGGAGGCGGCCATCCGGGCCGGCGGCCCCGCTGAGCCGGCCCGCGCCGGGCCCGGCCATCATGGCTGATGCCGACGGCGGACCACGGTAGACGCTGGCGTGGCCTGCAGACCATCGCGAGGCGTGGGCACGGTGTCGCCCAGCGGCTCACGGAGCCGGGCCTGGGAGCCGGTGACCCGAGCTCGGCGGCGACGCGCCGCGCCGTGAGGCTTCCGTCATCATCTCGCTGGGCCAAGGTGAACACCTCAACGACGTCGACGGTTCCTGGGTTGGATGCGCTCGCGCCTGTCGTAGCGGGTGTGCGCGGGACGTAGGGCCAGCATTCGCCCCGGCGAGGATAACTGCCAGTGATTGTCAGCTCGGATTGCACTGATCGTGTCACCGCTGCGCCAGCCACCCGGCCGGGCCCGGCCTGTGGGCGGCGGCCGGAGTCGAGGGCATCCCGCTGCGGGCCATCCTCACGGCCGCCGCGGTGGTGGTGCTGGTCTATGTGGCTGCGAAGCTGCTCTACCGGCTGCGGGAAGTCATGCTCCTCGTGGTCGTGGCCTCGCTTCATCGCGGTGCTCCTGAACCCGTCTGGTGGTCGCCCTCCAGCGCTGGCGGATCAGGCGCCGCGGCCTGGCGGTGGCGGTCGTCATCATCTGGGGCTGCTGGTGTTCTTCGGCCTGGCGGTGGCGTTCGGCTACCCGCTGGCCAACGGGATCACCCACCTGGCCCACGACCTGCCGCGCTACGTGAGCGAGGTCGAGCACGGCCAGGGATGGCTCGGCCATCTGGTGCGCAGGTATCACATCCAGCAGTGGGTGACCAGCAACGTGCCGAAGCTCGGTGAACCTGGGCCAGGGCCTGACCAAGCCGGCCCTGACCCTGGGCAAGGGCGCCCTGACGCTGGTGGTGGCGCTGTTCACCATCTTCGTCCTGGTCCTGCTTCTCCTGCTCGAGGGCCCGAAGATGCGGACCGGCCTGCTGGGCATGTTATGCCCGAGCGGGCGGAACGCTGGAGCCGGATCGCGCAGCCAGGTGAACCGGTCGGTGACCGGCTACATGCTGGGGAACTTCCTGACCTCGCTGATCGCTGAGCATCGTCGTGTTCGTGACCCTGCTCATCCTGGGTGTCCCCTTCGCCTTCCTGTGGGCGCTGTGGGTCGCGCTGGTCGACTTCCTGCCCATGATCGGCGGGGCGCTGGCTAAGCATTCCCACGGTGCTGTTCGCGGCTCGCCCATTCGCTCACGGCGGGCATCGTCACCCTGGTCGGTGTTCCTCGCCTACACGCAGATCGAGAACCACGTCCTGAACCCGGTGGTGATGAGCCGGACGGTCAGCGTCAGCCCGCTGCTCGTGCTGCTGGCCATCCTGATCGGCGTCGCTCGGCAGCTGGCTCGGCGGACTTTCGGCGCCTTCGTGGCTGCGCTGATCGCCATCCCACCGCGGGCGCCCTCAGGTGGTCACCCGTGAGATCTGGCGGACCACGACGCCACAGGGTCACTGTCAGGCGGGCAGGGTGGGCCGGGCCCCGCTGGTAGGCCTGTCAGCCGCTCCAGCCAGCCGGATCAGCCCGCCGAGCCCGGCCGGGCCAGAAAGCTCCACCGGAACAGACCGGCGCGGCGGGCTGGGGGATGACGGCTGAGGACCGGTAGGGGCCAGGGAGCAGGGCCCAGGGGACTGGCGGTGACTGGGCAGCGCCCGGCCGCGGGGGGCCGCGCCGCCGGGTCACCGGGGCAGGATGGTGGCGAGCCAAGGCGATCAGGATCCGGGCTCCGGATCGAAGCTGACGACGATGGGTCCGCCCCATCGCGTCGCTTCAGCTCGTCCGGGCCGTTCGCCCGGACCAGCGCCTCCCACACGGTAGATCACCAGGTAGAAGCGACAGAAGGGTACGCTCGAGGCTGCTGGCGAAAAAGAAGAGCTCAAACGGCCAGACGGCGCTCCCACGCGCAAGCTCAATCACGTAACCGACGACGGCAGCGCCGGCTACCTGGCGCGGCCAGGGCCCTGGCCCGGATCCTGATGCTCTCCTGCCGCTCGTCGGTCCGGCGACCGACAATCGCGCCGAGGTCGCGTGCCGCGCCCGCCCAGCACGTAGTGGCGATCGCGCTGGCGATCGGTGACTACCTCAACTGGGGACGGCGGCAGCCTATCCCTGGCCAATGACCACCGCGGCAGCGATCACCGAACCGCCAATAGCCATCACCGCTGGCGCCCGCAGACGAGGGTGTCTGGTCGCTGATCATGTGCGCACCTCCTCCGATGCGTCGAACATTTCGTCGACCGTCGAGTCGAAGAACTGCGCGATCTTGGAACGCCAGCGGCGAGCGACGCGAGTAACGGCCGTTCTCGATCGCGATCACCGTCTGGCGGGATACGCCGAGGGCTGCCGCAACCTCGCGCTGGGACATCCCCGCGCGGTGCGCTGCTCCGGACCTGATTCCGCATGATGTCAAGGTACCTTGACCAGTACGATGTCAAGGTACCTTTACCACCTACTCGAAGGCGTGTGCCACACCCAGCAGCGGCCAGTCCAGCCCGCCACCGGCCGACCAGCTGGAGCCCCACCGGCAGCCCGTCCGCGGTGAACCCCGCGGGCACCGAAGATGGTAAGCAGCCCGGTGGCCGAGATCAGGTAGCACGACGCCATCCAGTCCAGGCTAGGTGTGCTGCGGCGTGCCGTCGATCTCGCATGCACCCAGTCGAGCGTGACGTCGAACGGCACGACCTGGCTGACCGGAGCAGGCGAGCACCTCGACCGCGCTGAAGAACTCACTGACCCGCTGCGCCAGCGTCGCGCGCAGGACCGTGGCGACGGGACAGGCTTCGTCGGTGGTCAGGCTCCATGCCCCGCTCCGGTGTTCCAGGTCACGTTGGGGCCCAGCTGCTCGCGGTGCTCGCGCAGCAGCGCGCCGTAGAGCCGTCGCGAAGCGGAAGGCCCGCCGGGTCGGAACGCCTCGTCGGCGCCCGACAGGTCCGGCGCCGCGTCGATACGACCTCGCATCCCAGGTCCAGCGAGCACCTGCCGGGCCGGTGCCAGCACGCTCTCGCACCGCCGGCTCGACGGGCAGGCCGAGGTCGGCGCTCAGGCGACCTTCAGCCCTCGCATGTCCCGCGCCAGCAGGCCCGCCACCCGCGCGGGCTCGGCCAGCACCGGCGCTGGCGCGTCCAGCGCGAACGGGACGCGCGGGTCGGGCCCGGACAGGACGGCCAGCAGGAGCGCCACGTCGGCGACCGTGCGCGCCATCGGCCCATCGACGCCGAAGGTGTCGGCCACGTCGGCAGGCGGCCACCAGGTGCGCCCGGCCGGGCGATGGCCGCAGCCCGACCACGTTGCAGAAGCTCGCCGGGTTGCGCAGCGACCCGCCGAGGTCGCTGCCGTCGGCGAGGCAGATCATGCGGGCCGCCAGCGCCGCCGCCGCGCCGCCGCTGCTCCCGCCCGCGCTGCGGCTCAGGTCGAACGGGTTGCGGGTGGCGCCGAACACGCGGTTGACGGTGTGCGAGCCCGCCCCGAACTCCGGCGTGTTCGTCTTGCCCAGGCTGATCGCCCCGGCTCCGGACATCCGCTCTACCACCAGCGCATCGAAGTCCGGCACATGGTCCGCGAACAGCGGCGAGCCGTAGGTGGTGCGCACTCCAGCGGTTTCGGCGAGGTCCTTGTGCGCGACCGGCAGCCCGTGCAGCAGGCCCAGGGCCTCGCCCCGGGCCATGGCGTCATCCGCGTCCGCGGCCTCGCGCCAGCGCCCGGTCCGAAGGCACCGGGTCACCACCGCGTTGACGGCGCCGTCGAGCGCCTCGATCCGCTCGATGTGGGCTGCGACGACCTCGCAGGCGCAGCACCTCGCTTTGCGCCGCAGCGCATCGCCAAAGCCAGCGTCGGGGCGTCGCTGTCCCAATGCTGGGTCGGTCACGGCTGCTCCTGCATGTGGCCGGTTGACCGAGGTGCTCGCGACGGCAGCGGGACCGAAACCGCGCTGGCTGCAGCCAGTCCCAAGGCGGTTGACGAGGTGCTCCCAGAGTAGCCCTCGGCCGGGCCGGCCGCCGCTGCCGATCGCGGCGGCGTGCCGTGCGGGTCGGGCAGTTGCCACCGAGACGTAGACGTGGTGGCGCGAGCCGTCGATCCCACGCCCGCCGTGCGCTCCTCGATCGCCTCCCGAAGCTGGCGAACGCGCGCCAGCGGACCCGCCAGCGCTCGGGTCGCGTGCGGCGGCTCGCGATCTGCGCGACCCGCGAGCCGGCGCCCGGAAGGAGCCCTCCAGGTCGAGCGAGCAGCTGGTCCGCGGTGGACGCGCCACGAACCGGTGCAGGCTCCACCCTCCATAGCCTGCCACCACCCCTGGCGGTCAAGCGGCGCAGCGTCTCATACACCTTCGGCTGCGGGATCCCGGTGAGGTTGGACAGCGCGTACCCGGTCAGCGGCTCGCGGCCGAGCAGCCCCACGTACGCCTGCGCCTCGTACTGTGAGAACCCGAGCTCGATCAGGCGCTGCACCGGCCCCTGATGGCTGGTCACCGCCGCCCCCGCCACCTGCGCGGCGGGCCGGACTCGCCGGGTGTCCCGGGCCTGCCGCCCTACGTGGTCGCACTGTAGCCACCATCCACGACCACAACCTCGCCGGTGACGAACGGGCTCGACGTCACCAGCGCCACGATGGTGGCCGCCACGTCCTCCGCGGTCACACACCGGCCCAGCGGCGTCATCCGCGCCCGCCGCTCCATCAGCCGGGCGTAGTTCTCCCCAGCCGTGCCTGCATCCAGTCGCCTTCCATCCAGCCGGGCGCCACCGCGTTGACGCGCGGATGGCCGGGCCGAGCGCCCCGGCCAGCGTCCGGGTCAGGTTCACCACCGCGGCCTTTGACGCCGCGTAGGGAACGGCTGCGGCCCCGGCCGCAGCCCGGCGATGCTCGCCGTGTTCACGACCGCGGCCTGCGGCGCGAGCGCAGCAGGGGCACGCATGCCCGGGTGACGCAGAACACGCCGCGCACGTTGACCGGCGATTACCCGGTCCCAGTCGGCCAGGTCGAGGCCGTCGAGGTCGGACGGCGGCACGTCGACGGTCATCGCCGAGCGTTGTTGATCGGCGCGTCGATCCGGCCGTAGGTGTCACCGGCGGTGGCCACCATGTGCCGGACCGCCGTCTCGTCCGCCACGTCCGCCTCGCGACCACCAGGGCGCTGGCGCCGCCCGCCTGGACCTCCTGCGCCACCTGCTGCGCCGCCGCCTCGCTGACCGAGTAGTTGATCACCACGTCGTAGCCGCGGTAAGCCCAGGGCCAGCGCCGCCGCCCGCCCGATCCGCGCGCCGCCCCGGTCACCAGGGCCACCAGGACGGCCGGTCATGGCTGCTTCCTGCCGCCGGGGCCGGGCTCTCCGCCTTCGTCCGGCCGCCCTCACTCCGGCCCATCGGCCCGCAGGCCGGCCGCCCCTCTGCGCACCGTGCGCAGGCATGCAGGACGCGCTCGGCGTTGGCGTGGAACACCTTGTGCATGATCTCGGCGCTGAACCCCAGACTCGTCCCATTCCCGCAGCAGCCGGTTCAGCGGCAGGCTCGGGTAGTCCGTGCCGAACATGATCTTGTCCTGGAGGCGGCCCGCGGATGTCGGTCTGCAGGCTGGGCGGGAAGTGCTTGGGCGCCCACCGGACAGCTCCCAGTACACGTTGCCCTTGTGCAGCGCGACCGCGGTCATCTCCTCCACCCAGGGCCAGCCGGGATGGGCGGCGACGACGGTCAGGCCGGGAACGTGGCCGCGAGCGCGTCGATCGCCTGCGGGTGGGCGTGCCTCGAGCAGCGCCCCGAGCCGCCCGGCATATCCGCCCCCATGCCGGTGGTGCCGACGTCGACCATGCACCGGCACGCCGAGGGCGCTGATCGCGTCGAACAGCGGGTGGAACCTCGGGTCGTCCACCGAGTAGCGCCCCATGATCGGGTGGAAGTGGAAGCCGAGCACCTGGTGCTCGGCACTGCGCGCCGCGCGTCGGCGATCGCCTGCTCGCCGCGCAAGCGGGTCCACCGTCCCCCATGCGCCGACGAACGTCACCGGGATGGCGGTCGCGCAACCCGGCCACGTAGGCGCTCGTGCAGGGCGGTGCCCCGGTCACCGACTCGATGTCGAAGGCCACCAGCACCGCCTCGATGCCGTGCGCCCGGAAATCGGCGACGACCTCCTCCTCTCGTCTTGCCGTCCACTCCTTCTTCCAGTACCGGCCCAGCGGCTCCACGTAGGCCCCTGCGACGCGATCCACTCCGCCGTGCCCGGGTAGGCATGCAGGTCCACCCGCCTCATTGGTCGACGTCCCGCGTATCAGCCGGAGCCACGGCGGCCAGATCCTTCTTGACGACCTTGCCGACAGGGGGACAGCGGCGAAGCTCGGCGACCGCCAGCCGTTCGGGCAGCTTGTGCCGGGCGATCTCCTGCGCCGGTGAGGAACTCCACCAGATCCGGCAGGGTCAGGGCGGCCCGCGGACGCAGGATCACGCAGGCGCACATGCGCTCGCCGAGCACGGGATCGGGAACCGGAACGCACGCCACGTTGAGCACGGCCGGGTGGGACAGGATGAGGTTCTCGACCTCCTCCGCGGAGATCTTCTCCCCGCCCCGGTTGATCAGGTCCTTGCTCCGGCCCGCGACCACGTAGTTGCCGCTCGGTGCCGCCACTGAGCAGGTCGCCGGAGCGGTAGAAGCCGTCCGGGGTGAACGGCCCGCTGGATTGTGCTCGGGCAGCGTTGTAGTACCCGCGCAGGGTGTACGGGCCGCGGCCAGCAGCTCCCCGGTCTCGCCGTCGGGCACATCCAGCCCGTCCTCCCCCACCAGGCGCACCTCGTCGTCGGGGCAGATCGGGCAGGCCGACCGTCTCCAGCCGCACCTCCGGCGGGTCATCCAGCCGGACGAACATCAGCAGCCCTTCCGCCATGCCGAAGTTCTCCTGCACGGTGACGATTGCGGAACACCCGCTCGGTCCGCACCCGGGTTCCGGCCGCAGCCGCTGGCCCCGCTCTGGATGACCCGGACCGAGCCCAGGTCGTGGGCGGCCACGCCCGGGTCGTTGATCCACCGGATGAGCAGCGCCGGGACCACGTGGATGTGGGTGACCCGGTGACGGTCGATGGCCGCGAACACGTCCTGCGCCTGGCTGGAGGTCGACAGCCGGACGGTCCCGCCGGACAGCAGGAACCCCTGCATGCCCGGGCAGGCGAGCGGCAGGTTGTGCGCGATCGGCAGCACGTTGAGCAGCACAGTCGCCCTCATGCGCTCGCAGACCGACACGGCGGCACGGGAGTTGTAGGCGTAATCGTTATGCGTGCGCGGGATGAGCTTCGGGACGCCGGTGGTCCCGCCGGACAGCTGGAAGACCGCGGGATCGTCCGGGTCGATCTGGCTGACGATGCGCTCGAGGTCGGTGGCGGTGTGCCCGGTGGGCCGCCTCTCGTGCAGCCTTCCAGGCTGATGTAGCCCTCGGCCGGTTCCGCTAGCCGCCCTGCAGGATGCTCAGCCGCAGGTGCGGGTTGTCGGCGCGCACCCGGCGGTGCAGCTCACCGAAGTTCACCTCCTGGCCCGGGCCGGGCGGCCGCCGCCACCGCGCCGGAGATGGTCACGAACTGGCGGAGCTCCGCGGTAGCGGTGCGAGGGCAGCGCCATGATCGGTATCGCGCCGATCCGCTGCAGCGCGAAGTAGAAGGACGCGAACAGCCGCGTGTTCGGCAGCTGACGACCACCTCGGTCGGTCGGCTCCAGGCCGAGGTCGAGCAGGTTCAGCGCGACCCGCTCCGATGCGGCGGCCAGTTCCGGCGTAGGTGTAGGAACCTTCGTCGTCGACGATCGGCGGGCTAACGTCGCGTGCAGTCCTGTGAAGGCGCTCAGGAAGTGCGTGATGCAGCGGGCGATCGTCCCAGTAGCCCCGGGCGCGGTAGCGTGCCGCGAAGTCAGGGGGCGAACGGCGTCACGCCGGGGAACGCCATCCAGTCTCACCATCCTCGCGGGTATCCCAGCGGGGATAACCCCGAAGTAAGCCGTCGTTCTGCGCCAGCCCGCCTGTCTACCTGGCAGCAGGTATGAGCTTGCCCACTGTAGCGGCAGGGGCACCCCGCGGTCTGTGCTTTCGCCCGGCGCGCCGGAGCCCGGCCGGTCAGCCCTCGCGCCGGGCGGCGCCCAGAGCCCGGTGCTGGCTTTTTGCCGTCGGCGGGCTGGCCGGTGCCGGTGCCCGCAGGCTGCGCCGCCTCAGCCTCCGCTTTCGCCCCGGGGGCGGCCCGTCAGGGCGGGCCCCGGCGACCACTCGGCAACGCGCTCAACCTGCGTCCCGTGCCGGCGTCAGAGCGCCTCCTTCGCCGCGTCGGCGACGTCGCGGTCAGGGCGGTACTGCCAGCCATACCGTCGCCAGGGATGAAGGTCGGCGGCGGGTGTCTCCCTTGGCCCCAGAACCGGGACAGGGGGAGATCCGCGGTTGGGGAGAGGGGGAGAGTCCCCCGTCCTCGACGGCTCGATCGTACCGGTCCGGTTTCTGCGGCGCGGCGGCCCTGACCGCGCGCGTCCCCACCCCGACCAGCAGAGCGCTGACCGCCCTGGTCGTCTCGCCCTAGATCGGTCTGCGCGAAGACTACCGGACCATCAGCTGCCCGGGCACTACCCGGCGGTGCCCGCCCGGCAGCAGGCACCCGGCGCACGGAGACGTCACGGGGTGCCGCCGCTCGGGTGGCGGCTGAGCCTTTCCGCCAGGGCCCGCTGCCGCGGTTCTCTCCCTGAACCTGGCGGCCCGGGTGGTCGGGTACTGCTGCTCCGGGATGCTGGTCGATGCGGCCCGCCGCGGCACAGTCGGTGGGTCATCGCTTGGCTGACTCGCGCATCGCCCAGCCATTTCGAACAGGTGGGCGCGCACGGCGTCGAGCCGG
>ERZ1370068.10896-contig-9555_pt1 | contig 40599 bp, 57 predicted proteins | sample MGYA00561227_ERZ1370068 | MGnify/ENA primary metagenome ERZ1370068 (study PRJEB38410, sample SAMEA6850437) | metagenome | study: Metagenomic assessment of the ecological functions of the soil: analysis of the soil microbiota associated with the... | reverse complement strand
AGATCGCGCCCCACGCGCGGCCACGACGGAACGAGTGCGATCACGTGCGGCCAATCGCCGGATCGCAGTCGAGGTGCATCACGAGCGGCGGGCGGTGGTTGATCCACGGCGCGCAAGCGGCGACGAGATGCGCCCTCGATGCAGTGCGCACGGCGCTGCCGCAGCACCTCGCGCACGGACAGCACGGTCTCGCCGCCGGATTCGTGGTTGGCCGGGATCTGCGTCGGTGAGCGCCTGGATCCGTTCCGGCATCGCTAGGCGCACGGCGCGGTTGCGCTCGCGAAGCGTCGAGCCGGGGCGCGCGACACGGGAGGACGATCGGCGGAGTCCGGGCATGGGAGCAGGTTACACCGATGCGTGTCGGGGGCCCGCCGGCCCCCGCTCGCCAAGCCGCCGCGCTTATGCTATATGTCATCGCCCGTCAGCACTCTCGACCGGGGCCGGCTATGAAAGCGCGTGACGTTGGTCACCAGGAAGCTCTACTTTGGTCTCGACGCGATGCAAATGCGCGACGCGACCGCGCGCGCTGCTCTCGCGCCTCGACGAGACGCCGCAACAGCCGGTGATCAAGCTCGAAGCGCTCGTCGAGGCCCCTTCCGCGTGAGCGCCGCCGCGAGCCGGCCGATGATCGACGAAATGGTGCGCCACGGGTTGCTGCAGCGTGTTTCCGATCGCAGCGGCGAGTACGGTGTCACCGAAAAATTCCGCCTCTACGCGGATGCCCGCATCATCGAACGCCGTTGCCGGCGAAGCCGCGCGAAGATGCTGCTCAGCCACGTCGGCGATCTCGCGTGGCATTTCAACCGCACGGCGGTCGAGAACAAATACCGAGATCGACGCGCTTGCCGTGTTCGGGCCGCTTCGTGAGCCTTGAGCCGGAGATGTCGGAGCTCACCGTCGCGGTCACCGGGCGTCGCCGAGTGCCGGCCGACGCGGCCCGCGGCGGGTCGGGCGACGAAGGCCCTGACAGGGTCACGAGCAGATACGTGACCTGATCGGGAGTCAGGAGCAGCTATCTGCGAGCGTTGTTCTTCAAAGGCCTCGACGACGTTCCGCGCCCGTTCAGCGTGATCTTCAAGTCGAGCGGCTGACCTGACATCGGTCGCACGCGCAGGCCTTGTTGCGCTAGCATGCGCGGATGAATCCCGCCCGTATCGTCCCTCTCCTTGCCGGAATCGCCCTTCTTGCGGGCTGCGCGAGCGCGCCAGCACCCGTCGCGGCGCCGCAGAGCGCCGCGGCGCTGCGCGAACGGGTTTTCGCGGTCCGAGCGCGGGTTCGCGCGCACGATGGCCGACCGCGACTTCGCCGCGTTCGCGTCCTATCTTTCCGACGGAAGCCATCTTTTCACCGGCCGCACGCCCCTGCGCGTACAGGCGGCAGTGGCCGCCAACTGGAAGCGTTTCTACGAGGAGAAAGAGGCGCCATTCCGCTGGGAACCCGCGGAAGTCGAGGTGCTCGACTCCGGAACGCTCGCTCTGAGTACGGGGCCCGTGCACGATCCGGCCGGCAAGCAGATCGCTCACGTTCTTCGGTCTGGCACCGGGAAGCGCCGGGCGTCTGGCGCATCGTGCTCGACAAGGAACGGCGGCCTGCGATTGCGCGCGGCTGTAAGTCGCTTACCGCTGCCGTTTGCGGCACCGCGTCGCCATCGCCACGGTGTTGGAGTAAGCTTTCCGGACGTCCCGTCGCGCTCGCGACCGGGATCGACCGCACCGCCCAACGCCCACGGAGTTCGTCCATGACTGCATCCCGTTTCGTTCGCTCGCTTCTCGTGCTCGCCGCTGTCGGCATCGCCGCGCACCGCCGCCGCGCAGGACTACAAGCTGCGCCTCATCACCTGGGCCGACTACGTGCCCGCGCGACGTCGTCGCCCAGTTCAAGAAGGAGACCGGCATCGACGTCGAGGTCACGCTGTCGAACAACGAGGAGATGATCTCGAAGCTCCGCGCCACCGGCGGCGCCGGCTTCGACCTCGCGCAGCCGTCGCAGGACCGCATCGCCGGGCCGCAGCAGGAGTTCGGCATCTACAAGCCGATGGACCTCGACGAAGATCAAGACCGAGCTCTTCATCCCGTCGATGCTCGACGCGACGAAGAAGAACACGACGCGTCGACGGCAAGGTCTACGGGCTGCCGCACATCTGGGGCACCGACGGCCTCGTCGTCAACACGAAGCTCGCGAAGATGACCGATTACGACCGACCTCTGCAAGGCCGAGTACAAGGGCAAGACGTCGGTGCGCCTGAAGCGGCCGACGCTGATCGCGCTTCGCGTTCGCGAGCGGCAAGGATCCGTTCGCGCTGTACAAGCGACCCGAAGGCGTACACGGCGCTGATGGACGAGATGGGCAAGACAGCTCGCCGCGTGCAAGGCCAACCTCAAGTTCTTCTGGGACAACAAGGACCAGCTGCTGAACGGCGTGCGCGTCGGGCGAGATCGTCGGCGCGATGATGTGGGACACCGGCGGCTGGAAGCTCAACAGCGAGAATCCCGGACATCCAGTACATCGCGCCCAAGTCCGGCGCGCTCGGCTGGATCGACACGTACGCGCTGCCGGCGAAGGGCCGCAACGACGCCGCGGCGTACGCGTGGATCAACTTCAACATGCGGCCCGAGATCGCCGCCAAGGTCGCCGGCTCCGCGGGCAACTTCACCGCGTCGAAGGGCGCCGACCAGATGATGGACGCGAAGCTCAAGGCGCAGTTCGCGAAGAGCTTCCCCGAGGCGGCGATGCGCAACATCAAGTGGTATCCGGCGGTGCCGCCGGGCATCGAGGACATCGAAGGCAAGGTGCTCGACCGCGTGAAGGCGGCGAACTGAACGTCGCCTGACTGGCGCCGGGCGGGTCGTCGCTCGCGCCGGCGCCGTCCGCGTCGCGTTCTCGCCCGGATGGCCCAGGACCTCGAGGTCGACCGCGTCACGCAAGCGCTACGGCGCGCATGGCGGCCGTCGACGCGCTGTCGCTCGAGGTCGCGCACGGCAGCTTCTTCTCGATCCTCGGCCCGTCGGGCTGCGGCAAGACGACGCTGCTGCGGATGATCGCGGGCTTCCTCGCGCCGGACGACGGCGACGTGCGCATCGGCGGCGCATCGATGCGCGGCGTGCCGCCGAACCGGCGGCCGGTCAACATGGTGTTCCAGCACCTGGCGCTGTTCCCGATGATGTCGGTCGGCGAAAACGTCGGCTACGGGCTCGCGCGGCGCGGCGTCCCGCGCGCCGAGATCCGCGGCAAGGTCGGCGCGATGCTCGAGCGCGTCGGGCTCCCGGGCGCGCAGGACAAGCGCGTCGACCAGCTCTCCGGCGGGCAGAAGCAGCGGGTGGCGATCGCGCGGAGCCTCGTGCTCGAGCCCACGCTGCTGCTTGCTGGACGAGCCGCTCGGCGCGCTCGACCTGAAGCTGCGCGAGCACATGAAGATCGAGTTGAAGCAGCTGCAGGCGAGCTTCGGCACGACGTTCGTCTACATCACGCACGACCAGTCGGAAGCGCTCGTGCTCTCCGACCACGTCGCCGTGATGAACGCCGGGCGCTTCGAGCAGGTCGGCACGCCGCAGGAGCTCTACTATCATCCGGCGACGCCGTTCGTCGCGGCGTTCGTCGGCGCGAACAATCGCGTCGGCGGCACGCGTGGCGCGCGTCGATGGCGAAATCGTCGAGGTCGTAACGTCGGCAGGACTGCGAGTTCGCGCGCGGCGCGAGGGCGCGATCGCGGCGGGCGACGCCGTCGCGGCGTTCGTGCGCCCCGAGTCCATCGTCCTCGCGCGCGACCGCAGCGCGCGCTGCCGGCGTCGGCGCAGTCTTTCGCCGGCGAGGTCGAGAGCCTGCTCTTCGACGGCGCCAACTCGGCGGTGCTCGGTGCGCGAGACGTGTCGACCGGCACCGAGTTCCGGATCGCGCTGCCGCAGACCGGCGGCCTTCGCGGATCTCGTCCCCGGTGAGCGCATCGCTTTCGGCTTCGAGCCGCGCGCGCGCCGTCTGCTTCCGCGCGGCGGCATCGTGATGAGCGTCGCCGCGACGGCCGCGACGACGGCTCGCGCGCCGCGGCTCGCGCTGCTGCTGCTGCTCGCGCCGGCGCTGCTGTGGCTCGTCGGCCTCATCGTGCTGCCGCACGTCGAGCTCGCCGTGCTGTCGCTGCGCGCGCGCGTCGCGCCGCGCGTCTACGAGTGGAGCCTCAGCGCAGTACGCGACGTTCTTCGAGGAGCCGCTCTACTGGCACACGTTCGTGCGCACGGCGGCGATGTCGATCTGTCGCCACGCTATGCCACGCTCGCGATCGCCTTTCCCGTCGCGTGGTACATCGCGAAGATCGCCAAGGGCCGCGCGAAGTCGACTGCTCTTCGTGCTCTGCCTCATCCCGTTCTGGGTGAGCGAGACCGTGCGCACGCTGGGCTGGATGATCCTGCTGCGCGAGTCCGGCGTCCTGCCGCGTCTGCTCGTCGACCTGGGCATCACCGCGGCGCCGGTCGAGCTCCTCTATCACGACGCGACGATCCTCGTCGGCCTCGTCTACACGTCGATGCTGTTCATGGTCGTGCCGCTCGTCAAGCGCGCTCGAGACGCCTCGACGATTCGCTGATCGAGGCCGCGTACGACCTGGGCGGCAACGGCTGGTCGATCCTGCGGCAGATCATCGATTCCGCACGCGGCGCCGGGCATCGCCGCCGGGTCGATCGTCGTGTTCATGCTGACGCTCGGCAACTACCTGACGCCCACGCTCCTCGGCGGCAAGAACTCGCTGTGGTTCACCGAGCAGATCTACACGCAGTTCATCACGCGCTTCAACTGGGAGCAGGGGGCGGCGTTCGGCTTCCTGCTGCTGATCCTTTCCACCGCGATCGTCTGGCTCGGATTGAAGCTCACGCGGCCAGCGCTTCGCGCGACGTCATGAGGCGCTCGTGATCCCGTCGCTGCCGCGGTCGGGCCGCTCGCGCGCTACGCCACCGCCGCGCTACGTCGCGGCGTTCTTCGTGTTCCTGTTCCTGCCGCTCGCCGTCGTCGCGATCTTCGCGTTCAACGACGCCAACTATCCGGCGCCGCCGTGGCGCGGGTTCACGCTCGACTGGTTCGTCGGCGGCGGCGCGCGGGCGCACGGGCTGTTCGCCGATCGCGCCGCTCATGACAGAGCATCGTCACGAGCATGGTGCGTGGCGGGTGCGGTGACGGTGCTCGCGGTGGCGGTCGGGACGGCGAACGCGTTCCTGCTCGAGCGCGTCGACTTCCGCGGCAAGTCGGCGCTCTCGCTTGCTGATGCTGGCGCCGCTGGTGATCCCCGGCGTGATCCTCGGCATCTCGATTCTCGCGTTCGCGAGCCGCCTCGCGCAGTTCGCCGACGACACCTTCGGGCTCGAGCTCGACTTCCTGCGGCCGGGCCTGCGCGCTCGTCGTCGCTCGGCCAGTTTTCGTACATCGTCGTCCATCGCCACGCTGACGATCGCCGCGCGGTTGAAGCGCTTCGACGTGACGCTGGAGGACGCCGCGCTTCAACCTCGGGCGCGTCGCGCGCCGCCGGTGCTGTGGACCGTGACGCTGCCCTACCTCAAGCCGGCGCTGATCGGCGCCGCCGCGATCTCCTTCCTCATGTCGTTCGAGAACTTCAACACGACGCTGATGCTGGTCGGCTCCGATCCGCCGCTCACGATCATGATGTACGGGCGGATGCGCGAGGGCGCGAGCCCCGTGCTGAACGCGGTGAGCCTGCTGCTGATGGTCGCTTCCGCGCTGCTCGCGCTGGTCCTGCTGCGAAGGTCGGCGGCGGAAAGGGCATAGAAAAAAGGCACGTAAAAAGCGATGAAAGCTATCGCACGATCGTCGCGAGCCTGGGCGCAATGGGCAGCGCCACACTCCATCACCTCGCAAGGCGCGGGCACGCCACACTCCGGGATCGATAGCTGCGCGCCAGGTTCATCGCACGGCGACACGCGAATAACCGACACAATCGGCGAAGGAGTGCCTCACCTCGCGCTGCGCTCACATGCCCTATGGCGCGAGCTCGGCGCGAAACGGGGCGAAACTCCTCAGCAAACGGCGGATTGTTCATCTCGAGCGCGGCGCGGCCGATGCATACCCCCGATTTTTCGCGACACGATCGCGCGCGTGACCACGGAATCGCCCACGAAATCCTCGACGCCGCGGCGTCCGGCAACGCTTTCCCGCCTTCAACATCACCGACGACGAATACGGATACTACGAGCCGGAGGCGGGATTCCACGGCAGCCGGGCATCAGCGCACACCTCGATCGGCGGAACGCAACCGGCGAAATCCACGACGAAACAATCACGACATCCGACGCTACCGCGCACGGCGTAACGGTAGTCACCGCACGATCGATACGCGGCGGAGCCTCTGATGGCGGCCGGAGCACGGCTTCCGGCTCGTCGAGCCGACAGCGCGACACTTCAACGTCTATCGCCAGCAGATCTACTGGTTCGACATCGGGCGATCGGCGCCCTTTCGCCACGACGCGTGCGATTTCATCAGGAACTGCAAGGACGCCCGCACAGCTGTACGGAATTCCCGCACTCGACGGCCCGCGCGAGGCGTGAAAGTCGCAACCGAGCAGGCCGAGTCGAAACCACCGCCAACGCCGGATAAGCTGGCCGATGCCAGCCGCAGCGGCTCACGCCGATCATCGCCCGCCAGCAGGGACCTCGCCCGGTCGCATGAAGAGCAGACATGCCTCACACAGTAACGCCGTTTCGGATTTGACATCGAAGTGCACCAGACTCCGATCAGTGCTGATGTCCGCGTGCTCCGGCCACGGCTTCAGCACTCGCCCCCGTCAGCGAGGCCGCCGCCGCATGGGCCGACGACGGCGTCGCGCCGTTCGGCATCGCGCGTTCAGACTTGCGCCCAGCCAGCGCCCGCGTAACATCCCGATGGCGGGCGCCGAGCCCGCATTAACGTCGCATCCCGTGTCAAGCGACCCGCTGGGCTTTCCCCACTCCATGCAGCCCGCACCGGGGAAGTGCGGTTCGATCTCAAGGCGGCGCTCGACTCGGTCGTCGGCCTACGCGCCGATTCCGACGACGCTTCCCGCGCCAATCCTGGGCACCGAACGAACCGGATGCGGCGTCGTGATCAGCGACGATGGCCTGGTGCTGACGATCGGCTACCTCATCACCGGCCGAATCGATCTGGCTCCCGGCGAATGACAGCACAGCACGGTCCGCCGGCACGCACGGGATCGCTTACGACTTCGCGACCGGCTTAGGCCTCGTCGTACGTGCAGCTGGGCGGGTGCGCCTGCCGTCGCGCGCGGGAAGCGCGTCGACCGTTGCGCCCAGCGACGACGGATCGTGCTAGGCAGCGGCGGCCGCGCATATGCCTTAAGGGCCATTTCGCCAAGCGAATTCGCCGGCTATTGGGAATACTGCTAGACAGAGGCGCTGTTCACGCCACCCGCGCGTGCACCGGAATGGAGCGGCGCGCGCTCGTCGGCGATGACGGCCGGCTGGTCGGGATAGGCTCGCTGCTCGTGCAGGAAGCCGCCGGCGACGACGTCGTCAGGGCACATGTTCGTGCCGGGCGTCTCGCTTGCCATTCTCGACGATCCTGCGCACCGGAAGTCCGGCGCCGCCGGGCCGTGGCTCGGGCGTATACAGCCAGGCCAGCAGGCTGGTGTAACGGCTCGCCTCGGACGGACCAGCGGACAAGGCGGGTGATGCCGGGCGACGTGGTCGTCGCCGTCGGCGACAATCCGGTACGACCGGCTCGCCAGTTACCGCCCCATCTGGAGCAAGGGCCCGGCGGGTCCGAGGTTCGCGCTGACGCTGGCGCGCGATGGACCCGCCGGTGCGCGTCCGTCACTCGGGCGATCGCCGCGAATTACTGCGAAGCCGCGACTGCAGTGAGGCGAGCCTGCTCTGGAGGTGCTGATGCGACATCTTGCGCGTTTGGCTCATCGCGGCGGCGACGATCGCGGGTGTCCCGGCGTGGGCAATTGCGGAGCGCCGCCCGCCACGCGGTCATGCGTTCGACGGCGGCTGGAACCTTGCCGGTCTGGGCGGCACAGCGGCAGGGTTTTTCGAGGCAAACGGTCAGCCAGCGTGCAGATCTCGTGGACGCCGTCGTCGGCCTACCTCATCCGCTGCTCGACGACCGCTTCGACATCGCGCTCGCCGATCGACAACGTCGTCGCCTACCAGGAAGGGCAGGGCGAGCGAGAGATCGCCGGAACGGCTGACTCTTCGCGTTCCTCGGCGGACGACAGCGGCTTTCGTCCTCGGTCGATGGCGGCGCCCGCCGATGACGCCATTTCGCGCGCTCAACGGGGCTTGACGGACCCGTCTCGGTCGGCCGCGACGACGACCGGTTACGCGCTCTCGTCGGCTGCGTCTGGCTGCTCGCGCGACCCAACGGTGTCTCGAAGAACCGGACGTCAGCCTACGTCCGCGCCAGTGGAACGTCCAACCGCTACCGCAGAGCTCCTCGCCGGCAAGCACGACGCGACGCTTGCTGCGCGCCTGCTCGAGCTGCTGGCGCGCGAGAGCGCGGCTGCCATCAGCCAGCTCGCCACCGCGGAAGCGTCGCTGGGCGCCCTATCCGGGGAGACGGTGGGAGCGGCGATGGCGCTCGCCGGGCTGGAGCGGCCACGAGCGCGAAGCGGCTCGGTCGCAGTCCGCGCCTACCGCGCCGGCGCGCTGACCTGGCTCTACGATCGCGGTCCAACCGCGCCGTCGTCGAAGACGTTGCTCGATCGCCAACATCCGCGACATGACGCCTGCGCTGGCGAAGCAATCCCACGACCTGCCGCTCGCCGACAAGGGCGGCATCACGCGCGACGCCGGCGCTCGACCTGGACGGCATCCGTATCGGTGCTCGCGCTGCGCAGCAAGTACGGCGCGCCACGAAGACGCTTGCCGATCCGGCGAAGTACGTCGATCTCACGTACTACGAGAAGGCGTTCGGCAAGCGCTGAGCAGCCGGAGGAGAGCAAGCGCGAATGGCGGAAGAGAAGCAGCGGCAGAGCCGAGGGTCGTCCGGCCCGACGACATCGATCCGCACCACAACTGGGACCGGCCGTCGGCAGCGCCCGGCCACACGCAGGTCGATTTCGAGGAGCGCGTCAACTTCCGGCGGCTGCACGACTACCGCCTCGCGCGCGCGCGCGCGGCGCTCGCGAGCTCGGGCCTGGGCGCGCTGCTGTCGCTTCGACCAGCACAACATCCGCTACACCACGAGCACCGTCATCGGCGAGTGGGCGCGCGACAAGCTGACGCGCTATTCGCTGCTCACCGGCAACGGCGACCCGTACATCTGGGATTTCGGCTCGCGCGGCCAAGCACCACCGCCTGCACGCGCCGTGGCTCGCACATCGACCATTGCCAGCGCGGGGCTGCTCGGCATGCGCGGCGCGGTCGGGCAGCGACATCACGCTGTTCCGCGACGCGGCGACGCGAGATCAAGGCGATCCTCGACGCCGAGGGCGTGGGCGACATGCCGCTCGGCCTCGACGTGGTCGAGCCGCCGATGCTGTTCGAGCTGCAGAAGCTCGGGATCGAGGTGCGCGACGGCCAGCAGGTGATGCTGCAGGCGCGCGAAGTGAAGAACATCGACGAGCTGACGCTCCTCAACATGGCCGCCGGCGATGGTCGACGGCGTCTACCAGGACATCGCCGAGGCGCTGCAAGCCCGGCGTCAAGGAATCGGAGATCGTCGCGCTCGCGACGGCGCGCCTCTACGAGATGGGCTCCGACTGCGTCGAGGCGATCAACTCGATTTCGGGCGAGCGCTGCTCGCCGCATCCGCACAACTTCACCGACCGCCTGATCCGCCCGGGCGACCAGGCGTTCTTCGACGTCATCCAGTCGTTCATGGGCTACCGCACCTGCTACTACCGGACCTTCAACGTCGGGCGCGCGACGCGCGTCGCAGCGCGACCGCCTACCGGAAGGCGCGCGAGTGGATGGACAGTCGCGATCGAGCTGCTGAAGCCGGGCATGACGCACCGACAGGATCGCGCGCGCGCTGCCGACGGCGAAGGACATCGGCTTCGCGAGCGAGATGGAGGCCTTCGGCCTCAACTTCTGCCACGGCCTGGGGCTCGGCCTGCACGAGCGGCCGCTCGATCTCGCGGCTCAACTCGCTCAAGGAGCCGATCGAGCTGAAGGCGGGCATGGTGTTCGCCGTCGAGACGTATTGTCCGGCAAGCGGACGGCGTTTCGGCCGCGCGGATCGAGGAGGAGGTGATCCTGACGCCGACAGGGCCGAAGGTGCGATCTCGCTGTACCCGGCGCAGGAATTGCCGATTGCGAACCCGTACCGATAGGTAACGGCATTTCAATAGACCGGCTGTGCCGCAATGGAAGGTCGACATATGAAACTGGGCTGGATCGGCATCGGGCGCATGGGCTACGAAATGGCGGCGCGCGCTCGCGAAGGGCGGCGCCGACGTCACGGTGTGGAACCGCACGCGCGGCGAAGGCGGAGCCGCTCGCGCAAGTACGGCGCGAAGATCGCCGACAGCGCTCGCCGACCTCGCCGCGCTGCGACATCGTGTTCGTGCATGGTGTCGACCTACGACGACGTGAAGGAGGTGATCGCGGGCCCGGCGGGACTGCTGTCCGGCGGCAAGACACCGAAGATTGTCGTCGAGTGCTCGTCGATTTCGCTCGACGGTCTTCGGCCGAATTGCGCGATCGCTGCTCGCCGCCGCGGCGTCGAGATGCTGGCGGCGCCGGTTTCCGGCAACGCCAAGGTGATCAAGGCAGGCCGGCTTTCGTTCGTCTGCTCCGGGCCGCAGGCGGCGTTCGACGCGGCGCAGCCTTATCTCAAGCTGATCGGCGCCGGCGCGCGAGCTACGTCGGCGAGGGCGAGCTCGCGCGCATCGTCAAGATCTGCCACAACGTGTATGCTCGGCGTCGTGACGCAGTCGCTGGCGGAGATCACGATGCTCGCGCAGAAAGCGGGCGTGCCGCGCCACGCGTTCCTCGACTTCATCAACCAGAGCGTGATGGGCTCGACGTTCTCGCGCTACAAGACGCCCGGCGTTCGTCAATCTCGACTTCAAGGTCACGTTCACGCCGTAGCTGCTGCGCAAGGACCTCGACCTCGGTCTCGACGCCGGCCGGCACTTCGAAGTGCCGATGCCGCTCGCCGCGCTCACGCGGGACATCGTCCAGACGCTGATCGGGCGCGGCATGGACGGCGAGGATTTCGCGAAGCTGCTGGTGCTGCAGGCGCGAGGCCGCCGGGCTCGACGCTCGAGCCGGAGAACGTTCCGGTCGGCGACGGACTCTCGTGATCGGCACGTTCGCAACGAAAGGAGCATCGATGAAACATCCTGCGGCAGTCTCGTCGCGTTCGCGTGTTGCGCGCTCACCGCCGGCATCGCCAGCAGGCCAGGGTTATCCCGAGCAAACCGGTGCACCTCATCGTGCCGTTCACCGCCGGGCAGCGCGACCGACATCCTGGCGCCCGCACGATCGGCCAGAAGCTGACCGAGATGTGGGGCCAACCAGTCATCGTCGACAACCGGCCCGGTGCAGGCGGAACGATTGGCGCGGCGGTCGTCGCCAAGTCGGCGCCCGGATGGCTACACGCTGCTCGTGCAACTCCGCGGCCCACGCGTACAACCCGTCGATCTACCCCGAGCCTGTCGTACGACACGGTCAAGGACTTCATCGACGATCGCGCCGCTCGGCGGGCAGCCGAACGTGCTCGTCGTCGCGCCGTCGCACCGGCTATCAAGACCGTCGCCGATCTGATCGCCGCGGCGAAGCCAAGCCCGGCGCGCTCAACTTCGGCTCCGCGGGCACGGGCAGCGGCACGCACATCAACGCCGAGAAATTCCGGCTTGCCGCCGGCATCGACGTCGTCCACATCCCGTACAAAGGGCACGCCCGAAGCGCTGACCGACACGATGACGGGTCGCATCACATATTTCTTTTCGCCGATCTCGGCTGCGCTGCCGAACATGCGCGAAGGCAAGCTGGTCGCGCTCGGCGTGAGCACGACGAAGCGCTCGAGCGTGCTGCCCAACGTCCCGACGATCGCCGAGAGCGGGCTGCCGGGATTCGACTACAACCTGTGGGTCGGCCTGTTCGCGCCCGCCGGCACGCCGGCCGAGGTCGTCGACAAGATCGCGCGCGACGTCGCGCGCGCGCTCACGACGCCCGACGTCAAGGAGCGGCTGACGGCGCTCGGGCGCCGAGGCGATGCCGATGACGCCGGCCGAGTTCACGCAGTTCGTCGGAACCGAGATCGACGACTCCGGCGAAGGTGATCAAGGCGGCCGAACATCAAGGTGCAGTAGCGCGACTACGGCATTGCGACCGCGGTCTTGTATTCGCCAATCCGCCGCCGACGGCCTTCGCGAAGTCGACCAGCGACAGGCGCACGTTGCGCGCGGCGATGATCTGCAGCGTCTGCGCTTGCGGGAGCTGGCGCTGCGCGTCGAGCACTTCGAGATACGGCGAATAGCCGGCGCGGTAGCGGCAGGTCCGACAGTTCGAGCGCCTGCTGGAGCTTCAACCGCGCGCTCTGATTGTGCCGCCAGCGCTTCGCGGGTCGGTCGTTGGCCGACAATGCATCGTGCGCGTCGCGGAACGCTCCCCGAACCGCCTGCGTGTAGTTGATCAGCACCTCGTTGCGGCGTGGCGGTCTGCGCGTCGACATTGGCCGCTGCGATCGCGCTTGAGGCCTGAGAAGAGGCTGTAGCAACGATGCGGCGAGACCCCACGCGATTGACGGTCCGGTAAACAGGTTCTGTAGCGCGCCGGCTCTGTGCCGTAGCTGCCGGTGAGCGAAATGGCGGGGAAGTAGTCGGCGCGCGCCACATCGATGCGCAGGTTGGCCGCCGGCGAGCTGCGATTCGGCGCGCTGAACGTCTGGGCGGCGCTGCAGCACGTCCGACGGGACGCCCGGGAGGGTAGCATGGGCACCATGGTGAGTCGCGCAATGTCCGCGTCGCGCGAAACCGACGGCGTGAAGACTTCGCGTGGGGGAGCGCCCGAGCAGGACTGGCGAGCGCCGATTCGACTTCGCGAGTGGCGCGACGCAGCGATCGCAATGTCGCCGACAACCGCCGCGCGCTCCGCCTCGGCCGTGCGAAGGTCGGTACTCCGCCGATGACGCCCGCCTGGTAACGATCCTTCTGCAGCGCGACACTGTCGTCGCGGCTCTTCAGCGTGTCCTCGAGCAGCCGCAGCTCGACGTCGGCGGCCAGCAGGTTGAAGTAGAGTTCGTGCGGTGTCGGCTTCGACCATCGTGCGAATCGTCTTCGCGCCCGAATTCGCTCGCGAGGAGATCCCGCTTGGCCGCGCGTTGGTCGCGTGTGCGGTATTTGCCCCAGAGGTCGACCTCGTAGGACGCCTGCAGTCCGACGGCGAGATTGGTCGAATACGCGCTGAATCCCGGCGGCAGCGGGTTGCCGCCGACCTGCGTCGAACGGTCCCGGTTAGCGCCGACCGTCGCGTCCAGCGTCGGATACAGATCTGCCGAGGCAAGAAGCACCAGTGCTCCGCGCGTATTCGACCCGCGTGATGGCCGCCGCCGAGATCGAGATTGTGCGCGATCGCCTCCTCAACCAGCTTGTCGAGCGTGCGGTCGCCGAAGGCCGTCCACCAATGCTCGAGATGGAGATCGCCGGCGGTGGCGGCGGGCAGGTCCAGCGTGGGCGGCGGTGGCGGGTGCTCGCGCAGCCCGCCAGGATCACTGCGAGGGTGATCGCGCAGGAGAGGTTTACTGCATGATCGTCTCCTTTCGGAGGATGGGGCGGATGGCCGGGCGTCATCGGCGCGTGGTGACGGGCCATGTCGCGCGTGTGCTTGATCTCGGCGAACAGCTCGGCGTGAGCTGCGCGCTCGCGCAGGTGGCGCTCGGTGATGAGTTTGAAGAATAGCGGCACGAAGAAGATCGCGAGGAACGTCGCGGCGATCATGCCGCCCATGACGCCGGTGCCGGTCGAGTGGCGCGCGCCGGCGCCCGCGCCGGTCGAGATCGCAAGCGGCAGCACGCCGAGGATGAACGCGAGCGAGGTCATCAGGATCGGCCGGAAGCGCAGCCGTGCCGCCTTCGAGCGCCGCCGCCGACGCCGACGTCGCCCTCGTGGTGCTTCATCACCGCGAACTCGACGATCAGGATCGCGTTCTTGGCCGCGAGGCCGAGCAGCGTCACGAGCCCGATCTGGAAGTAGACGTCGTTGGTGAGTCCGCGCAGCCACACCGCCGCCAGCGCGCCGAAGGTGCCGAACGGCAGCGCCGAGCAGCACCGAGAACGGCAGCGACCAGCGCTCGTACTGCGCGGCGAGGATCAGGAACACCATGATCACCGCGAGGCCGAGCGCGAAGGTCGACGCGCCGCCCGAGCGTTCTTCTCCTGGTAGGACGTGCCGCCCCAGTCGTAGCTGAAGTCGGCGGGCAGCACTTCGTTCGCGATCTGCTCGACGCGCGCGATCGCCTGGCCGGAGCTGTAGCCCGGCGCCGCCCCGCCGAAGATCTTGACCGCGGGCAGGTTGTTGAAGCGGTCGAGCGCATCCGGGCCCGGACGAATAGCGCACGGTCGCCAGCGCGCGCGAGCGGGATCATCTCGCCCTTCGTCGAGCGCACATAGACGCCGCCGATGTCGTCGGGGCGCTGTGCGGTACGGCGGCTCGGCCGACATCAGCACCTGCCAGGCGCGGCCGTACTTGTTGAAGTCGTTGACGTAGTAGTTGCCGAGCGTCGCCGACGAGCGCGGCGAAGATATCGTTGATCGGCACGCCGAGCGCTTCTTCGCCTTCTCGCGGTCGACGTCGACGTAGAGCTGCGGCACGTTCGGCGCGCCACAGCGTCTGCGCGTAGCTCGAGCTCCTGGTCCGTGCTCGGCGCTGCCGAGGAACTGCCCGCATGACCTCGCTCATGCGCTTGGAGCCGCCTTCGCCGCGGTTCTGCAATGTAGAGCTCGAAGCCGCCGGCGGTGCCGAGGCCGAAGATCGGCGGCGGGCTGGAACGCGAGCACCAGCGCCTCCTTGATGCCGCCGGTCTTCACGAAGACCTCGCCGACGAGCTGCGGCACCGTGACCTTGCGCTCGTCCCACGGAATCTGCGTGACGAAGATCGACGCGGCGTTGTTGCGGAAGCCGCCGCCCAGGAAGTCGAAGCCGGTGAACGAGATGACGTCCGCGTTGGCCGGATTCGAGTGAATCGCCTCCTCGACCTCGCGCGCACGACCTTGTCGGTGCGGCTGCAGCGATCGCGCCGTCGGGCAGGATCACCGCGCGATGAAGAACCAGCCCTGGTCCTCGTCGGGCACGAGGCTGCCCGGCGTGAAGCGCCACAAGCCCGCGGTGATCGACGACCATGCCGACGAACAGGCATCGACACCGACGATGCCGCGCCGGATCATCCAGGCCACGCCGGTCGTGTAGTGGCTCGTCACGCCGGTGAAACAGCGGTTGAACAGCGCGAAGAACCGCGCTTCGGCGCCGGGTTGTCGCGCTCGAGGATCAACGCGCACAGCGCGGGCGTCAGCGTCAGCGCGACGAGGCCGGAGATCACGACCGCGATCGAGATCGTGACCGCGAACTGGCGGTACAGCTCGCCGGTGAGCCCGCCGAGGAATGCGATCGGCACGAACACGGCGCGTCAGCGTCAGCACGATCGCGATGATCGGGCCCGGTCACTTCGTGCATCGCCTTGATCGCGGCTTCGCGCGGCGTGCGCGCTGCTCCTCGCGCATGATCCGCTCGACGTTCTCGAGCACGACGATCGCGTCGTCGACGACGATGCCGATCGCCAGCACCATGCCGAACAGCGTCAGCGTGTTGATCGAGTAGCCGAGCACGAAGAGCCCGGCGAACGCGCCGAGCAGCGACACCGGCACCGCCAGCGAGCGGGATCAGCGTCGCGCGCCAGCTCTGCAGGAAGAGGAACACGACGAGGATCACGAGCAGCATCGCCTCGCCGAGCGTGATCACGACCTCGCGGATCGACACCTCGACGAAGCGCGTCGTGTCATAGGGACCGCGTAGGTGAGGCCCTCCGGAAAGCGCGTCGCGAGCTCGACCATCGTCGTGCGCACGCTCTTGCGCGACCTCGAGCGCGTTGGCGCCCGGCTGCAGGAAGATGCCGACGAGCGTCGCCGGCTTGCCGTTGACGCGGCCGATGAACTCGTAGTCCTTCGAGCCCGAGCTCGACGCGCGCGACGTCGCTTCAGCCGCACGCGTCGAGCCGTCGGGGTTCGCGCGGACGATGATCTGCCCGAACTCCTTGGCGTCCGGCAGCCGGCCCTTGTGTGGTGATCGTGTAGACGAGGTCCTGCGGCCCTGGCCGGTGGGCGTCTGCCCGATCTTGCCGGCGGCGAACTGCGCGTTCTGCTCGTTGACCGCGCGGATCAGGTCGGTGGGCGTGAGCTTCAGCTGCGCGAGGCGGTCGGGCTTGACCCAGATCCGCATCGCGTAGTCCTTCGCGCCGAAGATCTGCACGTTGGTCGTGCCCGGCAGCGCGCTTCAGCTGCGTCGAGCACGTTGAGCGTCACGTAGTTCGAGATGAAGAGGTCGTCGTAGCGGCCGTCCGGCGAGTAGAAGGCGAGCACCTGCAGGAACGCGACGAGCTGCCGCTCTCGACGCGTCACGCCCTGGCGGCGCACTTCCTCGGCGGCAGGCGCGGCCTCGACCTGCTTGACGCGGTTGTTGACGTTGACCGCGGCCTCGTCGACGTCGCGTGCCGATGTCGAACGTGACCTGGATCTGCACGACGCCGTTCGACGCTCGACGGTCGAGCTCATGTAGATCATGTCCGGCACGCCGTTGATCGCGTTCTCGAGCGGCGCGGCGACCGTCTGCTCGATCACTTCGGCGGAGGCGCCGGGTAGATCGCCTGCACGGTGACGACCGGCGGCGCGATCTCCGGGTACTGCGCGATCGGCAGCGTCGCGCATCGCGGCGAGGCCGGCGATGCACGAGGAAGATGCGAGATGCACGGCCGCGAAGATCGGCCGGTCGATGAAAAACGGGGAGAACATGGCGATCCTTCGCGCTTGTTATTTCTTCGCCGGCGCGTTGCCGCCGGACGCTGCGTCCTTGTCCTTCGAAGGCGGCGGTGCGCCGCCCGCGGCATCCGCGGGGCCACCGCCCAGCGTGATCGGCGCGCCGGGACGCAATTTGGCAACACCGTCGACGATCACGCGATCTCCGGGCTTGAGCCCACTGTCCACGATCCACAGGTTGCCGTCCTTCGCGTCGGGCGCTTCCACCCATTGGCCCAGCGTGATCGGGCGCACCGCGGCGACGTCCTTGCCGTCCTTGTCGCTGGTCGACCAGATAGACGAACTTGCCCTGCGGGCCGTCCTGGCACCGCGATCTGGCGGCACGGGCGAACGCGCGCCGTTGCGCTTCGCCCCTGCGAGCTTCACGCGGACGAACTGGCCGGGCTTCAGCGCGCCGTCGGCATTCGGGAGCTCGGCGCGGTACTCGACCGATCCGGTCGACGGATTGACGCGCGAATCGGCGAAGTTGATGCGTCCCTGGCGCGGGAACACCGTGCCGTCGGTCAGCTTGATCGTGACGTCGAACGCGTTGTCCTTGGGCAGCGTCAGGCGACCGGCCGCGACGTCCTTCTGCAGCGCGAGCTGATCGCTTTCGGGAATCGCGAACGGGACCCAGATCGGATGCACCTGCCAGATCGTCGTCAGCAGCGTGTCGTTGGCGTTGACGAGGCTGCCTTCCGACTTTCGGCGCGCGGCTCGTGAGGCCGGTGATGGGTGCGGTCACGTTGGTATAGCCGAGGTTCAGCTGCACCTCGCGGAGCTTGGCTTGCGCGGAGCGCACGTTGGCGGAGGCAAATTCTGCGTTCGACGCGGCGTCGTCGGGCTTCCTTCTGCCCGATCGCCTTGCGTTCGGCGAGCGGCTTCAATCGCGCGGACTCGCGATCGGCCTGCGCCTTCTGGGCTAGCGCGCGCGCACGACCTCCGCTTCGGCCGCGGCGGCCTGCGCCTCGAGCGGCTTCGGGTCGATGCCGAACAGGCGCTGGCCCTGCTTCACCGCCGCGCCCTCCTGGAAGTATTTCTGCTCGAGAATGCCCGTGACCCGCGCACGCACCTCGACTTCCTTCGAGCCGGTCGTCTGGCCGACGTATTCGTAGCTCACCGGTATCGTTTTCGGCTCGACGGTCATCGTCGTCACCTGCGCCGGAGGCAATCTGGAATCCGCCATGTTGCTGCTGCCCGCATGCGGCGAGGGCGGCGAGGGCAAATGAGGCGACGGTGAGCCTCGGCGCGACGTGCGATGGGGACAGTGGGGGCGGGGGCAGGCATGGCGGGCTCCGGGGTGGCGCGGCGAAAGGTCGTGCGCTTGACGAAGCCGGCCAAAATTACATACATTCGTGAATGTTTGCAACCCCCTTTTCGATCGGGATGTAGAAATCACTGGACGAACGCCAGGAGCAGGGTAACGATGGCACGAAAGACGGCGCGGAGGAAGCCGTAGCGACACGCGAGGCGCTGCTCGATGCGGCGGAGCGCGAATTCCGCGACAAGGGGCTCGCGCATACGACGCTCGCCGATGTTGCCCACGCCGCCGGGCTGACCCGCGGTGTCGATCTACCAGCACTTCCGCGACAAGGCCGGAGCTGTTCGAGGCGATGCGAGCGCGCGGGCAATGCCGATGGAAACCATGCTGGGCTGCGCCGGCGCGGGCGCTGCGCGGGATCCGTTGGGCACGCTGCGCGAGATGGCCGTGATGGGACTGACCCGCCTCGCACGCGATGCGCGCACGCAGGCGGTGTTCGACGTCGATGTTCACAAATGCGAATTCACGGCGGATCTGGCACCAGTGGCCGTGCGCCAGCGGGTCGCCGACGAAGGCTGCCGGCGCCAGGTCGTCCAGCTTCTCGACCAGGCCGTCGCCCGCGGGCAGCTTCCGTCCGACGCCGACACCGCGCTCGCGGCCGCGCTGCTCAAGGCCTTCATGGTCGGCGTGATGCACGAATGGGTGCAGAACCCGGTCGCCTACGATCTCGAGCGTACGGCGCCGGTGCTGATCGACACCCTGCTGGCCGGACTCGTCGCCCATCCCCGCGCCGCGCGCGCCGTGACGCAAGGCGCTGCGCCGCGGGCGGCCCGGTCTAACAGCGCCGCCACCTAGCGTGTTGGTCTGAGTGGCTGCGCACGAACGGGGCTTCAGGCCGCAGCGCGCACGCCCGCAGCATCGAGCTTGCGCCTTCGCGTCGCGCAGCGCGGTGCGAGACCCTCCTCAATGACGGGATGGTAGAAGGGCATTTCGAGCGCCCGGGCGACGGTCATTTCCGCCTGGATCGCCCACGCAAGCAAGCGCGCGAGGTGCTCCGGCGTCGGGGCCGATCATCTCGGCGCCCGCGACGCGGCCGGTCGCGACGTCCGGCGTAGACGTGCAGCAGGCCGACATTGCGCAACATCATCCGGCTGCGCCCTGGTGCTCGAACGACACGACGCCGGTGACGAAGCTGCCCGGCACGAGGTCGACATAGCGCGCGCCGACGATCGCGAGCTGGGGATCGGTGAACACGATCGCAAGCGGGGTGCGCCGCAGCGCCATCACAGGATCGGGAAACCGCGCGGCGTTGGCACCGGCAATGCGTCCTTCGTCGTTGGCCTCGTGCAGCACCGGACGATCGTCGCTCGCGTCGCCGGCGATGAAGATCGGATGCGTCCCGCTTTGCATCGTGTGGCGGTCGAAGTGGGGCACGCCCAGCGCGTCGAGCACGAGCGTCGTCCGGTCGAGGCCGAGTCCGTGCACGTTCGGAGCGCGCCCGGTCGCCGCGATCACGCAGTCGACGGCTTCGGTCCGGTCGATCCCATCCGGTCCGCGGTAGCGCAGCGTCACCGCGTCGCCGCTGCGCTCGAGCGCGCGCACCTCGGCGGCCGAATCGAATGCGAGCTCCGAGGCGAACACGCGGTCCGCGTAGGCCCGTATCGCCAGATCGCTGAAGGGGCCGATGCGGCTGCCCGTCCGAACAACAGCACCCGCACCCCCAGCCGATGCAGCGCCTGGCCCAGCTCGAGGCCGATGACGCCGGGCCGAAGATGGCGACCGACTTCGGCAGGTCGTCCCATTCGAACACGCCATCGTTGACGACCAGCCGGTCGCCCAGCCCGCGCAGCGACGGCGCAACTGCCGGTGCCGAACCGGTCGCGATCACCGCGCTGCCGAACGCAATCGTCGTATGCTCGTCGACCTGCAATGTGCGGTCGTCGATGAAGCGCGCGCGGCCACGGATGCGGTTCGCAGGCGGCATCGCGTCGATGCCGTCGAGCACGAATCCGACGAAGCGGTCGCGCTCGCGCTTGACCCGTTCCATCACCGCACGGCCGTCGATTCGCACCGCGCCGTCGAGACGAATCCCGAAATCCGCCCATCGATGGGGCGCGTGCGCGGCATCGGCCGCGGCGATGAGCAGCTTGCTCGGCATGCACCCGACGCGGGCGCACGTCGTGCCGTACGGGCCGTGCTCGATCAGGACGGCGTGCTTGCCGGCAGCGGTCGCGGCGCGATACGCGGCGATGCCGGCCGTGCCGGCGCCGATGACGGCCACATCCACTGAAAGAGAGTTCATGGAAGATGGGTCGGGCAAAGGTGACGGTGTATTACGCGACTGCAGCGCCAATTAACACCAGAACCATTTCAGAAATCTAGCCACGCGAGTCCTCGAGCTGACGCAGGATTTCGTTCGTCTCGCGCATCCGGATCGACTGGATTTAGCGAGGTTCGTCATCAGCCGGATCATGATCGCCGGCTCGCGTTCGCGCGATTTCGGCGAGCGCGGTGCGCGAGAGCTCGAAGCACGACCGTTTCGCCGACCGCCTGCGCCGTCGCCGACCGTGGACGGCCGTCGAGTGGAGCGGCCCTCGCCGAACAGCGATCCTTCGGCATTGGTCACGACTGCGCGCGCGCGCCGCCAGGAACGATGATCGAGATTTCGACGGCGCCGCGGGCGATGAGGCAGAGCCGGTCGCCGGGGTCGTTCTCCTGAACAGCACCTCGCCGTCGGCGCAAACGCGGCGCACGAAGTGATGCTCGATCCGCTGAGAGCTCGCTCTCCGACATTCCTTCCAGCAGCGGAAATGCGGCCAGCGGGTACGGCGCGGTGTGCTCGGTCAGACCACGCGCGTCGAGAATTGCGCGCTCCGCCCATTCGACGGCCTGGTCGGAATCGCGGAACCACAGCCGCGAACTGGCGTCGCGGAACGCGTCGTGCGCGATCAGCGTCGCCCCATGCCGGCCCTGCGGCGTCACGCCGGCCAGCAGCACCTTCGTTCCGCGCGCGACGCCGAGGCGGCGCGCGATGCCTCGATCAGCAGCGCGCCGGTTGCGTCGATCACGGTGACGCGGCGAAAGTCGAGGATCACGACGTCGGCGACGCCGGCCAGCGGCTCGACTCGCTCGATCAACCGCTCCGCGCTCGCGAAGAAGAGCGCGCCCTCGAGCTCGATGACGCGAATGCGCTGTCGCGCCGCCCGCACCGCGCACGGCGTCCTCGCCGCCCCAGATCGCGGCGCGACGGCCGCACGTTGCCGTCGACAACGCTCCGCACGAGCGAGCGCTTCATGCCGAGATAGAGCAACAGACCCGACAGCTGGAAGCCCACGCTGATCGCCGGCACGAATCCGAACAAGAGCTCGGCGAATGCGACGACGACGACTGTCGCAACGCCCACAGCAGCGCGCTCGCGCAATGCCCCTTGCGCCGCAGACCGGCCGGCGAGGCCGGTCGTCCAGTTGTCGATCAGCGCGAAACCGAGCGTGACCATGAGGCCCGGCGACGACCGTCATCGGCACGAGGCCGAGCAGGCTGCCGCCGACGCGTCAGCACGAGCGCAACCGGAGCAGGGCGGAGAACACCGTCGTGAAGGCGCGAGCGTCCGCCTGCGTTCCAGCTTGCCAGCGCGACCGAACCAGCGACAGCACGACCGGCACGCCGCCGCACAGCCCCGAGACGACGTTCGCCACGCCATGAGCGACCACTTCGCGCCGCGTCTTGTGCCGCCCGTCGGTCGCGTTGTCGATGGCGACCGCCGCGAACAAGCCCGTCGACGGTGCCGATGAACGCCATCAGGCCGCGCGTGTCGTCACGATGATGAGCGCATGCCGCATGACAACCGGTCCCACGGCACCTGCGCGGCAAGCGGAATAAGCGCCGTCGGGCAGCGGCAATCCGCCCGGAACGACGCCGACCACCGGTCCGCAGCCGCGCTGTCCGGCAGCAAGCAACTGGATCGCGTAGTAGAGAATGGTCCGCCGGCGATCAGTCCGAGGAGCGGCGCCGGCAGACTGCTTCGCAGCGTGCGCCGATCGCCCAGATCGTCGCGGCGGTCGTGATGCCCACGAAGAGCGTCGCCGGCTGCAGCGCCTGCCCACGCGGCGGCCGTCGCCGCGCGCCAAGTCCGCGCGTTCTGACATGCCGGCGAGCGGCGCCGAGTTGCGTAAGGATGATGAGCGCGCGACGCGCCGGCACATGAAGCCGGCGACGAACGGATACGGAACGAAGCGCGCCGAGTTGCCCGCGCCAAACGCGCCGAGCAACGATCTGCAGCATGCCGGCGATGACCCACTGGTCGCTGGCGGCGATGGCGACGATCGCGGCCGGCTCCTGCGTCGCGCGAGGGCGGCGAGCGGCGATCGGCAGCACAGCACCGCGACGAGGCTTGCGAGGATCAGCGTCGGCGCGCGCCGCGGGTCCGCTGCCCGGATGCGCAGCGCCGCCGAACAGCCCGGCGGCGAGATGGCCCCAGATCGCCGAGGCGAATCCCGCGTAGACGCCGATGTGGTAATAGGCGGGCCCGAGCGGCGCGAACGCGAGAATCCCGAGCGACAGCGCCGGGCAGAGGTTCGTCGCGGCGCTCGCCATGGCGCCGAGCAGAAGTCGCGGCGCAGTGCGGACGGCCGCGCGTTCGCAGTCCGCGGCGCGCCCTCAAGCGACGCGCCGGTACCCTCGAGTCTAGGGGCGATCGCGCTCACTCGCCTCAGGCGGCAAGATTGCGCGATCGGGCGGGAGTCGGACATGTCGTCCACGGCAAGTGAGCAAGGTTTCCCACGGCGCGATTATGCTCGTTACGCTTGCCGCGGGTGCCAGCGCCGCCAGTATCACGCCTCCGGCGATCCTATAGAATCGGCGCTGACAAATGCCCGGCGCCACGAGCCCCGGGCTTCCACGGACCGGTCCCGCGAGGTCGCATTGAGGAGGGTGAGACGTTGGCAGACCTGTCCGCGCGATCCTTGCCGGATACGTTTCCGCGTCGCTTCTGCTGCAGCATGCGCAGGGAGCGCCCCGCGCATCCGGCGACGCCGCGAGAAGGACCTCGGCATCTGGCAGACCTGGACGTGGCGCAGGTCGCGGACGAGTGCGCGCGCTCGCCTGCGGCCTCGCCGCGCAGGGCTTCGAGCGCGGCATGCATCTCGCGATCATCGGCGACAACCGGCCGCGCCTGTACTGGTCGATGGTCGCCGCGCAGGCGCTGGGCGGCATCGCCGGTGCCGATGTACCAGGACGCGCCCGCGGCCGAGTTCGTCTACGTGCTGAACGACGCCGAGATCGCGCTACGCGATCGTCGAGGACCAGGAGCAGGTCGACAAGATGCTCGAGGCGATGCCGCAGGTCGCCGACGCTCGCAGCACATCTACTACGACGATCCGCGCGGCCTGCGCAACTACGAGGGCGTGACGAGCTTCGAGCGGCTGCAGCGAGATCGGCCGCGAGTTCGACCGCGCGCATCCCGGGATTCTACGACGGCGAAGTCGCCAAGGGCCGTGCCGGCGACGTGTCGGTCATGCTCTACACGTCGGGGACGACCGGCAAGCCCAAGGGCGTGTGCCAGACGCATCGCGCGTTCATCGCGGCCGCGCGACGGCGGCTGCGAGTTCGACCAGCTGACGGCCGACGACAGCATCCTGTCGTACCTGCCGATGGCGTGGGTCGGCGATCACCTCTTTTCGTACGCGCAGTGGATGGTACGCGGGCTTCACGATCAACTGTCCCGAGTCGGGCGACACGGTGATGACCGACCTGCGCGAGATCGGCCCGACGTACTATTTCGCGCCGCCGCGCGTGTTCGAGAACCTGCTGACGCAGGTGATGATCCGGATGGAGGACGCGTGCGGCGATCAAGCGCTGGCTGTTCCGACTACTTCACTGGCGTCGCGCGCGCGCTGCGGCGCCGAGATCCTCGACGGCAAGCCGGTCGTCGCGTGGCCGACCGGCTGCTCTACGCGCTCGGCAACGTCGCTCATCTACGGGCCGCTGCGCAACGTGCTCGGCATGAGCCGCATCCGCGTCGCGCTACACGGCGGGCGCCGCGATCGGTCCCGATCTCTTCCGCTTCTACCGCTCGATCGGCATCAACCTGAAGCAGCTCTACGGTTCGACGGAGACGTGCGCCTACGTCTGCCTGCAGCCCGACGGCGGCGTCAGGTTCGACACCGTCGGCATGCCGGCGCCGGGTGTCGAGATCAGGATCGCCGACAACGGCGAAGTGCTGGTGCGCGGTCCGATGCTGCTGAAGGAGTACTACAAGCGGCCGGACGCGACCGCCGAGTCGATCGACGCCGACGGCTATTTCCACACCGGCGACGCCGGCGTCATCGACGACGACGGGCAGCTCAAGATCATCGATCGCGCCAAGGACGTCGGCAAGCTGGCGAGCGGCGCGATGTTCGCGCCGAACTACATCGAGAACAAGCTCAAGTTCTTTCCGCACATCAAGGAAGCGGTCGCCTTCGGCAACGAGCGCGACACGCGTGTGCGCGTTCATCAACATCGACATGCGGCTCGGTCGGCAACTGGGCGGAGCGCCGCGGCATCGCCGTATTCCGGCTACACCGATCTCGCGCAGAAGCCCGAGGTCTACGAGCTCGATCCGCGAATGCGTCGAGAAGGTCAACGCCGAGCTCGCGCAGCGAAGGCGTCGCTCGCGGCTTCGCAGATCCACCGCTTCCTGATCCTGCACAAGGAGCTCGATCCGGACGACGACGAGCTCACGCGCACGCGCAAGGTGCGGCGCGGCTTCGTCGCGCGAGAAGTACGCGGTGCTGATCGACGCGCTCTACGCGCGGCAAGACCGTCCAGCACATCGAGACGCTGGTCAAGTTCGAGGACGGCCGCAGCCGGCATGGTCGCCGCCGATCTCGACGATCGCCGAAGCGAGGACGTTCCGCGGCGCCGAGCGCGCGCGAAGGCTGCGTGACAGCGTCCCATGGCCAGCGTCGAGCGCGCGATCGGCGACGGCGATCCTGCAAGCTCGACGCACATCTCGCTGGCGTTCGGCGGCGTGAAGGCGCTGACCGACATCAGCTTCGACGTGCGCGAGCACGAGGTCCGCGCGATCATCGGACCGAACGGCGCGGGCAAGAGCTCGATGCTGAACGTGATCAACGGCGTCTACCACCCGCAGCAGGGAACGATCACCTTTCGCGGCAAGGTGCGGCGCGACATGGACACGCACGACGCGGCGGCGCAGGGCATCGCGCGCACGTTCCAGAACATCGCGCTCTTCAAGCGGCATGTCGGTGCTGGACAACATCATGACCGGCCGCAACCTCAAGATGAAGGCGACCTTCCTCGAGCAGGCGATCTGGATCGGCCGCGCGCGGCGCGAGGAGCTCGAGCACCGCGCGCAAGGTCGAGGAGGTCATCGATTTCCTCGAGATCCAGCACATCCGCAAGACGCCGGTCGGCCGGCTGCCGTACGGCCTGCAGAAGCGCGTCGAGCTGCGCGCGCGCTCGCCGCCGAGCCGAGCGCTCCTGCTGCTCGACGAGCCGATGGCGGGCATGAACGTCGAGGAAAAGCAGGACATGTGCCGGTTCGTGCTCGACGTCAACGAGCAGTACGGCACGACGATCGTGCTGATCGAGCACGACATGGGCGTCGTGATGGACATCTCCGGACCGCGTCGTCGTGCTCGACTACGGCAAGAAGATCGGCGACGGCACGCCCGACGAGGTGCGCGCGCAACCAGGCGGTGATCGACGCCTACCTCGGCGTCGCGCACTAGGACGGCGACAGTCGATGACATTCTTCTTCGAAGTGCTGATCGGCGGGCTGCTCTCGGGCGTCATGTATTCGCTCGTCGCGCTGGGCTTCGTGCTCATCTACAAGGCGTCCGGCGTGTTCAATTTCGCGCAGGGCGCGATGGTGTTCTTCGCGGCGCTGACCTATCGTCGGCCTGCTGGAGATGGGACTGCCGTTCGTGGGCGGCGCTGCCGGCGACGCTCGTCGGTGATGGTCGTGCTCGGCGCTCGTCATCGAGCGCTTCGTGCTGCGCCCGCTCGTCAACCAGCCGCAGATCACGCTGTTCATGGCGACGCATCGGCCTCACGTTCTTCATCGAAGGCCTGGCGCAGCTCATGTGGGGCGCCAACGTCCGCGGCCTCGAGCTCGGCCTGCAGGACGAGCCGATCGCAGTGGATTGCCGATTCGACGGGAATGAACGTCTCGAAGTTCGACCTCGTCGGCGGCAGGCGTGGCGGCGGTCCTGGTGACGCTGCTGGCGGTGTTCTTCAGCCGCACGCGGATCGGTCGCGCGCTGCGCGCGCGTGGCCGACGACCACCAGGCGGCGCTGGCCGTCGGCATCCCGCTGCAGCAGATCTGGGCGATCGTCGTGGGGCGTCGCCGGCGCGGTGGCGCTGGTCGCCGGGCTGCTGTGGGGCGCGCGCAACGGCGTCCAGTACGCGCTGACCTTCGTCGCGCTGAAGGCGCTGCCGGTGCTGATCCTCGGCGGCTTCGAGTCGATCCCGGGCGCCATCGTCGGCGGTCTCATCATCGGCGCCACCGAAAAGCTCGCCGAGGTCTACCTCGGGCCGTTCGTCGGCGGCGGCATCGAGGGCTGGTTCCCGTACGTGCTCGCGCTCGTCGTTCCTGCTCGTTCGGCCCGAGGGCCTGTTCGGCGAGAAGATCATCCGGCGCATCTGAGCGGAGCGCGCCCGGACGCGATGTTCTATCGCGAAGCCGGCCAGTTCAAGACGTCGTACGCCGCGGACGCCGCGATCTTTCCGATCCTGCAGGACCGGATCGCGATCGCGGTCGATCCTCGCTCATCGCGTTCGTCGTCGTGCCGCTCGTCGCGACGCCGTACGTGTTCACGGCGATCCTGATCCCGTTCCTGATCCTTTCGCTCGCGGCGCTCGGGCTCAACATCCTCACCGGCTACGCGGGCCAGCTCTCGCTCGGCAGCGCGGCGTTCATGGCGGTCGGCGCGTTCGCGTCGTACAACTTCATGCTGCGCGTCCCGGGCATGCCGATCCTGCTGGCGTTCGTCGGCGGCGGGCTGATGGCGGCGCTCGTCGGCATCCTGTTCGGCCTGCCGAGCCTGCGCATCCGCGGGTTCTATCTCGCGGTGGCCACGCTCGCCGCGCAGTTCTTCATCCTCTGGTTCCTGACCAAGGTCGGCTGGATCACCAACTACAGCTCGTCGGGCGTCATCACCGCGCAGCAGATCGTCATCCTCGGCTACGCGTTCACGACGCCGGCGGCCAAATACCTGCTGGTGCTGTCGATCGTCGCCGTGATGGCGCTCGCGGCGAAGAACATGGCGCGCGGCAACGTCGGCCGATCGTGGATGGCGGTGCGCGACATGGACGTCGCGGCCGAGGTGATCGGCATCCGGCTGATGCGCGCGAAGCTCCTCGCGTTCGCGGTGAGCTCGTTCTATTGCGGCGTCGCCGGGCGCGCTCTTCGCGTATGCGTATCTCGGCACCGTCGAGCCGGAAGCCTACAGCCTCGACCTGTCGTTCCGGATCCTGTTCATGGTGATCATCGGCGGCGTGGGCACCGGTCGCTCGGCTCGTTCCTCGGCAGCGCCGTTCGTCACGCTGGTGCCGGTGCTGCTCGAGCGTGACCGTGCGCTTTCTGGACAGCGGCCTCGGCCTGCACATCGCCGAGAGCACCATCTCCAACCTCGAGCTGATGGTCTTCGGCGGACTCGATCATCTTCTTCCTGATCGTCGAGCCGCACGGCCTCGCGCCGGCTCTGGCAGATCGGCAAAGGAAAAGCTGCGGCTGTGGCCGTTTCCGCACTGGATATTGCACCGCAGCACGCCTTGCGCGGTGCTCGGCGGAAGGTATGATTTGGATTGATCGCGATCGGTTCGCTGGTGTACTGGCAAGTACGATCGCGCGCATCGTCCGATTGTTTCGAAGTCGAATCGTCAGGAGGAGCAAGCATGAAGGCGAGTCAAGTCGGCCCTGCTGGGCATCGCGCTGCTTGGCGCGGCGTCCGTGGCGCAGCGCGCAAAACGAGCAATTCATCCCGGTGCTGTCGTACCGTGTCGGGCCTGTATGCAGCAGGCGGTTCCGGCTACTTACGGCGGCGCCATCGACTACTGGACGTTGACCAACATGACCGGCGGCGTCAACGGCGTGAAGCTGCACTGGGAGGAAGTGCGAGACCGAGTACAACGCATCCAAGGGCGTCGAGTGCTACGAGCGCCTCAAGAAGAAGAACGGCGGCGCGTCGACCGGTCGAACCGCTGTCGACCGGCATCGCGTACGGCCTCGTTCGATCGGGTCGCGCCGGACAAGATTCCGATGACGACGTTCGGCTACGGGCTCGCGAGGCTCGCCGACGGCCGCGTCTACGACTGGGTGTTTCCGCTCGGCACGACGTATTGGGACCAGATGGCGGCGATGATCGCGTACCTCGGGCAGAAGGAGGGCGGACTCGACAAGCTGAAGGGCAAGAAGATCGCATTCCTCTATCACGACTCCGCGTACGGCAAGGAGCCGATTCCGGTCCTCGACGCGCTGGCCGCGAAGCTCGGCTTCGAAGCGCTGAAGATTCGCGGTCACGCCTCCCGGCCAGACGCAGGAATCGCAATGGCTGCAGATCCGCCAGGCGAAGCCCGATTACGTCATCGTCTGGACCTACGGCGTGATGAGCACCGTGGCGCTCAAGACCGCGGCGAAGGTCGGCTACCCGCGGCGATAAGCTCCTCGGCGTCTGGTGGGCGGGCGCCGAGGAAGACGTCGATTCCGGCCGGCGACGCCGGCCAAGGGCTATCGTCAGCGCGTCGTTCAACGGCGTCGCGGTACGAACTTTCCCGGTGATGCAGGACATCAAGACGAAGGTCTACGGCGCAGGGCAAAGGCAACCTCGAGGATCCGTCGCGGCTCGGCAACGTCGATGTACACGCCGCGGCGTCGTCTACGGGATGCGTCGTCGTCGAGGCGTTCCGCATCGGCGCAGGCGAAGTTCGGCAAAGGCAAGGTGATGACGCCCGAGCAGATGCGCTGGGGCTTCGAGCATCTGAACCTCACCGAAGCGCGGATCAAGGAACTCGGCGCGGCCGGGCCTCTTCCCGCCGATCAAGACGAGCTGCGCCGACCACGAAGGCGTCGGGCATGGTCAAGTTCCAGCATGTGGGACGGCACCGGCTTCAAGCAGGTCACGCCGTTCATGGCCGGCGACCGCGAGATGGTGCGCAAGATGGTCGAGGAGACCGCGGCCAAGTACGCCGGGGAGAAGAAGATCACGCCGCGCGATTGCGGCAAGGAAGGCTGATCCGCTGAGCCACCGCCCGCTCGCGCTGGCGCGCGAGGGCGGCTCGCGCGCTGCCGACGCGGGGCTTGCGCCACCGAGCCAAGCTGCGATGACTCCTTCCGATGTCCGCCGCCGACGCCGCCGGGCTGCTGCGGCGCCGTACCTTTCGATCAACAACATCGAGGTGATCTACGACCACGTGATCCTCGTGCTGAAGGGCGTGTCGCTCGGAAGTGCCGCGAGGGCCGGATCGTCGCGCTGCTCGGCGCGAACGGCGCCGGCAAGACGCACGACGCTGAAGGCGATCTCGAACCTGCTGCGCGCCGAGCGCGGCGACGTCACCAAGGGCACGATCGAGTTCGAGGGCAAGCGCGTCGACCGCCTGACGACCGAACGAGCTCGTCCGGATGGGCGTGTGCCAGGTGATGGAAGGCCGGCACTGCTTCTCGCACCTGACGGTCGAGGAGAACCTGCTGACCGGCGCGTTCACGCGCACGGCGATCGCGCGCGCGAGTCTGCGCGCGACGCTCGACACGGTCTATCACTATTTTCCGCGCCTGAAGGCAGCGGCGGACGAGCCAGTCGGGCTACACGTCCGGCGGCGAGCAGCAGATGACCGCCGTCGGCCGCGCGCTGATGGCGCAGCCGACGATGATCCTGCTGGACGAGCCGTCGATGGGCCTCGCGCCGCAGATCGTCGAGGAGATCTTCGAGATCGTCCGCGACCTCAATCAGAAGGAGCGCGTGTCGTTCCTGCTCGCCGAGCAGAACACGACGGTCGCGCTGCGCTACGCCGACTACGGCTACATTCTCGAGAACGGGCGCGTGGTGATGGACGGCGCGGCCGCGAGCTCGCAGCGAACGAGGACGTGAAGGAGTTCTACCTCGGGCTGTCGAGCGCCGGGCGCAAGACGCTTTCGCGACGTCAAGCACTACCGCCGGCGCAAGCGCTGGCTCGCGTAGCGACGCCTTGCGCGACGCGCGAGTCGGCGACGGTCCGCATTCCGCACGCACTGCCCGCACTTCGACGATTCATGACCGCCGCCGAACATTTCGACACGCTGGAGACCGCGATCCGGAGGTGCGCGAGCGCGAGCATCTCGCGCGCTTGCCGCGAACAGATCGCCCACGCGAAGCCGATGCGCAGGCGTTCGCCCGCATCCTCGGCCGAGGTCGACGCGCGTGCCGTGTCGACGCGCGCGGCGCTGGCGCGAGCTGCCGGTGACGCGCAAGTCGCGAGCTGCTCGATCTGCAGAAAGCGGCTCGGCCGTTCGGCGGCTTCGCGGCGACGCACTGGGGCGAGTGCGCGGCCCGCGCGCGTGTTCGCCTCGCCCGGGCCGATCTACGAGCCGGAAGGCGCGGCGCCCCGACTACTGGCGTCTCGCGCGGGCGCTGTTCGCCGCCGGGTTTCGCGCGCGGCGATCTCGTCCACAACTGCTTCGCCTATCACTTCACGCCGGCGGGATCGATGCTCGAAACCGGCGCGCATGCGCTCGGATGCACGGTGTTCCCGGCCGGCACCGGCCAGACCGGAGCAGCAGGTGCAGGCGATCGCCGAGCTCTGCCGCCGACGGCTATGTGGGCACGCCGTCGTTCCTCGAAGATCATCCTCGAGAAGGCCGACGAGATGGGCGCTGACGCCGACGAGCCTCAGCGAAGGCGCTGCGTGTCGGCGGAACCGTTTCCGCCGAGCCTGCGCGATGCGCTTGCTCGCGCGCGGCATCGCCGGCTATCAGGTCTACGCGTCGCGCGGATCTCGGCAACGATCGCCTACGAGACCGAAGCGCGCGAAGGGCTCGTCGTCGACGAGGGCGTGCTCGTCGAGATCGTGCGTCCCGGCACCGGCGATCCGGTGGCGCCGGGCGAGGTCGGCGAGGTCGTCGTGACCACGCTCATTCAACACCGACTATCCGCTGATCCGCTTCGGCACCGGCGACCTCTCCGCGTGCTGCCGGGCACGCAGCCCGTGCGGCCGCACGAACCTGCGGATCAAAGGGCTGGATGGGCCGCGCCGACCAGACGACCAAGGTCAAAGGCATGTTCGTCCATCCGTCGCAGGTCGCGGCGATCGTCGCCCGCCATCCGGAGATCGGCAAGCGCGACTCGTCGTCGACAACGCCGACGGCAGCGACCGCATGACGCTGCAGCGTCGAGGTCGCCGGCAACCGGTCGTCGAACGCCGAGGCGATCGTCGCGTCGATCCGCGACATTACAAGCTGCGCGGCGAAGTCGCGTTTCACGCGCCGGGCGAGCTGCCGAACGACGGCAAGGTGATCGACGACGTCCGGCAAGTACGACTGACGCTGACACGCGATCCGGCGGTCTCCGCGGCGACCTCGACTTCGGCATTGCGCGAGCGCGCGGGCCGCAGCGGTCGCGAGCGTCACGCCGCGCCAGCACCAGCGCGGCGCCGACGCAGCTGGACCCCGTTGCACCGCTTCGCCGAGGATCATCGCGCCAAGCCCGATCGTGAACACCGGGCCGAGCGAGCCGATCAGTGACGAGGTGTTGGCGCCGATCCGCCGTACGGCTTCGGCGATCGAGCCACGTCGGCAGCACGGTGCAGAAAATCGCCATCGCGAGCGACAGCAGCGTGAGATCGACAGCGGCGACCGTCGAGCGCCGCGACGATCGTGCGTCAGCGCGAACTGCGCCAGCACGAACACGCTGGACAGCGAGCATCGCCCACGCGATGAAGCGCATGCTGCCGAGGCGCGCGATCACGTCGACCGCGCCGACCAGGTAGACGCGCGTAGGTCAGCGCGCTCGCGAACACCAGCGCGCCGCCGAGTCCACAACGCGCGGCATCGCCGGTGAATTCGCAGGTCGTGCGCGAAGACGAACGCGATGCCGGCGTAGGAAAGGAGGAGCGCGAGCAACTCGCGGCGCGTCACCGGCCGCTTGTGCAGCACGGCCGACAGGACGCAGCACCATCGTCGGATAGAGATACAGCACGAGCCGCTCGAGCGACGCGGTGATGTATTGCGAGGCCCATGGAATCGAGCAGGCTGCCGAGGTAGTAGCCGATGAAGCCAAGCCACACGAGCAGATTGCCAGTCGCGACGCGTCGAAGCGGCGTGCGTCCGGCACCGGCGGCCGGCCCACCACGCCATGAGCGACGAAGAACGGCGCCGCGTAAAGCATCCGCAGCGTCGAACAACGTGATCGGATCGACGGGATGCCACGCGTAGATGAGCTTCGCCAGGATCGCCTTGAACGAAAACCCCAGCACGCCGAAGACGGAACACAACGGCCCGATCCAGCGGCCGCCACTCCCGGTCAATCCCACTTGCACGATGCCGGCCCAGGCCGGTGACGAGGATGACGGCGCCGAAGGCGATCCGGTACCAAGCGAAGGGAACGAAGTCGTGATGCGCGACGTAACGGATGAGCCAGCGCACGCAGGCGAATGCCGGACATGAACGCGGCCGCGAAACCCACGCCGAACGCCGGCAGCGCCTGCGCCGACAACAGCGATGCGTCCTTGCACAGCGAGTAGAGCGTTGCCGCGAACAGCGTCGGAATCGCGAGGAAGAACGAGAACTCGGTCGCTGCCACGCGCGAGAGCCCGAACAGCATGCCGCCGATGATCGTGGCGCCCGGATCGCGAGGTTCCCGGGACGAGCGCCAGCGCCTGCGCGCATCCGACCTTGAGCGCGTCGGTCCAGCGCATGTCGTCGATCGACGCGATGCGCACGGTCTCCGGCCGCACCTTCTGTCGCCGCTCGGCCCAGATGATGACGAACGCGCCGACGATGAATGCGCACGCGACCGGGACCGGCGCGAAGAGGTGCGCCTGATCGCCTTGCTGAACGCGAGGCCGAGAACGCGCCGCGGGAAGGAACGCGACGATGAGATTCACGCGCGAATCGCTGCGCGGCGCGGTCGCTGGGAAGGCCGATCAGCACCTTCGCGAGCTTCGCGCGGAATTCCCAGCACACCGCGAGGATGGCGCCGGCCTGGATCACGATCTCGAACGTCTTCGCCTGTTCGCCGGTGTAGCCGAGCGAGCGAGCCCGCGACGATCAGGTGGCCGGTCGACGAAACCGGCAGGAATTCGGTCAGGCCCTCGACGATGCCGAGGAAGAGTGCGGTGAGTAGGGTGGGCTGGTCAAGTGGCGGCGCCAATACGAAGGCCGGGTGACGAACGCCACCCGGCCCGCAGTTGTAGCGCAACGAAGCGGTCGCCCTGCCGCGCCCGAGCGCTGCGCTCAGCCCGGCTTCGACTTCGTGAGCAGCGCCAGCGCCTGCGCGACCATGTCGTCGTGGTCCTCGGGAACTTCGCCGCCGGTGTGAGCTTGTCGAGCAGCTGCGGCAGCATCTGCGCAAGGCCGCCCGCGGCCTCGCCGTGCGACAGCCCGAGTTGCTGCGCGATCTGCCCGACGGCGCCGGAGCCCAGGACTTCCTGCAGCGCCGAACCCGAGATCGGCATGTTCTGCCCGGTGCTCTGCCAGGAATCGGCGTGGTCGGCGTATCCCGCCTGCCGGAACTTGTCGAGGACGCCCGCTGACGCCGCCGTTCTGCTGCAGCATCTGCAGCGCGATCTGAATCAGGGGATTCTGTGCTTGTCCGGGATCGCTGTGCGCAGAACTGCCGAGCACGCTACCGAGAATGCCGTCGAAGAGTCCCATGATTCACCTCACCGGTTTGTAAACGTGTGTGGAGTGGAGCGGCGTTTTGCGGTCGCGGGAAGCGCAAGCACCGCGGGTCGCAGATCCGCAGTCACCTCTTCCGATCATGCCACCTTTGCCGCACGCTGTTGATGCGCCTCGGCAGCCGGATAACCGGCGGCGCCGAAAGTCTCGCGAATCGTCCGATTGGTATCGAAGAAAACCTGCCAGTAATGCGCCGTGTTGCAGTACGGGCGCACCGTGAGCACCGGGCCGCGTTCGTTGAAGGTGAGGATCTCGACGTCGGGTGCGGGGGTGGTCACCGACGTTCGCGATCTTCGGCAGCGCGGTCTTGCAGCCTGCCGACCGCGTCGGCCGGATCGACGCTGTGATCGAGCTGCGCCGCGCACTCGACGCGCCGGTACGGCGTTGCTGGTGGGATTCTTGATCGTACCTCCCATGATCTTCGCATTGCCGACCATCGTCCGCACGTTGTCGGGCGCGTCGATCGTGGTGCTGAAAGAGTCCGATCATCTGCACGGTTCCCTCGACCTCGCCCGCGACGACGTAGTCGCCGACCTTGAACGGCCGCAGGACGAGGATGAACGCACCGGCGGCGAAGTTCGACAGGAGGCCGCCCCACGCGGCGCCCACCGCGATGCCGAGGCCGCACGCCAGCGCGGCGAACGACGTGCGTCTCGACGCCGAAATAGCCGAGGATCGCGACCGACCAGGATGATGTTGAGCGTCACCGAGATGAGCGATCCGACATAGCGGATCACGGTCGCGTCGACCTTCTGCCGCTCCATCGCGCGAATGACGAGGTTCGACGCGAACCCGATCAGCATCCGGCCCGATGATGATAGGACGGCGATCGCGCCCAGCACCTTCAGCCCGAACGCGATGAGGAGCGGCTTCGCCGGTGTCGATCCAGTTGCCTGCGGCGTCCATGCGTGGTCCTTTTCAGCTTGCGGCGGGAACAGCCAAAGATCGTCGGCGGGCAGTTCCAGCCAGCGATTCGCGGAATCGCCGGCCGCGGCGTCGCCGTAGCAACGCAGGCGCAGCGCGCCGAGCTTGTACAGATGCTCGCGCCGGTCGCCCATGAACATCGCGGTGACGAGCTCGGCCGCAACGCGATTTTCTCCGGTCGGACGCGGCGGTCTTCGTCCGCTCGAGGCGGATGATCCCCATCGCCTTGTCGCCCGCCTTGAGGCTCGCCGCGCGCTGCGCCCCATAGCCGGTAGCCTTCACCCTCGAGCAGCGCGCGTCCGCCGGTGACTTCGGCGATGGTTCCGGGCAGGCGGTTGTTGCTGCCCATGAACTCGGCGGTGAACTGCGTCTGCGGCCGGTTGTACATGTCTTCCGGCGTGCCCTGCTGCTCGATCTGGCCGAAGTTGAGCAGCAGGATCTTGTCCGACATCGCCATCGCCTCGGTCTGGTCGTGCGTGACGACCAGCGCCGACAGCCCGAGCCTGCACGATCAGCTCGCGCAGCCACGCCCGCGCTTCCTCGCGGAGCTTCGCGTCGAGGTTGGACAGCGGCTCGTCCATCAGCACGACCGGCGGGTTGTAGACGAGCGCGCGCGCGATCGCGACGCGCTGCTGCTGTCCGCCCGAAAGCTGATGCGGCAGCGCGCTGCGCGAGCGCGCCGAGGCCAAGATTGGTCGAGCGCCTGATTGACGCGCTCGTCGACCTCGCCGGCCGGGATGCCGCGCAACCGCAGGCCGTACGCGACGTTCTCGAACACGCGTGCGATGCGGCCACAGCGCGTAGGACTGGAACACGAGGCCGAGGTTGCGCTTCTCGACCGGGCATGTCGATGCCGGCGGCGCCGTCGAAGAGCACCGCGTCGCCGATCGAGATCCTGACCGCGGCTCGGCTGCTCGAGTCCGGCGACCGAGCGCAGCAGCGTCGTCTTGCCGCTGCCGGACGCGCCGAGGAGCGCGACGACCTCGCCCGGGTTGCAGCGTCATCGAGACGCCCTTCAGGATCTGATTGTCGCCGTACTGCAGATGCAGATTCTCGACGACGAGCTGGTTCGCCGGGCTTATTCATGGAGGCGCACTCCGAAGCGCAGCGCGACGGCCAGGCCGACGGCGACCGAGCCCGATGTTGATGAGCGACAGCGCGGCGACCTGGTCGATCGCGCCGGCGCCCCACAGCGAAACGAGCATCGAGCCGATCACTTCGGTGCCCTGCCCCAGCAGGTACACGCCGGTCGAGTATTCGCGCTCGAAGATCATGAACACGAGCAGCCAGCTCGCGAGCAAGCCGAAGCGGATCAGCGGCAGCGTCACGTCCTTCAGCACCTGCGCGACGGCGATGCGCCCACCGTGCGCGCCGACTCCTCGAGCTCCGGCCCGATCTGCAACAGCGCGCCGGAGATGAGCCGCAGTCCGTAGGCCAGCCAGACGACCGGCGTAGGCGAGCCACACCGAGAAGATCGTGTTGCGCAGCTCCTTCAGGCCCGGCACGAACAGGAAGATCCACAGGAAGGCGAGGCCGGCGAGCAGGCCCGGCACCGCGCGCGGGATCAGCACGAGGTAGTCGAGCACTTCTGGCGACGCCGCCTCGCTGCCGGTGGCCGGCGAGCCCGATCGCCGTGTAGCAGCGCGACCGCAAGCGCGCCGCCGAGCGTGCCGATCAGGAACGTGTTGACGATCGCGCGCACCTGATCCGACTGGTCGAAGACCTGCCGGAAGTTGGCGAGCGTCAGCACGTCGGCGAGCTTGATGCCTTCGCCCCACTGCTCGACGAACGCGCGCAGCGCGATGCCGGAGATCGGCACGACGATCGGTGAACGCGAGCCACAGCGCCACGATCGCCAGCGCGACCCACTTCCAGCGCGCCGAGCGGCAGCAGCTTCTGCCGCGTCGCCTTGCCCTTCGACCGACACGTACTTGCCGGCGGTCTTGAGCAGCCAGCGCTGCAGCAGCACCAGCGGAAACGTGATCGCGACGATGCACACGGCGACCGCCGCCATCAGGTGATACGACGGCGTGCCGAGCTTGTTCGTGAGCTTGTACGAGATAGGTCGCCAGCACGAGGTGGCCCTCCGGGTCGCCCAGCACCAGCGGCAGGCCGAAGAGCTCGAAGCCGAGGAAGAACACCAGCACCGCCGCGTAGAGCAGCGCCGGCATCGTCATCGGCAGGCTCACGTTGAGCGCGACCTGCAGCGGATTGGCGCCGACGACGCGCGCCGCTTCCTCGACGTCGGAACCCGAGGCTCTTCAACGCCGCCGACGAATAGAGGTAGACGTGCGGGACGTGCGTCAGCCCGGCGATCACCGCGATGCTCGACGAGCGAATAGACGTTCCACGGGCACGTCGCCGACGAGATCCTTCGCCCACAGCGAGTAGAAGCCGACCGGTCCCATCGCCACGACGTAGCCGAACGCCAGCACCATCGGCGAGACGAACACCGGGATCAGCACCAGCACCTCGATGACCCGCTGCCCGGGAGGTCGGTGCGCGTCAGCAGGAACGCGAGCGCCGCGCCGAGCGGCAGCGCGATCAGCACCATGCCCGTGGCGATGACGACCGAGTTGAATACGCGCGCTCCAGAAATCCGGATCGTCGAAGATGAACGCGTACGCGCCGAAGCTCGAAGTGCCGCGCCGGATTGAAGAACGGCGCGTTGAGGAAGCTCTGCCAGAAGATCAGCAGCACGGGCGCCAGCACCACCACCGCGGTGACCGCGACGACGCGCGGTGCGCGGAAGGCTGACGGTCTGCGGGCTCGTCATCCGGTCACGCTCGCCCGGGCGTTGCCCGCGCCGTCCGTGCAGCTCGCTCACTTCACGCTCCGAGCGCCGCCTGCCACTGCTTCAGGAATTCGAGCCGCTTCGTCTGGTCGAGTCCCTGCAGCAGGTCGTTGTTGACCGCGATCGGCTTCACCGCGCTGCCGAGTTCCTTGGCGAACGCCGACGCCCGAGTCCTTGCCGGTCATGTCGGTGCGCACCGAATAGAGCTCCGGCCTGCTCGGCGGTGATCGTCTGGCCGCGCTTCGACAGCAGGTAGTCGACCCACAGCCGGCCGGCGTTCGGGTTCTTCGCGTTCTTCGACGACGAACGACGAGCCGCGACAGCACGAGGTTGTAGTCGGTCGTGAACGCGATGCCGATCGACGGATCCTTCTTCGCGCGCGTCAGCGCGTACGAGCCCAGGATGTTGTAGCCGATGAGGTTCTCGCCCGGACGCGATCGCGCTCCATCATCGTGCCGGTCGAGCTCTGCATGTTGGCGCCGCGCGCGCCCATCGCCTTGACCAGGTCCCAGAACGCGGGATTGAGCTTCGCGTCCTGGTTGACGAGCATGAAGCCCACGCCCGACTTCTCGGCATCGTAGGTCGGTGACCTTCTTCTGGTACTTGTCGGCCTTGGTGTTGAGGAGCTTGGTGAAATCGGCGTGCGTCTTCGGCACGTCCTCCGGCCGGCACCAGCCGCTTGTTGTAGACGATCGCGATCGGCTCGAACGTCGTCGCGTACACCGTGTCCTTGCAGTGCGCCCACTCGGGCAGCGCCGCCGCTCTCCGGCGATTTGTAGACCGCCGCGAGCCCGTCGGCGGCGAGCTTCATCTGCAGGTCCATCGACGAGCTCCACACGGCGTCGGCGGAGGCCGCGTTGGCCGCGCTCTCGCTGATGAAGCGGTTGTAGACCTCGGTCGAATTCGAGGTCGGTGTACTCGACCTTGACGCCCGGGAACGCCGCCTCGAAATCCTTGATGAGCGGCGATGACGAGCTTGGCGTCGGTCGTCGAGTAGACGACGACCTTGCCTTCCTTCTTCGCGCCGTCGACGATCGCCTTGTAGTCCAGCCGGATACCCGGCGGGAACCTGCGCGCATGGCGAGCGCGCTACCGAGCGACAGCGACGCGAACGCCGTCGCGATGCGACCGGATCTGTACCATTTGGAATTTCCTCACTCGTTAGCGTCGGAATGCCAGCGCGCAGCGAGTGAAGCAGCCCCGACTTCTCACGCGCTCGGACACGCGCGGCAGCCGGCGCGGCCGATTGTGGCGCAATCCTACGCGTCCATGATCCGGGCTGGCAAGGTGGCGGAAAAAGGTCGCCAGCATGGGCGCTCGAACGGTCCGCGCTTCCTATTGATCGTCGATGCGCGATGAGAGGAAGCTTTGTCGGCGATAGGTGCTGCGAGCGCGACTCGGTATCGTAGCGACGCAGGCATCGCGCACCCGCGAAGGCAGGATATCGCGGCGCCGCGTCGCAATCGCCGGGTGACTCGAGGGAGAGAATCGGCGATGCAAATCACGGGCATGCTGTACGGCTCGAAGCTGCTGCAGTTCGCGGGCTTTCCCGCGTCCGAGGTGCTCGGCCCCGACGCGAGCGAGGAGGAGATCAAGGCGCTGATCGAGCGCCACGGCTCGGTCTTCGTGAAGCCGGTGTTCAAGGGCGGCGTCGGCAAGAAGGGCAAGGCGGGGCTGCTCGGGCGCGCGAAGGACCTGAAGACCGCGCTGAAGGAAAGGAGCGGCTCTACTTCGTCGAGCACCGCCACGGCAACCAGTACGCCAAGGCCGAACGGCGTGACGTTCGAAGGCGCGGTGCCGGCCGAGCACGAAGTCTATTTCTCGATCACCGACTCGACGCGTTTCCGCGCGCCGACGATGACGCTCACGCACCACGGCGGCATGGACATCGAGGAGCTCGACAAGAGCCTGGTCGCGCAACGTCCCGTTCGATCCGCTCACCGGGCTCAAGGCGTTCGTCGTCGCCAACGCGCTGTCGGAGCTCGAACGCGCCGAAGCAGCTCATCTCGCCGCTGGTGCAGCAGCTGCCGAAGCTGTGGGAGCTCTACCACAACTTCGGGATGACGACGCTCGAGCTCAACCCGATCCGCATGCGGCCGGATCGCGCAGGGCCGCCTCACGCCGGTCGCCTGCGATTTCAAGTGCGGCTTCGATCGCGACGATCCGCGCTGGCAGCGGCTCGACCTGCCCGCGCATCTGTTCGCCGATCGACTACTCGGACTTCGAGCAGGAGATCAACCAGCTGCGCACCTACCAGGGGCAGAGCGACGTCTACGTGATCAACGCGCAGGGCACGATCCTCGCGCCGACGTTCGGCGGCGGCGCGAACTCGCTGGTCACCGAAATGCTGGGCGACGACGCCATCATCTCGTCCGACTTCGGCGGCAATCCGCCGTACGAGAAGATGAAGGAGGTCGCGCGGCATCTGCTTCAAGCACTGGCTCGCAGCAGACCAACGTGCTGTTCATCATCGGCGGCAAATCGAACAACACCGACATCTTCGAGACGTTTCGCGCGATGGCCGACGCGCTGCGCGAGCATTTCAGCCAGCACGGGGCCGACGCCGCTGTACGTGGTGATCGGCCGTGGGGCCCCAACTCCACCATCGCGATCTCGAACCCGTGGCGTCGTGATAACAACGTTGTGTTTTCAATGATCCGAAAAACCCCAGGCAGACACGGTCGATTGCGTTGTCGGCCCGCCGCCGATCTGTGGATGAAATTGCGGCGTGTCGCGGCTATCCGCAAAGTGTCGGGCCGGCATTTCGTATCAAAGCAATACGTAACCGAACGGGGCGCGCGCAACA
>ERZ1370068.703-contig-10643_pt1 | contig 40605 bp, 69 predicted proteins | sample MGYA00561227_ERZ1370068 | MGnify/ENA primary metagenome ERZ1370068 (study PRJEB38410, sample SAMEA6850437) | metagenome | study: Metagenomic assessment of the ecological functions of the soil: analysis of the soil microbiota associated with the... | reverse complement strand
TAGCCTTCGTTCAGTTGTATTGCTGGCTCATGGCCACGTTCGCCGTGTTCCAGCTCGTGGCAGGTCCGATCCTCAGGCTCGCTGAGTGACCACTACGGACGTCGTCCCGTGCTGCTGCTGCTCGCGGCGTTCGGGTTGAGCTACCTGGGCTGATGGCGTTCGCACCCGTCGATCGCCTGGTTGTTCGTTGCAGCAGGCGCTCGCCGGGTTGTTCGGTGCGACGCCGGCTACCGCAGGCGCGTACCTCGCCGATATTTCACGCCCGGAGGACCGCACCCGACGCTTCGGACTGACCGCTGCGGCCTTCGGTACGGGTCTCGTGGTCGGCCCCGCGATCGGCGGCTGCTCGTCTCGATCGGCCTGCGCGTGCCCGTTCGTCACGGCGGCGGCGTTGAGTCCCGCGACCGTTGCCTATGGAGCCGTGGTGCTCAAGGAGTCGTTGCCGGATCACCTGCGTCGCCCGTTCTCGTGGCACGCCGCGAGTCCCCTCGGCGCACTGCGCGAACTGCGTCGTCGCGGACGCGTCGGCCTGCTCCTGATCACCGCGTTCCTGCAACGTGTCTCGACGTCTGCGCTGCCCGCCACGTGGCCGTACTTCGCAATGCGCGAGTACGGCTGGGGCACCCGCCAGGTCGGCTATTCGCTGGCCGGCTTCGGCGCGGCGACAATCGTCGGCCAGGTTCTGGCTTCTGCGCGCGATGGACCGGACGTTCGGCACCGGCGCGCGCAGCGGAGATCGGTCTCGCGTCTGCTGGCCGCGGGTTACATCGGGTTCGCGTTTGACACGGCAATGCGCTGATCGTCGCTTGCATCGTGCTGACCACCATGGGATTTGTCGCCGGACCTGCGCTCGTAGGCCTGCTGTCGGTACGCATCCCGGCCGATGCGCAGGGGCTGCTGCAGGGTGTGATCGCGAGCCTGAACGGTTTCGCCGCGGTGGTCACGCCACTGGTGATGTCCGCGCTGTTCAGCGTGTTTTCGGATGGGTCGCTGCCCGTCGTCTTTCCGGGCGCACCTTACCTGCTCTCAGCCTTGCTCGGGCGCAGGCGGATTGCTGATGGTGGCGCGCGGCGCTGCCGCGGTGCCACCGCACACCGAGCTTCCGCACATGAGCACTGACGTGGCAGCGGCGCGGGGCCGGGGACGCGACAGGGTATCACGCTGCTCGCGCTCGGTTCCTGCCCGCAATGGCGATCGCCGCACTGGTCGCCGTGTTGCCGACGTTCATCGAGCGTTTCTGCGACCGCCCCGCATCACGAGCTGCTGGTGCCGATGATCCTGACGATGCCGTCGCTGTGCGTCGCGTTGTGCGCTGCGCCGCTCGGCGTGCTGGCCGATCGCTGGGGCCGCCGGCCCGTGCTGCTGCTTTCGCTGGTCGCTGTTCACGGCATTCGGCACGCTGCCGATGCTGCCTCGACAGCCTGCCGGCCATCGTCGCGAGCCGCGCGGATCGTAGGGCTCGGCGAAGCCGGCATCCTCACGGTCAGCAACGCGCTGATGGGCGATTACTTCCGCGACGAGCGTCGGCGCTACTGGCTCGGCCTGCAGGTGTCGATCGGTCCATTCGTCGGCTCGGGCTATATCCTGCTGGGCGGCGCGCTCGCGACGGCCTCCTGGCGCGGGCCGCCTCGTGTATGCGCTCGGGGCGATCGTGCTGGTCGCGGCGTGGCTCTGGATGTGCGAACCCATCGATCGGCCGAATGCCGTCAACACGCGAGCCAAGCGACGACCGAGCCATTCCCTGGCCCGGCGACTGTACTGGTCGGCGTCACGACGATCCTCGTGTCGATCGTGTACTTCCTGCAGGCCGTTCAGCATGGCCGCATCTTCGCGGAGCTTGGCGTTAGCACGCCCGCCAGGATCAGCCTGATCGTGACGCTCGCGCGAGCATGGGGACGGTGCTCGGCGGTTTTGGTTCAAGTCGAGCCGGCCGCGACCGGTCACGGCGCTGCTGGCGTTCGGCCCTGTCCGCTACGGCGCCGCCTACGTCGGCATCGCACGGCGCCCACTACGTCGTCGGTCTCGGCTTCCTGACGCGCTCGGTCAGTTCGGTAGCGGCATCGTCCCTGCCGACGCTGATCGCGTCGGCGCTGTCGAAGTACGCCTTCGAGCACCGCGGCCGCGGCATGTGGGATCTGGGCCGCCTGTTTCCTCGGCCAGTTCTTCAGCCCGCCCACGATGACGCTGATCGCGCTTCGGGCCAGCTTTCGTTTCTCGCGAGCGTCGGCGTGCTCGGCGCGATGTGCCTGGTTGCAGCCGTGCCACTCGCTCTCGCCGCCCGCGGCGCCCGCCGCTGCTCGCACCAGGCGCAGTGCCGGTCACTAAGGGCAGGAGCCCGAGTTCATGACATACGACGGACGATTATTCACACGCAATGCCGGCCGGCCTCCAGACGGCGCAACGGGATCGCGCGGCGCTGACCGAGCCGCAATCGCGACGTGGTCCACGAGTTCGCCGAGATCTTCTACCGTCAGCGGAATGTCCGCAAAGCGTTCGGAAACCTTCGTCGCCGCTGACTACGTTCAGCACAACCCGACACTATCGCGGACGGGCGCGAGCCCGCCATCATGGCACTGGAGCCCATGTTCTCGCGGTCAGGCGCGCAGTTCGATGTGAAACGCGTCATCGTCGATGGCGATCTCGCTGCTGGTCCACCTGTTTGGGCGAGGTGATCCAGCCACTGCAGGCGCGGCCGTCGTCGACCTGTTCAGGCTGAAGATGGCCTGATCGTCGAGCACTGGGACGTGCTGCAGCCGATGCCGACCGGCTCCTCCAATCCGCATCCGATGTTCTGAGCCGCGGGCTCTGCGCAATTCTTCGCCGGTCAAGACTCCGAAGCTGTCGGCGATGATTGCATCGGGAGGCCATGAACGCCACCAAGGTTCTTCGCGCCTCGCTGCTCTGGCTCGCCGCGCTGGCGCACCCGTCGCCGCGCAGGTGATCGTCCCGGGTCAACTATCGTCCGCCCGAGACCGTCCAGCGCGTCGCGATCCCGGTCAACCCGACGGAGCAGCGGCTCAAAGGTGCTGATCATCAGCGGCCAGAACAGCTACGAGCACGACTGGACCGGGGTGAACAACATGCTGCGCACGCAGCTGCAGGACACCGGCCGCTTCGACGTACGCGTGACCGAGGATTTCGATCACGCGCAACCTCGCCACGCTCAAGGCCTACGACGTGGTGATGCTCAATTATTCGAGCCGCTGGAACTACACCGACGAGCAGCAGCACGTGTGGTCGCCCGATGCATTCCGGGCGCTTTACGACTACGTGCGCGAGGGCGGCGGGCCTCGTCGCCTATCACTCCTCGTTCACCTGGGGCCGCGACATACCCGGAATACAAGCGGCTGGTCGGCGCGGTGATGGAGCCAGGCAGCTCGCGCCGCTCGCCGCCGGGCGCATTTCCAGTCCACCTGATCGATCGCACGCACCCGATCACCCAGGGGATGCGCGAGTTCGTCTGGACCTACAACGACGACATGTACACCAACATGAGCTTCGACCCGGCGGCGAAGATCCACGTTCTAGCCACCGCGCACGATTCGTCGGCGAGCTACGATCCGAAGCTCACGGGGCCAAAATATCCGCCCGCCGCCTACACGAGGGACAAGCTGGCGGAAGATAGAGGATGGACGCCGACCATCCGCAGGTCTGGACCGCTGATTACGGCAAGGGCCGGGTCTTCTCGATCACGCTCGGCCACGACGAAGTCTCGCTGCACTTCCAGCCGTTGCAGAACCTGATCGAACGCGGCACCGAATGGGCCGCGACCGGCAAGGTCACGCTGCCGGTGCGCGAGGACGCCAAGGACTATCCGACGACGCCGTGACTGGAAGAATGCGTGTTCCGCTGCGTGAGTTTGCCGCGGCGAGGACGATGCCACAGCAGAAGTGCCACAAGCACCGCATTTTGTGGCAACGCGCCGACTCCGCGTGGACGAGATGCATTGCCCCAGCGACAACCTGGTTTGCAGCCAATATCGCGGCGGCCGCACGAGCAATCCGCTCCCGGCCAGGCACGAGAACGCCCAACAGCGCGACGGCGCAGGCCATTTCGCTCCAGCCGACCAGACGGCCGAGCCACTCAGGGAGCCAGACCGTCCACGCGCCGTAACGCGCGAGGTCGGCGAGCGCGGCGAACGCCTTGTTCCAGCCGACGAAGCAGAAAACGCCGCGAGCAGGACTGCAAGCGTCGCGGCACACGGCGCGCAGCCAGCTCATCCGCCCGTCCGTGTCTGGATGCTGCATCGCGCTCATGACGGCTGCCGATTGCACAGCGTGACGAAGTACTCGAGTGCATCGGCCGTCGACGCTTTCGTGGGGTGGCACTCGACGCCGATCACGCCGGCGTAACCGTTCTCACGCGCAATTGCGTGAGCTTGTCGTTCCAGTCGATCTGACCCGAACCGGGCTCGCCGCGCCCCGGCAGGTCCGCCACCTGCACGTGCCCGATCGCACCGGCGATTTTCCCCAGGGCTTCACGAGTGTCCTCACCTTCGGCGACGGAGTGATAGAGATCGTAGAGCACCTTGACGCGTGGCGAATCCACCTGTCGAGCGACGCCGTAGAATCGTCGGTGCGACTGAAAAGCACGCCCGGGTGATCGACGCGCGTATTCACCGCCTCGAGCAGGATCGTGACACCCAGTTCCTCCGCGACTTCGGCCGCGCGCGCAAACGCCGCGGACACGATGCGCAGTGAATCCTGGCGCTTCAGATAGGGAACGCCCATGCCGGATCCGCACACCACGTGGGGCATCCGAGCCGGAGCGCATTCTCGGCGGTCAGCCGGAACAGGCTCAGAAAGTGGTCGTGTGTCTTTGGGTCGACCAGCATGGTCCGTGGGTCGGTCAGCACCGTCAGAGTCGGACCCCGTTGCCATCCAGCGCTCTCCTCAGTGAAGCGATGTCGCGGCCCTCGGTCGTGAACATTTCGACCTGCTGAATCCCGGCGGCTGCGGCCGCCTCCACGCGTTTCTCCGAGGCTCTCGCCGGCCTCGTGGAACATGTATTCGATATTGGCAGATACTTCGAACATCGCCGGTTTTAGACTCCAAGGTGCGAGCGTGCACGCTCCAGCGACGCGAGCGTGGGCGAGATGGGCTTGTACTCGAGACCGATGGCGCCGTCGTACCCCACGCGGCGCAACGTGCTCATCACATGCGTCAATCGATCGTCCCTGAGCCAGGCTCGCCGCGGCCGGGCGAATCCGCGACCTGGACATGGCCCACGAGATGGATGCGCCCTTCGAGCACGTCTTCGACCTGCTCGCCCATCGTCGCCGAGTGGTACGCGTCGAAGAGCAGCCTTACGCCCTTGCGACCGACTGCATCGATGATGTCCAGTCCGCGCCGAGTGGAGTCGAGAAACATTCCTGGATGTTCGACCCGGGTGTTGAGCGGTTCCACGAGCAGTGTGATGCCGGCTGCCTCGACGATCGGCGCCGCGGCCGCCGAGATTCGTCACCATTGCAGCTTGCGTTGCCACCCGTCGACACCGGGTATCGGCGGGCCGGACGCCACGACCATCGCCGGCGCGCCGACGGCCTTTGCAGCGGGAATACTCTCGGTGACCGAGCGCACGATCTCGCTGGTCGCACCGGGATTCGCCAGGTGACAGCGTGGATCGACGACGATGCTCGTGACGCGCATGCCCGTGCGCTTGACCGCGTCCGCAATCCGGTCGATCGGCTTGTTGCGCCAGAGGTGGAACTCGTCGCCATCGCCGAGCCTGGCGGCCTTCGCCGCATCGACGCGTTCGGCAATGTCGTCGTGCTCCGGCCTGGAACAACCACTCGATGCAGGCGGACAGGTACATGGCACTGGCTCCGGAAATGATTGGTGATCGGTGGCGGGTGTCGGGAAGCAGGAACACTCTTGGAATGCGACGAGTCAGCCGAGTGCGCGATAACGAAAATCGCGAAAGCGCACCGCGCCCTGCCCGCGGCAAACAGCGCCGGCCGCAGGCTCAGCGAGGTCGTCGACGGTGTTGGCGTGGTAGCCGGACGTTTCGCTGCGCACGCCGTGGCGCGTCCAGGCTCTGGCCGTCGGCGCTGTAATACATCGTGACGATGTGGCGGTCGTTGACGATTTTCAGATGCAGCTTGCGTGCCGCCGGCGCGGGCTCCCGCCAGTAGCTGCCTTACCGCCGCGGTAGCTCGTCATGCGGGTCCCGTCGTGTCCCATGCCGAGGTAGAGGCGGTCGTCGAAGCAACAGCAGCAGGCCACCCTGCACGTCGCCGTCGAGTCCCATCGCGACGCTGACCTCGTACGCGTGGTCGCCCACCTGCTGCGTAAGTGGCGAGCAGTCGGCGGGACTCGTCGCCCTTGCCTGCAAGCAGCGAGTGACCCTGCCTCTATGCGCGCCCGGCTCATTTCGTCAGGGTCCGCCCGCGTGAAAGCTCCAGCGCGTGCCGAAGGCAGGCTGTGAAAAATCGTCGAGCGTGCGATCCCTCGCGCAGCCGACGTGCCGCTGACCGGCTTGGCGAGCGGTCGCGACAGGTCGCCGCCGACAGCCCTCGGCCAACCGTCTGCCGTCCACTCCACGCGGTCGAGCAGTGTCTGGCGACCGAGCGTGCGGTAGCCGTTCTCGTAGCCGTGGTAGACCATCCACCACGCGCCATCGGGGCCTTCGAACAACGTCGCGTGTCCGCGTGACCACCAGCGCTCGGCATCTGTGGTGGTGCGCACGATTGGGTTGTGCGGGCAGTTCTGCCACGGCCCGTTGACGGAGCGCGATCGCGCGACGATCACCATGTGCCCGGTTGGAGGGCCACCCGATGCCGCCCACTGCGCTCACGAGGTAAAACCAGGCGTTGCGCTTCGTGAGCTTGGGCCCTTCGAGCGAGTACGCCTCGGTTACCCAGTTGTCGGGATATTGCCAGCCGTCGTAGGCCTGCTCGAGCGGCCCGTCGGTGGCGACAGGCCATCGTCGGTGAGGCGCACGCGTTGCACGCCGGGAAAGGAACAGGTAGCGACGCCCCGTCTTCGTCGACCACGTGACCCGGATCGATGAGCCCGCCGATCTTGAGGTCAATCGGCTCGCTCCAGGGGCCACGCATCGAATCGGCGTGAATGACGTAGATGTTCAGCGAAGCTCCGCGAGGCCTTTCGACCACGGCGCCGCCATGAACGGGATGTAGATGTAATAGCGACCGGCGTGCTTGACCAGGTCGCAGGCGAACACAGTGCCAAGCGGCTTCGCAAGCGCCGTGCCGATCGGCGTCCAGTTCACGAGGTCGCGCGAGTGCCAGATCAACAGTCCCGGCGCGGCCTCGAACGACGAGTGCGTCAGGTACGTAGTCGTCGCCGTCCCTGAGGATGGTCGGGTCCGGGATAGTCGCCGGGCAGGACGGGGTTCAGGAAGCTGACCGTCACCGAGGTCTGCGGATCCGCTGGCCTTCGACGCCGACGCCCCAGCGCAACGTCGACGTCGTTTCGCACGCGCTTCGATCGGTGCGCGGACTGGGGGCGCTCTTCGCCAGCGCGGCCAGCGGCACGGCCGCGGACCCCGTCAACACCAGGCCCAGTGCATCGCGCCTCGTCGTCTTCATGCGCGCAGCATTCGATTCAAGTGCGCAGCCCTTCGATCATCGGCGGATGCAGGGACCATTGTCGCGGCGTGCGAACGTATGGCGGTTCAAACACTGAAGCTGTCTGCCACGACTTGCTCGCAGAAATTCCTGTCGACCCGAAGGCGGGCGTAGATCGCCCCCTCGGCGTGCCGCTTCATCAGCCAGTGACACAAGCGTGAACTCGCCCTTTTCGATGCGGCGACCCAGCTTCGCCTTCCCAGCCGGCGTAGCGCCGCGACCTCAGTGTCCGCCAGCCGGCCGTCCTCGGTAATCTTCGCGGCTGCGATGAGCGCGCGCGCGAGCGTGTCCATGCCGCCGATGTGCGCGATCGTGAACAGGTCCTGCGGGTCGATGCGACTGCCGGCGCAGCTTCGCGTCGAAGTTGAAGCCGCCCGTGCGTGAAACCGCCATGCACGGATCAGCTCGTAGCAGCGCCGGCGCGAGTTCCGTGCGACGTTGTTCGGGAACTGGTCGGTGTCCCAGCCGTTCTGCGGGTCGCCGCGGTTCATGTCGATGCTGCCGAAGATGCCGTAGCGCGATCGCGGCGCGCGACCTCGTGCTCGAAGCTGTGGTCCGGCGAGCGTCGCGTGGTTCACCTCGATGTTGACCTTGCACCTCGTCGCTCGAGGCCGTAGCGACGCAGGAACGCCGTAGACCGTCGCGACGTCGTAGTCGTACTGGTGCTTGGTCGGCTCGAGCGGCTTCGGCTCGATCAGGATCGTGCCGCGGAAGCCGATCTTGTGCTTGTGCTCGACGACCATGTGCAGGAAGCGCGCCGAGCTGGCTCGAGCTCGCGCGCGAGGTCGGTGTTGAGCAGCGTGTCGTAGCCCTCGCGGCCGCCCCACAGCACGTAGTTCTCGCCGCCGAGACGATGCGTCGTCTCGAGGCAGAGGCGCACCTGGCCCGGCGGCGTAGGCGAAGCACCTCCGGGTCCGGGCTCGTGGCGGCACCGCCCGCGTACCGCGGATGGCTGAACAGGTTCGCCGTGCCCCACAGCAGCCGTACGCTGCCGCGCGCGCCATGCGGCCAGCCGATCCGGTCCTCGATCGCGCGCAAGTTTCCTCGTGCTCGCCGAGCGAGTGCGCCGGTGCCATCGCATCGACGTCATGGAACGTGAAAAAGGCACGCGCAGGCGCTCGAAGAAATCGAAGGCGGCTTCGAGTTTCTGGGTCGCCTGTTCACTGGTGATCGAGGGGCCGAGCCACGGGCGCAGCGATGCCGGCGCCGAAGATGTCCTGGCCCGGCCAGTTAAATGGTGCCAGTAGCACGGCACACCGCAGCCATTGCGAAAGCGGCTTCCCATCACGACCCGATCGGAATCGTAGGCCTTGAACGTGAACGGATCGGTCGACCGCGGGCCGCCATGCGTCGCCACGGGTAGGTCTGAAAAAGGCTCATGAATGCAGTTCCCTGAAGTGTGTGCGAAGGTCCTGATACAGGCGCTGGAACAGCGCGCGACGTGGCAGCCACCTGCTCGCGCAACCGGAGCGTCGGGTTCGAGAGATTCTTTCGATGGGTGGCTCGGGAAATCCGCGTTGGCGTCACCGCGGCGCGTGCGAGGCGCGCCGCAGGCTCAGTGCCACCCGGCATCGCTGTCCTCGCGACGCACGAGCGGTACGTCGAGCGTGCTCGCGAGCACACGTGCCCACCAGTCGAGCCGTGCGCCGCCGCCGCACAGGGAGACTGGATCGCGGCCGGCCTCGCGACCGCCGAGAGCATCGAGGCCGTCCGCGAGGCAAGGCTCACGCCGATTACGGCGGCGGCCACCAGGTCCGCACGCTCCGACCCGTGGCTCAACCCGAAAACACGCCGCGCGCGCGGCGTCGTTGTGAGGCGGTGCGTTCTCCACCAAGGTAAGGCAGGAACACGGGCGTGCCCTCGTGAATGCCGCGTCACGCTCGGCCGCCTCAACCGCGGCAACTACGTCTTCGTATCCGCACAGTGCGGAGGCCCAGCTCACGGCACTCGCGGCGCTCGGATTACTGCCATCTGGTGCCACGTGCGCGGCAGGCGGTGACCGAATGCGTGCGCGGCGCGATCGGGTTCGGACGAAAGCGATCGGTGACGACAGAACAGCACGCCCGATGTGCGCCGAGCGACAGGAACGCGTCGCCGGCGCGCGTCACGCCAAGTCCGCGGCGCTTGCCGCGTTATCGCCGCCGCCCGCCGCGACCGGCACGACGGGAAGACCGTAGCCGCTTCGCGACGTCCTGGTCGAGCTCGCCCGAGATCTCCGTGCCTTCGATCACCTCGCGGCAGGCATGCAGGGTCCAGACCGTCTCGCACGTCACAAGTCCGCTCAGCGTCAGCTGCCGCGGCGAGTCGAGCCATAACGTGCCGAGGCGTCCGACACATCATGTGCAACACTCACCGGTCAATCGGGAAGCGGACAGAAATCCTTCGGCAGGCAGCACGCAAGCGATGCGCCGTAGACGTCGGGCTCGACTCGCGGACCACAGTATCTTCGGCGCCGTGAAGCCCGGCGCGACAGGTTCCCCGTCGTGACCGAAGGCAGGCTCGGCCAATTCAGGCTCGCGACACCTTCTCACAGCGGACATCGTTCGGAGGATCGCCGGGCGCGCACGCAGTCGTCGCCAGTCAGGCGTCAGCCGCAACTGCATCTGGCCCGGTGAGCCCGATCGAGCGCACCGCCGCGCGTGAGTCTGCGGGCATGCGTTGGATCGCCGTCACGGTCGCTCGCCACCACGCCTCGATCTCTCGACCATCCTGGCCGGGGACGCTGATTCAGTCGCAGCTCACATCGCTCGCGCGTGCGCACGCGCGCCGTCATCGTCGACGATGACGGCCTTGACCGCAGAGGTCGATATCGATGCCCAGCACATGTGCGCTATTCCGCTGTCGTCGGTCCCGCTCATCCGCGCCGGCTCAAAAAGCGATTCCCAGACGCACCGCGCGACGAGCTTCGAACCGCCGCCTCGACGAGACCGCAGGAGCCGCGCACACCGTCGTCCGCACGTCGGATAGTCGCGCACTGCAACTTTTCCGTCGGCGACGCGTCGACGTCGGCGATGAACGATCGATAGACGTTGCCGAACGCCTCGAGGTAGCCCTCTGGATGACCGGCCGCGGTGCGCGCGTTGATGCGCTCGCCGCCTGGCCGAACCCCCCGCGTCCGGTGCGCACCAACTGCCGCGGTGCGCCGTCGGGTGGCTTCACGATCAGGGTGTTCGGTTCCTGCTGATGCCATTCGAGACCGCCGGCGGTTCCGTAGATTCCGGATCGCAAGGTTGTTCTCCTCACCGCACGCGATCTGCGAGCAGACGAGCGTGCCTCAGCTCCGCCTTCGAGACGCAGCAGCATCGTTCGCGTCGTCATCGAGCCGACGGCCGGCGACGAGCTCGTCGGGTCCGCGCAAACCGATTCGATGCGACGTCCGGTGATGAACTCGAGCAAGTGCGCGGCGTGCGTGCCGATGTCGCCGACCGAGCCGCCGCTGCCGGCGCGCGCGGGATCGGTGCGCCACTCCCGCCTGCTTGTTGCTCTCGCGCTCGAGCGGCTTCATGAGCCAGTCCTGGTTGTACTCCACGAGCACCTTGCGCAACTGACCGACGGCACCCGCGCGCACGCGTTCGCGCGCCTCGCGAACCAGCGGGTAGCCGGAGTAGATTGTGTGTCAGCGCGAACAGCGCCGGTCCTTTCGTGGCGATGGCGGCGAGTTCCGCCGCCTCGGCAGTGCTGACTGCGAGAGCTTGTCGCAGATCACGCGAATGCCAGCCTCGAGAAAGGCCTTCGACACGAGGCACGTGCAGGTGATTTGGCGTCGCGACGATCACGAAGTCGATGCCGTCCGCGCTCCGCGCTCTCGACGCGCCATCTCGACGCGTACGACTCGTACGCGCGCGGCAGGTACCAAGCCGCGGCGCTCTATCTCGCGCAATCGTCGGGTCCGACGACAGCGCTCCCGCGACCAGTTCACCGCCTCGCCATCGATCTGCGCCGCAATGCGATGGACGGCACCAATGAACGCACCGCGCCCGCCGCCGACGATGCCGGCGCGCAGCCGGCGATTCTTTGTCGTGGTCATGACCGATACGCCTCCCTTCCGACGCCCTGGACCGGAATCCCCTGCCCGGCCAGGACCTCGTGCTGCAGCGCGTAACATCGCACGGCCGCGGCTTCATCGATCGCGCGCGGATGAACGCGATCGAGCCCTGCGAGGATCGGTGCGAGCCGCTCGCTGATCCTGGATGCGCGCCTTCGGATACTCGTGCTCGACGACGAGGTGCGTGTTGGCGACGTCGAGACTGCAGCAGCTCGCGCGCGGCGAGCTGGTGATCGAGCCAGTCGACCGTGCGGTTCTGCAGGTAGGCGAGCGGATCGTGCCGCGCCGTGCCGGGCAGCTCGTGCTCGGCAGAGCACCACCTGCTTCTTCCACGCGTTGACCTGGTCGGCGGGGTTCGGCGACGGCTTGCCGTCCGTTCCAGTCGCCGCGCTCGATCGTCTGCCCGCCGTAGCCCCAGGCCGACACGCCCTTCGCGTCGATCGACCTGGCCCTTCACGTGGAAACCGCCGATCAGGAAGTGCGTAGCCGGCGTCCTTCAGGTACTGGAAGATCGAGCGCGTGTCCTGCCCCATCAGGATCGCGTGCGACGGGTCGTAGTGGATGCGGAACTGATCGCCGACGCCGTGCTTCTCGCAGATCCGGTGCAGCGCGATCCACGGGCCCGGCGCGTAGGCGATGTTGTTGTGCCAGTTGTCGCGCGGTCGTCCATCCCGGCATCGGACACTGCTCGACCCGGTAGGTCAGCCCGCGCGCCTTCGCCTCCTTGAGCAGCGGAATGAACTCTGGCTCGAAGTCATCGAGATTCGCGTCCATCTCGAGGTCCATGTTGCGACTCTGACGAAGCCGCACACGGCGTCGGTGCCGAGCAGGACCGCCGCGTCGAACACGCGCAGCATGAAGTCGTGCTTCTGTCCTGCGCGCGCGCGCGGTCGTGAGACAGCATGTTGTCGAAGTAACGCGATGATCGGATGCCGACGCCCGTCGCCTCCATCGCGCCGGCGCACTTCGCGCCGCGCGCGCGATCGAACGGGCGAACGCAGGTCGAGCGTGTTCGCGACAGGATCGAGCATCGCCTCGGCGGGCACGTCCGCTGAGGCTCGGATGCAGCGCCGCGGACAGCTGGATGTAGGGGCTGCCCAGCTCGCGCGCGAAATCCAGCCACTCCTCGATCGCGAGGTCAGGGTCGGGATCGCGACGCTCGCGGGGTGTCGAGCTCCTGCAGAGCCGCGGTCAGCACGCTGAGCTTCATGCAGCGCGGCGTGAACGGAACATTGGTCATGTCAGGACTCCTGGCGCTCTCCCGCAACGATCGGCGCCAGTACGTTGCCGACACATACCAGGCGTTGCTCATGATACCGGCCGCGACCGGCGGCGGGCCGCCGTCGCTTCGACGACGATCCAGCCGTCGTATCCGTGCTGCACCATTGCGGCAGTCAGAGCAGGAAAGTCCACGAGGCCCTTGCTCGTGCCCATTTCGGAGAACCAGCGGCCGATCTGCCGCGAACCGCCGGCCTGAAACAGCCCTCGCTCCGCGTTTGAGGCCTTGAACTCGGCCAGCGTGATCGCGTTCGAGGGCGAACACTTGAAATGGAAGTGCACCACGCGTGCGTGCAGTCGCTTGTACAAGGACACGACGTCGTGTCCGGCGATCGTAAGTTCCCGCCGTGTCGACCGCGAGGTCCGCCGACGGCCGGATCCAGCGTGCCGAGCACCACCTCGATGTCGTCCACCGGTGCGCAAGGCGGCCGGAGAGCGCATCGACGTGCAGCGCGACGGAAACGCCGATTCGCGCGTGAGCCCGCGCCGACGCGACGCCAGCAATCGCCGAGGCGCTTCAGCTGGTCGGCCGACAGCGCCGGGTGCTTCCACCAGGAGCCGACGGGCCGGAACGACCGGAGCACTGCCCGCCAAGCGCCGCGAGGCCGCGCGAATGCACTCGCGCGGCGGCGGCGATCGCGTCGGCCTCGCGCGGGGTCGAGCGGGTCCAGCCCGAAGTGAAGATCCTCGAAGCTCATCTGGCCCGGGTCGTGGGAACGTGCTGGAGACCGCCTCGATCCCCCAGTCCCGGATCCGCATCCGAAAGCCGTCGATCGAGCCATAGCTCGCTTCGGATACCGTCGGGACGTCCCAGGGGCTCCCACATCGTCCCGTGCCCGCGCGCAGTTCGATCGCTCGAAAGCCGCAAAGCCGAAGTCACTTTTTCAGCGCGCGTTCGTGCTCCCTCGAGACGCGCAAAACCCCATGAATCCAGGTTTCCACGCGTTGAGGGCGTACGACCAGCGGATCGGGCCGTCGACTGGAAATGCTGGATCTTCACGCAGCAGGCCTTCGACAGCACTTGCTGGATGTACCACGCGGCCGCCGCCGTGCTCTCCGGATAATTGCCGCCGCCGATGTCGCGCCTTGTCGTGTCTCGACCGCGACCCAGCCCCGATAGCCGCGAGGCCTTCATCGCACGATAGAGCGCCGGAAAGTCGACGAGCCCCTCGGGAGTGCCCATCTCGTAGAACCAGCGCGGCGTGGTCGGCGCCATGATCTCGGCATCGGGACGGAGGCGATATTAGTCGCCGGTCCGGTCGACGTGGTGCGTGTCCTTCAGGTGAAATCCGCCGCAGCGGTCGTGAAGGCGCTCGTACAGCGCGACCGGATCGACGCCGGCGATCGTGTGCTGGGCCGTGTCGCAATAGAAGACCAGACGTAGCGCGGGTCGGACCACTCGTAGAACTTTCGGCGTGGAGCTCCTCCTCGGAACGGATACCGCCAGAAGAACTCGTGGTGGCAGCAGGTGCGAGCGCACCGCAAATCGAGCGTCATCTTGCCGATGCGTGACCACAACTCGGCGCAGGCGCGAATCTTGGTCATCGGTCACCCGGCTCGACGTCGCAGTAGAGAGTCCGGCCGGCATCACGATCAGGTTCTGGACCCCGAGACCCTGGGACGACTCCGTTCGCATGATGCTTCAGCGTAACCGAACATCCGGTCGTGCGTCGCAGGACGTGCGGCGCGCTCTGGCGCTCGTCGTACGCGACGCCAAGGAACAGGCTCAACACGCGCTCGCGATTCCGCGGGTCTGCATGAATGCGCGCGGCATTCCTCCAGGGACCCGAACAGCTCGCGCATCACGCCGAGGTGGAAGTCGAACGTCTCGGTCGCCTCGAAGCCAACCGCGGCGACCTGTCGCAGGAACGTATCGGAAGCGCTCGACCGGGGTGTACTGCGACAGCGGGCCCTGCTCCGTGTGTCGACCCGCCAGTGGTCCATGTACGCGTAACGAAGCGCCCGCGAACCGTTGCCCGCTCGCGCATTCATGCCGCGGCGGCTCCCGCCTTGCGAAGATTCGACGGCACATCGCGTGATGCCGCCTGAACCTGCTCGAATCCGTCGTCCTGCGAAAAGATGTGCCCTTCCCACTCGCTCGACATCGAGCCGCGATAACCGCCGCGCACGAAGACCGGCAGGATCTCTTCGTACGGTATCGCCTGCTCCACGCCTTGATCGTCGACTTCGTAGAACTTCGCCATGCACGTGGATGACCTGGGGAACGATCTCCAGCCAGCTGCCGGGCGGATGCGCGCTCAGGATGCTGAACATCACAGACAGCGCGCTCGCGTGCTGGTCGGCTCGATCTTTCTGCTCGGACGCACGACGGTTGAATTCCTCGCGCTTCCAGTTCCGGATCACCGGGTCCGCGCCAGATCCCGAGCGCGAGGTCGAGGACCGCAGGCTCGACTCCCTGCTCGCGAAGAATCTGCGAGATAGGCGGGCGGAAGTCCGCGGGCGGTTGCACCGAAGTCGGGGATGAACCCGAGGCAAGGCGAGTTCACCCTTTGTCGTACATCTCGCGGTACTGCATCACCGGCGGTGACTTCACGCCGAGCGGCGCGTGGATCTCCGGCCCGAGCTTCAGGCCGAGAGATTCGATCAGCGGCACGAGGCGACGGATGAATTCGGCCGACGCCGCAAACTGCGAGCGCATCGACCGGGAAACCGAGCTTCGCCGCCGCGCGGATCTGCGGCTCGAGATAGCGAGCCATCTCATCGTCGTCCATGCGTGTGCCACGACGGATCGCGAGGTCCGCGTTGATCGCAAGCGACGTGGGCTTCAGCTTCCAGTTCGGCGACGAGGTCGCGGAAGCGTGCGGCGAAGCCGTCGCTCACTTCCGGAAAAGCCGCGAATGCTCTGGAATCCGATCACCTCGACGCCGCGGTCCGACGCCGAGCTCGGCGACCTTGCGCAGCAGGTCACTCGAACGAGAACCGTCGCGCGTGGAATGGGTTCGTGAAGCTGAACAGCGTCGTGCCGAGCATCGGGCCGGCCGTCGCGCGCGGTCCGTTGAGTCATCTCAGTGCTCCTTAGTGCGCCTTGATCGTGGCGCTGCCGCGGGTCACCCACGTCAGTCCGGGAATGTACGGCGGGTAGAGGTTCAGGGTCAGCGTCACCTCGTGATCGCGCGCAGGATCCAGCGCGGCCAGTCGAAGTCGAGTCGGGCCGAGTCGAGGACGTACCAGAAGTCGGCCGTCCGCTCGCCCAGTTCGTTCAGGGCAAAGCGTGTGATCGTCGAGAGTCAACCGCATGCGTTCCTGCGGCACGGTCTTTCCATCGATGACGACCTCGGCGATTTCAACGACCGAGAGCGGCAGCGATCGGTACCACGGCAACCGGACACCGAGCTGGACGTGACCGCCGCCAATAGAGGCCTCGTCGGACGGCAGGCAGTCGTTCACTGAACGCTGTTTTCATGGCGGAACCCTTGACCTGAGAGGACGTTCGCAGATCGAGTGAAGAAGGAACTTCGTCGTGCGCTTGCGTGCGCGACTCCGCGCCGAAAGCGCAGCGCGGCGAACGCTGCGAACACGAGACACGCCGCGCCAACGACACCGACCGATTGCAGAAAGCTGAGTCCGGTGCCCCGATCAGGCTGACGACCAGCGGGCTCAGGAATTCGCCGACGAAAAAGCTCGCGGCCCACACGCCTATGCCGCGTCCGCGATGCTCCTCGGGAAACTTCGAGAGCGTCAGGCGATCATCGTCGGAATCAGGCCGGCACCGAAATTGGCAATGCCGTCGAACGGCACTGCGGCGAGGTAGTTCGGCACGAGCGCGAGGCCGATGTAACCGATGCCCCACACGAGGAACATGAGCCCGAAATACCATCCGCTCGGGCGGTTCACGTAGCGATACGTGACCCCGCCAGCAGTGACCCGATGCTCGCGGCATTGATCAGCCACGCGATGCTGTGGAGGTGCCCGCACCGAGATCTCCGAATATCCGTCCGTGCTGGACGTTCTGAACGAAAGAACACGACCGACACGAGCAGGGTCACGGCGGCGACCACTGCGGCCGAGCGCCACGGAAACGGCGTCTCGTCGCGGGCTCGGCGTTCCACGATCCGCCTTCCGGCGCGGCTCCGGCAGCGTAAAGATTCCCGCAGCGAGCACGGCGATGCCGACGAGATACAGCAGGAACGGCGCGCGCCACGAGACCGCGCCGAGCGTCCGCCGATCGCCACGTAGACGATCGATGCGATCGGGCCGACGATCGTCTGGCAGCCGAGCCATCGACGCCGCTCCTCGCCGTCGAAGTAGTCACCCATCAGCGAATGCCGACGGTCAGGATGCCGGCTTCGGCAATGCCTACGATGAAACGCGTTGCGAGGATCGCCGGAAGACCGTCGACGAGAATCGGGCCGAGCCCGAAGATCGCGAATGCGACGAGCGACGGCAGCAACGCGCGTCGACGACCGTAGCGATCGGTCAGGAACCCGAGCGGCGACGAGAAGATCGCAACGCAGAGCGCGGGCACCGTCAGCACCATCGGTACCAGCAGCCCGCTGTGCGGCACGCCCGCGAACGTACGGAACAGGTCCGGCAGCACGGCAACGAGCGACGCGATCGCGAGCGTCGGAAGCGTCTGCAGGAACACGAGCGTGATGCCCGCGCGCCGACGTACGGCTTCGGTAAACACACGCTCGTCTCGCCGTCGGCTGCGTTCATCAGGTCACGCAGCGCCGTGCCCGATTCGGTCGGCCGCGTGTGCCGCCGCGCGTGCCGTCATGGCCATGTAGGTCAGCGACGGATTTCGGTCACCGTCGAACACATCGCCACACCGTCGGTACGTAGACGTTCGGCGCATCGTGAAGCTGATTCAGTGCATTCGTCACCGAGCGCCGCGGATCGGCGCCCATGCATGCGCCGCCCATCTCGTGAATCGCGGTGCCCGGCGCTGCGACGTCCGGTTGCACCGGGATGATCTGCCCGCCCAGGGCTTGAGCATGCCGACCGCCTCGTCGCGCCCGTGTGCCGCAGCCGCGAGCTCGTTCTCACGCCAGCGCAGGTCGATGCGCGTCAGTGGCATCCCGTGCTGGTCCTCGCGCGTCGCGCTGAGCATGATCGCGTTCGCGCTCGTCCGGCAGACATTCAACCGAGATCCCGAACCCGACCATCCACGGACCCGGCCGGCGCAGCTCACTGCTTGAGCGCAACGCCGATGCCCGGTCCGTGGCCCCCGCGCTTCCACGCATCGCGGCCGCTGCCGCCTGGAACAGTAGCCACGCAGAAGCTCGTCTCGCGGCGCTCCACGTTGATCCACCGCGGCACGATGATGCCGTTCGGTTTGCGCCCGCTGTACATCTCGTCGTCGATGCCCGGCACTGTCGAGAGCAGCAGCCCGCCGAAGCGGTGATCCATCAGGTATTTGCCGAGCGCAGGCCGCTCGAGTTGCCGAGACCGCCCGGAGCGTCGGCCGACGCCGAACGAAGCAGGATGCTCACGGAGTTGATCGACCCGGCGCAGACGAACACGAGCGTCGATCGCGCGACCGACGTCACCTTGCTGCGCGCGTCGATCAGCCGCACGCCCGTGACTCGCCGGCTCCGCCGGCTCGTATTCGAGGAGTCCACGATCGTATCGGTCATCACCGTGAGCCGGCCCGTTGCCTTCGCGGCCGGCAGGCGTCAGCTCTGCGTGCTGAAGTAGGGCGCCGAACGAGCAGCCGCGTGCACACTGATCGCGGTTGTGACACGGCCCGCGATCCCCGATGGGCAGCGTGAGGTTGGCGGTCCGGCCGGGCACCACGCGGCGGTCGCTTGAATGTGCGATCGCACGACCTCGGCGAGGCGCTTTTCCCGCCGCGTTGAATCCCATCGAAGGCTGATAGATGCCGTCGGGCAGACCGGGCAGATCGCCTTCGACGGTCCCGTTGACCCCGATGAACCGTTCGGCGTGTTCGTACCACGGCGCGAGTTCCGTGTAGCCGATCGGCCAGGGCACGCCATGGCCATCCCTCGGCATTGGCGCGGAAGTGCAGCGGCGCCATTCGATACGAGTGCCTGCCCACATGATCGATCGCCCGCCGAGGTGATAGCCGCGGATCCATCGGAAGCCGCTTTCCGACGGAGACTCGTACACGTCGACATCGTCGTCGACGAACATGTCACTTGCTCCCACTCGTCCATGCGGCCGTATTGCTGGAAGCGCTTGCTGGTCGCGAGGATCTGCCGGGTCCGTGAAGCCGCGAAACGGCAGCTCCCAGGGCGCCTTGAACTCCGTCTTGTAGTCGACGCGATGTTCGAGGTTCGGTCCACGCTCGACCATCCAGCACTTTCAGTCCGCGCTCGGTCGGCTCTTTCAGCCGCCCAGCCGCCGGTGATGCCCGAGCCGCAAACGATCGCGTCGTACTGCGGCATCAGAGCTCGCCCCCGAAGCCTTCGTTCGAACGTGCTCGAAAATCCGGAGTCAGCTTGAAGTTGGAGCGCTCGCTGTCGGGGACGGGCTCGTAGACGAGCTCGCGGCTCGCGCCAATCTGACTGGTGTAGTACCCCGCTACGATCGCCGGCTTGAGGCGCCCGCCACGCTTGCTGCGGCCGATGCGGCCTCGGGTTGCTGCGCGAATGCCTGTTGATCGAAGCTCGGTCAACAGGGTCGCCTGGCGCGCCGGGGCTGCCTGCGGAAACGAGCCGCCCGCCGCTGCGTCGAGCGCACCCGAGACGCGCGACAGCACAGTGTCGTCGAGGCCGGCGACCCGATGGTCGATTGCGAGCAGTACGAAGGTCCCTGCACCGGCTTCGGCCGCGCCCGGTGTATCTGTCGGCGGAATCACGAGGTCGCAGAGCCGATCGACGAGCGGTGTGCGCGGATCGGCTGGCTGCCCGCGCACGAGCGACGATGAGCACCTCGGGCGCCAGCAGCGCGAGGGAACGAGGCAACGCCGCCTTCGAGGACGTCGCGTCGCGAAAGACCGCGCCCAGCAGACGCTATTGCCGTACGTCAGAACTGCCCCCTCGATGCCGGTTCTGCACGGACCCTCGCCGATTGCGTGGGTCCAACGTCCGGCTCGTGTGATAATATAAGAACGAAGATTCTAATTGTGCACAATCAGCATCGCAAGGACTTCCTCGGGGTCGGCGGTGGCCTCAGGACTGCGCTGCGCAACTCCGCCTCAACCCCGGCACGGATTCCGAACGGAACTCGTGCTCTAATTTCTCGGCAGACCGGAGGGACCGATGCGAGCCGATCAACTGGGCGTGCAGCTGCACTGCCTGCGCCACGTGGTGCGCAAACGGCCTCCCAGATGCGCTCGCCTCGATCCAGGGTCTCGGCCTCGGTGTCGTTGAGCTCGTCTCGTTCCCTGGCTGTCGCGGCAACCCGTGGGGGCGATTTTGGCGACGCGACCGACTTGCCGGCGCACTCGATCCGGACGGCTCTCGATGACGCAGGCCTGCGCTGCCGAGCGTCATGGTCAACTGAGCGAGAACTGGCCGCGGAACAGATCGACACGGTCCTCGGTTGGGTCCGTGGTGTCGGCGCGGATCGCGTCGTCCTGACGGCCTTCACCGGTTCGGCCGGCTCGACGCTCGAGCAGTGGCGCGCGACGCTCGCGCGCGCGAACACACACGCAGAACGCTGCCGCGAGCGCGGGGTCCCCATTCGTGCTGCACGCAGCCGGACCTGTGGGCATCCGTCGAGGGCCGGCGGCCAGTCGAGCTGCTGCGCGGGGAAGTCGACCCGGCGCTTGTGCGGCTCAGTACGACCCTTCGGGCGCCATCATGCACGGCATTGACCCTGCGTCGTTTCTAGCCGATCGGCTCTGGCGCCATTCACGCGGTGCATCTACGGGACGGCTATTCGACACCCGATCCAGTTCCGTACCTGCCGGCGCTGCCGCTCGGTCACGGCGGAGTCGACTGGGACGCATTCCTGCGCGCGAGTCGCACCGCGGCGGTGGGTGGTACTTCCTCGAGATGGGGTCGCCGATCGACTGCAGTCGTCGGAGCACTCTCGAGCAGCCTCGAACAACTCGCGGCACTCGGCATGCCGGTGTCTCGCTGATCGCAATGCTTGCGGCCATGGGCCGCGCAGCATCGACCGGCTAGCCGGCCGTCGAATTCACCTATCCGCCAGCAGAGACGATTTTCGCGTCGCGACCCTGCAGCGGGAACGGCATGTAAGCGACGCGTAGATTCTCGACCAGCTCGAGACGGTGCTCGCCCGGCGCGAGACCGCCGTCCTGGAGCACAGTCACGGTGGCCGCGTCGCCAAATTCCCAGCGCGCCTCGTACTCCGTCTCCATCTTGTCGAGCGTGAACGTCTTGCCGCCGACGGCAAAACGCAGGTTCTCACGCGGCACCTTCTCGCCGTCCACCGTCACGTCGAGGCCCTCGACCATCGAGTCCCAGCCCGCGGTAGTAGGCGATCCGCGCTCGAATTCGAAGCCCACCGCCTTGCCGTCACGCCGGACGTTGCGAACCGCGTCTTCGACAATCATGTAACGATCGAACATCTCGCTCTCCCCTACGCCGCCAGCAGCCGCCTGAACATAGCGTGCTGCCGCCTGACCTGCTCGACGCTGTCCACCGGGAACGCATCCTGGATGTGCCGGTTGCCCTCGTACTCGCTCGACGGATAGCCCTCGTAGTTCCGGCCTTGAGCGCGGGAATGATCTTGTCGTACGGAATGCCGTACTCGGTGCCGTCGTCGAGCATCTCGTAGAACTTTGCGTGGATGTGGAAGATGTACGGCATGAACTCCGTGAGCCGCTTCGGATTCGTGTAGACCGAATGGCGGCACTGCTCCGCCACGCGACGTCCACGGCGTTTCCGCCCATCTTGCGGGCCTCGAAGATGATGTACTCGGACAGCTGGCCCGATTCGTACGCTTCGCAGACGTAGTCCAGGATCTTCGGCGTCCCACCGAGCGCTCCATGCGTCCGCGCGCCACGCGGGGCAGGCGCTTCGTGAAGATTCCCATGTCGGGGACGAGACCGTAGTGCTTCGTGCCGAGGCGCTCGGCCGTTTCGAGGTGCCGCATGATCCACGGGTGGTCGAAATAGTACGGCGCGTGCACCTCGACACCCATCTTGACGTCGTAGCGCTCGGCGATCGGCACGGCCTTGGCCATGATCTCGGTGACACCATGCACAGCACGCGGACCACCTTGCAACCGAGGCTTCGCCGCGCCTGACGCAGATCGCGTTCGAACTCGACCATGCACTCTTCGTCCGTGAGCAGGCGCCCTTTGCACTTCTTGGTGTCGAGCATCGCGTCGTGCGCGGTCAGGGTCGTTCCGTACTTGTCCATCCAGCCGCGCCACTGGTCGTAGAACGCGTCAGGAAGCCGCGGAAATCCGGCATCATCTGTTCCCGCGATCGACTCGATACCGCGTGCCCCGGCCGCCGCCGCTGCGGCGATGCACTGCTCCAGCGACATGGTGCGGAGGAAATACTCCTCCCTGGTAGCTGTACAGGCTGACGCCTAGCGATTCCCGTCTGTGTGTTCATGCGTTTCTTCCTCGGCCCACTCAGGTTCACGGCCCGGCTTCCACTTCATGCTGCAGCCCATGCTCGGACGCTGCTCGGCCGGCGAGGGCCGGCCCGCCAGGAGCGCCTCCATCGCGGCGCAGAGGTCGGTCCCGGTGGCGGGCGCGCCGGCTCCGGGACGACACGGCCGTGTGCGGCGTGGACGGATCGACTCGAGTCGAATTGACCCCGGTAGTACAGCTGCCGGTCCGGGCCGTACACGGAAGAAGTCCGGCGTACAGACGGCGCCGAACTGGATCGCCGCCTCCTGGACTCATCGTAGACGTACGGGAAGCCAAAGCCTCGCGTGCAGGCGAGATCGGCCATGAGCTCAGGCCCATCTTCCGGATGGGCAGCCACGTCGTTGGAACTGATTGCGAGCGTTGCGATACCACGCTTCGCGTATTCGTCCGAGACCGCGACGAAGCGGTCGAGTATGTGCAGCACGAACGGACGGTGGTTGCAGATGAATGCGACCAGCAGTCCACGCGCCGCCTTGAAATCAGCGGGTGTGTAATGCCGCCCGGCCGGATCCGCGAGCGAAAACTCCGGCGGCGGCGTCCACGAGGCTTTGCATCAGAGACTGAAACCGCATGACCACCTCCGGAGCCGTTCACGCCCGCTGGATGGATCGTCGTGCCGATCGTCCAGCGAACGATGCCCACGAGCACGCGGGCACCGCCGGCGTGCCTGAGATATTAAAATATATATTCTGAATTTCCCACAACGGGCACGATCCGGCCGGCTCCGGCGCGCGCTCCTCGAGGGAACGGTCCCGGGCGTGCCGGGCTTATAATCCGCTCGCTTGTTGCTCACCAATAGAGCACGATGGATGCGGGCTGCGGATTTAGAATATGCGTTCTAGCTCAACGGTGAACCCCATCCGAACGCCGGGCTGATCGCCTGCGCGAGCCTGGCTCTGGTTTCGATTACGGCAGCCAGCGCAGGACTGGCGCTCGTACAACGGCGGACCCGATCAGCAACACTACTCCCACCGCTGACGCAGGTCAACCGCGACAACGTTTCACGCCTGACGCGTGCGTGGTCGTTCGACACCGGTGACGCCTACCCCGGGCTCGGGCTCGGGTGCAATCCGCTCGTCATCGACGCCGTGCTGTACGCGACGACGCCGAAGCTGAACGTCGTCGCCCTGAATGCGGGCACGGGGCGCGTTGCTCTGGCGCTTCGATCCGAATGGCTCGCGCGCAAGGTGCTCGGCCGGCTGCGAAGTCGCGGCCTCAGTTACTGGTCGTCAGGCGCTGACGCGCGAATCTTCGTGGCGGTACGCCAGTACCTGTACGCGCTCGATGCTCGCACCGGACAGCCCGTTCGTCGTTCGGCAGCGGCGGACGCATCGACCTGCGCGAGGGCCTCAGGGCGCGATCCGTCGACGCTGTCGGTGACGATGAGCACGCCGGGTGTCGTCTGGCGCGACGTCCTGATCGTCGGCAGCGCGGTCTCCGAGCTCCCGCCGGCGGCGCCCGGCGACATCCGGGGGTTCGACGTGCGAACAGGGCGTCTGCTCTGGAGCTTTCACACGATTCCGCATCCAGGAGAACCGGGCTACGACACGTGGCCGCCGGACGCGTGGCGCACGATCGGCGGCGCGAACAGCTGGGCGGGATGCTTACGCTCGACGAGCAGCGCGGGATCGTGTTCGCACCCACCGGATCGCCGACCTTCGATTTCTATGGAGGCGACCGCAAGGGCGACAACCTGTTTGCCGACACGCTCATTGCGCTCGACGCAAAAACCGGCCGGCGGCTATGGCACTTCCAGACCGTCCGACACGACCTCTGGGACCGCGACCTGCCCGCGGCCCCGACGCTGGTCACCGTCCGGCGCGGATCACGCGACGTCGATGCGGTCGCGCAGGTCACGAAGTCGGGCTTTGTTTTCGTCCTCGATCGGACCACCGGTGAGTCGCTGTTCCCGACCGAGGAACGCGCCGCGTTGCGGCGTCGGACATTCCCGGCGAAGGCACGGCGTCGGTGCAATTGTTTCCGCTCAAGCCGGAGCCGTTTGCACGACAGCGTCTTACGGACGACGTCGTCACGAGGCGCACGCCCGCGGCGACGTCTGATGTGCGCGCCAGGATCGCGCGATTGCGCAATGACGGGCCGTTCGTGCCCGGCAGTCGCGAGGCACGGTGATTTTTCCCGGGTTCGATGGCGGCGCGGAATGGGGCGGTGCGGCGTTCGATCCGGTCTCGCGCCGGCTGTACTGTCAACGCGAACGAAATGCCGTGGGTCCTGACGATGGTCGAGCGACCTCGCGACGCGAGGCAGCAGCGGTCGCGAGGTCTACCAGCGCGAGTGCGCCGCGTGTCATGGCGCAGACCGCAAGGGCAACCTCCTCAATTCCCCGCGCTGACGGATCTGCGCGGACGCTACACCGAAACGGAGCTGTTCACGCTGCTGATGTCCGGCAGTGGTCGCATGCCGAGTTTTGCGCGCCTCGACTGGAGCCGGTTGAACTCGCTCGCGGACTACATCCTGAACGATCACCAACACGGCCGTGGTCGCAGAGCTCGCCGTCGAACGCGGCGGCGGACGCGGTGCCGCCTTTCATTACGGATGGCTTCCACAAGTTGCTGGATCCCGACGGTTATCCGGGCATCGAACCGCCGTGGGGGACGCTGAGTGCGATCGACCTCGACACTGGGCGACTACGCCTGGAAGGTTCCGATTGGCGAGTACCCGGAGCTCGCGAAGCAGGGGCGCACGACGACGGGCAGCGAAAACTACGGTGGCCCGGTCGTGACGGCCGGCGGTCTGCTCTTCATCGGCGCGACGGTGCGGGATCGAAAATTCCGCGCGTTCGATGTGCACACCGGCGAACTGTTGTGGCAGGACCACTCTGGAGGCCGGCGCCGTCGCAACACCGGCCGTGTACGAGATCGCTGGTCGCCAATTCGTAGTCATCGCAGTTGGCGGCGGTCGCGAGGACGGCGCGGAACCGCACGCGAGCTACGTCGCTTTTGCGCTTCCGATCGCCGGACGCGAGAGTCCTTGACGCGCGTGCCGTGGACGATGCAATGCGGCGACGAGCCCGCCCGCACTGGCGCACCGCTCAGGTCAACCTCACGCGCTTCGTCGCATAAGCCACCGCCGTCATCGGGATGTACGACGCGCGGATGTGCTCCTCGACGCTGATCTCGTGCTCGCCCGGTGAGAGCCCTCCCGGCGAGCACGTGACCTGCGCCACGGCTCAGCTCAGCGGTTGTCGACCACAGATTATCTCGTCGAGCGTGTAGGTCTTGCCGCCAACCGAGAACCGGATGTCCGCCCGCGGAACCGGCACGCCGTCGACGCTGATGCGGATGTCCTCGACCTGCGACAGCAGGTACTCCGCGATAGTTGCCGATGCGCATTCCGCGGTTCGAATCCGATGCGCTTCCATCGCGCTCGACGTTGCGGAATCCATCCTCGCAGATCATGTACGTTTTCGTAGCCGAAAGTTGCCGCGTGCCATGGCTCAGTGCTCCAGGTAGCTGGCCAGCATGGCCTGGTGACGTCGCACCTGCTCGATCTCGTCGTAGCCCATGTCGACGCCGTGCGTGAGTCGCTGGCCCTCGTATTCGCTCATGATGTAGCCGCTGTAGCCGCCTTCGATCAGCGTCGGCAGCACGGACTCGTATGGCGACGTCGTGTTCGGACGGAGATCTGCACGTCGATCTCGTAGAACTTGCCATGGATGTGGAACGTGTACGGGATGTACTCGAGCAGATGCCTCGGGTCGTGATACGTCCACACACCGATCAAGATCCGCTGCGCAAGCCAGCGGATCGGCATCGTTCCCGCCCATGGCGTCCACCTGCGACACGAGGTCCGCGCGCGGCGGCCGTTCGTGATAAGCCGCGCGCAGGAACTCGACGATCCTGGGCGTCGCCCCGTCCCGCAAAGCCTCGTCGACGACGAGACCGGGGATCTGCTTGCAGAAGATGCCGAGGTCCGGCATCAACCCGAGGTGCTTCGTCTGCTTGCGCGCCGCCAGGTCGAGTTGCGTTGCACCCATTCTCCCGTCAGCAGATGCGGCGCGTGCACTTCGAGGGCAATGCGGATGCCGGCTTCTTCCGCGTACGGGATCAGGGCTTCGATGACCTCGATCGGGAGATGGAACGTGAGCCTGATGATCCTGAACCCGAGCACCTGGGCCGTCTTCAGCAGCTCGCGCAGCTTCGACAGCAGCTCCGCATGCGCTCACTCGGCCGGTGCTTGTAGAGCTTCGTCTCACCGTACACGTCGAACGCGATCGGCTCGACGCGGTATCGCTCGAGCCAGCCGCGCCAGTTCTCGACGAACTCTTCTGACAGGTTGTACCGCAGACTCGGATAGCCCGGAATCATCTGGTCGGCGAGCATCTCCAGATCCGCGACGCCCAGCCGCGACGCCGTCGCCAGGCAACCTTCCAGCGTGGAGCTCGCCCCGGTAGTATTTTCCCTGGAAGCTGTAGATCGAGATGCCGCGCTTGATCTGACTGCTCGTGACCGCTCACCCGGAGGTGAAATCGACGGCAGCTGCGGATTGCCACCGTCCAATGCCGTTGACCGGAGGGCCGAGTGGCAAAATGGCCGCAGCAGGGGGCGACGGATGATAACGATTACATCCGGTCGTCACAACGAGGTGCAGCGGTGCCAACAGCGGAATTGCTGCCAGGGCGTCTTCAGACCTTCGGCGCGATTGCGGCGGCCCGGCTACGAAGGTGGTTGCGCGATCGCCCGACCGCGGAAGGTAGACTGTTCGGCGGGCGCGATTTCTTTCGACGCGCAGAATCCGTCGCGCGGTGTAAACATCAAGCGGTGCACTGGGGGACCGGGATGAGTGAGACCGATCTGACGACGGACGATCGCGAGTCGCGACGCCTCTTCCAGCTGGCCTTCGCGGCGATCGTCGCGACGTCCTTCGGTTTCGTGCTGCGGGCGTTCGTGATCGACGACTGGGGTCGTGAGTTCGCCCTGAGCGAAACCCAGAAAGGCGAAATCCTGGGAGCGGGGCTCTGGCCGTTTGCGATCAGCATCGCCTTGCTGAGCTTCGTCATCGATCGCGTGGGCTTCCGCGTGGTGTTCCTGTTTGCGCTGACGTGCCACGTGCTGGCCACGGTGTTGACTCTTAGCGCAAGGGCTACGGATCGCTCTACACAGCAACGTTCATCCTCCGCGCTCGGTAACGGCGCGGTCGAAATTGCCGCCAACCCGCTCGTCGCAACACTGTTTCCGCCAAGGACAGACACGTTGGCTCCAGCGCGCTGCACGCAGGCTGGCCCAGTGGTCTCGTGCTCGGCGGGTTGCTCGCGATCGCGGTCGGCGCAGACGTCGACTGGCGGTACAAGATCGCGCTCGTATCGCGCTGCCGATCCTCGTTTACGGGTGGTTGCTGCGCGGCCGCTCGTTCCCTGTCAGACGAGCGCGTCGCAGCCGGTGTGTCGTTCCGCAGCATGCTCGCGGAAGCGGGTGTCGTCAGCGCCCTGATCGCGAGCGCGCTCGTCGTCTTCGCCCTCGGCGGCGTCTTTGCGTGGTCGCGCTGGGTGCAACTCGCATTGATCGCAGATCATGACGTTCGCTTACGGACTCTACAGCCGCTCACTCGGTCGGCCGCTGTTCATCCTGATGCTGCTCGTGATGATCCCACTCGCGACGACCGAGCTCGGAACCGACAGCTGGATCACGTCGCTGATGGAACCCGAGATGACGGGCTCGGTCTGCCACCCCGGCTGGGTGCTGATCTACACCTCCGCGCTGATGCTGATCCTCCAGGCTCAACGCGGGACCGCTCGATGCACAAGTTGTCGCCAGTCGGACTGCTGGCGCTCGGTTCGGCCGTGGCCGCGGCGGGCTGTGGGTGATGTCATCGGCCAGCGGGCTGCTGATCCTGGGCGCCGCGACGCTGTACGGCCTCGGCAAGGCTTTCTTCTGGCCAACGAGCCTGGCTTTGTCGCGGAGCAGTTTCCGCGCGGCGTAGCGCAGTCACGCTGAACCTCGTAGCGGCCGTCGGAATGCTCGCGGTCGGCAGCGTCGGTTCGGTGACACTCGGTGCGATCAAGACCACGCGACCGAGCGTTCGCTCGTCGTACACGATGCTGCGCACGGCACTCACTGGGCCGACGACCTGCTGACCGCACCGCGCGCACCGGCGTGTTTGGCGCGTATCGAGCGCTCGATCAGGCCCGGCTCGCGCAAGCCGACGCGCACGACGAAAGCCGACGTGGTCCAACTCCTCTCCGCGAGCAAGAAGGAAGCCCTGCGAACCGTCGCATTCCTGCCCATCGTCATGCTGGCGGTCTACCTGGCCCTGACCATGTATTTCCGCTTGCGCGGAGGCTATCGGCCGCAGACCGTCAGATGAGCCTTGCGAGATAGCCGTAGGGCGTCGCGGACGACCGCCATCGGATCGTCTGCGCGGTCGTACTCCACGTAGAAGTGGCGTACGCCGTGCCGGCGCGGCCGGAAGGATCTTCGGAAAATCGATAATGCCCTTGCCGACGGTCGCAAAGTCGCCGCTGGCCGTGCTGTCCTTGACGTGGCACTGGACATACCTGCCTGGATTCTTGCGGAAGAGCTCCACCGGGTCGGCATTCGTGCACGGCTCAGTACAGGTCGAGCTCCATCTTGACCGTCTTCCGGATTGGTGGACTCGAGGATGACCTGGTACGGCACGTAGCCGTTGATCGTCTTCATCTCGTCCGAGTGGTTGTGGAAGTTGAACGTCAGGCCCGCGGATGCGCAAAGGTCGCCCGCCATGTCGAGGCGCGCGGCAGAACTCGTCGAGCACCGCCCGGCTCTGCATCTGGTCCGGCCAGATGATCTGCAGGACCACATACTGCTGACCCAGCGCCTTGGCCTTTTTGATGGCGTCTTCGACGTTGGGTCGCAGGTTCGCCAGGGACAAGTGTTCATTCCAGGCGGCGCCGACCTGCTCGGCCGTGATTTCGCGGCGTGTGAATGCGAGGAAATTCTTGTACAAGACATCGGGCATCAGGTGCTGCGAAGGCGTGACGAGGCCGTGCCGATCCAGCGCCGCTCGCAGCTCGGCCGGATCGCGGCCGAACGAGCCAATCGTCTCGACCTCGCGATAGCCGATCGCGGCGAGCTTTCAGCGTGCCTTCCGAAATCCGCCTCGAGCGCTGCGCCATGACCGTGAAGAGTTGCACGCCAAGGGGGCGATGCGTTGCCACGGCGGCGAAGGCGCTCCTGCCAACGGTCAGGGTCGTCGCTGCCGCGGCTGTGAAAGGAACTGTCTGCGTTTCATGTTGACGGCACTCCTGGGTCCGGACGTGGGCGGTCGTCGTTCAGCGCTTCGAGCGGGGCGCAGGCGCGGTCGAGCCGCGCACTACGAGCTGCGTCGGCAGGATCCGCTTGCGTGCAGGCGCATCGCTGCGATTCAGAATCTCGAGCAACAGGCTCATCGCCTCGCGGCCGAGGTCTTCCATCGGCTGCGCAATCGTGTGTCCTGGCGGGTCAGTAGCGCGCGAACCGGATGTCGTCGATCCGACGACTGAGACGTCTTCGGGCACACTGCGACCTCGAGACTTGATCGCCCGAATCCGCTCCGATCGCCATCTCGTCGTTCGAGCAGGAGCCGCCGTGGCGTCGGCGCTTCGCGAACAGATCTCGACGCCGCGGATGCCGGACTCGACGCTGAAATCCCCATTGACCGTCAGCGCGGGGTCGCGCTTGATGCCGCCGGCAGTCAGCGCCTCCTCATATCCACGATCGCGATCGATGCAGATCGGGCTCGACATCAGGCCGGTGATGAACGCGATGTCGCCGGTGACCCAAGCGCGAGCAGGTAGCTGACGGCTTCGCGACCCGCAGCGACATTGTCGACGTAGACGCTCGTGATGGACTTGTCCTTGACGTACTCGCACGCATTCACGATCGGCGGTCGACCCCGAAGGAAACCTTTGGCACGTGCGGCATCAGCGTGATCAGGCCGTCGGCCTGTCTGGTGGACAGGAAATCCGCGTAGACCTGCTCGCGGACGCGGCTGTATTGCGTGTCCCCCAGCAGCACCGCGTAGTGGTGACGGTGCGCAACCTGCTCGATGCCGCGGATGATCTCGGCAAAAGAATGGATCGAGCAGACACGTAAGAACCAGCGCGTGCGATGCAGACGATCGTGGCTGCGGGCCGTCCCGCAAAGCATCCCGGCTCTGCGCGTTCAGGCGCGGTACCCCAGCGTCTTTCCGACGGCCTTCGATAACGCGGCGCCTCGTGTCAGGCAGCAGACGAGGTCGGGCTACGCAGCGCGCGCGAGACGCGGACGCCACGGAAGTACGAGCCGCTGCCGCGACGCTGGCTGAATGCCCAGGGGGTCCCGTCAGAGCGACGCGCCGGCCGCTGCGGCCCTTTCGTCGCGATCTGGTCATGCCTGCGCAAGGCCATCTTGTTCTGAATCTTCGCAGCGATGCGACTGCCAGGCTGATCCTCCGCGGTCGCGGGGACACCACGTGATGATCAGGCCAGATTACGCAGCGGGCGGCCGGCATGAACCGGACACGCGTCGCCAACCTGCCTTCCGCACGCCCCCTCGCAAAACAGTGGTCTTGCCGGGCATTCACGGCAAGTGCTGCGGCAATCGGCCGGCTGACGCGCCGGCTTGCCAGACCCAGGCCCCGAAGGGTGGTAAGCTGCCGCCGATGTAATCCATTGCAGTCAACGCTCAACCGGTTTGTCCCGAACGCGGGGGGATCACGCGTGCGGCGGCGGGTTGCCATGCGCAGCCGCCGCGGGTCTGGCCATGTCACTCGTCCCTTCCTTCCGGCGCTCGCGCAGGCCGAGAAGTCGAGGCCACCAAGTCCGGGGCGCTCGAGGAAGTCATCGTCACCGCGCAGAAGCGCGAGTGAGTCGGTGCGAGACGACGCCAGATCGCGATCTTCGGTCTTCAGCTCGGATCAGATCGTCAATCGCGGCATCACCGACCTGCAGAACCTCGCCAAAGGCCGACATCAGAGCCTGCGGTTCTCGAATGGCGGCAATGAGGGTGGCTGACGCTGCGAGGCGCGTCCTAGCCCACGACGTGACCGAGATCGGCGATCCGACGGTGCCGGTCGCGATCGACGGAGTTCTTCACGGGCCGCGCCCCGAGGGGACTCCACGCGCATCGCTGTGGCGACGCTGACATCCGAACGCGATCGAGGTGTTGCGCGGCCCGCGGTGCGTCGCTCTACGGTCGCAACGCGACATGGGCGGTGTCGGCGTCAACATCATCACGAGCAAGCCCACCAACGAGTTCAGAGGCGCGCGGCAAAGCGTCGAGTTCGCGAGCTACGACGCGTTGAACTTCTGCGGGCATGCTGAACATGCCCGTCAACGACAAGTTGCAGTTGCGAGGTGCGTTCATCATCGCGACAGCGCGACGGCTACACGCGGGTCATCCAGCCGAGCAAGACACCCGACAGTTTGCGGACGATGAGGACTCGCGCTCGGCGCGTCTGTCGGTCGCGTTCGGGCGCCGACCAGAGCACTTCAAGGGGGCTGGTGTCTTATACGAAGAAAGACGAAGATTGGCGAGGCTCTTCGGCACCGCGACGGACCAGATTCCACGTTCGTTCCGGTGGACACCGCTAATCCGCCGCCAGTCCAGGGCGTCGTGAAGCCACGAGATGCCGCCGATCGAGGGCGAGCGGCGTACACGATCGCCGGACCCGTGTGGTCGCTCGAGCAGTTGACACCGTCAAGGGACGGCCCGACTACCGGCGGCCTGCTGGCGGGCTGAAGTGACCACCCTCCGCGTTACCTGGGCGGGTACGAGGACATGGAATGGCACCATGCCCTGCCCACGCGCAACTTCCTGGGAGACTGCGTTCGTCAGAACAGAAATTCCCCAGACGCCAGAAACTCACGAGTTGCGCCTGACGATCGGCGGCCGATCGACTGCTCGCGTGGCAGCTCGGCGTTTTCTGCGCTTCGAGGAACCGCAGCACGAACCTGTTCAGTACCGCAACGATCGATCCCGGGCACGGACGCCGATCGACGCCAGACTGGTTCAGCCTCCTGCTCGTCGAGGCGAAAATCCGAAGCCGCAACTGGACAAGGTTCGCTCAAAGCTCGGCGACCTGCCCATTTCCAAGCTGAAGCGCTCGGGGGGCGCAGCTACCAGCGACGACAAGAAGACTCGCACCGGCGGTGTGGTCGACCCGCTGTTTCTGGTGGCAAACGGGATCCACGCAAGGACGGCCAGTCGGAATCGCGCGTCGAAGACGACCTGGCGCATGTCGGACTGACGACTGGGACGTGGGCGGCGAGCGCTTCTTCGCCTACGCCAAGGTCAGACCACCGGTGCAAGAGCCGGACCGGCTTCAGCCACCTGCCAGCCAGTGCGACCCGGAGAAGTCGCGACGCACGAGATCGGCTCGAAGAACCGACTCGGGAACGGTTCCATGCAGATGGGCGTTGGCGGCGTTCACACTCCGACGACCACAAGGGACCAGCAGGTACAGCACTGCTCTTCGGATGCGTCGTATCACGAGCACTCGACGAGTCGACCAGCGCGGGCGGTGCGGAGATCACAGGTGTCGAAGCGGACTTTCACCGCGGGCGGCGTCGACTTCGGCCAGTTCAGCCTCGACTGACCATTCTGCACACAGAAGTACCACCGATTTCGCGGTCGCGCCTGACAGGTTCGCCGGGCGTCCGGTCGCCGAGCGAGGTGACAACGTCGACGCCGCTGGCAACTGTCAGCTCGCGGGCGGCGAGCACCGTTTGCCGCAGGCACCGGAGTGGACCGTCGCCGCCAGCTTCGAGCCAGCATGGGACCTCGGCGACGCAAAAACTGACCGGTCGTATCGGCCCGGCAAGTGCGTCAGCAAGCAGTTCTGCTGGCGCCGCAACTACTGAGAGCATGGCGCAGGACGACTACGGTCTCATCGATGCAGAGCCCGGATTACGCCCCTGCGACAACCGGAAGGTGCCGCCGTGGGGTCGCACCGCCGACGGATGAGACGTGTCGCCCACGCGGAAGAGTTCTACCTGACCAACACGTGGCGAACTGCGCCTTCGGGCCCCGCCGCTCGTGTATGGGCAAGGCAAAGGTACCTTACGCCGAGATCTGGACGCTCCGGAGATCGCCGGCGTCCTGAATCCGCTCGGCTGAAGATCGGGCCTGCTACGCGACGCAGGCGCGGTCGTGTCATAGAGGATTTGCCCGCGGTTCGCCGCCAGATGCTCAAGCACGGCTCGAGCGCTGCTGACGGGCAGGTCGATGTTGCACGGCGCGGATGCTCAGCGCGCCATGCGGTCGCGGCGGGCACCGACCTGCACGCAGCGCCCGGCTCAATCGGCGCTGAGCGCGCCCCAGCGCCAAATGGTCGCCCACCTCGCGGAATGATCGTTCAGATCGATCGCGACTGATCGCCGGGCTGCCGCCGCCGGGCGCGGCAACGCATTCATCGCGATCGCATCGATCAGCACGTGGTACACGGATCGCGAGCGCTGAGCGCTGTTTCTCGCGGGGCTCGGTAGAGCTCGACACGTTCTTGCAACGCGACCAGGTTTCCGCGCGACTTCAACGCCTGCACCGGATGCGCAACGCAACCGAGGCGTTGACGGACGCCGAGTCCCGCGCGAGCGGCTATCAGCCTGGCCGCGCCTGCCCGGTCGTCTGCCGCAGCCCGACCAGGCATCGCCGTTCTTCTTCAAGCTCAAGGAGCTGACCGTCCTGGGCTACTACTCTTCCGAGATCGGTGGCGCGACGAAGGAGCTGGCCTTACAACCCTGTGCCGGGCCGGTAATGAGGGTGATTACGACCTCGCCAAGGTCGGCCGCCAGTGGTCGTCCTGAGTCGACGCTCGCGCCTCGCATGGACAGAGCACGCAATTTCGACGCCGTCGTCATCGGTTCCAGCCGAGGCTGGGCCGCGAAGGAGCTCACCGAGAAAGGCCTGGCGGTGCTCATGCTGGAGCGCGGCAAACCGCCGGAGCCACCGGACGAGGACTACGTCACCGAGCATGAGCCGACCGTGGAAGACTGCCGCACTTCGGCGGCAAGCCGGATCAGTCGCGATCTCTACGCGCGCGACTACTGCGGTGCAGCGCACCATGCTGCGCGCGTTCGACGCGACCACCCTGCCACTTCTGTGGACGAACGATCGCCGACCAGCCCGTACGTACCGAAGGGCACCGGGCAAGCCGATACGACTGGATCCGCGCCGAACGTCGTCGGCGGCAAGTCGCTCGTTGTGGGGCCGGCCACGTCTATCGCTGGAGCGACCTCGACTTCGAGGCCAACAAGCGCATGACGGTCACGGCGACGACTGGCCCAGTCGCCCTACGCCCTGACATCAAGCGACCGTGGGTACGCGCTACGTCGAGCGTTTCATCGGCGTCAGCGGCCAGGCCGAAGGTCTCGACTAACACTCTCGACGGTGAATTCCAGGCCCCGATGAACCAACGCGTCGTCGAGAGAAGGCGTTCAAGACGCGGCTCGAAAATCGTTCCCTACGAAAGCCACGACGCTTCCAGGCGGTAAAACCTGACGGTGCCGCTTGAGCCCGCATGGCGTGCCACTACTGTGGTCCGTGCCAGCGCGGGTGTTCGGCGGGCGCCTATTTCAGCAGCCTGAGCTGCTGCCGGCAGCCGCGCGCATCGGAACCTGACGCTGCGCGCTAACTCGGTCGTCGAATCGCTCGAGGCCCGCGATCTCGATAGCAAGCGAGTCAGCGCGGTTCTGCGATCGATTCGGATAATAGGGAGCAGTCGCCGGTCGTCGCGAAACTGGTCTTCCTGTGTGCTTCGACGTGTTCGGCAGCGTGCATCTGCTGCTCAATTCCAGGTCCGAGGCGCACCCTCGACGGATTTGCGAAATCGCCAGCAAAGCGGCACGCTCGGCCGCTACGTGATGGACCATTATTGCTGGCAACGGCGGGTTCGCTGATGCCTTGCTTGACTTGCGCAGGCTACTACGGCAACCGGCCGAACACCACTTTTACCTGCCGCGTTTCCCGAAACCCAGGCGGCAGCGATCCCGGTGTCGATTCCCTGTGCGCGGCTACGGTTACCAGGGCCTGCGCCAAAGATCGACGCTGCTGGCACCGGGTCCCCGGGTTCGAGCGGGACTGGGCGCGCCGTGCGCGAGCCCGGCCGGTGGATCCTGTTCATGCTGGAGTGTTCGGTGAGTGCCTGCCGTATGCAGATAATCGCGTCACGCCGACGAAAGATCAGGATCGATCTGAATCCCGCAGCTGCGATTCGAGCTGACCTATCGCGACAACGAGGGCGCATGCGCCGACATCAATCGCGAGACGGAGGCCATGTCTGGCGGCCGCCGGCGGCGTCGACTATGTCCCGATCTCCAGCCTCACCCCGGGCACGTCGATTCACGAATATGGCGGCGCGCGCGGGCCACTATGATCCTCGCGAGTCGGTGTTGAACGCGCACAACCAGGCGCACGACGCGCGCAACCTGTTCGTGACGGACGCTGGCGCGTGCATGGCGTCGACGTCGCGTGAATCCGTCGTTGACCTTCATGGCCCTGACAGCCCGCGCGGCCATGCCGTTGACGAGCTTAAGGCTGGGCGAACCTGAACACCGCGCACGAAGCGGGCCGGTCGATGTCGGATCAACCGTCTCCGGGCGACGACCGGATTCCGGGCCGGCACGGCGCAGGGGCTCGCGCTCGTCACGATAAGCCGCTGCCGTGGTGATAGCTGGCGATGGCGCCCTTGCTGCCCAGCATGCAGACGCGACTACGCGCACCGCACGCACGCTGGCTCGTTCCGCAGCTATTGACGCCAGCGCGTGCCAGGCGCTGTTCTCGCCGCGCAGGGATGATCGGGGGACCGCCATGGCGCCCGCAGGGATGCTGTGCTGGTCGCTGCTCTGTACGCGATTGCGGGCACGGCCCCAATGTGTACCTCGAGACGCTGAATGTCTGGATCGCCGTGAGAGCCGCTTCGTCGTCGGTATCGCAGAGGCCGGGCTGGTCACCGGCGACCTGCGTGCCCTGAAGCTCGCTGTCGCACTACTCCGGCGACGATCGCCAGAAATGGTTCGCGTATCAGAACGTCGCGTTGCCGAAGCGTGGCTGCCGATGCGCAGCCTGCTGCTCCTCACGGGCCGCCTCGGAGATTTCGACTGGCGTGCACCGTTCGCAGCGTACGCGCGCCGGGTCTCTGTAATGCTGGTGCTCGCGGTGGTACTACTGAAGCAGGAGGTCGTGGCGCCGGCGGACCGCGGACGCCGCCGGCCGTTTCTTCCCGCCTGCCGCGGACGTCTCGACGCATCATCGCGGTCGCGGTCCCCGGCTCGATCCGCCTTCTACACGTGGCTCCCCTCGAGCTCGGATTTCCTGCGCCGCTTGGGGCAACGGCGGCTACGCCGGCCCTGGCGATACGGCGACCGCTATTGCGATTGCGGCGGCACTCGGCGGCCCCACCCTCCGGGCCAGGCTCTCGTCGTGTCGCGCAAGCTGACGCACTGGCCCGTCGGACGCGTGCTTGCGCTGTCGATGCTGGCCATGGGGATCGGGTTGATCGTCATGGCGATGTCGGGAACGTTCGCATCGATGACCGGCGGCACGATGCGCGGCAGGCGGGCGGCGGCATCATGCTGACCCACGGGAATGACGTATTTCGTGAGCCTCACGCGCCGCCGGTCGAGCGAGGCCGCTACGTGCCGGCGCGTTCCTGTTCTGCTGCATAGATCGCCCAGGTCCGCGACGCCGCCGCTGATGCTGCGGCCTGGTAGACTGCTGGCAGCCGCCGAGCAGCGGTGGTCGCGGTCCGGCGTGCTCGGCTACCGCAACGTGCGTGTGGCTGCTGATCTTCGCGATCCGCTGCAGCGCGCGGTCGTCTGGGGGTGAACCGGAATCTACCGCCGCACACAGCGAGACCTGAGTGCCGAGACCGACGTGCATTTGTCCTGGGTGCGCGGCTGCGGCGGGCGTCGCGGGACTGACGACCATCAGACGCCAGGGCGGCGGCCGGGCAATGGCCGAGGCCGGAGTCCGGCCCGGCGACGCGCCTGCGGCTGATCGACGTGCATCACCACCTGTTCCCCACCGGCGATGGCCGATGCACTGCGCGGCACGCCGCCGGATTTCAGCCTGCCTGGCGTCGGAGCGGTCATTGCATGCGATGGACGCGGACGGTACCACGACTGCGATCATCTCGTTTCCCAACTCCGACATCGTCGAGTTCTGACGAGCAGCGGCTTGCAAGCCTGATCCGGAGTTCGAACGACTACGCCGCCGACCTCGTCGCGAACCGCATCGAGGCCGATACGGCCTGTTCGCTTCGCTGCCGATGCCGCACGCGGATGCGAGTCTCAAGCGAGTTGAGATACGCGCTCGATGAGCTTCACGCGCACGGCATCCTGCTGATCACGAACTACCGCAACAACTGGCTGGAGATGCGCTGTACGCGCCCGTGCTCGAGGAGCTCAATCGACGCGGCACCGTCGTATTCATGCACCCGAACGCCGCGGATTGCTGCAAGGGCCTGGTCCGGGACTGTCCGATTCGGATCGTCGAGTTCGAGACCGACACGGCGCGCACGATCGCGAGCCTGCTGTTCTCGGGCGCGGCCGAACGCTACCGCAACATCCGTTTCGTGTTTTCACACGCCGGCGGAACCATGCCTGCGCTGATCGACCGGTTCACGAATGCCACGAAAGTGAGCCCCGGCGTCGCGGCGAACGTCCCGCGAGGCGCGCTCGCGTACCTCGTCTCCCACTACGACACCGCGCAGGCCGCGAACGCGAGCGCGTTGGGCGCGCTGCTGCAGTCCGTTCCCTGCGGCGCAGGTCGTCTTTGGATCGGACTTCCCAGCATGCGGCGCGGCCGAACAGGTCGCATCATTGCGCGCGATGTGGACTCAGCACCGGAAATCTGGCAGACATCCTCGCCGGCAACTCGCTGCGATTGATTCTCAATCTCAGTTGATGACTTAAGGGATTCCCACGAGTCCGGAGCGTTCGGTCACAGTATCTTTTGCTGAAATACGCGTTGGGGGGACGCTCCGCTGGGCTCTTCGTTCGGCGATCGGCACGAGACCTGGGAGCGACACGGAACATCCTGGTTCGGCAGCACCGCGGTGCTGCCGCCGCGTAGCGATGGGAAACAGCGATGATGACGGTCGTCGCCGCGCACGATCGCCTGCCGGTATTCGGTCTCAGGGCCGACAATCCAAAGGCTTCCGCGCTAACGGGGGGCCATCGATCAGCAGCTGGCGACGGATGGGCGAGGCGGTTTCGCGTCCGGAGGCGATGCCTGCTGAGGGCCTCGATGCGAAGCTGGATGTCCAGTTTCCCGTGATCGACGCTTCGTTCGAGATGTTCGGTCACACGTTCGTCGACGACGAGATCGTCTGGGTCGAGCGCTTCGGCTACGGTGACCAGTACGACGGCCACCTCGAATCGCTCTCGCTCACGGTCGAGTTCGGCGCGCAGTCCGTCGATCCGTACATCTACTTTGCCGCGGGCGAAGACACGGTGAACCTGAGCTACAACATCGCTGGCAATCACGCGAGGCTGTTCCGAAGGTTTCTGCTCCGGCCGTACGACGCGGAGTGGTAATTTCGACGAAGACTTTCGCAGCTTCGAGTGGACGGACGTCCCGGTGCCGACGCCGGAGCCTGCGCACGAGCGCGCTGATGCTGGCGCTGCCTCGTCGCGATGGTCGCTTCCCGGCATAGTACGCGCCTGATGGGTGCATCGCGCCGGCCATCGTTGTGAGGCGGAGTCACAGCCGCTCGATCGACTGCAGCTTTCGTCGACGAACACAGAAAGCGCGTCGAACTGCAAGCGCGGTAGGTCCACCGGTCGATGCGGGTCATGCTGAGCACGCGGTTGTTGCTTGCCCGCACCTCCTGGCCCTCGGTGCTTCGCGACGATGGCTCGCCGCAATGCGCGCAGCACTTCGGACTCCATCATGCCGACGTCGATGATCTTGCTGCGGCAATAGAACGGCCCGTCGCCCGCCATCGCCGCGCCGGTCACGAACAGGCCCGCGATCAACGGTCCGACGCACCACTTGACCGGTACGACGACCTCGGCGCTCCATCGCTAGACCTGCACGTTGCGCAGTCGCAGCGCGTTGCCGACGACCGACACCGAGCGAAGGCTCATCGCGACGCGCGGCGATCATCGGCGCAGCAGCAGGCCGAAGGCGGGATAGAGCACGCCTGCGGCGATCGGCACGCCGAGCGCGTTGTAGACGAGCGCGAAGCCGAGGTTCTGCTTCATGTTGGCGCACGGTCGCCGCGGACAGCTGGCGCGCGCGCACGATGCCGCGCAGGTCGCCCTTGACCAGCGTGACCTGCGCGCTCGCCATCGCGACGTCCGTGCCGGTCCCCATCGCGATCCCGACGTCGGCGCGCCGCGAGCGCCGGCGCGTCGTTGATGCCGTCGCCCGCCATGGCGACGCGACGGCCTTCGGCTTGCAGACGCGCCACGAGCTCGACCTTGTCCTGCGGCCGCACTTCGCCGTGCACCTCGTCGATGCCGAGTCGCTTCGCGACCGCCTCCGCGGTCGTCCGGCCGTCGCCGGTCGCCATGACGATCCGCAGAGCCCGCCGCGCGCAGAGGCGTCGATCGCGTCGGGCGTCGTCGGCTTGATCGGATCCGCGACCGCCGATGAGCCCCGCGCGACCTCCCGTCGACGGCGAGGTACATCACGGTCGCGCCGTTCGGCGCAGCCGCTCTGCGGCGTCGCGCAGCGCGCGACGTCCGCTCCGATGTCGCTGCATCAGCGCCGTGTTGCCGAGCGCCACCGCGTGGCCGTCGACGCGGCCGCGCACGCCGATGCCGGTCGATCGATTCGAAGTCCGCTAGCGTGCTGCGAGCGCGAGCCCGCGACGCGCGCGCTTCTGCGACGATCGGCTTCGGCGAGCGGATGCTCGCTGCCCTGATCGAGGCTCGCGGCCGACGCGCAGCACGTCGTCGCATCGTCCACTCGGCTGCGCGACAACGCTCGCGGAACGCCGGCTTGCCCTGCGTCAGCGTGCCGGTCTTGTCGACGACGAGCGTGTCGATCGTGCGCAGCCGCTCGATCGCCTCGGCGTCGCGGAACAGCACGCCCGCGCTGGCGGCCGCGCCCGGTCGCGACCATGATCGACATCGGCGTCGCGAGGCCGAGCGCGCACGGACACGCGATGATCAGCACCGCGACCGCGTTGACGACCGCGTAGGTCCATGACGGATCCGGCCCGGCGAGGCCCCAGGCCAGGAACGTGCCGAGCGCAATCGTGAGCACACAGCAATACGTAACTGAACGAAGTACTACCT
>ERZ1370068.11034-contig-9684_pt1 | contig 40605 bp, 79 predicted proteins | sample MGYA00561227_ERZ1370068 | MGnify/ENA primary metagenome ERZ1370068 (study PRJEB38410, sample SAMEA6850437) | metagenome | study: Metagenomic assessment of the ecological functions of the soil: analysis of the soil microbiota associated with the... | reverse complement strand
AGTTACGTATTGCTCGTGGGCTTGCGATCATTCTGGCTTTCTCCTGCGTCTTGCCTGGCAATGGCGATGACGATGCTGCTCCCTGACCAGCGCTGGTCGGGTTAATTTTTGTCACGGCCTACCGTGCTCAAATGTGTCGCCACCGCTATAGAGGCGCATGAGCGTAGATGTCCGCTCTTCTCGGCACGCTCTCGGTGAACTCCTTGAGCGGATCGAACGGCGGACTCCGTGAACTCACCTTTGTGGTGGGGCGGTCAGCCGATGTTGTCGGGGACGACTATAGGAAACGATAATGCCGTCCGCGACCTTTTTCCGGCAGCTGCCAGCACCTTATCGCTGCCGTGATCAGTCTGATCCGACCGACTGCAGCGAATACATTCCGATCAGCGTGGGGGTTCCGTCAAGGTTTTATCCAGCGAATCGGCGCAACCGCCAGGTCCATTGCAGGAGCCCTCCTCACTGGCTGGGCGAGAGTCTAACAGAATGCAGCGAAGGAGCAGCGGCGAAAAGACAGACTCATTGCAGGGGGTGGGTGAGGTTGTTGCTACTACGTTAGCTACCCAGAACCCTCCCGCAGGACGATCTAGTACGACATGCAGCCAGTCTACCGTTTTGGTGGGTTCGGCTTAGGTCGTTTTGGGTACCCTGAGGACGTGGTCTGGATCAGTTCGTAATCAGTAGGTCGCGGGTTCAATTCCCGTCTCCGGCTCCAGTTTTTCATCGGGCATCCGGCTCAGGGCCTGGGGTCGAAGGGTCGCGAGACGGCGCCACGCGCCGCCAGGGCACGCGAGAGCGCCCGCATGGACAAGCTGCAGAGACATCCCGGGCGAACCGATCGAGGATTGTACTACCGCACCACAACACTGGCGTCCGTAGCCTTCACCCGCTCGGCCTAAAGAGAGAGGCACGTAGGGCTATGAGAGAAAGGACCAGCAGTTGCTCGTCGTTCCGCACATTCTTTGCGAGAAGAGGGGGTCACTGGCAAGGCTCTCGAGACGACTCATAACCCAAAGGTCCTCGGTTCGAATCCAGCCTCTCGGAACAAAACTGACAACCCGGAAGGCATACGCCTGGATGGAGCGGGATATCAGGCCAATTTCGAGGAAATCCCGTTCAGGGCGGTTCTGACGTGTTCGCAACCGCCCGGTTGCGAACAGGTCCGGGGGCCGGGCCCAAGGACGGGCGACCGCGCTGCCGGCGGGTGCTAATATTGCGCCCGGCCGCTGTCCGAGTATGACACCTCGTGTTACGGTGACGGAGGCCACGAGGGGGCGAACGCCGCCAGAGTTACATGCTAGCGTTGCCTACGCTCACTTCGCCCGCCGCATGTGCTCGATCCACAGATGGACCATGGGAGACAAGGTATGATCACGCGTCGGGAATTCGGGTTGGGCGCAGCGGCTGGTGTTGCGGCGATGGTCGCCGGAGCGCGGCGGCGGCAGCGGCACAGGACCGCACGGGCGTCACCGCCAACAGCGTGAAGGTGGGCGTGCTCGGCAGCCCCACGGGCGTGCAGGCAGTGTTCGGGCAGGGAACATCCTCCGGTGCCGAGATCGTCTTCGACGAGGTGAACGCGGCCGGCGGCATTCATGGGCGCCGAATCGAGATCGTCTCTGTGGACGATGAGAGCACACCGGCACGCAGCATCGCTGGATTCCGGCGCCTGGTGGATGACGAGCGCGTTTCGCCGTGTTTGGCCCCTCGTCTCAGCGCCATTGGGCAGGCCATGGAGCCGACGCTGCGCGCGGCCACGTCGGTGCCGGTCTTCATCTCGATCTTTTCCGCCGCCGGCCGCGACCGAACCCTTCCCGCGCCAACGTCTTTCCGCACCGGTCCGCTGGAACGACCGGCTGCAGGGCATCGCGCTGGCGGATTTCGTGCTGGACGAACTGAAGGCAGAAGGTCGCGCTGGCGCAGCAATCCGACGAATACGGGCGCCGCGGCGGGGCCAGTCTGACGGCACGGCTGCGCGAGCGTGGGAAGCCGCTGGTGGCGACCGAAGTATTCAACCTGACGGATACCGACTTCACGTCGCAACCCTGCGCATGCGCGGCGCGGAACCGGATGTGCTGGTGATCTACGGCTTCCCGGCACCGGCGGCCACGCTCACGCGCCAAGCGCGGCAGCTCGGCCTGACCGCGAAGATCATCGGCTCCAACGCCACCTCGAACCGCACCTATCCGGCGACCGTCGGCCCGGAAGGCCGCTGCGGGGCGTGATGAACGTCATCACCCTCTCGGCGCTGGCCGGGAAGGCAAGCGATCCGCGCATGCAGGAGTACGTGCGAAAGTTCACGGCACGTCTTCCGGAACTGGCGCGGGCAAAAACCGGCCCGATCTCGGCGATTGCTTAGGCTATAACGGCGCGCTGGCCCGCCGAGGTGGGAGCTGCGCCGAGCCGGGACAGAACCCGTCGCGCGAAGGCTTCATCCATGCGCTGGAAAGCATCCGGGATTTCGAGACTGGGCGTCGGCTCTGCCGACGACCTTCGGGCCGAACCGGCGCGAAGGGAACCTTTCGGCCCGCGTGCTGGAGTTCCAGACTGACTCAGTCGCGCCGCCTGATCGAAGCACGCCCCTCAACGCGAGGCTCTGATGGCGGAGGCTGCGCAGCTTTGGCTTGAGGATATTCTTCGCACCGGGGCAGACCTCCCCGGTGCGACCTCGCATTGCACGGTGGACGCGTTCCGCGCCTTCGCCGACCTCACCGGCGACGCACACCCGATCCACTACGATCCCGCCTATGCCGCAGCAACGCGCTTCGGGAAGCCGATCGCGCACGGGCTGCTGCTCGCCGCCTACACCGCGCTCGGCGCAACGCCGCCTCGCACTGCCTGAAGGGATGCACTGGTGGCAATGCTCGAGGTGCGTTTCCGCTTCCTGCGCCCTGTTTTCGCCGGCGACACGCTGACCAGCCACTTCGAAGTGGCGGAGGTGAAGCGCAGCGCCGGCAAGGACACCGGCGGTGATCCGCTTCCACCGTGCGCCGACCAACGCCGCCGGCGAAGCGGTGATGGAAGCCACCCACATCTACCTGCTGCGAGCGCGGGGCGTGACGGCGGCTTGACCAACACCGAGGTCTGGACCCAGGCGCTGGCGGAGATCGGCTGACCGGCCGGGACCGGGTGAATCTGGCCGACACCATGGCCGATCGTCACGCCTCACTGACCCGTCCCGCACTGGTCTGGGAAGGGCGCGACGGCACGCGCCGGACGCTCGGCTTCGCAGACCTTGCGGCGGCCTCGGCGCGCCACGCCAACCTGCTGCGGCGCCACGGCGTCGGCCCGGGCGACCGCGTCGCCTGCATCATGCCGCGCGTGCCCGAATCCACTGTTGCCATGCTCGGCGCGTTCCGCCTAGGCGCCGTGCACCTGCCGATCTTCTCCGGCTTCGGCGAGGCCGCGGTGGCGCGCCGCGCTGCCGATGCCGGCGCAAAGGCGGTCGTGACCCATGCGGAGGTGCGCGACCGGGTGCCGGAGCGCTGGGACGCGCCGGTCGCGGTGCTGACGGTGGGCGGCGCGGGCGCGCCCGGCGACACCGCCTGTGCCGCCGCCGTCGCGGCAGAGTCGGAAGCCTTCGATCCCGTACCGCGCCGGCGCGACGATCCGGGGTGCTGCTCTTTACCTCCGGTTTCACCGGGCCGCCGAAGGCGGTGGCGATCGCGACGAACTTCCCCGCCGCCATATGGCCGGCGCTCCGGGTTGGCGGCGACCTGCGGGCCGAGGATTCCTTCTGGCCGACGGGCGATCCTCGGCTGGGGTTACGGACTGGTTCTGCTATGGCGCTCGCCATGGCGCTCCGGCATCACCGCCCATATGTGGGAGGCGAACCCGCAGCCGTCGGCAACGTTGGACTTCCTCGCGCGCCACCGCATCACTAGCCTCGCGACCGTGCCGACGCTCGCTGCGCGGGTTGATGGCGCTGGGGGAGGAGGCGGTGCGGCGGCAGGACCCTCTCCGTCCGTACCATTGCGAGCTGTGGCGAGCCGCTGAACGCGGAGGTCGTCACCTTCTTCCGCCGCGCCTGGGGCGTGACGCCGCTCGATCAGTTCGGATCCTCCGAGCACGGACTGCCGGTCGGCAACCGCTTCGCGGAGCGAGACCAGGTGCGACCCGGCTCCATGGGCAAAGCACTGCCCGGCCAGTGCATCGCCGTGGTGGACGAGGACGGCGCGCCGGTGGCGCCCGGCACGGTCGGGTTCATCGCGAGCCTGCCGCCGCCGGACGCGACCTACGCGCTCGGCTACTGGAACAACCCCGAGGCCGAACGCGCTGGCTCCGGCGCGGCGAGTGGCTGGATCGTCACTGGCGACCTTGGCCGGCAGTGATGCTGACGGGTTCCTTCTGGTTCGAGGGCCGCGCAGACGACGTGATCAAGAGCGCGCGGGCTACCGCATCGGCCCCTTCGAGGTGGAGAGCGCCCTGCTGACCCACCCGGCGGTGGCGGAGGCCGCCGCCGTCGGCAAGCCCGATCCGCGCGCGGCCACATCGTGAAGGCATTCGTGGTGCTACATGCCCCGGGGCCATACGGATTCATCGGCGCTACGCGAGGAGCTTGTCGCCGCGGCGCGCCGCACCCTCGGCGCCCATGCCTATCCGGGCGCGAGATCGAGGTGGTGACCGAACTGCCGAAGACCAACACCGGCAAGATCCAGCGCTTCCTGCTGCGTGGGCAGGAGGCGGCAGCGGCCGCGAAAGCGAACACCCACACCATGACGACGCGCTACGAGGCCGTAACCCCGGGCCGCTGGTCCGACAGGCTGACCTTCTCGCCCGCGATCCGAGTGGGGAACCTGCCGTTCATCTCCGGCACCACGGCGACGGATGAGAGCCTGCAGATCGTCGGTCTCGGTGACATCTGCGCCCAGACGCGTCAGATCTTCCGCAAATGGGAGCCGATCCTCAAGGCGGTGGGCGCCAGCTTCGATAACATTGTCGAGACGACGGACTACTACACGACGCTGGAAGGCTACGCCGGCACCGCTGCAGTGCGACGGGAGTTCTTCCGGCACCCCTTCCCGCCGCGACCGGCGTGCAGGTGGCGGGGCTTATCCGCCCGGAGGCACTGGATCGAGATTAAAGGCATCGCCGTGCTGGACGCCGCGCGGCTGAGGCGCGTGCTCGGACAGGTTCTGGTCTCCGGCATCACGGCGGGCGCGGTCTATGCGTTGGTCGCACTCGGGTTTGTCGTGCTGCACCGGGGCACGAGGGTGGTGCATTTCGGCCTTGGCGACCAGTTGACGCTGAGCGCCTACGCCGTGGTGGTGGAGCAGGTATTCCTCGGCTGCCGTTCTGGGCTGCGATTCTCCTCGCCGCTGGCGCTGTCCGCGGGCTTCGGCGTGCGTTGATCGAACGCGGGGTCATGGCGCAGCACGCCGCGCGGCTCGCCGCTGCTCGTGATGGTGATCGCGACGCTCGCCATCGGTGCGGCGATCAGGGAGGCGATCCGCGTCGGCATGGGTCCGCAGCCCTGGCCCATTCCCTTCGTGCCTCGCCTGCCCCTTCACCGTCGGCGGGCTGGTGCTGGTGCCGGCGACCCTCGCGGTGGTGGGGGTGGCGACGGTGGTGATGCTCGGGCTGCTCCTGATGCTGCGCTACACGCGCTTCGGCCGCGCCATCGTCGCGGTATACGAGAACCCGACCGGAGCGGCGATTGTCGGCATTTCGGTGCAGGACGCATGCGCGGCTGTGGGGCTAGCCTCGCTGCTCGCGGCCGTGGCGGGGATCCTGGTTGCGCCGTTGATTACCCTGTCGCCCGGACATGGGGACCATTGGCATCAAAGGCTTCGCCGCCGCGATTCTGGGTGGTTTCAGACAGCCTGCCGGGGGCAATCGCGGGCGGGCTAATCCTGGGCATCCTGGAGACGGCAGCAGGGGTCTACGTGTCCACGGCGATGAAGGACGTCGTCTCCTACGGACTACTGATCGCCTCCGTGCTGCTGCTGCCGCAGGGGCCTGTTCGGCAAGGTGGAGGCGCGGAAGGTCTGATGCAAGCCCTGCGGATCCTGGGCCTCCTGTCGACGCTCGGTGCCTTTGGCGGTACTGCCCTTCGTCGCAGCGTCGCACATCGTCTACCTTGTCGCGCTGATCGGCTCAACCTCGATCATTGTGGCGGGGCTGTCGGTGGTGATCGGCCAGTCAGGACAGATCTCGATCGCGCAGGCGAGCTTTGCCGCACTCGGCGCGTATGGCACGGCGCAGCTCGCGAATATGGCGGGCGTGCCGCACTGGATCGGGCTGCCCGCTGTCTCGCTCGGCACTGCGCTGGTCGGCTACCTGTTCGGTCTGCTTTCGCTTCGCGTCGCGGACCACTACCTGGCGCTTGCGACCATGGCCCTCTGCGCCATCGTGCAGCTTCTCCTGGTGCACTTGGAAGACTGGACCGGCGGCGCGGTCGGGCTGCAGGTTCCGCCGCTCGCGCTCGGCGCCCAGATCCTGACGCGGCCGGTGGAGCTCTACGCTGCGATCATGCCGCTGGCCGTGGCCACGGCCTGGTTCCTGCATGCGCTGCAGGGATCGCGCACCGGTCGCAGCCTTCGCGGCGGCCCGGATGAGCGAGGTGGGCGCGGCCGCCGTCGGCATCCCGGTGCTGCGCTACAAGGCACTGGCTTTCAGCATCTCGGCCTTCCTCGGCGCGCTCGGCGGGGGCTCTTCGCCCTGCAGACCACCTACCTGGACCCGGCGCAGTTCGGGATCCTGGAATCGGTGCGCCTGATCGCCATCGCGGTGGTCGGCGGGCTGCTGAACCTCGCTTGGCCCCGCGATCGGCGCGGCGGTCTTCGTGCTGCTCCCCGAGACGATGGGGGCGCTGGGCCGCTCCATGGGGCTCGTCTTCTCGCTGCTCCTGATCGCATTCATCATCCTCGCGCCAGGCGGCCTTGGTGGCCTCGCCAGTCGGATCCGGCTGAAGCTTGCGCAACGGCGGGCGGAAGGCTCGCGCCGATGACCCGTGCGGCCTTGGTGGTCGAGGGCCTGACCATCCGCTTCGGCGGGCTGGTGGCGCTCGACCAGGTCTCGCTCTCCGTAGCTCCGGGCGCGATCCATGCGGTCATCGGCCCAAACGGTGCGGGAAGACCACGCTGCTCAACGTGGTCACCGGCATCTATAGTCCGACCGCGGGCCGCGTCGCCTTCGAGGGTCAGCGCCTCGACCGGCCTGCCGCCTCACCGAATCGCGGAGCGCGGCGTCGCGCGCACCTTCCAGAACACTGAGCTCTTCGCGGAGATGTCGGCGCGCGACAACGTCCGTGTCGGCTTGCACCGCCACCTTGCCTACAGCCTGGCAGAGGCCGTGCTACGCCTGCCGCGCCATAGGCACGTGGAGCGCAAGGCGACGCAGCGGGCCGAGGAATTGCTCGACCTCGTCGGCCTCGGTGCGAAGGCGGACACACCGGCCGGCGACCTCGCGCTCGGCCAGCAGCGGCAGGCTCGAACTCGCGCGTGCGCTTGCGGTCGGGCCGCGCCTGCTGATGCTCGACGAACCCGCGGCTGGGCTGCGCGCGGCGGAGGTGGACGAGTTGAGCGCGGCACTGCGCCGGCTGCGCGCCGAACTCGGCCTCACGTTGGTGCTGATTGACCACGTCATGCGCGTGGTGATGCGTTTGTCGGACCGCATCACCGTGCTCAACTACGGACGCTGGCTGGCCGAGGGCACGCCGGAGGAGATCCGGCGCGACCCCGCCGTCATCGCCGCCTATCTCGGGAGCGGCACATGGCGCTTGAGCTCCGCGGCGTCGAGGCCGGCTACGGCGGCGCACTCGCAGTGCACAGGCGTCTCGCTCACGGTGCCGGCCCGCAGCATCGTCACGCTGCTCGGGCCGAACGGTGCGGAAAGTCCACCACGCTCCCGCGCCGCGGCGGGCCTCATCCGGCCGCGCGCCGGCGAGATCCTACTGGACGGGGAACGGTTGGACGGGCTGCCGGCGGATGCGGTGGTGCGCCGCGGGCTGGCGCTGGTGCCGGAGCGGCGCGAGCTCTTCCCGTCGCTGCCGGTGCTGGAGAACCTGTCGCTTGGCGCGCATACGCGCCGGGACCGGGCCGCAATCGCCGAGGACCTTGAGATGTGCTTCGCGCTGTTCCCTCGCCTGAAGGAGCGACGGGCCCAGCCGGCGCGCACCCTTTCAGGTGGGGAGCAGCAGATGGTTGCGATCGCGCGCGGGCTCATGTCGCGACCGCGCTACCTGCTGCTGGACGAGCCCTCGCTCGGCTTGGCGCCGCTGCTGATCGAGGAGATCTTCCGCAAGCTGAGCGACATCCGCGCACGCGGCACTGCGATTCTGCTGGTCGAGCAGAACGCAGCCGCCGCTGGAGGTCGCGGACCGCGGCTATGTCATCGAGACCGGCCAGATCCAGCTGGAGGGTACGGCGGCTGACCTTGCGACGGACGACGCGGTGCGCGAGACCTATCTGCGGTAGGGTGATCTGTCGAAATTGAATCCCGGGCCGCCCGGTGTTGAGTCAACTGCGCGTAATTGCCGGAAACAGTTAAGAAAGCGCATGGCGGACAGTAAACAGGGGTCGATTCCCGTCAAAACGATTCCTTCGTGTTCGCAACCGTGCGGTTGCGAACAGCCCGCACGTCACTTCCGGGAGTCGCTTGGCACCCAATGCCGCCGTCCCCATCCGAACGCGGTGTTAGGGGCCACGATAGTCTGACCACGGTCCACGGCGCATCTAACGATCGACTGCGCGCTTTTCTTTCCTCGTCGCCACCTTCTTCCAGCGCGCGAGGGCCGCCCGGCGAAGGATGGCACTCTGTTCCCCAGCGGGCACATCTGTCCACCGCGCCTTCCCGCCCTTCTTCCCGCCTATCCGCCCGAGCGCGACAGCATGGGGGTTCTTCTTCGCCATGTCCAGGAGGTTCCCATGCAAGAGCGTTATTGAATAGATCCTGTGAGATGGAGACCGCTGCCCTGGCGCTCTTGCTTGCCGGCCCTACCTGTGCGCTCCCGGCCTCGGCTCCCTCTCTCCGCCGGCTTCTCGGACCAGCCTGCTTCTCTCCCGGCTCTCGGTCTTAGGGCAAAGAGGTCGAGCACCAGCGTGAGGACGATTCTGGTGGTTCATGGATAGTCAATCGGTAGCCCGGATATCGCCGGAAAACTTCAGCGAACCCCTCTCCGGCTGTAGTGCACATCGTCCGGCCCCGCCACGGGGTCAGCTGGGTCGGCAGCACGGCCTCGCCGAGGCCGCGGTGGGGGAGTATATTTCGTTCGGCGGCCTCGAGACAGGCCAGCAGATCAGTACCGGCCGGGCGGCAGCAGGGAGGACCGACCATGCCCCACTACGAGTTCCATTGCGAGCGGTGCAAGAAGGAAGTGACCCTGACCCTGTCCATCAGCGAGCGGGAGCGCGGGGACTACAAGTGCCCAGGCTGCGGGGCCAAGAAACTGGAGCCGCTGATGGGCACGTTCTTCTCCCAGACATCCAGAAAAGCCTAAAGGAGGCGCACATGAACCTGAAGGGCAAGCGGATCGCGATCTTGGCCGAGAACCTGTACCAGGAAATGGAGCTATGGGTGCCGTACTACCGCATGAAGAGGAGGGAGCCGAGGTCAAGGTGGTAGGGGCCGGCGGCGCCCGCTCCTACACCTCCAAGCACGGCTATCCCGTCACGGTTGATGTCCAGGCCGACGCTGTGACCGCCGTGGAATTCGACGCGGTGATCGTGCCGGGTGGGTACGCGCCAGACATGATGCGCCGGCACGACCCCATGGTGAAGCTGGTCCGGGACGCCGCCCAGCAGGGCAAGGTGGTCGCGGCCATCTGCCACGCCGGGTGGATGCTGGCCAGCGCGGGTGTGGTCAAGGGCAAGAAGGTAACGTCCTTCTTCTCGATCAAGGACGACATGGTGAATGCGGGTGGTCAGTGGATCGGACAGCGAGGTGGTCGTGGACGGCAACCTCGATCACCTCGCGGAAGCCCGACGACCTTCCCGCCTTCTGCCGCGAAGATCGTCCGGGCCCTAGCCAAGACCACACCTAGCCCCGTTGGCCGGCCCTGGCTCTCCTTACCCCGCTGGTCCGGCCCAGGCGGGGAGGGAGCCGGGGTGTCCTCGGGATGGCGATGCCGATCGCCTTAATCTATACGTCCGTGTATCCAGCGCTCAAGCAGGAGACGGGAGGGCCGGCATCGATGAAAGCAGCACGAGTTCTACGATTCGGTCCACCGAACGTGATCACAAACGATGACCTGCCTCAGCCGGAACCCAGCGCCGGGCAACTCCTGGTCCGAGTCAAGGCGGCAGGGGTGGGCCATTGGGACGCCCTCATCCGTGAGGAGCAAGGTAACACTCCAACCCCTGCCTCTGATTCTCGGCGTCCGAGCTCTCGGGAATCATCGAAGGTATCGGAGTGGACGTTTCGGGATTCAAGCTCGGCGACGAAGTCTACGGGGCCACGAACGAGCAGTTCAGCGGGGCCTATGCGGAATATGCGGTCGCCGTCGGCCAGAAGGATGGCGCCCAAAACCGAGGACCTTGAGCTTCATCGAGGCAGCGTCGGCTCCGATTGTCACGGTCACGGCTTGGCAGATGCTGTTCGAGTATGCCCACGTCACCGCCGGGCAGACCGTGCTCGTCCATGGCGCTGCGGGCAACGTGTGGCGCGTACGCCGTGCCAGTTGGCCAAGCAGGCTGGCTTCATGTCGTCGCAACCGCTGGGCTCCGCCGACCTGGACTACGTCCGAGGTCTAGGCGCTGAAACGGTTGTGGACCATAAAACGGGAGCGATTCGAGCAGTCCGTGGCTGGCGTGGATGTTGTCCTTGATACGGTCGGGGCGATACACAGCAGCGGTCGCTTGAGTAACTGAAGCCAGGTGGGATTCTGGTCTCTGTTGTGTCACCTGTTCCTGAGGCAACACAAACACGTTATGGCATTCGAGCAGCGTACTTCTACGTGGATGTGACGACAGCGCGGCTGAACAGGATCACGGAACTCTTCGAAAGCGCAACACTCGTTACGAATGTAGGGACTGTCCTCCCGCTGGAAAACGCTCGCTTGGCCCACGAGATGCTTGGCGGCGCGCGCGCATAAGCGGGGCAAGATTGTGCTGAGCATCGCTGCCTGACGAAGATGGGTGCGCCGTCAACCATTCGGCACAGCACCGTGAAATGGCGGCTCGCGATGGACCGATTGGCGACGTTCAGCTCGGTATTCTGTCCGCCTCGCTCTTGGGGGTCTCTTTCCCGTCTGCCGTCGCAGACCGGTTTTGGCTCTGGGGCGTTTATGGGCAGCCCAATGTGTCGTGGGGCAACTATGCCAGATTCGTGGACTATACGGCCAAGCTCAATTGGTTTTTGCCGGCGGCAACGATCCCAGCGTTGGCGATGGATCGCCACGGCTGCTGAAACGCTCTTCGGTCTGCTCTCGTTCTCGGTTGGAGGACTCCGCCTCGTTGCTTTGTTGAGTGGAGCTCTCCTGACCGTCTTTGGTTTGGCAATGACGGTGGCGTTAGGAGTGAAGGCGCCACGCAATTTGTCGGTGTTTTCGGCTGCCGGTGGAGCGCTGTTGCTCGCAGAGCACGCAGATGTCCCGTTCAGCGTGGACGAACTGCTTCGGCGGAATCGGCAGGAGAAGTGATCGCGCCGCGACCATTCCACACGGCCGTAAGGATCGCGAAACACTCCGCAGGTCTGGACAACCCCGCTCGCTGCGCTGCCTAGGAATCCTCCATGAGCGGCCGCCGCGCGTCTGCCGAGCCCCGCCGGCATTCACACAAAGACGACAGCGCCGACGTTCTGATCTCGATGACCAGGGGTTCGCGCATCGCCGCTGATCCCGCCGCTGCCCATGGCCACGGTCTATGACATGTTTCGAATCTCTGTAGGACGGACAAAGTGATCGCGAGCCACGTGGCGCCGGTGGCACAGGGGTCTTATCATGAACAGGCGCATAGACAGAGCGCGTAAGTGCGGGGCACGGTCAAGTGCTCATGCGGACGGCGGAGCGCACGAGCCTGGGGCATCGGCTCTTGGAGGACGGTATCCGAGTCTGGCAGATTACGTCAGGGGACCGGAGGGAGGCGACCGCCGCCGCAGCGTGCTAGTGTCGACCATCCTCTTCCAGTGGACAATCCTGCGACACGCTCGTTGTCCGCACTGTACCCGGGGAGGGGAACGGGCCGAGAGTGTGCGGGATGGAGGAGATGCTGAGAAGCAGACATTCCGTCAACCAGGCCTTTGTAGGGCCTGTCGGTACGACCGCATGGCGGACGGCGTGCAGCGAGTGACGGGTTGTCCGGGCGACGAGGGTCCGGGAGTTCATGTCGCTCCACGCGGATCAGTTCGGCCGTCGTCGATCCCGATGATCACAGAAGGAGAGCCAGCCATGCATTCTTCTCCAGCGCGACGCGCAGCGAAAGCACTGACGGTCCTGGTCGTCGCGGCGGGGCTCGCCCTCGCTGCGGCACCCGCCGGGCCGAGCGGCCTCGACCGGCGAAGGGGAGACCGTAGAAGCAGATCTTCAGCCAGAAGCTGCCCAATGTCCCGGGCAAGACCCTCACTGTCGTCCAGGTGGACTACCGCCCCGGCGGGTTCTCGGCGCCTCACCGCCATCCCGCCTCCGGCTTCGTCGTTCGCGTATGTCCTCTCGGGCACCATCCGCTCCCAGGTCGAGGGCGAGCCCCTCGGCGTCTACAGCGCCGGCCAGACCTGGACCGAGCCGCCGAACGCCCACCACATCGTCAGCGCCAATGCGAGCAAGACCGAGCCGGCGCGGCTGATCGCCTACATCATCGCCGATGACGGCGCCCAGGCCACGGTCTATGACAAGTGATCTCGAGGCGGCCTGAAAGGAAGTGGGATGCGAGTTCTGATCGCCGGTGCGAGCGGTGCGATCGGCCGGGCGCTGGTTCGTCGCCTGAGAGCGAATCAGCATGAGGTATTCGCGCTGACCCAATCGCGCGATTCCGCAGCCGTATTGAAGGAAATCGGCGCCGAGCTGGGGGCATCGGCTCCCCGAGGCCCTCCTGGGGGACGGTGTCCGGGTCTGGCAGATTACGTCAGGGAGCCGGAGGGCCACCTGGGGAGGCGACCGCCGCGTGCCCACGTGCTGATGTTGACTACCCTCCGTATCACGCCGCACGTGTCACGTTGTCGTGAGGGGCCGCGGGCGACTGGTCTGGGCCAGGGAATGGCGCAGATCATGGGATCGTCGGGTGGGGTCCCACGGACCATCTGAATCAGCCGGTGCCGGCCGAGTTCGCTGGAAGGGAAGGTACAGGGCAAAGGCGCCGACGAAGAGCACGACGAGTCGGATGCCCAGGAAGTTCGCAGTTACCGTCAACGCATGGCTGAAGACATGGCCGAGCCCGACCCACACCCCGCCCACACGAGAGCGCTCACTATGGCGTAGCCGACGAAGCGCCCGACGCTCGCGTGGACAGCACCGGGCCATCCCGGCCGAGATCGCATTCAACGCGGGCAGGAATCGAGCAGCCCAGCTGGAAGACAGGAAGGCGAGCCGTGTAGACGCGCTGCGCCCTAGGAGCCAGGATTCTTGCCGTTGGGGCGAACCGGCCGAGGATGTTCTTTAGGGCCCACGCCCCCCGTACCGACGACCCAGACCATACCAGGTGAGGTCCGCCGCGAGGGAGCGCAGCCACTACGAGGGGAATAATGGTGGCCATCTGCAGGCGCCCTCCCGCCGCCAGCACGCCCGCGCCGAGGAGGGGCAGGGACAACGGGCAGGGGGACGCCGGCCTGATTGCCCAACACCCAGGCGAAAAGAAGCCAGTGCGTGTGCTCCGGCGTCATGTTCAGCCGCTCTCCCCAATTTTTCCGATCCTTCCCATTCCCGCCGCCTCCTTCCGTTCGAACGGGGCGATCTTCCGAGATTCGCGCCGCTCATCATCGAGGCGAGTCGCGCCGTGTCACACCCCGTCTGACTCAGCCCGACTCTCAGACGTAGTTATGAGGGGCTCGTGCTTACGCTTGTGATGCACCGGCGGATTTCGCTTGGCATGATCCCAACAAAAGGCGACCGGTGGGAACAATCGACCGCTCCGGCCTCGATCGGATGATCAGGGCGGGTCGCAGCAGACGCCGGAAGGTAAGGCTGATCCGCTCGCCGCTGACGCCGGACTGGCGCGGCACGCCGTGGACGTAGTGCCGCTGACACGTCCCGCCCATCACGAGCAGGCTTCCATGCTCGACGTCGAGCGACCGGTTCGATCCCAAGCCGGGCACGCCGCGGCTTCAGCACGAACGTGCGTGTCGCGCCGAACGACAGTGTGGCGACGACCGGATCGAGCCCGAGCTCGGGCTCGTCATCGGCGTGGAAACCGATGCTGTCGGACCCGTCGCGGTAGCGATTGGCGAGTTACGTGATTGAACGGCACCCGCGTGTGATCGACCACGCGTGCGAGCAGCGCGGCCAGAGCCGGCTCCGGGTGGACGCGGCTCGAGCGTCTGTCCCGAGTACCGATAGCCGAACGCGCCCGCCCAGGCGATCAACCGCGGTTGGAGCACCTGCCGGCCGAACATCACGATCTCCGCTGCTCCCACGCGAGTTCGTCGCGCAGGGCGAGCAGCAAGCGATCGGCCTCGAGAGACGCGATCCAGGCGGGGAGGTAGTCGAGCCACGCGCCACCTCCGAGCTCGATCCGGCTCGCCATCAGGCTATTATCCGGTGTCCATGAGCGACCGCCAAGCGCCGCCTTCCGATCGCGATCACCGGTGCCACGTTGATCGACGGCACCGGCCGCCCGCCGCTCGCCAACGCCACGATCGTGATCAATGGCGATCGCATCGCGCGCGCCGGTCCCGCGCACGACACTCGTGATCGAAGGCCAGCTCCTTGAGCGAGCGGTACACCGTGGCCTTCTCCTCCATGAGCTGCCGGCGGTCGGGCGCCTGCGCAGCGAGAGCGCCGCCGCTCCGCCACGCACGAGCGGCCACAGCACGACGATGAGGGCGGGCAGCCCAATGAGGACGATGGCCAGCCACTGCGCCGCGCTCACGACATCGCCTCCGCCGTCTGCCGCTTCACCGGTCGAGCTCTTCCATCTCGCGCCGGATGCGTTCGCGCACCGCGGAGTCGAGGGCGGGCGGCGGGGCGGGCGAGGGCGCGCGCCGCCAGCGCCGGACCACCAGGACCACCATCCACGAGCCCGATGCCCAGCACCAGGAAGGGGGCGACCCACACGATGAGAGATCGAAACCGCGGCGGTGGGCGGGGACAGGAGGATCCACGGCCCGTACTTGTCGACAGCAGCCCCGCACCTGAGCCGGGGTCTCTCCCGCGGCCAGCCGCTCGCGAATGATGCCGCGCATCTGGTTCGCCGTCTCCGAGGGCGAGTCGGCCACGGAGAGGCTCTGGCACACCACGCAGCGAAGCTGGGAGGCAATCTCATGCACCGTCTCCTCGTTCACCGCAGGAGGGAGGCGGCGCGCGCCGGCCCTCCCGTCAAGAGGACGAGCGCGGCGGCGGCCACGAGCCAGGCGCGTCACGGCTCTCGGCGAGCAGGTCTCGAGGCTGCTCGCGGGCGATGCTCGTCGGTGAGCGTCCCACCTGCTTGAAGCGCACGCCGGCCCTGGCGATCGATGAAGAAGGTCTCGGGCACACCCGTAGACCCCGTAGTCCACCGCGATCGCGGCCGCCGGGATCGGGCGCGTTCGGAAGGTGTGCTGGAACTCGCTCGATGAATTTCCGTGCCGCCCTCGTCCTGGTCCTGCACGTCGACGCCCAGGACGACCACGCCCTTGATCACGGTACGCCTGCCAGGTCCGCTCGATGACCGGCGCCTCCTCGTAGCAGGCGGGCCGGCACCACGAGGCCCAGAAGTTCAGCATCACCACGCGGCCGCGGTAGCGCTCGAGGCTCACGGGATCACCGGCGAAGCCGGTCAGGGCGAACTTCGCCGCCGGCTGCCCGATGAGGGGCGAGGGAATCTCGCGTGGAGTTGGTCCAGAACCCGTAGGCCAGAGGAGGCAGCACGGGCACCACGGCAAGGCGGGATGCCGAAGCGGAGCCAGCGTGCGCTCACGCGGCTCTCCGGCGCTCGGGCAGGATGGCGAGCGCGCCGCCCAGGGTGAGGACGAGGCCGCCGATCCACAGCCACGAGACCATGCAGTTGATCTTGAGCTTCACCGTGGCCTGCGAGCCGTCGCGCGCAAAGTCGCCCAGGACCAGGTACACGTCCTTCATGAGGCCGAGCCGGTAGTCGACGGCGGCGATGGGCGTCTGCTCCTGGGGGTAGAACTTGCGCGCGGGTGGAGCATGGCGAGGCGCGCGGCCGGCCGTTGGTCATGGTGAAGGCGCTCGTGACCTTGAAGTGATTCGACTCCTCGGAAGCCTCGCAAGTCCGTCGAAGCGCACGCGATAGCCGCCGAGTTCGCACGCTCTGGCCCTGGCGAGCGTGGTCTCCGTCTCGATCGACCACGCCTGCGAGCCCGCCACGCCGAGGGCGATCGACGAGAATGCCCAGGTGCACCACGAAGCCGCCGTAGCGCCGGTTCTGGCGGCGCAGGAGTCCGCCAGCGTGGCGGCGCCCCAGTCGTCTCTCGCTCCGCCGGCGTGGCCCGCACCGCGCGCACGTAGTCGAGGACGATGGTGCCCGCGACCGAAGACCACTGCAGACCGGAGGGCGACGAGCACGATGGCGTTGCCGACACCCAGGAGCCGGAAGGCGGCCGCGGCCACGATGCCCGCGAGGACGGGCTTGAGGAAGTTGCGCCGGAGGTTGTCCGGCGGAGGCCGCCGCCACGCGATGAGCGGGCCCACCCCATGAGGAAGAGCAGGCCGAGGAAGAGCGGAATGTTCACCTGGTTGAAGAACGGCGCGCCCACGCTCACCTTGACGCCCCGCACCGCCTCCGAGAGGAGCGGAAACACCGTGCCGAAGAAGACGGTGAAGGCGGCGGCGATCAGGAGGAGGTTGTTGAGCAGGAAGGCCGACTCGCGCGAGACCATCGGAGTCGAGCTCGCCCTGGCCGCGCAGGTCGTTCCATGCGCGAGGCGAGGAGGCCAGAACGACCCGACGAGGACGAGGGCGAGGAAGGTCGAGGAAGAACACGCCGATCGAGCCCTGGGTGAAGGCGTGCACGGAGCCGATGACGCCGGAGCGGGTGAGGAAGGTGCCGAAGAGCGTGAGGCCGAAGGTGAGGATCACGAGGGCACGAGGTTCCACAGCTTCAGCATGTCGCCGCCGCTCCTGGATCATCACCGAGTGCAGGAACGCGGTGCCGGTGAGCCACGGCATGAAGCGCCGACGTTCTCCACCGGGATCCCACGCCCAGTAGCCGCCCCAGCCGAGCACGTCGTAGCTCCACCAGCCGCCGATGAGCAGGCCCAGGCGAGAGGAAGTACCAGGCGATCGATCGTCCAGCGCCGCGTGATGCGTGATCCACACGTCGCCGGTGCGCCCGGTGACGAGCGCGGCCATGGCGAAGGCGAAGGGCACGGTGAAGCCGGTGAAGCCCAGATAGAGGGCGACCGGGATGCGTGATCATCCCGGAGTCCTCGAGGAGCGGGTTGAGCCCGCGGCCGTCCGGAGGAGAATGGGCTGGAGGCGCTCGAAGGGCGGAGCGGGCACCGTCATCATGAGGAGGAAGAAGGCGAGGATGCCCAGCATCACCGAGAGCACCCAGGGGTAGAGCTCGGGCTGCGCCGGCGCCGGTAGCTGCACGACCACGATGAGGGTGTAGATGGACAGCCATCCACGACCCAGAGGATGATCGAGCCTCGAGGAGCGCCCCACAGCGCGGTCACGCGGTAGTAGAAGGGCGTGCCCTGATTCGTGTTGAAGGCGACGTAGCGGACGGAGAAGTCGAAGGTGAGAAAGGCGTAGTGAGCATCAGGGCGATGCACGCGGGTGATGAGGATCCACACGCCGATGGCCGCGCGCTCCCCGAGAGCGGAGCAGGTCGCAGGCCGGCCCGTGCGCGGCGCGCCTGCGGCGGAGGCGAATGCTCCCCACACCGCGAGGGCGAGCGCGGCGACGGTGGCGCCCTAGCCCAGCGCGGGAATCATCGACCCTCGCCGCGCAGGCTCTTCATCAGCTCTCTGGCCGGGATCGGCGCCGTCGTGCGGAGCCTTGTACTCCTCGGAGTGCTTGGCGAGGATGAGCGAGGGCCTTGAAGTAGCCGTCGCGCGTCCACGCGCCTCCACCACCGCGCCGCGGCCTTCCGCGAAGAGATCGGGGGCGCGCCTTTGTGCTTCACCGGCACGCTCGACTTGCCGTCGGACAGGATGAAGGAGAGATCGAGGCTCTTCGGCTCCCACTTGAGCGAGCCGGGCATCACGAGCCCGCCCAGGCGATAGGTCTTGCTGGGGACGGGGGCGGCGAGGAGCTCGGTGGGCGTGACGAAATACACCACGCTCTGGCTCACTCCTGCCCAGATCAGATAGGCGATGGCCGCCACGATGACGAGCCCCGCACGATGAACTTGCCCCGGCTCATGCGCCCCCATCGCGATCGCCGGCCCGCCAAGGCCTTCGCGCGGCCGGCCAATCGGCGCCAGTAGACGAGCAGCAGGACAGCGGCGAGGTCGTAGGCGCCGAAGACGTAGCTCCAGTTATTCGGCATGCTGCTCCTCGAGCCGGGCGATCTCCGTGCGCTTGGCGAGCAGATAGAGGAAGAGCAGCGTGAAGGCGAGGCCAGTTCATGAACAGAGTGAGGGCGATCGGCGCCGCGATGGGGGACGGCTCGGGGCCGAGAATGGTGGCGGGCTGATGGAGGGCGCGCCACCACTTCACCGAGAAGTGCGCGATGGGAATGTTGGCCGCGCCCAGGATGCCCACCACGGCCGCGGCGCGCGCGCGGCGATCGGGCTCGTCGATCATCCCGTGGAGCAGGAGATAGCCGAGGTAGACGAGGAAGAGCACGGCGGTGGAGGTGAGCCGCGCATCCCACGTCCACCACGTGCCCCGACGTCGGCTTGCCTCCAGATGGAGCCGGAGGCGATGGTGATGCCGGTGAAGATCACCCCTGGCTCGGCTTCGCGGCGAGGGCGAGCCGGTCCCCAGCTTCGTTCGTCGGGTGAGGAGAGTAGCCGACGCTGCCGATGAAGACGAGAGCGAAGGCGAGGTGGGCGGTGAGGACGGAGGGCACGTGGAGGTACATGATGCGCTGGACATTGCCCTGCACGACCTCGCGCGGGGCGTAGCCGAAGGCGGCGACGAGGCCGGCCACGAGGCCGAGCACGGAGAGCCAACCGAGGACGCGGACGGCCATCAGCCTTCCAGCACGAACTCGAAGGTAGAGCACGCCGATCACGAGATAGACGAGATCGGCTGTGGCATCGGCTCCTGGGGGTTCTTGGAGGGGCGGTGTCTGAGAATGGCAGATCATGTCAGGGGACCGGAGGGCGACCTGGGAGGCGACCGCCGCGTGCCCACGTGCTGATGTTGACTACCCTCTTCGCCCATGAGTCTTTACCCTTGGGCGGTGACTAACCCGGCCAGACTATTCACAGGCTGAGAAGGCCGGTCCCGATAGGTGGTGACAAGACGCTCGGCCGCCGCCGGCTCACACGCTGGCGGAGAGCCTCCAACAGTTCATCGTCGCGATCGAGCCGAGTCGCGTCGATAACCGACCCGTTGATTGAGACTCGCGCCGCCTGAGGGCACGGTCTATGACATGCTTCTGAATCTCTGGTAAGACGGACAAAGTGAATGGAAGCGCGCGCGGTGGTGGTGGCACAAGAGGTGTGACATGAGTCAGACGCTGCGCGGGTCGATCCAATCGCCGGGCCGAGGAGCCGAAGTGGTGGTGACGGCTGTTACCGCAGCCGTCGCGGTCACTACCGGCAAGCATGGAGACATGGAGACGGAGGCTCGGTCCATGACGTACAAGGAAGCCGTTGTGGTCGGGATGGACGAGCAGCTTGCGCATCTGCTCGTTCACGGGACGATCGACGAGGATAGATCTCGTTGATGCCGTCGTAGTCGTGCATGTCTTGCGGCGTGAGCTGCGCGGCCCACCGCGCCTGGCCCGTGTCGCGTCACAGTCATGAGCTGGTTGAGCACCAGGGGGCCGGTGCTGTCGAAGGTGTAAGGACGACAACCAGTCGTACTCTGCGAAACCAGAAGCGACCTCACAAGCTTCTCAAAGGCGTGAGGCGGAGGGAACACTCAGAATGGACGTGCACTGAGCGAGGGAGCCACCATGAAAGCCGTTCTGACTCCATAGAGAAGGCGGTCCGGAGCAACTAGTGTACGAGGATGCGCCCAAGCCTCAGTTGGGCGCTGGGGACGCCCTCATCCGAGTTCACGCCACGGGCATTTCGCCTGCCGAGTTGACCCAGGCCGAGCACCTACAGGAATTGCGCGACGGTCTGAGCGCCTGCCCGCGATACCGGGACACGAGGTGTCGGGCGTCGTCTGACAGCGTGTGCGCACGGCGTGACCGACGTATCGATCGGCGACGAGGTGTATGCGCTCACCTCTTTCCGTCGAGATGGCGCCGCTCGCGGAACATGTCGCGGTCGCATCGCCGCCGACCCAGCGCCGAAGCCCAAGACACTTAATCTTGTGCAGGCGGCCGCCGTCCCGCTTTCGGCGCTCACCGCCTGGCAGGCCTTTTTCGAGCACGCGCGACTTGCGCCGGGCCAGCGTGTGCTGATCCACGGCGCCGCCGGAGGGTCGGGGGCTTGCGGTTCAGATTGCCCGCTGGCACGGTGCGTACGTGATCGGCACCGCGTCGGCTGGAGAACCGCGACTTTCTGCTCGACCTTGGGGCGAATGAGGTCATTGACTCATCAGCACGTTCGGTTCGAAGAGGTCGTGCGTGACATGGATGTCGTTCTTGACACCATCGGTGGCGGCACGCGCGAACGATCCTGGCAGGTGCTGAAGCTCAGGAGGAATCCTGGTCAGTTTGCCGGAGCCGATCCCCGAGTCCGAAAGCCAGCGGCGCACGGCAAGGGCAGCAAGCGCGGCGTGTTCTTCATCGTCCGACCCGATCGCGAACAGCTCGAGCCGGATCGCGGCGTTGATCGATTCCGGCGCAGTCCGGCTCGGTGATCGTGCAGACAGTCCCGCTGGCGGGAGGCCCGAGAGGCATTCGAACGTGGAGTGGCCGGCCATACCCGAGGAAGCTGGTGCTGGCGGTCGACAAGCCATGAGCGCGCCACTGACAAGGACTCAACGACTCGTCGCCGGGATCGCATTGCTGATGGTCTGCGCATCGTTCACCGGGGCGCGCTCTGCGACGCGGCAGTCCTGCGGCAGACGACGAGCATAGGTGGCATAAAGGCCCCGTTGACGGAACGGCCGTTCTCGGCCCCTCCACGGCCACCCCTTGTCGCCGCTCCTCCCCGGCACAGGCCGCATCGCAGTTCAACCAACATGAACAGGAGACCGCGATGTCCAAGTCCTATTCGCTCCCCACTGAACCCGAAGGCGTCATCCCGTCGCTGATTGAGCGATTTAACTCCGGCAAGGTCAGCGCGATGGAGACCTTGTACGAAGGAGCCGTGCTCATCGCGGACGACGGGCGAACCGTCACTGATCGCGCCGAGATCGCTGCCGAACTCGAGCGCGATCTCAGCCTCGGCCTGCCGCTGGAGGCCAAGGCGCGCCATGTGTTCGTTAACGGCGATATCGCCCAGATCGTGGTGGACTGGTCAATTGATGGCACAGGTCCCGACGGCGAGCACGTGCACGTCGAAGGCACGGCAAGCGATGTCGCGCGCCGCGGCGCGGATGGACTCTGGCGGTACCTGATCGACAATCGTCTTGGGACGGCGGTGCGACAGCCCGCCTGACACGTGTGCGCCTCTCCATGCGGGCGATCCGAAAGCACGCTCGAACGGAAGAATGGAAGAGCCAACATCATGGAGACGCCGTAGAACGGTCGTCCTGAGCATCGTCGGTTTGTTGGCGGTGGTCTGCAGTAGCCGCTCAAGGGATATCCCGCCACACAAGACGATCGATATCACATCGGGAAAGGACCCACCCATGAAGATCCTCGTCACCGGCGGGTACCGGAACAGTCGGCTCGCAAGTTGTCTCCCGAACTGCTCAAACGCAACGCCCAGGTCAGCGTCCTCACCCGCCGCCCCTGACGCCAAGCTACCGCCCGGCGTCCAGGCAGTTCGCGGCGACCTTCGGCGACGTGCAAACCATTCGCACCGCTTTCAAAGGCTTCGACGGCCTGTTCCTGCTCAATCTGGTTGGCCCCGGCGAAGCCAACGAAGGCATCCTCGGCGCGGATGGCGCTCCGTCTCCCGGCGGAATCAAGCGCCTGGTCTATCTCTCCGTCCACAAGGCCGATGAAGCCCCCCACCTCCCGCACTTTGGCTGCAACTCGGCGTCGAGGCGGCCGTCGAGGCCTCCGGCGCCCAGTGGATCATCCTCCGCCCGCAACAACTTCTTACCAGAACGATTTCTGGTTCAAGGATGTCATCAAGCAGGGGATCTATCCCCAGCCCTCGGCGATGTCGGTCTCTCCCGCGTCGATGTCCGCGACATCGCCGAAGCCGCCGCCATCGCCCTCGTCGATGGCCGCCACCATCGGCCAGACCTACAACCTCGTCGGCCCCGACATCCTCACCGGCGCGCGCACCGCCCAGATCTGGAGCGCCGCTCTAGGCAAACCGGTGAGCTACGCCGGCCACAGCGTAACATGGACGAATGGGAACGCCAGGCCGCCCAGATGCTCCCGCCCTCATGGCCTCTCGACTTCCGCCTCATGTACAGAATTCATCCAGAAATCCGGCCTGAAAGCGACCCCCGCCGACTTCGACCGGCCAAACCCAACTCCTCGACCACCCCCACGCAAATTCGAAGACTTCGTCAAGGAAGCCAAAGTCGCATTCTGACACTCAGGCGTCATTGGATATGATGCCCGGCGTGCATTGCCCGCGCCCGCGCCATCGTCGGATCCTTGGCGCGATCGGAGGGAGTGCCCTCACTGTGATTGACCTGCGAGGAACACGACAGGGTCGTCGACCGAGAGCTCACCGCGTACGTCCGAACATCGATAACGCCTCCGCCGCGGCCCTGGCCCGACACCTCCTTCCTATCTTCGGCCACCTCGCCGACCGGAAGCTGAGCGAGGGTTCGTCGTCACCGCCAAGGTTGCGGAGTAGGGCTGTCGCGCACCCCGACGACGTTCTTGCGACTGGCTCCGGCCAGGAGCCGCTCCCGGCCCGAGCGTCGAGAGGTGATTCTCCGCGGGCCTGCGGCGCGTGGCCCGGCTAACCGCATCAGGTCGCCCGGCCCGTCGAGGGGCGGCGGGAGATAGAAGGTATTGAGCGGCCGCGGTGAGTGCCACGAAGAATCGCCAATTCTGACGAGAGTGTTAGACTGCCGAGGACGACTCCGGACTCTGGCCGTGGGAGAGTGGAGCACGCATGGACACTGTCGCGAAGTTTGTCTCCTGGTCTACTTGAGGCTGGCGCTGGGCACCGCGTTCCTTTCGGCAGTGGCTGATCGATTCGGGTTGTCGGGGACCGCCGGGCGCCCCGCAATGTAGGCTGGGGGACTTCGCGCACTTCATGTCCTACACCGCGCAGCTCAGCCCGTGGGCACCACCTGCAGTGATTCCCGTGCTCGCCTGGCTTATGACCGCCGCCGAGACGGTCCTCCGGAATCCGCGCTGGTGCTCGGCTTCCTCCCCACGCTTGGCGGGTCTGTTGAGCGGCATCGTGCTCCTCCTCTTCGCCCTCGGCATGTGCGTGGGGACGGGCGTAAAGTCGGCACTCGCGCATTCGGTGTTCTCGGCCTCTGCCGCCGGGTTCGCCTTGTCTGCGACCGATCTCACCCCTGGAGTGTGGACGGGCGGGAATCGAAGACCGCGTTGACGGCTCGGGCCCGCGACGATGGCGCGTAGATCCGAGGAGGGAGGCCGCCGCCCACCGGGTCCGCGGCATCCGTTCATCGTGGAGCCGAGCCGTCTCCCCGCGGTTCGAGCCCTTCGAGGAGTTTAGTGGTCATGAGTCTCCTCCTGAAGGCCCGGTCACGCCCGAACGGGTAGCGCCGCGTCCACGACGTCCAGTCCGGCCATGTGCCGTTTTCCGTGGTCAGTTCAGCGGGTGGCTTCCTTTGCCTGCGCCGACGATCCTCGCCACGGACAGCCGCGACGCGTCCTCGGCCCGGACAAGGGGCGCACCGTTTCCCAACTCGAGCGTTCATGATTGACGACGGCCGCCACCTCCGCGTCATTGAGCTGGGGGCCGAACGGTGGCATCACGGCCGTATAGGCCACGCCTCCGATCGTCTTGCCGTGAAGCCCGTGAAGAACCGCCCTCAGGTGCTCGGAAGGGTCCTTAGACCTCACGGTGGCGCTCCCAGCGAGCGGGGAAAGACACCTGGGAGACCCTGTCCGGTAGAGCTGGTGGCACGCCGAGCAGTAATTCCCGAAGACCTGAGCCCCTCGGGCCTTCCACTGGGGCTCGGGAGCCGAGCGCCGCCCGCGGGCGCGCCCGTCGCAGGAGAGGCGGAGGCGGGAGCCGAGACCGGAGCCGATGCGCCCGGCGCCGCGGCTGCGAGGGGTGTCGGCGTGGCCACGGTACTCCGACGCGACATACCATCGCCCGGTGGAGCACCACGAGCGCGGTACCCAGGTCCACGTCGGGACCGGCGCGGGCGTCCCGGCGCGCCCGGGCGCGAAGACCTCGCTGAGGCGGCTCGTAGGCGTTCACCAGGGATCGGAACGCGCCCGCGACCACCCTCGCTTGCGTAGCCTGACCACCCGCGATGCCGGGTCCGTTCCGCACCACGAAGGGGAATCTCCTCATTCTCGCTGCCAGCCTGACGCTTTCGCCTTCGGCGGCCTGCACGCGCAGGACGTGCGGCCCGTCCTCCAGATCGCTCGTGTCCAGCTCGAGCTCGCCGGGCGGCTCGAAGGAGGCGCGCGCGGGCGCGCTCGTCGTCGACGCAAAGACGTCGACCCTCATCCGAGTCCCTCGTCGTCGTCGAGGATGCGCCACTTGATGCGATCAGGGGACGCTCTCGCCCGGGTACAGGGTATGCCGCACCGCCTTGGTAGAAGGCATACCCGACCGTGCACGCCGCCAGCCCGACGAGCAGCCAGTCGACGATCGAGTGCGTGGCGTGAATGGACTGGCCGTGACCCCGGATCGACGCCGTCCAGTCGAAGAAGGTCTTCATTTACGCACCTCAGGCTGGCGCGAGAGGGAGATACGCCACGAGGGCCTGGGGCCTCCCGGCCGCGCCACGACGACCCGCCCTTCAGCCGGGACGGCGAGCGGGGGCACCGGCACCACGACATCGCCCCGCCGCGCCGGCTGCCTTGATCTCGAAGTACCACGGGAACCCCGGCATGACGGACTGGGGCACGACGGCGCGGGGGTTGAAGAGATGCAGCAGGTGCCACGTGTCGCTCGGCTGGCGCGCCGCCACGTTGGACAGGTCCGGCCCCGTGCGCTCCGAGCCGGGGAGCGGCGGGTCCTCGTTCGCGTAGTCGGCAGCGACGGTCCCCGGCCGTATGGCCGATCTCATGCGGAAGGTCTCGTGACGAACTGGGTGGCAGTACCCACACCCTTCGCGCAGGTAGATGACCCGCCCCTCCTCGGCAAGCGCGCTCCGAGCCGCGACCCAGGCAGGCCGGGGGTATTCTTGCACGCTCGCGGCCGGTAGGATCGCGATCAACAGCGTGAGGCCGCAGGTGTAGCTGGAGAATGCGAGCCTGACGACCGTGCGATGGCCGGGCTGAGCGCTCATCGCGACGCCCTCGACCGTGGGCGGGAGCTGCAGCACCGCCGTGAGCCGCGCGCCCGGGCCGCATCGCCCAGACGTTCACCGCAAACACGAGGTGGCTCGCGACCATCAGCGAGCGCCCGCGGTGCGCCACAGCCACAGCGGCTCGGCTGCTCCACCGACCGATCGAATGAACGGCTCGCCGGCCACCCACGCGAAGCCCTGGAGGACGCCGGCGGTCGAGATCGACACCACGTAGATCAGGTAGCCCACGAGGGCCAGCCAGAAGTGGATGCCCACCAGGATGGGACTGGGCCCGACCCGGTGAGCCGAGGCACGAGCCCCGTAGGCCGCGCCCCAGATCATGAAGGCCACGAAGCCATACGGCTATGGCGAGGTGGGAGTGGCCGACAGTCACGTTCGTGAAGCGCCAATGAGACATTCGTCGAGCGGAAGGCCTCGAGCGTGCCCCGAGTGGACACGAGGAGATAGGCTACGACGCCGGCCAGGAGGAAGGGCGCGGAGAAGCTCCGCTGCAGCGCTCCCCGAGGCGTCCCGGAAGGTCAGGAGCAGGTTACCGCCTCCCGCCCACACCGGCACCATCATCCCCACGCTGAACAGGATCGCGGCGCTCTGCAGCCACCACGGCACCGGGCTGAAGATGAAATGGTGGGCTCCGATCAGTGTGTAAAAGAGAATGCTGGTCCAGAAGCCGAGCACCCCGAGCGCGTAGGAGTAGATGGGCGCGCCCCAGGACTCTCGGATCTCGTAATAGGGCGATGCCGAGCGACAGCATGGTGAACCACATGCCCACCGCGGCGTGCATGAAGCAGCCCTGACCACCATATTGCGGAGGCCGCGCTGGTACAGCGCGGATGTAGCCGGTGGCGAAGATGATCGTGAGAAAGCAGAACGCGCCCAGGATGTACCAGTTCGAGAGACGTAGAACTCACGGGATGCGGCGCGGTCCCGACGGTCAGGTACGCGTTCACCCTGTTGAGAACGAGGCCCGCCGCGAACAGCAGCGCCACCGGCCAGATCCACTCGCGATACTCCTGGGGCCCCGCGTCACGCCGGCACTCAAGGTGAGGAGCCCTGCGACTACCGCGGCGTTCCACAGGACGAGCGCGAGCCGCGAGACGTGGGGGCTCCCATAGCGGGGCACGCGAGGTGCGCGCGACCACGTACAGGGCCAGACCGACGAGCGCCATCGAGCTCCAACCCCAGAACACGGTGTTGGTGTGGATAGGCCGGACGCGCCCGAAAGAGAGCCACCGTACTGGTGAACGCGTCGGGCCAGTTGAGCTTCAAGGCGGCGAGGAGTCCGGCCGCGGTACCACCAGCAACCACACGGTGGCGCACACCAGGTACTCGAAGGTGACGCGGACGGTCGGGCTATCGCTGGCCGAGGAAGCACGGAGGGTCGGGTCCTGGCTTCGCCGCTGGAGCATGGCGACTCCTCCCGTTCATGAACAGTCAGAATCGAATGGAAGCGTCCGATGGCGGCCCACGCGAGCGGCAGGCCGCCGCGCGGCCGCAACAGCCTATCGCAGAGATGCAACAGGGCGAGCAGCGCCGCGCCATCGTTGGCCTAATCATGGTGGTTGGCCACCGCGGACGCTGCTCGTTGGCAGCGCATCGTTGAGGAGACTCGGTCATGTTTGTTGACCCGCCGCCGAAGCACCTGGTCGACGCTGAACGGGCTTTCTCCGCACACCCCGAGGAGCAGCGCTCCCCGGCAGCAGAAAACACCGAGAAATTGAGGGGCGCCTTCACTCCCAACGTCACCGTCATCGTCAGAGCAAAGGTTGTCAGAAGAGCTCCGCTCAGCAGCGCAACGATGCGCGTGTTCCAGCGGAGCACCAGGAGAAGACCGAAAAGCGTTTCGGCAACTCGGCGATCATCGCCAACGCCGGGATCATCGCAGCCGGCAAAGCGAGTTCAGCATGGCGGTGCGGATAGTCGACGAATGGGAATAGCTTGCCCCACGACACGCTGGGCTGTCCACAGCATGCCCCAGAGGCTGAAACCGATCTGCGACGGCAGACAGGAACGAGATCCCCAGAGCGAGGCGTAGGAATACCGAGCTGAACGTCCACAATCCAGTCCACGTGGCTTCCATTCCTCGGTACCAATCAGTGGTAGGTGGTTACGGCGCACCATCTTCTTCACAAAGAAGACGAAACGAGCTGCAGGTTCCGCGGTACTCTGCATTGCGACTCGGAGGTGGAGATCCGTAGGTGACTCGTCAAAACCCCTTTACGCCGGCGTGAACTCAGCAGCCAGCGACGCGGCTCCAGTCGCCCTTTTACCGCCACCATCGGGAAGAGAGAGTCTCGCCGATCGACCTCCCCGTGCTCTCCGCGTGCATTCTGTCATCTCAGTTCTCATCTCTCAGTTCTCGTGGTCATCCCTTCTTTCGTGGCTGTTCGAGTCAGTTGTCCAGCCTCACGATAGAATTGGTCCACACTCGTCCTTCTTGGCGCTTGCTATGTGCAGAACGGCGCATTCCGACTTCGGCTTCACCTTTGGCCGTCGGTGCCTTCGGCTCGCTGTGATTGAAGTTGTAGTATCCCCATCCATCGGTTTCCGCGTATCGCTTGGTGCCATGGTCACGTCGGCGCCGTTCATGGCGCCGGGGAAATAGCCTCGCCTGACGGTTGCTGCATGGACTCATCAGGGAACCCCTGCGACCCGAGGACTCGCGCTGCAATTCCTGAAAGAACGATCGTGCCTTCCGGAAACTTGCCGGTCTCTCGGATGTCGTCAGGATCCCGGCTTCGATGTAGACGTTGTGGTATTCCAGAAACGCGCGCCTTGCCGCCGTTCAACGCGTCGAGGCGTCAGCGGCGACCGACGTACACCCACGTGCGCCAGTTCTTGGCAACGCCAAATCGCCATCCTTGGTGTGCTCGGGCAGATACCGTTGCCTCGCCAGACGCGGTGTATGTTCATCTGCTGTCGCTGCGCGAAGACCACCTGTCCCAATGGCAAAGAGGCCGATTGACCCCGGACACGACTACTAGAGCTCTTCCTCATGCCGACTTCCTCCTTGTGCGCCGGCTCGACCGGCGACGTGCTATGGCAGCAGAGCGCTTTGTACAGGTGAAGGGCTAGTCACATCGGTACGGGCCCGGGTCGATCCATTGCGACTCGGCGGCCTCGTGATCGGGTCGACCCCGCGCGACGTCTTGTCCATGACGACTCTAGTTGTGCCACGCCGGCGCCGCACGCTCGCCATTACTTTGTCCGTCTACAGAAAGTCGGAAACGCGTCATAGGCGATGCCGACGGGAGGCCGAGTCTTCAATCCGGGAAACGCGCGACCCTGACCAACAGGACGGAGATCGACATTGCATTACACGATCACTTCGGCCCTAGCGCCTGGTCCCACATGGCGAAGGTGAAGCCGGCCGTCGGGGTGATCGACACCTCGCTGCGCGGCGTCGGGCAGGGTGATGCTTCAGAACAACCCCATGACCGGGCTGTTGTTCCTGGTCGGCATTTTCCTCAATTCCATGAATACGGCTTGACGGCTGCTGCTCGGGTTGGTTGTCGCTACCCTCGCCGCCTATCTCCTGGGTGCTGACCAGGCGTGATCAGAAACGGACCTTTCGGGTTCAACGGGGTCCGGACCGGCATCACGCTGTCCGTCTTTCTCCAGTGGGACCTGGCATGTCGCGATCTACATCATCCTGGGAGCGATCGTCTCGACCCATCGTGATGATGGGGCTCGCGAAACTGCTCATCGACTGGGACATGGCATCGCTGACCGCCCCCGTTCGCACTGACGGCCTGCGACTGCCGCTGTTCGCCCTCTACCAGTTCGGCCAGCTCCACCTCGACCAAGCTGATCCACCCGATGCTGGTGCACCCGGGCGCCACGATCCAGACCGGCCTCGCAAGAGGCCGCCGGCGGCGGGGCCGTGGGGTTGACGGCGGTCAACCTCGCCGACGCCTTGTTCCGCGTGGTCGGCGAGGTGTTCCTCCAGGACAACCTCTGGACCGGCGTGGTCTTCGTGATCGCCATCCTGGTCAACTCGCGGACCTGTGGCGCCTTCGCGCTGCTCGGCTCGGCGCTCGGCGGCTTGACCGCGCTGGTGCTCGGCGGCGACGGGGTCGCCATCTACCACACGGGCTCTACGGCTTCAACGCAGTCCGGCGTTCCACGCGCCCCGTTCGTGCTCACGACCTGGTGTTCCTGCTGCTGATGGCCGGTCTCAGAGCACTGGAACGGGTCTCGGTCGCCGAGTGCGCCTCGACGAGCTCCTTGGTCCGGCTGCGCACCCCGGAGTTGACCCGCGCGGAGTAGGTCGCGGAGATCCGCCCGTCAGAAGCCGGCGATGCGCCCGGCGACGCCCGCGAACTCCGCCAGCCGGCTCACGATCGCGCGCGGCGTCACTTCGGCTTCAACGCGTACAGCGCGCACCACCCTTTCGGGTCGATCTTGCCCTCGACGACCTTGCACGAGTCCGGGGGCGCCCACTGAACGCAACTGTCGCACTGCTGATTCCCCTTGGGTCTTCTGGTACTGGACCAAGCTCTGCTTGGCTTTGCCCCAGCTTCCGGCCGCCGTCGGCGGCGACGCCCACGATCGTCGCGCTCACGAGTGCGCCTTGCAGGATTGCCCGGCGCGTCGGTCGCTGCGGACCCGCGAAGTCTCGATCGGCGTTCGATGTGCTCACTGTGATCTCCTCCTGCGCTTCGCGCCAGCACGGCAGGCGCGTGCGCCAGCGTCTCGATGAGCGAGTCTATCGACCAGGCCACGCGGTTCGCCATTACTCTGTACCGTCTTAGAGATTCGAAAACGCGTCGTACGCGCGCCGCTCAACCCGAAGGCTGTCAATGGCGCCGGCCGCGCGGCGCTTCGGTCAGCCGAAGGTCAAGACGAAAAAGCGGTAGCCCTGGGCGTCGATGCTGGAGCCGATGCTTGCCGCTTCGCGGCAACATGACCAGGTGGTACATGCGGCTGGCGGTGACTTTCAGGTTGCCGCCCTTGACGTCGGCGGTGTCAGCGAGACCTCACCGTCCACCAGACGCCGATCGGTTCAGCCTCAGCCGTGCCGATTGCACTGCCCGCCGCCCCTTCAGGTTCGGGTGCTATCACCATGAAAACGTCTCTGGCCTCGAAATTCAATTCAGGGATACCCGCGGCCTGGGGGCTTGCGAACTCCGCCCTCGACGTACCAGCTACCCTGCAGCGACCAGGCATTGTCGCTCAGGGTCTTGGGTGCCTTGTAGGTTGCGTCGCCGCTGCTGAGGGCGGGCGCGCCTTGCGAACCGGGCCGCGTGTGCCGAGCCGATATATGTGTCTCCGGCGTGGTTGCCGAAGCTTACCGCGGGCTCCTCGGTGAGAACTGCCCGGTTCGAGGGTTTCTTTCCCGCTTCGGCAAGCAGTGTGCGAATGACCTGCTCGGCGGTAGCGTACTCGCCTTCGCCGAATTGAAAGTAGCGGACTTTGCCCGTGCCATCGATAAAGTACAGCGCAGGCCAATAGTTCGGTGTGCCGTAGGCCCTCCACTGGGCAAAGCGGTTGTCCAGCACCACGGGCCAGGTCACCTCCAGCTCTGTGGAGGCTTTCCGGACGTTGGCAAGTTCGTGCTCGAAGGCGAACTCGGGCGAATGCACACCGATGATCACCAGTCCCTGGTGGTTATAGGTCTCCATACCAGACTCGTAGGTAGGGCAGGGTCCGCACGCAGCTGACACAGCTGTAGGTCCAGAAGTCGACGACCACTACCTTGCCTTTGAGCGATTCCATCGTCAGGGGTGCGGAATTGATCCACGGGCCCTGGCGACGAGCTGCGGAGCATAGCGCGTAATCGCCCGTAACGCCTCCAGAGAGCGTCGTGCTTCCGGCGCCGCTGAAGACCGGGGTGTTTGTGTCCGAAACGGTCACGGTCGTCATTCCCGTCATTGCCTGCTTGTTCGCGGCGCCGCTTCGTTCGGCCAGGGCCTTGCGGACACGGTCGTTGTCTTCCAGGGCGCGTCAACCCGCTCCCGTACCCCGGCGCCGCGTTGAGCACGGCCGTCTGGAACTGGCGCTCCCAGCCGAACAGAACCACGACGCCGACGACTATCATCAACACGCCCAAAACACGCTGGATACTGTCGCTGCGTTTGAGCAGCCACGATGCCTTCGCGATCAGGGCTTTGCCTCCGACCATGACGACTAGCATGGGAATGGCCGTTCGACGGCGTATGCGACGGTAATGACCACGGCTCGCGCGTCGACCTTGTTTGCCGCGGCAAGGCCTATCACCGATGCCATGATCGGACCGACGCGGGGGTCCACACGATGCCCAACCCCAGACCCATGACGATGCCGCTGCCGTAGCCGGAAGCGCGTGAGCCCTTGCGGTCGGTCGGGCTTGCAGCGCGATGCGCTGCCGGCGTCCGTCGCCATGCTCGCTGCCATGGGACCCGCCATGCCGTCCTCTGCGGGATTCGGCGGAGCTCGCAATCCCTCGAAACGCGACACGAAGTCCGATGACCAGAGTTCGAATCGGTCACGGAGCGTCGGGACTATCATGACGAGGCCGAACGCGACGAGGATGACCACCGCCACATAGCGCGGTATTTCCGGCGAGATACCCGTGGCCTGGACGATGGCCGACAGACTCAAGGTAAAGACCACAAAACTCGCGATGAAGCCTGTGACGACGCCGAAGGGGTCGCGCCCTGCCGCCGCATACCCCACCAGACAAAACAACCGGCGCGATGGGCAGGATACAAGGAGACAGGATTGTGACTATTCCCGAATGAAAGCAAACCCGACAAGCACGAACATCAGGCGAACCCTCCGCACCTCCTGGCAGGACCTTGTGTGCGCACACGCTCCTATCCGGTGACTACGGTGCGACGTGGCATCGGGCCCTTCGGGGCCCGTATCCCGCTCAGACGCGCGGGAACAGCCGCTCGACCAGGCCGCCGGTAGGCTCGGCCAGCTCCAGGAGCAAGATTGTCACGCAGGTGACGGCGATGAGCAGGAGCACTATGATGGCAACGTCGCGGTCGTCGTCACGCACGTCAACTCCTCCGCCCTCGGCAGCGTGTACCTGCAGTCTTCGCATTCCCATTGGCCGAGTCCGCGGACCCAGTGAAAGATCGAATATCGCGTGCATCTAGGGCAGTACACGAAGTCGTGTTCCATAGCTCTGGCTCCTGCCTTCATGGTGTCCAGGACTGTTCTCGTTTCGGGTCATGTGTGTTCTAAGCGCTCGTCCGCTCCAGGCGATCCTGGCACCGGACACAGGTCGTGACCTCCGCCATGATACGAAGGCGTGCCGGCGCAATCGGTTCGCCACACTCCGCGCAGAGCCCGTAGTCGCCGTCCCGCAGCCGGTCGAGCGCCTCGGCCAGCTTGTTCGCGCGCTCCACCAGCCTGCTGCGAGTCGCGAAGCTCATCTCCCGGTCTTCGTTGAGACTGATCACATCCACTTCATCCGCGAGCGGCGTACTGTCGCCGACGGCGCCGGGGAACTCCTCGAGGAGGACAGCGCCGCCAAGCCGGCGGATTCGCTCCACCGTGTGATTCAGCTCCACTTCCAACCGCTGTCTGATCTCTTCCATCGCCTCTCCCTCCTGGGCCGAAGGCCAGCGACCCGTCGACCCGGTTCCTTCTTTTGATGCCGTTTCGCGTCATGCGCTTTTCCCGAAGCCATCCATAAGAGTCTGCTGAAGCGACAAACGATACGGGACACCGTCATGAGTTCGGCCCTCGGGGCCCGATCAAGTCAACGACGCTTGGTACTCTGACGTCTCCTCGCCGGCGTCGTCCCAATACGACTTCCCCGGTCGTGTCGTGGCAGTTGAGGTCCGCGAAGCATGCGCAATGGCCCGCCCGGTCGATCACCATTGAGCGAGCGTGCCCGGTTTGCCGCAACAAATGCGGCGCCAACCGTAAGAGGTCGGAGCCCTTTGGCTGTGCGTGGGCTCGGCTGTCATCCCCGACGCGGGAGACTTCGGCTGTCCGATAACCTGACGGGCTACTTCGCGGAGGGCATCGACCGCCGGGGACTCCAACCCACGGGCCCAAACCAGCGACAGCTCGAGTTCTGGCGGTGCTGGATCCAGGCGACGGCACACGATGCCCTTCTTCTCGTATTCCTGAATTGAGTGAGGGCACCAGCGCGAAGCCGGCACCAGCCGCGACAAGATCAATCACTGCGTGCGGCTGATCTCGCCGTGAGCCGTTCCTTCATCGCGACGCCCGCCTTCTCCCAGTACTCGGTGACAATCTCTGCATACGTCCGGGCCACATTCGTCGCCAGCATCACGATAGCTCTCGCCCGCTAGATCGCGGGGCGACAGGCGCGCACGCCCGGCGAGCCGGTGATTCGAAGGCAGCGCTACCACGAGCGGATGTGCGGCAAGTCTTTCCACTTGGAGATCGCTGTCCGACGAGCCCGGGCACATAAATCCGACGTCCACAGTCCTGGTCTTGACAGCGCGCAAGCTGTCGGACCGAATCCAAGGTCTGGATGTCGATCTGGATCTGCCGATGGAGTCTGCTGAAGTGATGCAGTGATACCGGGAACGCCCATGAGCCTGGCCCAAGGCGCACACGCAACCGACAGACGATCATACTTCCTCCCATCGCCCGTCTGGCGGCGAGCACCGCACCGTCCGCCTGTGCGAGGACCTGCCGCGCCTGCTCGAGGAATTCGTCGACCACCGCTCGTCAACCGGACCCACCGTTTGTTGCGATCGAACAGCCGCACTGCGTGACCTCTTCCTCCAGCTGCTTGATCTGTTGACTGAGGGGGAGGCTGCGAGACGTGGAGGCGCTCGGCAGCGCGACCGAAGTGCAACTCCTTCAGCCACAGCAACGAAGTACCTCAAATGACGCAATTCCATACCCCGCCTCCCCGCTCGTCAGGCTTCAAGGTGGCTAGACTGATCTTCGTCAATTTAGATGCACGCTTGCCGCTCGCAGAACCATATTCCGCCCCGACGCGCGGGAAGAGCAGTTCGATCAGGCCGCCGCTAGGCTCGGCAAGCTTCAGGAACAAGATCGTCACGCAGGTGACGGCGAGAAGCAGTAGCACTACGATGGCAACGTCGCGGTCGTCACCCATTCCACATCCTCCACCTTTGGGCAGCTTGTACCTGCAGCTTCGCATTCCATTGACCGAGTCCGCGGACCCAGTGAAGGATCGAATATCGCGTGTCTAGGGCAGTACACGAAGTCGTGTCCATAGCTCTGGCTTCTCGCTCAAGCGCATCGTTCGCTCCAGACGATCCCTGGCAACGAACACACGTCGTCACTTCTGGTATGGCGCGAAGCCGCGTGGCGCAATCGGCTCACCGCATTCCACGCAGAGCCTGTATTCGCCGTCGCCGCAGACGATCGAGAGCCTCCGCCAGCTTGTTCGCGCCGCGTCGACCAGCATGCTACGGATTGCGAAGCTCATCTCCCGATCTCCGCTGGGGCTGATCACATCTCCTTCATCCTCCAGCAGCGCATCGTCATCGATGGCGCCCGGAATTCCTCGATGACGATGGCGCCGCCGAGCTGGTGGATTCGCTCCATCGCGTGATTCAGCTCCAATTCCAACCGCCGTCTCATCTCTTCCATGGTCTCTCCCTTCTTGGCTGACGGCCAGCGACCCGTGAAACACTAACCAATCCATCTGGCTAAACCGTAACGGGCTGGACGGGAGTCGGCGAGACCGACCTTCGTTAATTTAGATAGACGCTAGCCGTGGTCGGCTAGGCGCGAGGGAGGAAGAAGATCGAGCCGTCCTGCGACTCGTACTAGCTGCGCGACGAACTTGGCTCGCATCTCGCGGAGCTGCTAACGCGGGCCTCACTATCCCCTTCCAGCGCCTCCTGCACCAAGCTGAACGAGCTCGTCGTGGTCGACCGGTTTTCGGAGGTACGGCAAGCGCCCCCGCCCGGACGCGCGTTGTCCCAATTGCTCATTCCGGTGGGCCGTAACGAACACGATCGGGATCTGGAGACCCCGCGCCGTCAATTGCTCCTGCACCTCAAGGCCGCTCATTCCCCGGCATCGCGAGGTCGAGAATCACGCAACCGACTGAGTCCATTCGGTTCCACCGCAGAAACTCCTCCCCCGATGTGGAATGCCTCGACATGAAGCGCCAACGTCCTGAGAAAACCGCGTTGGAGCGCGTCGCGGAAGCCTCCTCCATCGTCGTCCGACGACGGCCACCACGACGAGCCGTTACGCCCGCCGACCCCATGGCTGGGACCCTCGTTGCGCAGCAACTGGTACTACGGCCAAACGATAGAGGCCCACACGGGAGGCGGCTAGACCGACGTTCCGCGGTCTCGATCGACCTCGGTAGGGGGCGGCTAGCCGAGAGGCGGAAGAAGAACCATCCGGTCTGCGCTTTTCTAACTGCGGGAAGTGGCTCGTCGCAGCTTATGCATGAGCTATTCCCCTGCGTGTTCGCCCTACGGATCCTCGCGGACCCGGTCCCCACGCCATCGTGTCCGACGTGCGCTCGCCACGGGCAGCGTGAACTGCAGCAGTGGCACCTGGCCCGCATTGCGCGAGGCCCATATGCGTCCCCCGTGAGCTTCGACGATCGAACGGCAGATCGATAGTCCCATGCCCATGCCGCCGGGCTTGGTCGTGTAGAATGCGTCGAACAGGCGGTCAAAGACTCTCCGGCTTCAGTCCCGGGCCGGAATCCTGCACAGCGACGAGCACCGCGCCCGATGCCTCTTCCCGGTGCCGATCAGCAGCTCTCGCGACTTCTCGCTGACGCCGCTCATCGCTTCGATGGCGTTGATGATCAAGTTAAGGATCACTTGTTGCAGTTGGACTCGATCTCCTTGAATGAGCGGCAAGCCCTCCGCGAGTTGCGTCTGCAACGAGACGCCGTTCTTCACCACTTCGCCATCGGGTCAGGGCGATGACCTCACGGATCGCTTCATTGATCTCCAACGCCATCCTTCCGTGGGGGCGCCTTCTTGATGAGGGCACGTATCCGGCCGATGACGTCGCTGGCTCGATTGCCGTCGCTGACGATACGACCGAGCGCCTCCCGGACCTCCGCCAGATCTGGCGGTTGGCTGCCCAGCCAGCGCAAGGCGGCATCGGCATTGGTGACCGCCGCCGAGATCGGCTGGTTGACTTCATGGGCAATCGAGGCCGCGAGCTGCCCCATTGTCGCGACGCGGTTGACGTGTGCGCATTCGGCCTGCGCCTCACGCAGCCTACGCTCGCTCGCTCGAAGCCTTTCTTGCGCGCTTTTGCTCGGTCACATCGAGCACGAACGCGACACCTTCGTTCCCACTGCTTTCGAAGAGTGCGCCGCCGAGCAGCACGGGCACTCGGCTGCCATCTTTCCGGAAGTACTCCTTCTCGAACGGTTGGAAGCTCCCGGTCGCCTTAACTCGGCTACTGCCCGTTCGTCGCAACCACGCCATTCGGCTGGCGTCAGGTCCGTCCAGCGCACACCACCGGAGGCGACATCTTCACGGTGCACTGCACCATCTGGAGAAATGCTTCATTGGCTCCGGTGATCGCACCTTCGAGGTTCCACATGACAATCCCCACAACGTTAGCCTCGACCAGGCGCCTGATCTTCGCTTCCAGCCCGCTTTGCCAGTTCACGGATTTCTGCCTCCGCCTTTTCGCGCTCGGCGACCTGGAATGTTAGGTCGTCTATGTGCAGAAGAGCTTGATACGCTGAGGAAGCGAATTTCCCCAGCGAGCCCATGACCCGATCGTCTTCTGCGTCGAACTTGCGGCGATCGCTGTGCATGATCGCCCAGATTGTTCCGACTGCTTTGCCGGCAACGTAAAACGGAACCAGCAGGCATTCTTCGGCTGCCGGAATCACTGGCAGCAAATAGGGGTAACGCCGCCTCGAAATGCTGGAACAACAGCGAACGATTTTGATCGAGCACGTCTCCGCACGGGCCGAAATTGCGCGGCGTCCCACCTCCAACGTGAGGATTCCACAGTGCCGGCGATAGCTGGCCAATAGAATCTCTTGCCGTGAGCGTCAGGCCTTTGCCGTCCCTCGTGAGCAGGCTAAGGCCAGCCGAGTCACACTGGGTAATATCCCGGATCGTTTCGGCTAGCGTCTCAAAGATGCTGGTCGGCGAATCGGCGAGCGCGGTCACCAGCGCCACGAGCGCGCGGTTCTCCCTTTCAAAATCAGGCGGCCGCGACGGGCGGCGCTGCAGCTCCTCGGTGCAGAGGATCGACTCCAGCGAAGCCCCGGGTTCTGGAATTGAGTCTTCGACTAGTAATCCGTCACTCGTTGATGCGCAAGAGTCACTCATGATAGTACCCGCCACGGCGGCGTGACCTCACTCGCCTTAGGGGCTGTCCCGACGTTACTGACTTCCAGCATCGCCGCATAACTCCCTCAATGTCGGCGTGATGGTTCCGAGTCATAGGGCTGCCTACCCGGTTCCTTGACACTCGTGAACGCTCTGACTGAGCGAGTTCGGGGATACCCAGATAGCGCCCCCTCCTCAAGATCGATCCTGGAGCCTCTACGGCCCTCGGTTGTCGGGTGGAGTCGCGCCAGTGGACTCATGCCGCCCTCCCGAGCGCGGCGGCGCGCGCCTGCGCTGGCGTGCGATGGCCCAAGCGCTCGATGAGCCACGCCGTGTTGTAGCGGGGATGAACTCGCCGATGATCCGCCGCGCCTCCGTCAGGTTCTGGAACCGATGTAGATAGATGCACTGCTCCTTGAGCGTGCGCATGAAGCGCTCGATGACACCGTTGCACTCGGGCTCGCCCACATATGAGGGTGAGATCGTGATGCCCAGCCACTCTGACCTCGCTGATCCAGGCGTCGGCAATATACTGCGGCCCCCAGTCGCAGCGGATCTTCAGCCCGCGGGCCACCTCCTTGCGGAAGCCGCCGAAGGCCTGCCGCACGCCCTGGCGAATCGGCTCGAGGGCGGCCCACCGGTCGCCGAGCTTGGCGACGTGCCAGCCGAGGAGCTCGTCGGTGTGATGGTCGATGGCCCCGAAGAACCAACACCAGCCGTCGTCCTCGGTGTAGAACCGCGTGGCATCGGTCCCCCACATCTCGTCCGGGCGGGTCGTGATGATCGTGCCAGCGTGCGCGGGATCCCCGTGGGGCGGCCCGAGTCGCCGCGGCGCCAAGAGCTGATGCTGCCGCATCAGCCGCAAGACGCGCTTGCCGCTGACGGCCAAGCCGCGATGGGCCAGTCGCGCCCGCACCTTGCGGTAGCCCTCCCCATGGAACGGCGTCTCCTGCAAGACGCCGTGGATCGCCGTGAGCACCTCGCCGTCGCTCACGGCGGTCTTCGGGCCGCGCTTGCTCCGGGCCGGCGCCGTCTCGCGGGGCGCGGCCGTGGCGTACACGCTCGAGCGGGCGACCCCCACACCTGGCAGAGCATCGTCAGCGGGTAGCGCCCGCCCGTGCTCGGACTGACCGCGGCCCTCATCGCCGGGATTTCCTCCACTCGTCCGCGAGCCCCCTTTTTCGATAAGGTGCTCGGCCAGCTCGAGCCGCATCATCAACTCCCCGATCTTCGCCCGGGCGAGGGTCAGGTCGCGTTCCTCCGGCTCGGCGCGCGTCTTGAGGCCCCGGGTGCCGGTGTCCAGGAACACGCGCCTCCAGCTCTCCAGTTCGTGGGCCGGGATTTGGCTCTCGCGCGAGACCGCATCGAGGGCCTCACCGCGGAGCAGGCGAAGCACCAACTCCGTCTTGCGCTGCACGCTCCACCGCTCAGGAGCTCCACCCCCTCGCTGGCCATCGGCTCTCCGGCGGGCGCTGGCGCTGCCTTCCGTTCCTTCTTCCCCATATCGGCCTCCTTGGTCACCACCATGAGCATGGTCCGGCCCGGCCTTGGGCCGGCTAGATCGACCTTCGTTACGAAAGATTAGACCTGGTAGGGGGAAGCCAGCGCCGAGGGGGAGGCAACCCGAGGCCTCCGGCCATCTCACTAATTGCGCGACGGAGTCCGCGGTCATCTTATGCATGAGCTGTGCCCGATGGGCCTTCACCGTCGCCTCGCTGGTGCGGAGCTCCGCCGCGATCTGTTTGTTTAGCCAATCCCAGTCACGACCAACGGCATGACCTGACGCTCGCGAGGCGTCAGTGATTCGTACCGCCGTCGCAGCTCGCTCAGACTCTTTCCGCTGATGTCGCAGCGCGGTCACGGTCAATCGCCTGCTGCACGGCGTCGAGGAGCTCCTGGGTCGCGAAACGGTTTCGTGAGAAAGTCCACGGCTCGCCGCCTTCAGGGCCTGCACCGTCATCGGAATGTCGCCATGAGCGGTGGTGAACACGATTCGGATCGGCGGATCCGTGGTGGCAAGCTCCGCGCTGGAAGATCGAGGCCGCCTCCCAATCCGGGTAGTCGCACGTCGAGGACAAGGCAGCTCGGTGTGTCGGGGCGCTTGGCGCTCAGGAATTCTTGGGCCGTCGTGAATGCCTGCGTCCTGATGCCCACCGTGCCGAGAAGCCTCGTGGAGGGCTTCACGCATCGACGGATCATCGTCAACGATAAACACGATCGAGTCATCCCGGTTCATGGCCTCCGACCTTTCCACGCGGGCAGGACGAACTGAAAGGTTGCTCCGTAACCCGCGTCTCAGCGTGGCCCACAGGCGCCCTCCATGGGACAGGACGATTGATTGACTTATCGACAGCCCCATGCCCAATCCGTCGGGCTTCGTCGTGTACAAGGCCTCGAAGAGCTGATCGACATTCGCCCGCTCGAACCCAACTCCTGTGTCCTGAACGGCCACCAGCACGCCGGCGGCCGGGCCCACATCGTGTCGACGAGCGGTGATCCGCAGCTCACGCCCCCGATCGGCGACGTCGCGCATCGCCTCGATCGCGTTGGTCAGCAAGTTCAGCAGCACCTGCTGAAGCTGAATCCGATCGCCGAGAACCGGCGGCAGATCGTCCGCCAGCGACGTCTCCAGCACGATCCGATGCGCCGCCGCCGCCGACTGGACCAGCACGAGCACTTCTCGAATCAGCTGCCCGAGGTCGAGCGGCGTTCTAGCAATACGTAACTGAACGAAGTGAATACC
>ERZ1370068.8516-contig-7362_pt1 | contig 40610 bp, 51 predicted proteins | sample MGYA00561227_ERZ1370068 | MGnify/ENA primary metagenome ERZ1370068 (study PRJEB38410, sample SAMEA6850437) | metagenome | study: Metagenomic assessment of the ecological functions of the soil: analysis of the soil microbiota associated with the... | reverse complement strand
TTGTACTTCGTTCAGTTACGTATTGCTGATCAGGGTCGGCGGCGCAGGGGAGAGGCGGGACGTTTGACGCATGGCACGGACCCCTGAGAGCAGGCGGCCGCGCATTATGGCGCAATCGCCGCGCGGCGCGGGGCGTCAGGGATCGGCAGGATGCCGGCTTCAGTGAGCCGCGCCACGATGCCCGGAAGGTGCCGTCGCCGGTCGGCTTCACGATGGCGCCCTCGCCCTCGGACAACTCGATCTCGGCCGCCGCCGCTTCATGGTCGGCGAATGGCCGACCAGCACGAGGTTGCCGCCCGGCGCCAGCCGCCTCGCCCAGACGCGCTTTGAGCCTGGCGCCGGCTGCGGCGCGCTGCCTCCGGCCGTCTGGGTCAGTGTGATAGAACAGGTCGGCATTGACCTGGGGCGTGCGGCCGAAGGCGAGCTCTGCCGTCTGGCGCGTGCGGCAGAACGGGCTCGCTTCGGGCCACCACCGGAGTTTTCTGCGCGCTCAGCCGACTGCCGACCGACGCGGCCTGCCGCCGGCCGTCGTCGCTGAGGTTACGCTGCCAGAACAATCGGCAGGTCGCCGACCGTCAGCTCCGACGCCGTGGCCGTCATGGCGTGTCGCAGATAGATGACGTAGCCGCCCCGCCGCAGGTCGGCGATCAGCGCCTTGTAGGCGTCCAGCATAAGGACATCGGCCGGGACCGGCGTCGCTGCGACGGTCGCGCCGTGCAACATCGAGCCGGGCGCGGGCGGCGCGGGTTATGGGTGCACCGTTCGATCGAGGCAACCAGGGCGAGCGTGAGGAAATACGTTCTCGCTGGATAACGTCTCCCTTGGACCTGGTCGCGACCGCCACGAAGCGCGATGCCACCAGGCTGGGAGTTCTGGGATCAAACGCACGATCGGTGGATAGGCAGGATTACATTTTTCCGGTCCCGGCGTCACGCTGGTTCCGCATTTGACGAACAAAGGCGCCAGCATAACCGAGGGATAGCGGGGCGAGAATTTCGCGTCAAGATTGCAATGCCGCCGACGAGCGAACAACCAGCGGGGGTGTACCATGGCTGCGGGAAACGATCACCCATCTACATTGATCCCTCCAGCTGGTTGCGCAGAAGACCAACGACTGCAGCCTGTTCCTCGCCAAGATGGTGAACGGTCAGTTCACCGTGATCTAATGATCGAAAGGGCCTGATCGCCACGGTGACAAATCCCGCCGTCTACGAATACCTGAACGTCTTCGTGATCGCGCTGCTAAGCTACGAGGGTGATTACAGCGCGATTGCCGCGAGCAGCAGCTCCGTCACCTTCACTGCACTCGGGCTGTCGCAGAGCATCAACATCGGCCAGCAGTGGCACTCGACGACATGGGGCTCTTCGGCTCCCGAGCAGCAACGGCACGCCCGGCGAGATCACCATCACCAACCACCAGCTCGCCGGCAACCTCCATGCCATCCTGCTCGACAACGCGGGCAATCCGATCTTCGTCAACACCCCAAGGGCGCGCTGGACCTCAGCGAGCGACCCTCACGCCGATCGACACCTATCAGATCTGGTTCGACAACGACCAGGACACTGGAACGATCATCACCCACTACGTCAGCAACGCGCGGTCGTCACCTTCAGCGGCGGCACGTTAATCAGGTGATCAGCTTCAGCGCCGCCGGCAACTGGCGAACGGGCCCCTGGCGCAGCGCGACGCAGGGCGGTGGCCGGTTTCGGGCAGCGGGTGTCCGCACGGTCACGGTGATCGCGACCATGCAAATACGCGCTGACAATAGAGATGGTGACGTATCTGCTGAGCAGGCTCATCGACAAGTTCAACCCCGGCCTGCGGCCGACGAGGTATCGAGGTTGAGATCGGCTGACTCCCAATGCGGGTGCGCTTCGCCGGGTGGAGAACACTGAAATCTGGCCGAAGATCTCGCCTCGACATATTCGAGAATGCGGTCGACCAGGCGCTCTCGGCGGCCAAAATGGACCCGCGTCCGGTCTGCAGTCCGAGACCTGGACGCTGACCGACAGGGTGGGCGTGTCCTACTGATCGTCCTCGCGTGCAGTGCCCATTGCCTCGCAGGCCGGGCTTTATAGTTCGGCAAGGCGCAGACGTTCAACTGGAGGAAACCGCCTTGGCATCGCCGCTTTTCGACCTGACAGGCAAGGTCGCCGTCGTCACCGGCTCGAGCAAGGGCATCGGCAAGTCGATCGCCGCTGCATCTCGCACTGCAGGGCGCCAAGGTCGTGGTGTCGTCAGCCGCAAGCAGCCGGCCTGCGAGGAGGCGGCCGCCGAGATCAGGCAGGCCGGCGGCCACGCCATCGGTCATTCCCTGCAACATCTCCGACAAGGCGCAGTGCCAGAACCTGATCGCCGAGACCAAGAAGCAGCTCGGACCGGTCGACGTGCTGGTCTGCAACGCGGCGACCAATCCCTACTACGGGCCGACCGAGAAGATGCCGGACGAGGCCTTCACGAAGATCATGCAGAACAACATCCTGTCAGCAACATCTGGCTGATCAACCTCTGCCTGCCCGACATGCGCGCCAGGAAGGACGGCTCGGTCATCATCGTGTCGTCGATCGGCGGCGTGCGCGGCGAGCGCGGTGATCGGCGCCTACTGCATCTCCAAGGCCGCCGACATGCAGCTGCGCGCAATCTCGCGGCCGAGCTACGGGCCCGACAACATCCGCGTCAACACCATCGCGCCGGGCCTGAGTGAGGACCGACTTCGCCAAGCGCGCTGTGGGACAATCCCAGAGTATCTCGCCAAGCGCCCGCAGACGGCGCCCGTCTGCGCCGCATCGGCGAGCCCGACGACATCGGCGGCATCGCCGTCATGCTGGCCGGGCAAGGCCGGCGCCTTCATCACCGGCCAGACCATCATCGCCGACGCCGGCGTGACGATTGGCGGGTAGAGATAACCTCATCCTGAGGAGCGCGCGCAGCGCGCGTCTCAGGATGGGCAATAAGCACGGTGCTCGTTTCGACCCGCTGAGACGCGGTCTGCGGACCGCTCCTCAGGGTGAGGTAACGCTCTAGGTCTTCTTGCGGAAGGTGACGACGAGAACGTCGCGATAGGCGGGCTGCGCCGAGGTTCGTCCGGCTCGACCGGCGTCACGCCGTGGTAGCAGCGCGCATCGTCGACCAGCGCGGCGTCGAGCGGATCGGTCAGCGTGAAGCTGCCCAGCGTGCGCTTGTCGAGGTCGTGGATCGTCGTGGTGCCGCTGTGCGATGTTGCGGCGGTCGACCAGCAGCACCAGCACGTAGTCGACGCCGTCGCGATGCATGCCCTCGGGCGTCGGCTTGCCCTGCTCGCCGGCGCCGCGCCTCGATGCGGAACTGGTGGACCTCGACGTGCCAGCGCGTCGGTCGTCCGGCGCGAGGCGGCCGGAACAGGCGCGGCAGTATTCGAGGATCGTGCGCAGGCTGGCGCCGTCGCCGATCTCGGCGTGATCGGCTCGAACCAGCGCTCGATGCCGCCGTTCAGCGGGTTGTAGTCGAGGCTCTGGTAGTGCGGCTGGTGCGGGCCGCGCACGATCGGCGCCCTGCTCGCCGGCGGCATAGACGCGCGAAGCGGCGGCGGCGGTAGCGGCCGCCGTCGGCCATGTAGGTGTCGGTCGTCGAGATCGTTCAGCTCGTCGGCGAAAGTCCGGCCAGTCGGCCAAGGTGCCGAAGCGGCCGAGCGCAGTGCGCATGTCGGAGGCTTCGACGAAGGCGTAGCCCGCCCGGGCGATGCGCGTTGCGGATGCCCGTGGCGTTCTGCAGGCCGGTACCGATCTCGCTCATGGGCCGAGCCTATCATCCGCGCTGCCGCGCCGCCACATGAGCTCAAAGTCGGAGCCGACCCGGAGAAAAACCGATGCCATATGCCAACGACCGACGACGGCGTGAAGCTCTACTACGAGGAGACCGGCAGCGGCGCGCCGGTCGTCTTCGTGCACGAGTTCGCCGGCGACCACCGCAGCTGGGAGCCGCAGATGCGCCATTTCGGCCAGCGCTACCGCTGCATCACCTACAGCGCGCGCGGCTATCCGCCGTCCGACGTGCCCGAAGACGCCGCGAAGCTACTCGCAGGACCGCGCCGCCGACGACATCCGGCGGTGCTGCGACGCATCTGAAGATCGACAAGGCGCACGTCGTCGGCCTGTCGATGGGCGGCTTCGCCACGCTGCATTTCGGCTTCCGCCATGCCGGCGCAGGCGCTGTCGCTGGTCGTGGCCGGCGTGCGGCTACGGCGCGGAGAAGGACCAGCAGCGCGAGCAGTTCCAGCGCCGAGGTCGAGGCCATCGCCAGACCGCTGCATGAGCGAGCGGCATGGAGAAGTTCGCCGAGAAATACGCCTACGGCCCGACGCGCGTGCAGTTCGAGAACAAGGACCCGCGCGGCTTCGCCCAGTTCAAGCAGCAGCTGGCCGAGCACTCGGCGCTGGGCTCGGCCAACACGCAGCTCGGCGTGCAGGCCGAGCGGCCGTCGCTCTACGACCTGATCGACGAGATGCAGCGCGCTCACCGTGCCGACGCTGATCCTGACCGGCGACGAGGACTGGCCCTGCCTCGCGCCCTCGGTGCTGATGAAGCGCGAGATCCCGTCGGCGGCGCTGGCGGTGATGCCGAACTGCGGCCACACCATCAACATCGAGGATCCCGACCAGTTCAACCCGCATCGTCGGCGACTTCATCGTCCAGGTCGATGCTGGCCGCTGGCCCAAGCGCGATCCGCGCGCGGCTCAGCGCGTCGATCACGCGGATGCGGTAGCCGCGCCGCTTCATATGCCTCCCCCGTCTTACGGGAGGTGGCCCATGGGAGCCGGAGAAGCCTCAGCCGAAGCCTTCTTGACGACCACGATCATCAGAATCTTTGTTGCCTTCCCCCTCCGCCACCTTCGGCACTCTTTATGACGGGGAGGCGGGCTCAAAACGCTGGTGTTCAAGGCCGTCAGCCCGCCGTCGCAGACGAACTCCGAGCCGGTCGAGAAGGTCGATTCGTCCGACAGCAGGGAACAGGATCATGTTGGCGACCTCCTCGGCCTGCCCGAGGCGGCCGAGCGGGTGCAGCTCCTCGAGATATTGCCGGCCCGTCATGTTGTCGACGTTCTGGGCGAGGCGCGGGCGCGATCATCGGCGTGTCGATGTAGCCCGGATGCACCGAGTTGCAGCGGATGTTGTATTTCATCTGCGCGCAATGCATCGCCTACGTTCTTGGTGAGCGAGCCGCACCGCGCCCCTTGCTGGCGCAGTAGGCCATCGCCTGGGAGGAGCCGCGCAGGCCGAGCACCGAGGAGATGTTGACGATCGAGCCGCCGCCCACGTGCGTCATCGCGGACTGCTTCATCGCCGGGATCGCCGCCTTGCAGCCGAGGAAGGTGCCCAGCGCATTGATGTCGTTGACCCGGCGGTATTCCTCGAGCGTGCAGTCCTCGATCGAGTTGCGCACGCCGACGCCCGCCGCGTTCAGGAGCCCATGCAGGCCGCCGAACCTGGCCGTCGTCGCGGCGACGGCCTGCTGCCAGCTCGCCTCCTGGGTGACGTCGAGGCGGCACGAACAGCGACGCGGCGCCGAGCTCGCCCGCCGAGGCGCGCGGCCCTTGGCCTCGTCGCGGTCGGCGAGCACGGCCTTGCCGCCCTCGCGCACGACCAGCCGGGCGGTTTCGCAGCGCCGATGCCCGACGCGCCGCCGCTCAGCAGCACGACCCTTGTCCTCAAGGCGCGGCAAAGAGCCTCCTGCGTCATCAGTCCGGTGGTCAGGGCGCCGTCGGCCACGAACTCCGCGCCGGTGACGAAGCTCGAGCGGTCGGAGGCGAGCCACAGCACGACCTCGCCGAGCTCGGACAGGTTCGGCCATGCGGCCGATCGGATGGCGCGGCGCCGATGAGGCCTTGCCCTGCTCGTGGCCGACCATCTGCCACAGCGGATTGAAGATCGGCGTGTCGACGCCGCCGGGATGCACCGAGTTGCAGCGGATGGCGTACTTCTGCTCGGCGCAGTGGAGCGCCACGCTCTTGCTCAGCAGCCGCACCGCGCCCTTGCTGGCGGTATAGGCGGTCGGGCCGGCCGAGCCGATCAGGCCGGCGACCGACGAGATATTGACGATCGAGCCCTTGGACGCGGGCTTGTCCGGCGCCGGTCTTCTTCATGCCCTGGATGGCGTACTTGCAGCCCAGGAACACGCCTTCCGAGTTGACGCCTGCACGCGCTGCCAGTTCTCGACGGTCGGTGTCCTCAGGCGTGCCGGCGCCGCCCGAGATGCCGGCGTTGTTGACCATGATGTCGAGCCGGCCCTCGCGGCCCAGCACGTCGGCCAGCAGGGACTTCCACGACTCCTCGGCAGCGACGTCGTGCGCCACGAAGCGGCCGGGTCCGTCCTTCGGCCGTCCTGCAGGTCGGCGACGACGACGCGCGCGCCTGCGTCCGCCAGCAGCGCGGCCGACGCCGCGCCGATGCCCGACGCGCCGCCGGTGACGATCGCCACCTGTCCGGAAAGTTCACCGCTCATGTCGACGACGACCATAGCGAGCCACGCGCAATTGCAGTAGCCTGTGGCGCAAGTGGAGGATCGCATGGCGAAGCTCGGAGGATTGGTGTCTTCGGCCGCTCGCATCGCTGGCCGTCGACGGCGTGCACCACGACGGGGACGCAGGGCGGGGGATCCGCAGGATCAGGAATGCAGGCCGCCGTCCTGCCGCCCGGCATGACGGCGGCCCAGGGCGCCGCCTACTGCAGCAAGCTCGCCCGGACCTATGCCGAAGTATGTCGGCACGGCCGGCGGATATCTCGGCGGCGATGACCCGCGGCGGCGAAGCGGCCGACCTCGATGCCAGGGTCGCCATCGCCCAGTGCCAGGACGGCAACTATGCCTCCGGCATTCCCGGTGCTGCAGCAGAAGCTGCGCGACGCCCAGGTCGCGGTGCCGCCGCCGCCACCGGCGGGCTGATCGCCTCCACAGGGAAACCTCGGCAAAGGAAAGCCCGGGCGGTTGCCGTCAGTGATCTTGTGATCTGTCGTGCCGCCGCTTAGTAGCCGAGCGGGCTGCGGTGACCCGAGTCCAGCTTGCCGCCGCTTGACCTCGGCCAGGAACGAGGAGTTCGCGCCCTGGCGGATGTTGGGGCCGAAAGTGACCTGCGGGCCGTTGAAGATGTCCTTGTAGCCCTTGATGGCTTCCAGACCCTTGATGAAGCTGTCGAGGGTCAGGTCCTTGCCGGCGTTCTTCAGGCCGCTGGACGGTGAGGTCGGCGGCGACGTAGCCGTAGACCGCGCCGATGTTGGGATCGACGTTGAACTTCTTCTTGTAGTTCTCGACGAACGTCTTGACCGATGCGACCGCCGCTGTCGGCGTAGGGCATCTCGGTGAGGCCCATGCCGTAGAAGCCGTCCATGCCCTGCGCCGCGCCGACGACCAGGTCGTAGACGGCCGCCGAGCCCACGAAGTCGACATCGGTCCAGCCCATCTTGCGCGCCGTCGATGTAGGGCACGATCGAGATCGCGCACGATGGTGCCCATGAGCGATCAGGTCGCAGCCGGCCGCGCTTGCAGCTTGGTGATGGACGCGGTGAAGTCCTGGTCGGTCGGCTTGTGCGCCGCCGTCTCGACGATCTTGATGCCGAGCTGCTTGGCCTGCTGCTCGGCGCCGTCCAGGATCTCCTTGCCGAAGTCGGTGTCCTGGTACATCACGCAGACGGCCTTCTTGCCCTTCGTCCTTGACGAAGTAGTCGATGCCGCCGAGCGGATCTGGTCGACGTAGGAGGCCGCGCCGTAGAACTTCAGCCGCTCATAGGGCTCGTACATCGAGCGCGCGGCCGACAGCGGGAACAGGTTCGGCACGCCGGCCGCGAACTGGTCCTTGAAGCAGGCGTTGTTCATCGGCGTGCCGAGCGGCGCCACGAAGGCGAACACCTTGTCGCGGTTGATCAGCTTGTTGCAGGCCTGCACCGCCTTCGGCACCTGGTAGCCCTGGTCCTCGATGATCACGCTGGATCTTGCGGCCGTTGATGCCGCCGGCCTCGTTGATCTCGTCGAAGCGCATCTTCACGCGCGTTGGACGACGACACGCCGTAGGTCGCCGCCACGCCCGACAGGTCGGTGTGCATGCCGAGCACGATCTCGGTCTTGCGTCACGCCGCGCGTCTGCGCCGACGCGCGCGTTGCGACAGCCGCGAGCGCGGCGACCGCCACCATCGTCGACAATTGTCCACTCGTTCATCGCATTTCCTCCCATGGATGGCGGCCCATTGCAGGCGCTGACAGGCCTTGGTCAGCCGACTCTAGCGGCTATGCAGCGCCTCGGCATACATGCCGTCGATCATCGCCTTGTACTTCTCGTTCACGAACTTGCGCTTGAGCTTCATCGTCGGCGTCAGCTCGTCGTCCTCGGCGGTGAGCTGCTGCTCGATCAGCCGGAACTTCTTGATCGTCTCGACCCGCGCGAAGTCCCGGTTCGACCTGCTCGATCTCCGACCAGATCAGGTCCTGCACCTCGCGCGCGCGGCACAGCGAGGCGAAGTCGGTGAACGGCACGTTCGCTGTCCTGCGCGTACTTGGCCACGTTGTCGTAGTCGATCATGATCAGGCACGATCAGGATACTTGCGCTTGTCGCCGATCACCACCGCATCGGAGATGTAGGGCGAGAACTTCAGCTGGTTCTCGATCTCCGACGGCGTGATGTTCTTGCCGCCCGCGGTGATGATGATGTCCTTCATGCGGTCGGTGATCTTGAGGTAGCCCTCGTTGTCGACGATAGCCGACGTCGCCGGTGTGCAGCCAGCCGTCGCGCAGCGTCTCGGCGGTCTTCTCCGGCTGGTTGAGGTAGCCCATGAAGACGTGCGGGCCGCGCAGCAGGATCTCGCCCTCCGGCGAGATCTTGAGCTCGGTGCGGGGCGCGGCGACGCCGACGGTGCCGAGCTTGATGCGGTCGGGCATGCCGGTGGCCAAGCCGCAATTCTCGGTCTGGCCGTAGACCTCGCGCATGTCGACGCCCAGCGCGCGGTACCACTTTGATCAGGTCGGGCGCGATCGGCGCAGCGCCGGTGCCGGCGAAGCGCACGCGGTGCATGCCGATGGCGCGCTTGATGTTGTCGAGCACCAGCAAGTCGGCGATGGCGATGCACCAGCGCCAGGCACGGCCGAGGGCTTGCGGCCCTCGAGCTCTGCGCTCGGCGACCTTGAGGCCGATGCGCGAGCGCCCAGGCGTAGGCCAGTGCGGCCGATCCAGGTCGCCTCCTTCATGCGGATGGCGATGCCGGAATAGAAGCGCTCCCAGATGCGCGGCACGGCGAAGAACAGTGGTGGGCGCCACCTCGCGCACGTTGTCCGGCACCGTCTCGACGCTCTCGGCGAAGTTGGCGATGGCGCCGGAGCGCAGCGGCAGGAAGACGGTGAAGGTGCGCTCGGCGACATGGCAGAGCGGCAGGAACGCGAGCTGCTCGTCGTCGCTGCCGAGCGGGATGAAGGCGTCGGCGTTGCTGCATCTGGAAGAGGACGTTGCGGTGCGACAGCATCGCGCCCTTGGGCGGGCCCGTCGTGCCGGACGTGTAGACCAGCAGGGCCAGCTCATCGGCCTTGGAGGCCGCCGACCAGCTTCTCCCACAGGCCGGGATTGGCCTCGTCGTAGCTCGCGGCCGAGCGCCAAGCAGCTCGTCGAACGGCATGACCATGCGGGTCGCTGAAGTCGGCCAGGCCCTCCATGTCGAAGACGAAGACCTTGACGATGTCGGGGCAGCGCTCGCGCACCTCGAGGAACTTGTCGAGCTGCTCCTCGTTCTCGACGAACAGGAAGCGCGAGCGGCTGTCGTTCAGGATGTACTCGACCTGCTTGGCCGCAGTCGGTCGGATAGATGCCGTTGCTGACGCCGCCGACGCCCATCGATGCCCATGTCGGCGTAGAGCCATTCCGGCACCGTCTCGGCGAGGATCGACACGACCTCGCCGCGCTGCAGCCCGAGACTTGACCAGGCCCATGCCCGGCCGCTTGCGCGCGCTCGCCGTAGTCGCGCCACGACGTGGCGCGCCAGATGCCGAGATCGCTTCTCGCGGAAGGCCGTGCGCTCGCCGCGCGCGCTTCACCTGATGCCAGAACAGCTTGGGGATCGTGTCGCAGCCTTCGACCTCGATCCGCCCGTCGCAGCCCGTCCATCGCGCTCTCCGTCATCTCCAGTTCGCTATCGCCATGTCTTGCGCTTCTTCCAGCGCCGCTTGCCCGCGGGCGCCCTGCTCCTTGATGCCGAGATAGAATTCCTTGATGTCTTCCTTCTGCCAGCAGGCGCGCGCAGGTGTCGGCCATGACGATGCGGCCGACCTCCAGCACGTAGCCGAAGTCGGCGGTCTGCAGCGCCATGTTGGCGTTCTGCTCGACCAGCAGGATGGTGACGCCGCGCTCGCGGTTGATGCGCACGATGATGTCGAAGATGTCCTTCACCAGCTTCGGCGACAGGCCGAGCGACGGCTCGTCGAGCAGCATCAGCCGCGGCCGCGCCATCAGCGCCCGGCTGATCGCCAGCATCTGCTGCTCGCCGCCCGACAGCGAGCCGGCGCGCTGGTCGGCGCGCTCGCGCAGCACCGGGAAGTAGCCGAACACCGCCTCGAGGTCCTGCGGCGACGCCGTCGGCGTCGCGGCGCGTGTAGGCGCCCATGCGCAGGTTCTCGCGCACGCTCAGGAACGGGAAAGACCTCGCGGCCCTCCGGCACGTGGCTGATGCCGAGCCGCATCACCTTGTCGGGATCCATGCGCCGGATCTCGCGGCCCTCGAACACGACGCTGCCCTTCTGCGGGTCCATGACGCCGCAGATCGGTCTTCGAGCACGGTGGTCTTGCCGGCGCCGTTGGCGCCCAGGATGGTGACGATGCCGCCCTGCGGCACGTCGAACGAGACGCCGCGGATGGCCACGATCGGCCCGTAGTAGGTCTCGACGTTGGTGACCTTGAGGATGGGCTCCGACATCGCCGCTCAGCCTCCGAGATAGGCGCGGACGACTTCGGGATGGGCCTGGACCTCGGCCGGCGTGCCGGTGGCGATCGGCCGGCCGTAGTTCAGCGCCAGCACGCGGTCGGACACCGCCGAGACCAGGCTCATGTCGTGCTCGACCATCAGCACGGTGATGCCGAGCAGGTTCCGGATGTCCTGGATCCAGAAGGCCATGTCCTCGGTCTCCTCGACATTGAGGCCGGACGACGGCTCGTCGAGCAGCAGCAGCTTGGGATCGGTGCACAGCGCGCGCGCCAGCTCGGTCACCTTGCGCACGCCGTAGGGCAGGTTGACGATCAGGCTGTCGCGGTATTGCTGCAGGTCGAGGAAGTCGATCGCCTTCTCGACGGCCTCGCGGTGCTCGAGCTCCATGCGCCGCACCGACGGCAGGAACAGCAGCTCGGAGAAGAAGCCCGACTTCTTGTGGGCATGGCGCGCCAGCAGCAGGTTCTGCAGCAGCGTGGCGTGCTCGAACAGCTCGATGTTCTGGAAGGTGCGGGCGATGCCGAGCGCGGCGATGCGGTGCGGCGGCACGTTGGTGATGTCGCGTGCCGTCGAAGACGAGGCGTGCCGCCGGTCGGCTCGTAGATGCGGCTCACCAGGTTGAAGATGGTGGTCTTGCCGGCGCCGTTGGGGCCGATGATGGTGAAGACCTCGCCCTTGCTCGACGTCGAAGCTCGACGCCGTCGACGGCGCGGATGCCGCCGAAGTTGATCGAGAGGCTGTCGGCCTGCGAAGAACGCTCATCGCAGGCGCTCCGACCGCATGTAGCTCTTCTGCCGCTTGAAGGTGGCGCGCTTGTACATCGGGAAGGTCGAGAAGAAGAGCCTGATCTTGACCCAGCGCCCGTACATGCCGAGCGGCTCGAGCAGGATCACCAGCACCAGGATCAGGCCGAAGATGCCGGCCTCGACGCCGGGCTTCTTGAGGAAGTTGCCGATAGCCTCGCCGACAGCGCCGATCAGGCGCGATGCCGGTGGTCGCTGGCCACGCTCGGCCATGCTGTGCCGGGATCGAGATCGCGCAGGATGGCGATGACCGGCGGCAGCAGGGCCACGAAGATCGCGCCGAACACCGCGCCGTGCAGCGAGCCCAGCCCGCCCACGATGACCAGCAGCAGGAACTGGATCGACAGCAGGATGGTGAAGATGTCGGGCGCCAGATAGGCGATCTTGTGGGCGAACAGCGCGCCCGCCAGGCCCATCAGCGCCGCCGAGTAGGCGAAGGCGATCGATTTGTAGATCGCCAGGTTGACGCCCATCGACTGGGCGGCGATCTCGCTGTCGCGGATGGCGATCCAGGCGCGGCCGGTGGGCGAGCGCAGCAGGTTGCGCGTCAGCCACAGCGCCAGCACCAGGAAGAACAGGCAGAGATAGTAGAACGAGCGGTCGTCATCGAAGCGGACGCCGAAGATGACGGGCTTGCTCGACCGCCATGCCGGCGAAGCCGTGCGTCACCGACTCCCAGCGGCTGAACACTTCCTGGATGATCACGGCGAAGGCCAGCGTGGCGATGGCGAGGTAGATGCCGGTCATGCGCAGCGCCGGCAGTCCGACCACGATGCCGCAGGCCGTGGTGATCAGCGACGGCCAGCGCCACCGACGGCGACCCAGGGCACGCCGTGCTGCAGGAAGTAGGCGTGCGCATAGGCGCCGATGCCGAGGAACGCGGCGTGGCCCAGCGAGACCAGGCCGGTGTAGCCGACCAGCACCATCAGCGAGACGCCGCAGATGCCGTAGATGAACACCCAGGTGGTCTCGCCGACATAGTAGTCGGACAGCAGCGCTGGCAGCGCCAGCACGACGACGCGCGAGCAGGCCGTACCAGAAGGCAGTCGACACTTGTCGCGGAACAGGCGGATGTCCTGGTCGTAGGACGGTCTTGAACAGGAAACGCATGGCCCGCGCCTACACCTTCTTGCGCGTCAAGCGTGCCGAACAGGCCCTGCGGCCGCACCGACCAGCATGATCAGCAGCACGATGTAGGGCGCCGTGTCCTTGAAGCCGTCGGGCAGGGTGGCGCCGGCATAGAGCTCGATCAGGCCGATGATGATGCCGCCGACCAGCGCGCCGGGATCGAGCCGAAGCCGCCCAGCACGGCGGCGGCGAAGGCCTTCAGCGCGACGGCCAGGCCCATGTTGATGTCGATCAGCGTCACCGGCGCCAGCAGGATGCCGGCGGCCGCCGCCACGCCGGCCGAGATCGCCCAGATCAGCGAGAAGATCAGCTTGACCGGGATGCCCATGTAGTAGGCGGCGAGCTGGTTCTGCGAGGTCGCCTGCATGGCGACGCCGATGCGCGTGTGATTGAAGAAGGCGTAGAGCACGCCGCACAGGATCAGCGTGCCGACGATGATCGACAGGTACTGGTGGCTGAGGGTGACGCCGGCGATGCTGGTCACGCCGCCGAACGGCGTCGGCAGCGTGTAGATCTCCGAGCCCCAGGTGACGCTGGCGAAGGTGCGGAACATGGCGCCGAGACCGATCGTCAGCATGACGACGGCGAATTGCGGCTGGCCGATCACCCGGCGCAGCACCGTCGCGTCGAGCAGCGGCGCCGAAGACGCGCGATCGTCACCACCGAGATCAGGAAGGCCGAGCCAGTAGTCGAGGCCCCACCAGACCACCGCCATGTAGGCGACGAAGGCGCCCAGCATCAGCAGATCGCCCTGGGCGAAGTTGACCAGCTCGGTTGCCTTGTAGATCAGCACGAAGCCCAGCGCGACCAGGCCGTAGATGCAGCCGACCGCAAGCCCGTTGAGGGTGAGTTGCAGAAAAATAACCAGTTTCCGTCCCCTGCCGTCGGGCGGTCTGCTGCCGCCTCGTTGCCTGCCAATATGAACAGCTGTTCAGCGCTGTCAACGCGCTATGCGATGATCCGGCTAAAGTGTAACAACCGGATCGCAGGAGGCCCCGATGGCCGTTGTCGATCTCAGCCAAGCCGCATCTGCCCGATTTTGCGCCGCACGAGCCCGTTCTACACCGAGGAGCACGAAGCCTTCCGCAGCACCGTCCGCCGCTTCGTCGAGCGTGAGATCATGCCCCACGTCGACCAATGGGACGAGGCCGAGGAATTCCCGCGCGAGCTCTACCGCAAGGCCTCGGCCGCAGGCCTGCTGCAGCTCGGCTTTCCCGAGGAATACGGCGGCGTGCCGACCGACCCGTTCTTCGGCATCATCAAGGCCGAGGAGATGGCGCGCCACGGCAGCGGCGGGCGTGAACGCCAGCCTCAACAGCCACACGATCGGCTGCGCCGCCCATCGCCGCGCTCGGGCCGGAATGGATGAAGCGCAAGGTCCTGCCGGAGGTGCTGGCCGGCGAGAAGATCAGCGCGCTTGCCATCACCGAGCCGTCGGGCGGCTCGGACGTCGCCAACCTCAGGACCACGGCGCGGCGCGAGGGCGATCACTACGTCGTCAACGGCTCCAAGATGTTCATCACCTCGGGCATGCGCGCCGACTATTACACCGTCGCGGTGCGCACCGGCGGGCCGGGCGCCGGCGGCGTGTCGCTGCTGCTGATCGAGCGCGACCGCGAGGGCTTCGGCGCGCACCAAGCTCAAGAAGATGGGCTGGTGGGCGTCCGACACCGCCCAGCTGTTCTTCGACAATGTGCGCGTGCCGGTCGACAACCTGATCGGCCAGCGAGAACAAGGGCTTCATCGGCATCATGCTGAACTTCAACCAGGAGCGGCTCGGCATGGCGGCCGGCGCCTGCGGCTACGCCAAGGTCTGCCTCGACGAGGCGATCGCCTATGCCCGCGAGCGCCACACCTTCGGCAAGCCGCTGATCGCCAACCAGGTCGTGCGCCACCGCCTGGTCGACATGGCGATGCGCATCAACGCCGTGAAGTCGACGCTCGAGCTGCTGGCCTGGCGGGTCGGCCAGGGCGAGAAGCCGGTCGCCGAGATCTGCATGCTGAAGAACCTCGCGACCTCGACCCTGGAGTTCTGCGCCAACGAGGCGATGCAGGTGTTCGGCGGCGCGGGCTACCTGCGCGGCGCCAAGGTCGAGCGCATCTATCGCGAGACCAAGGTGATGTCGATCGGCGGCGGCTCGGTCGAGATCATGAAGGACCTCGCGGCGCGCGCAGATGGGTCTGTAAGGAAGCCATGGTCAGCTTGCCCGCCGATCGCGAGGCGCGCGCTCGCGCTCTTCCAGAAGTGGTTCTCCGACACCATCCCGCACAGCAAGGCGCTGGGCCTCAAGATCATCGACGCGCGGCGCGGCTTCGCCTCCATGCGGCTCGAGTGGCGCGAGGAACTGGTCGGCAATCCCGAGACCGGCGTGCTGGCCGGCGGGCCGCTGACGGCGCTGCTCGACGGCTGCTGCGGCATGTCGGTGGCGACCATGCTCAAGGAGCCCAAGCCTTTCGCCACGCTCGACCTGCGCATCGACTATGTGAAGCCCGCGACGCCGGGCCAGGCGGTGATCGCCGAGGCGGAGTGCTACCGCATCACGCACTCGGTCGCCTTCACCCGCGCCTTCGCCCATCACGGCGACGCCAAGGACCCGATCGCCGCTGCCGCCGGCACCTTCATGCTGGGCACCAAGGGCGAGGTGACGCGCGGCCAGTCGATCGGCCCGCGAGATCAAGACATGAGCGCGCTGCTCGAGCGCCTGGCCGAAGTGCGCAAGTCGGGCGACGTGGCGCGACTCGCCGAGGCGATCCCCTATGCGCGCTGGATGCGGATCGCGCCGGAGAACGGCACCGGCGAGCTGCTGACCCGCATGCGCTATCACGACGACCTGATCGGCAACACCTTCCTGCCGGCGATCCATGGCGGCACGCTGGGCGCCATGCTGGAGATGGCGGCGATCTTCCATCTGCTGTGGGAGACCGAGACCGAGACGGTGCCCAAGATCGTCAACATCACCGTCGACTATCTGCGCTCGGCGCGGCCGGTCGACGTCATCGCCGCGGCCAAGGTGACCAAGCAGGGCCGCCGCATGGTCAATGTCTTCGCCGAGGCCTGGCAGGACGACCGCTCCAAGCCGGTCGCCACCGCCAACGCGCATTTCCTGGTGAAATCGTCCGACGACGCGCCGCCGTCGCTCTAGCGCGTCAGGCCAGCGGATGGGCGAGGTCGATGCCGTAGCGCTTGGCGTTGCTTCGCCATGTAGGCGTCGCGCGATTCGACCGGCTCGCCGCGCAGCGCCGCGGTCACCATGTCGAGATAGGTGTGCCAGCCCATGGCGTTCAGCTTCACGAAGCGCTCGAGCACGGGCAGGTGCTCGAGCGTCAGCGCGACGTCGTTGCCGGACGGGCTGAGCGTCAGGATCAGGTACGATTCGGGGTAGGGCGAGACCGTCGTCGCCGGGATTGAACACGTTCCAGGTGTAGGCGAGCCGCTGCGGCGGATCCCACTGCGTGACGACGCCCCTGATATGGCCGCCCATCAGCTCGACCTTGCCGCCGAGCCGCGGCTCGATGCCGCCCGCCGCCGTACCAGCCCGGCAGCCACTTGGTGTCGGTCAGCACCGCCCAGACCTTCTCCGGCGGTCCCGGCAGCACGCGTTCGAAGCGCACCATATGCGCATGTGTGAATTGCGCGTCCTGGCTCATGTACTTTCCCGGCTGTTGCAGTAAAGAACGCCCGGCATGGACTACGATTCCCTCAAGACCGACCGCGACGACACGGTGCGCGACGGCGCCGACTTCGAGGCCTATCGCCGGCCGGGCGACCTGATCGATTCAGAGCACCCTAAAATCGCGGCCTATGCAAGGCGCGTGGCGGGCGAGGGCGGCGACGCGCGAGAAGGCGCTTGCGCCTCTATTACGCCGTGCGCGACGAGCTGCGCTACGATCCCTACAACACGCCGATGAAGCGCGAGGCCTATCGCGCCAGCACGACGCTGGCCGCGGGGCATGGCTATTGCGTCAACAAGGCGGGGCTGATGGCCGCGGTCTGCCGCGCCGTCGGCATCCCGGCCCGCGTCGGCTACGCCGACGTGCGCAACCACATGACCACCCAGCGGCTCTCCGACCTGATGGGCAGCGATATCTTCTTCTATCACGGCTACACCGAAGTCTGGCTCGACGGACGCTGGCTGAAGGCGACGCCCGCCTTCAACAAGGAGCTGACCGAGCGCTTCGGCCTGAAGCCGCTCGACTGGGACGCCGTGGCCGGATTCGATCTATCACCCGTTCGATCTCGGCGGCCGGCGCCACATGGAGTATCTCGCCTATCGCGGCGTCTTCGCCGACATCCCGTTCGACGAGATCCGCGGCGCGTTCCGCCACTACTATCCGCGCATGACGCGCAGCAGGAGGACTGCGCTGGCTTGGGCGGCGATTTCGGCGCGAAGGTGCGTTGGAAGCGCAGGAAGTGATCCGCGCGTTGCCGACGGTGCTCGAGCGGCGGCAGTTGCGCACCACGCCGCGGACGCCGAGACTGCGACAAAGGAGAGGAGCAGTGAAATGGCCGAACATGCTGAAGGACAAGGTCGTGCTGGTGACCGGCGCGGGCGGCGGCATCGGCCGCGAGATGGCGCTGCTGGCGGCCAAGGAAGGCGCCAAGGTGGTGGTCAACGACCTGGGCGGCGCGGTCGACGGCGAAGGCGCGGCAGCGCCACGCCGGCGCAGAAGGTCTGCGACGAGATCGCCGCGGCCGGCGGCAAGGCGGTGCCCAATGCCGACAGCGTCACCGATCCGGCCGGCGCCGAGCGCATGATCAAGACCGCGGTCGAGAATTTCGGCAGGATCGACGGCGTCATCAACAATGCCGGCATCCTGCGCGACCGCATCTTCCATCGCATGAGCCACGTCGACTGGAAGATGGTGATCGACGTGCACCTGAACGGCGCCTTCAACGTCAGCCGCGCCGCCGCCAACTACTTCAAGGAGCAGAAGTCGGGCGCCTTCGTGCACTTCACCTCGACCTCGGGCCTGGTCGGCAATTTCGGCCAGGCGAACTACTCGGCGGCCAAGATGGGCATCATCGGCCTGTCGCGCTCGATCGCGCTCGACATGGCGGCGTTCAACGTCCGCTCCAACTGCATCTCGCCCTTCGCCTGGACGCGCATGATCGGCACCATCCCGGCCGACACCGAGGCGCAGAAGGCGCGGCTCGAGCGCTCCAAGAAGATGACCCCGGCCAAGATCGCGCCGATGGCGGTGTTCCTGCTGTCGCGATGCCGCCGAGGGCATCAGCTCGCAGATCTTCGGCGTGCGCATGAACGAGATCATGCTGTTCAACGCCAACCGCCCGGTGCGCTCGGTGCACAATTCCGAGGGCTGGACGCTGGAGGCGATCGCCGAGCAGGCCGTGCCGTCGATGAAGCCCTACTTCACCGACATGAAGCGCTCGCCCGAGTACTTCACCTGGGATCCGATCTGATGGCCGACGTGCGCAGAAGAACGAACCGAAGATCGATGCCGACGAGGTGCTCGACGGCATCGTCGAATGGGTGACGATCGAGAGCCCGAGCCACGATGCCAAGTCGGTCAACGTAGGTCGTCGATCAAGGTCGAGGGCCAGTTCCGCGACCTCGGCCTGAAGCTCGAGCGCATCGCCGGGCGTCGACGGCTTCGGCGACATCCTGGAATGCAGGACGCCGCCGAGATGAGCCAGGGCGAGGGCAAGGGCATCCTGGTGCTGGCCCATCTCGATACCGTGCATCCGATCGGCATGATCGAGAAGGACCTCAAGATCCGCCGCGAGGGCGACAGCATCTTCGGGCCGGGCATCTACGACATGAAGGCGGGCGGCTACATCGCCTACTACGCGCTGCGCCACCTGATCCGGCCAGGGCAAGAAGACCAGGCTGCCGGTCACCTTCCTGTTCATTCCCGAGGAGGAGGTCGGCAGCCCGACCTCGCGCGCGCGCATCGAGGCGGCGGCCGGGGCCACAAATACGCGCTGGTCATGGAGCCCGGCCGCGACGGCGACAAGGTCGTGACCTCGCGCAAGGGCGTCGGCCGCTTCGTCATGACGGTCAAGGGCCGCGCCTAGCCATGCCGGCGTGCGCCACGAGGACGGCCGCAGCGCCATCCTCGAGATGGCGCAGCCAGATCCTGCGCATCGAAGGCAAGACCGACTATGCCGCGCGGCATCACCTGCAATGTCGGGCTGATCGAGCGGCGGCACCGGCGTCAACGTCGTGCTCGGCCGAATGCACGGCCGAGGTCGACCTGCGCGTGCCCAGCCAGCAGCTCGCCGAGGAGATGACGCACTGGTTCCTGGGCCTCGAGCCGATCGGCGCCGACGTCGAGGTCACGGTCGAGCGGCGGCATGAACCGGCCGCCCTACCAGAAGGACGCCGGCATCGCCGAGCTGTTCGGCAAGGCGCAGGCGATCTATCGCGAGATCGGCAAGGAGCTGAAGGACGTGCCGCTGACCGGCGGCGGCAGCGACGGCAACTTCACCGCGGCGCTCGGCATCCCGACGCTCGACGGGCTGGGCGCCGACGGCAAGGGCGCGCATGCCGCCTACGAGCAGATCTACTATCTCCTCGCTGATGCCGCGCACCTATCTCTGCGCGCGGCTGCTGGAGACGCTGGACTAGTCTGTCATCCTGAGCGGCGAAGGATCTCATCTCGCTGCCACGGGCATGAGATCCTTCCGCTGCGCTCAAGTGAAAAGATAATTTTAGTAGCCGCCGTAAACCGCTTGCGGATGTGCTTGGGCTTCTCGATCTCGTCGAGGATGGCGATGGCGAAGTCCTCGCGGCTGATGCGGCTCTCGCCCTTGTCGTCCTCGATCAGGTGGTCGAGGCCGAGGCGGAACTTGCCGGTGCGCTTGCCGGGCTGGATCGAGGCGGGCGGCGAGATCGCCGTCCAGTCGAGGTCGTCGACCTTCTGGATCTCCTCGTAGCGCCAGCGGCGCCGGCTGCGAGGTCGGCGGCTGGACGCCCTTCTCGGCCATGTGCTCGAAATGGCGTGCGGCCGTCCTTGCGCAGCAGGCTGCCGGCGCCGACCACGAACAGGCAGCGCTTCACGCCCGACTTGCGGATCGTGTCGATCACGCGGCGGATGTCGTTCTCGTTCCACTTCACCGAGACGATCGACGACGTCGTGGCCCTTCAGGACCTGCGCCAGCACCGGGGCGTCGGTGGTGCTGCCGGCCGCGACGGTCATGCCGTGGCGCGCCGATCGAGCTTGCGCGGATCGCGCGTGATGGCCGTCACCGTGTGCTTGCGCCGCAGACGCCTCGTCGAGGACTGCGGCTGCCGATATTGCCGGTGGCGCCGATCAGGGCGATGTGTCACTGGCTGGTTCCTTTCATGAGATCGCGGATCGCGGCGACCGTCTCGGCCGGCGCTTCCTGCGGCACGTTGTGACCGATCCGCGGGCAGCAGCGCGCCGCTCGTAGCGGCCGGTGAACAGTCTCGACTGGCCGATCGCGCTGCGCGATGCCGGGCCGACGCCGTCGTGCGTCGCCATGCAGGTTGATGGTCGGCACCGTGATCGTCGGCTGCGCCGCGAGTCGGCCTCGATGCCGACCAGCGCCGGATCGCCCGGCGCGTAGCCGTAGCGATGGCGGTAGGACTGGATCACGACGTCGACGAAGTCGGGATTGTCGAACGAGCCGGCGCGCTCGCTCGAAGGTCGCCTCGTCGAACGTCCAGTCCGGCGACCAGAGCTTCCACAGCAGCCGGCAGACGTCGCGGCGGTTCTCGGTGAGGCCGGCGCGCGCCGCGCGCGGTGTGGAAGTAGTACTGGTACCAGTAGCGATGCTCCTGCGCGGCCGGCGACCGGCTCGACCGAGCGCGGCGATGTTCTGGATGTTGTAGCCGGTGCAGCTCACCAGGCCGCGCACGCGCTCGGGCCACAGCGCCGCGACGACGCAGGCGGCGCGGCCGCCCCAGTCGTAGCCCACCAGCGCGGCGCGGCGCGATCGCCGAGCGCATCCATGAACTGCAGCAGGTCGTGGCCGAGCGCCGCCTGCTCGCCCGAGCGCGGCGTCGCGGCCGAGAGGAAGCGCGTCGGGCCGTAGCCGCGCAGGTAGGGCACCAGCACGCGGCAGCCGTCGGCCGCCAGCGGCGGCGCGACCTCGTCGAAGGCAGCGCGGATCGTAGGGAAGCCGTGCAGCAGGATCACCGGCGCGCCGTCTGCCGGGCCGTGCTCCTCGTAGGCGATCTCCAGGCACGTCGGTGCGGACGCGTGTGCGATTTCATGGATGCGAGTTTAGCGAAGGCGCGCGCGTTGACAGCGTCGTCGGCGTCACGCTCACGCTTGGCGGAAACGGAGGAAACATGGCCCGGTTCGATCGCGGTGATCCGCGGCGGCATGATCGTCGACGGCAGCCGCCTGCCGCGCTTCCGCGGCGATATCGGCATCAAGGACGGGCGTGATCGCCGAGATCGGCCAGATCGGCGCCGACGAGGCCGACGAGACGATCGACGCCGGCGGCCTGATCGTGGCGCCGGGCTTCGTCGACCTGCACACGCACTACGACGCGCAGCTCTTCTGGGATCCCTACTGCACGCTCTCGGCTGGCACGGCATCACCTCGGTGGTGATCGGCAACTGCGGCTTCGGCTTCGCGCCGGTGCGGCCGGCCGAGCGCGAGCGCGCCATGCTGACCATGACGCGCGTCGAGGCGATCCCCATGGCCTCGATGCAGGCCGGGCATGCCGTGGGACTGGGTGACGCTTCCCGAGTTCCTCGACAGCGTCGAGCGCGCGCCCAAGGCGGTGAACATCCTGCCCTACGTGCCGGTCTCGCCGCTGCTGATCTGGGTGATGGGCTTCGAGGCGCGCCAAGGCCGGCGAGCTGCCGACGCCCGAGCAGCACGCCGAGCTGCGCCGCCTGCTGCACGAGGCGATGGATGCCGGCGCCTGCGGCTGGTCGGCCCAGCGCATGCTGCCGACCGGGCCGGCGGCGGTGCAGCGCGACTACGACGGCTCGCCGATGCCGACCGACGTCATGCACGACGAGACCTGCCGCGAGCTCGCCGAGGTGCTGGCCGAGCGCAACGACGGCTTCGTGCAGATGCTGCTGGTATCGGGCGACAATGCGCGCGACCGCGCCTTCTACGAGGAGGTCGCCGACGCTGAGCGGCCGGCCGGTGATCATGAACGTGGTGCAGGCCTTCGATCACCGGCCCGACATCCACCGCCGCGCTGCTCGCCTGGCTGAAGAGCTGCCGCGAGCGCGGCATCCGCGTGGTACGGCCAGGGGCTGACCACCGACGCCGGCTTCACCTTCACCTTCGAGGACTGGAACCTGTTCGACGACGTCGCAGGCCTGGTGCGAGCGCCACCACGGGCACGCGCGCGGAGCGCATGGCCAAGCTCGCCGATCCGGCGCGCCGCGCCGCGCTTGCGCGACAAGCTGCCGATCACCGCGACCGGCCCGCTGCCGCAGATCGCCATCGTCGGGCCTCAGCTCGAGAAGAACAAGAAGTGGCTCGACCACACGCTGGCCCATGCCGGCGAGAAGATGGGCAAGCATCCGGTCGACGTCATGCTCGACATGGCGGTCGAGGAGGATCTCAAGACCGAGTTCTTCGCCGCGCCGCCCAACGGCAAGATCGAGCACCTGAAGGAGCTGGTCGACGATCCCTACGTGCCTGTTCGGCGTGTCCGACGGCGGCGCCCACACCAAGTTCCTGACGGCCGGCCGCTATCCGACCGAGACGCTGTGCAAGGTGGTGCGCGAGCACGGGATGCTGAGCCTGGAGGACGCGCACTGGCGCCTGTCGGCGCTGCCGGCCGAGGTCGCGGGCTTCCGCGGCCGCGGCGTGCTGAAGAAGGGCGCGCCGGCCGACATCGTGGTCTACGACTTCGACGGGCTGCAGCGTGCTGCCCGACGAGATCGCGCACGACCTGCCGGGCGGCGAGTGGCGGCGCATCCAGCGCGCCGAGGGCTACAAGTACGTGCTGGTGAACGGCGAGGTCACCATGCGCAACGGTCGGCCGACCAACACCCATTCGGGCCGGCTGTTGCGCCACGGCGAGCGTGCGCCTGGTCGAGCTGCTGACGTCCGAGCAGGTCCAGGACTGCGCGGCAAGTCGATCTCGTGGGCGCGCTGCTGGTGCTGCATGCCTGGGCGCTGATCTTCGGCAGCATGGCGCTGTTCGCGTGGTGGCCGAACCCGCTCACCTTTCGTGCTGGCGGTGATGGTGATCGGCGCGCGCCAGCTCGGGCTTGCCATCCTGATGCACGACGCCGCGCACGGGCTGCTGTTCGCCAACCGGCGGCTGAACGAATGGGTCGGCACCTGGCTGTGCGCGTCGCCGGTCTTCACCAGCCTCGCAGCTCTACCGGCCCTATCACCTGGCAGCATCATCGCCACCACGCAGCAGGCCGAGGATCCCGACCTCGGCCTGTCGGCGCCGTTTCCGATCAGCTCGCGCGCAGCCTGCGGCGCAAGATCGTGCCGCGACCTCACCGGCCGCACCGCCTATCAGCGCCGGCTCGCACAGTTCCGCCGCGGCGTCGCGCAGGAATGGCGATGCGTTCGTCGCCAACCTGGTGCTGCTCGGCGGCCTCGCGGCGCTCGGCTACTGGTGGCTCTATCCGGTGATGTGGCTGCTGCCGCTCGCGACCTGGTACCAGCTGGTGAGCCGCATCCGCAACATCGCCGAGCATGCGGTGGTGCCCGACAACGACGATCCGTTGCGCAACACCCGCACGACGCCGAGCCAACTTCCTCGAGCGACTGCTGGTGGCGCCCTACCGGGTGAACTTCCACCTCGAGCATCATCTGTTCATGTTCGTGCCGTGCTGGCGCCTGCCGGCCGCATCGCGCCTGCTGGCGGCCGGGCTAGGCGCGAGATGGAGATCCAGCCGGGCTATCGCGCCGTGCTGCGGCTGGCGACCTCGCGGCGTCGCGGATGCAGCGAGCCTGGGCCGCGCGGCGGCTCGCACTCTGACAAAAGCGGTCCGTAGGACCGCCTTGCCGCATCGCCGCCGATACGTGCGCCGCGCAGGGATAGACGTTCATCTCGGGACCGAGATCGTAGCGGCGGCGGCACCTGGGCGAGCGACGGTGACCTGCGGCGACGAGCGCCCAGTCGAACGCGCGCTTGGCTGCGCGAGCAGAACTCCTTGTCGACCGGCGCGCGCTGCGCCGTGCGGTTGGCGAACTCGGTCACCACGACGTCGACGTTGAGGCGCTTGCGGCCGGCGAGCTGCTGCAGGCTGCGCGCCGTTGGCTGACGAGCTCGCCTGTGAACTTGCCGAGGAAGCTGCGTGTAGTGCGCCTCATAGGCGCGCGCTGCCGCTGGCATTCTGGCACTGCAGGGTGGCCACGATCGAGCTCCTGCTGCAGCATGCGCGCGCGATAGATCGCGAGGTCGGCGTCGTTGTAGCAGATGCCGCGGATGCTGGTCGGCGGGCGGCGACTGCCGGACGGCGCGCCTGATAGTCGGCGCCGGCGGCTTGGCTTGGCAGGCGCCGCGGTCTTGGCTGCTCGAACGGGCAGCCGCCCATCGCCAGAACCGGCCGCCACCAGCATTGCCGCCTGCAGAAGCTTCTTGATCATCCACTACACTCCCAACGCATTGGCCGCGAAACCGCCAGCGGGTACAACAGATAGAGGCGTGTTTCAAACGCAAATACAGCGCAGCTGCGGCGGACGCTGAAAGCGCCTTTTCAGTGCACGCCCGGGCAAGCGCCCGGTCGAATATCTCCAGCCCGAGGTCGATCTCCGTCGGCTCGATGGTGATGCGGCGGCGCGATGCGGAAGATGCCGAAGCCGCCGCGCACCACGCTGGTCATCATGCCGAGCTCCAGGCATGTCGCGCGCGACGCGCTGGGCCAGCTCGGGGTCGGGCGCCTTGGTGCGCGCGGTCCTGCACCAGGTCGAGGCCGAGCAGCAGGCCGCGGCCGCGCACGTCGCCGATGCAGTCGTAGCGCTGCTGCAGCGCGAGCAGGCCGTCGCTTGCAGCCGCTCGCCCGAGCGCGCGGCGCGCTCGGTCGAGCCGGTCGCGCAGGATGACCTCGATGCACCTTGAGGCCGACCGCCGCCGGCAGCGGGTCGGAGGCGTGCGTGGTGTAGAAGAGGAAGCCGCGCTCGTGCCGCGACGTCCTCGATCTCCGGCGTGGTCAGCATGGCGGCCAGCGGCAGGCCGGCGCCCAGCGTCTTGGACAGCGTGAGATACTGCGGCACCACGCCGTCGCGCTCGCAGGCGAACAGGTGGCCGGTGCGGCCGAGCCCGGTCTGCGCCTCGTCGAAGATCAGCTGCATGCCGCGCTCGCGGCACTTCTCGGCCAGCGCCGCCATGTAGCCCTCCGGCGGCTCGAGCACGCCGCCCGAGCTCAGGATCGGCTCGACGATGCAGGCGGCCAGCGCGCCGCGTCGACTGGCGGTCGACCAGCTCGAAGCCGAAGTCGAGCTCGCACCTGCCAGTCGTAGACGCCGCGGTCGTCGATGAAGCGCGAGCGGTAGGTGTCGGGCGCCGGCAGCACCAGCGCGCCGGGCTGCGGCGGGCCGTAGCCCTTGCGGCTCGACGAGTAGGTCGCCGACGCCGCGCCGCCGGTGACGCCGTGCCAGGAGCGGCTCATGGCCACGATCTCGTGCCGGCCGGTCACCAGCTTGGCCATGCGCAGCGCCGCCTCGTTCGACTCGCCGCCGGTCGAGACCAGCAGCACGCGGTCGAGCTTGCCGGGCGAGATCTCGGCGATCAGCGCCGCGAGATCGACGACCGGGCGCGACAGGATCGTCGAGTAGAGATGGTCGAGCTCGCCGATGTAGTGGCGCGCGACCTCGACGATCTCGGGATGGCTGTGGCCCAGGATGGCGCTCATCTGGCCCGAGGTGAAATCGAGGATGCGGCGGCCGTCGGCGTCGGTGAAGCAGTTGCCGGCGCGCGCTCTCGGCGATCAGCGGCGCGAAGCGCGCCGCCATAGCGCACCAGATGGGCGCGCGCCTTGGCCCAGAATTCGGGATCGCTGTTGCCGCTCATGCCGCCTCCAGCGCCGCGCGCACCAGCGGCAGGCGATCGTTGCCGAAGAACATCGACATTGCCGACGAACATCGTCGGGCTGCCGAAGCCGCCGCGCGCGATCAGCTCGTCGGTGTTGGCGCGCAGCCGCGCCTTGCACGACGTCGGTCTCGATGCCGGCGAAGAAGCGCTGGCGCTCGAGGCCGGCCCTGGTCGGCGATGTCGGCCAGCACCGTCCTCGCTGCGAGATGTCGCGGTCGTCGCCCCAGTAGGCCTCGAAGGCGGCGGTGGCGTAGGGCACGAGCTTGCCCTCGTCGAGCGCCACGAAGGCGCCGCGCATGCATTTCACGCTGTTCACCGGGAAGACCTTGGGCGGAAAGACGATCCGCAGGCCGTAGAGCCGCGCCCAGTCGGCGAGGTCCTTCAGCATGTAGGCCTGCTTCAGCGGGTTGGGCTTGGCGCGGCTGTCGTAGACCGTCTGGTTCACCGCGTTGAACACGCCGCCGACCAGGATGGGCTTCCACGCAATTTCCGCGCCGAGCTCGGCCGCCAGCGGCTGGACGGCGTGGAAGGCGAGGTAGGTCCAGGGACTGGAGCAGTCGAAGTAGAAGTCGAGCTGGCGCGCCATTTCGTCTCTCCGCCGTCGGTTCGCCTTGTCGTTGCCACAACCGACGCGTATCTTGCAAATCCATGACGGTACCGGCTGACAAGCCCAAAAAGATTGCGCCCAAGAAGATAGCGATCGTCGTGCACCAGGAGCATTCGCGGCCCGGACGGGTCGGCGCCCTCCTCGAGAAGCGCGGTTACGAGCTCCACCGCCTCTGCCCCAATCTCGGCTGCGACCTGCCCGAAGACATGTCGGACTATGCCGGCGTGGTGATCTTCGGCGGCCCGATGTCGGCCAACGATTGCGGCACCCTGGCCGGCATCAAGTGCGAGCTCGACTGGATTCCCAAGGTGGTCGAGGCGGGCGTTCCCTTCCTCGGCCTCTGCCTCGGCGCGCAGCTGCTGACGCGCGCCGCCGGCGGCCGGGTCGGGCCGCATCCCGAGGGCAAGGTCGAGATCGGCTATGTCGACATCGAGCCGACCGAGGCCGGCCGCGACTGGTTCAAGGCGCCGATGAAGGTCTACCAGTGGCATCGCGAGGGCATGCACGATCCCCGACTGCTGCGAGCTGCTGGCGACCAACGAGACGCTATCCCGTCCAGGCGCTTCCGCTACGGCGGCAACGCCTTCGGCTTCCAGTTCCATCCCGAGGTCACGCTGGAGATGAAGCGAGATCTGGACGCTGACGGCCGCCGAGCGCCTGAAGACTGCCGGGCGCCCAGCAGCGCGGCGTGCATCTCTCCATGCATCGCGCTCTACGATCCGCCGCTCGACCGCTGGATCGACGGCTTCCTCGATCGCTGGCTGGCGACCGACACGCGGCGCATCGCGCGAAGCCTTCCGAGCGAGCTCCGCATTGCCGCCGCCGAGTTAGCGCCGCGATGGCTCGCGCGTCGCATGCGCTAGGCTCGCCGCATAGCCGGGGAGGCGCAGATAATGTCGGGTGCTCTGATCTTCGTCGTGGCGCTGGTGCGTCGTGGCGCTGGTGCTGGTGTTCGCGGGCGTGAAGACCGTGTCGCAGGGCACCAACTGGACCATCGAGCGGTTCGGCCGCTACACGCGCACCCTGCCGCCGGGCCTGCATCTCATCGTGCCGTTCATGGACACGGTCGGCCGCAAGATGAACATGCAGGAGAACGTCCTCGACATTCCGCCGCAGAAGGTCATCACCAAGGACAACGCCAGCGTCCAGGTCGACGCCGTCGCCTTCTACCAGGTGATCGACGCGGCGCGGGCGGCCTACGAGGTGCAGAACCTCCACCTCGCCATCACCAACCTGGCGCTGACCAACATCCGCAGCGTCATGGGCAACATGGCGCTCGACGAGGCGCTGTCCAAGCGCAACGACATCAACAACACGCTGCTGGCGGTGATCGACCAGGCGACCAGCCCGTGGGGCGTCAAGGTGCTGCGCATCGAGGTCAAGGACATCGCGCCGCCCGAGGACATCGTGGTCGCGATGGGCCGGCAGATGAAGGCCGAGCGCGAGAAGCGCGCCACCATCCTCGAGTCCGAGGGCGTGCGCGAGATCGAGCATCCAGCGCGCCGAGGGCGAGAAGCAGTCGGCCATCCTGACCGCCGAGGGCCGCCGCGAGGCGGCCTTCCGCGACGCCGAGGCGCGCGAGCGGCTGGCCGCAGGCCGAGGCCAAGGCGACCTCCGTCGTCGCCGAGGCGATCGCCGGCAACGGCGTGCAGGCGACCAACTACTTCCTCGGCACCAAGTATGTCGAGGCGCTGTCGAAGATGGGCTCGAGCCCCAACTCCAAGGTCTTCTTCCTGCCGGTCGAGGCGGCCGGCATCATGGCCTCGATCGCCGGCATCGGCGAGCTCGCCAAGGAAGCGCAGGCGCGCGGCGTCGGCGGCCGAGGCCGGCGCGGCCGCGCGGCTCGGTTCCCAGCACAGGCTGAGCGGCGCGATGGCGATGCTTCAAGATCGTCTTCTGGTACTGGTGGGCGCTCGCCGCGGTGCTGCTCGTCTTCGAGATGATGCTGCCGGGCGTCGTGTTCCTGTTCCTCGGCGATCGGCGCGGCGGCGGCCGGCCTCGCTGCTGCTGATCGTGGCGGACCTGTCGCTCGAATTGCAGCTCGTGGTGTTCGCGATCGTCGCGGTCGCCTCGGCGATCGGCCTGCGCGCCGACCTTGCGCGGCCTGCAGCGGCCGCGCCGATCGACGCCAATCCTCAACGCCCGCGGCGACAGCCTGGTCGGCAGGACGATCGTGCTCGACGCAGCCGATCCTGGGCGGCCGCGGCCGCGTGAAGCTGGGCGACGGAAGCTGGACCGTGCACCGGCCCCGACATGGTCGCCGGCGCCAAGGTGCGCGTGGCCGCCGTCAACGGCACCGAACTCAGGGTCGAGCCGGCGCCCTAATCGTTGCCGGGGCTCCGTTCGGTCGTAGTGGAAGTCGCCCCGGTTTTTGCAGGATGTGCTTACCCGACAGGATATCGCGCATGCTGACGACGGGGTCGCCGACGGTCATGTCGGGCTTGCCTTCCAGGCATCGATGACCATGTCGCGGATCACTGCGACGCCAAGGCTGAGCTGCGCTGACACCAGGGCGATGGCTTCCGGCTCGGCCGCTGAATGCACCTCTTGTCGAGGCATCGGTATGACCAGCTTGTGGCTGTTGGGGATCAGCTTCCTGGTCCGATCCGAGATTGACAATCGCAGGCATCGTAGGCAGGGACGGCGTTTTTCGACGTCGCGCTTGATATTGCGGCGAACGAACCTGCCTTTACGAACAGCTCCATGGCATCGCCGGTGACGTAGCCTCGCGGGTTGGGGTAGGGGCCCCAACCATGCAGAAGTGTTGGGGAGGTGTGCGGCGGCATGCTGGCGTCATAGAGGAAAATGGCTCCAAGCCGAAGTCCCGCAGGATGAGCAGTTCGCGGTGCTTGCGGTCGTTGTCAGGCCAGGCGCAGTGGGCCGGATCGAAGCGCCGTCTTGGCGCCGATCGACGCGGCTCGCCAGTAGGCGGAAAATCGCCAGCGAGCTGATGCCAGCCATTGATGATCGCGCTGGGAAAGGTAGCCTGCTTTTTGCTTCAGCTGCTGCCGCCGCCACGCAGCTTCGCATCATATTCATCTGCGCGCGTGACCAGCAGCTGCTCGAGCGACAAGACGCCGGCCACGACACCATCGTCGAACAGGACATAGTGTGCCGGGTTGGAGTCGCTGTCGATGCGGCTCGCTCGTGTAGCATCGCGATCCGACTCTCGCCCGAAGGCGAGGTCTACGGCTTCGGGCGTGCGCAGGAACTCCGGGATGTAATCCGGCAACAATTCGGCAATGCGATGCCGCGCGCCGGTGCTGGCGGTCGCTCCCCAGGCACGTGCCGGACTGGGCGACGGCGGCGGCGATTGCCCCAAAAGCGGCAGAGCCCGAACTGTTCAGAGTTCCTGGTTTTGATTTTCATACGACTCGTTGCTTAAGGTTTGGCGATCAAGGCCGCCCGGATCTGCTCGACGGTCTGCTGCTCGATGCCGTTGTAGCCGTGATGGGCATAGGCCTCGCAGTCGTCGCCGGTCGACGTGCCGCCGCTCATCTCGATCAGCTCGGTGCCGTATTTTCGATGCGACGCGGCGCCGGCGGACGAGGCTGGTCGACGCGGCAGGCGTCCATGGATGTGAAGGACGATGAGGTGCCGACTCTGAGCCTGCGCGGATCGAAAGCCGGCGATGCCGTTCATCGACGAGGTATGGACGAAGCCCGCCAGCCATCGCCGTCGAGCGGCTGGCGAGCGCCATCGTGGCCTCGGTGCTGCGGCTGGTGCCGATCAGGTAGATCGCGATCTGGCCGTAGCGCGCCTGGAGGTCGCGTATGATCGCCAGCATGCGGTCGGGCGTCGAGGTCGCGTCGGTCGAGACGGCGACAAACCGGCCGTCGGCGAACAGCTCGCGCGAGCGGATCAGGAAGTTGCCGCCGCCGGCGAAGACCAGCTTGCCGTCCATCATGCGGGGATTCACCCGCCCTGGACCGCCCGGCATCAGGATGACGGCGTAGGCGAGTGTCGCCCGGCTTGCTCGTCAGGATGCCGGGAATGGTCTCGCCGCCGGCGTGTACGGGCCGACGTCACCAGTTCGTCGTCGCGCCAGCGCCGGTCCGCGCGGCACAGGCGAGCAGCAGCAGGACGGTGCAAAGGCAGGCCGCAAGGCTCATCCGCTCGATCAGCTTCTTGTCGATCATGCAGTGGATGCCCTTGTTGCCGTCCGACCGTCTGCGTGACGTGCAGGTCGCCCTGCAGGCTGCACAGCATGTAGGCGTCGGCGGCGGCCAGGCCGGTCTTGGCGGTGATCAGCCGGATCATGTCGCGCAGCGCCTCCTTGGCGGCGTCGTCGAGGTCGGGGTCGAAGCCGTGGGTGATCCAGTGCGTCGCGCGTCTCGGCGCGCGGGTTGTTGAGCTTCATGTCCTTGCGCACGGTGAAGCGGAAGGTGCCGCGAGAGCGAGGTCTCGAGCGCCGTCAGGTTGACCTCGCCGTCGCCCTGCACGCCGTGGCCGTCGCCGGTCGAGAACAGGCCGCCCTCGGCGAACACCGGCAGGTAGACCGTGGTGCCGACGTTGAAGTGCTTGTTGTCGATGTTGCCGCCGAAGGCGCGCGGCTCGATCGAGCTGCACTGGCCCCATTCCGGCGGCGGCGCCACGCCCATGATGCCGAAGAACGGCTTCAGCTCGATCTCGAGGCCCCACGGCATGGTGGCGACGCCGCGGTTGGAATCGATCGGGATGTGCGTCAGGCGATAGAACGGGAAGTCCTCGGGCAGCGTGCCCGCCAGCGGCCGCTGCGCGTTCCAGCCCCAGTTGGTGCGGAACTTGATGTCGAGCACCTCGACCGCCAGCGCATCGCCGCGCTCGGCGCCCTCGACATGGACCGGGCCGGTCAGGATGTGGCGGCCGAGATGCGGCTTCAGCTTGCCCAGGATCTCGCGATGCTCGGGCAGCACGTTGAACGGCTCGCCGGGCAGGATCTCGGCCGAGCCCGAAACGCAATGGATGGTGGCGATGTCGCCCGACTTGATGCGCAGCGGCGGCTTGAGCTGGCTGTCGAAATAGCCCCAGTGGCAGGTCTCGGGCGAGGAATGAAGTTCGTGCGTGGCCATGGCTGTCCCCCTTGTTGCTTCCGGGTTGAAGCACATCCCGTGCCCCCAAATCCATCGGCGATGCTATAGGCGTGGCATGAACTACCGCCACGGCTATCACGCCGGCAACTTCGCCGACGTCCTGAAGCACACGGCGCTTTGCGAGCTGCTGCGGCTGCTGACGGCCAAGGACAAGAAGCTGTTCGTGCTCGACACCCATGCCGGCGCCGGCGGCTACGATCTGGCGCGGCGGGCTGGCGCGGCGCACCGGCGAGGCCGAGGCGGGCATCGCCCGTCTGGCGGCGGCGCCGCGCGCCGGCATGCCGGCCGGCCGTGGCGCGCTATCTCGCGGCGGTCGCGGCCTACGACCGCAAGTTCGGTCCGCCGGAGGCGCGCTGCGGCGCTATCCCGGCTCGCCGCGGCTCGGTCCGGGCGGCGCTGCGGCCGGGCGACCGCTTCATCGCCTGCGAGCTGCATCCGGCGGAGGCGCTGGCGCTCAAGCGCGAGTTCGCCGGCGACCGCGCCGTCGAGGTGCGCCAGGCCGACGGCTACAAGGTCGCTGAAGGCGCTGCTGCCGCCGCCCGAGCGGCGCGGCCTGGTGCTGATCGATCCGCCCTTCGAGGCGGCCGACGAGTTCGAGCGCCTGCTGCGCGCGCTGCGCCAGGCGCGTGCGGCGCTTCGCGACCGGCTGCTACGCGCTCTGGTATCCGATCAAGGACGAGGCGGCGGCCGGCGTTCGTCGGCGAACTCGCGGCGTTCAAGCCGTTGATCCTGGAACTGCAGCTCGGACGCGATCGAGCCGGGCAAGCTCGCCGCCTGCGGGCTCGCGGTCATCAATCCGCCGTGGCGTTTCGAGGAGGCGATGCGCGAGGCGCTGCCGTGGATCGCCGAGCGATCTCGGGGCCCGGCGTCAGGGCCGCGGGTTTCCGCCCCGCCAGCCAGCGCGCCGGCTCCGGCGTCAGCAGCGTGATGACGAACGACACCAGGCAGAGCGCGGCGCCGGCCAGGATGGCGCCGGCGTAGGAGCCGAAGAGGTCGAAGGCGTAGCCTGCGACCGGCGGGCCGAGCAGGGCGCCGAACGCCACGCCGCTGTAGAGCGCGCCGATCACCGAGCCGAGCGCCCGGCCGCCGAAATAGTCGGCGGCCAGCGAGGGCGCGATGGCGACGAAACCGCCGTAGAAGGCGCCGAACACCAGGGCGAAGACGATCGAGCGCCGGCCGCGCTGGTCGACTGCGACCACATCACCAGCATGGACGCCCGCGCCGACATACATCAGGGCGAAGGAGAGCCGCCGGCCGATCCAGCCGGTGACGCTGGCGAACAGGAAGCGGCCGACCGTGCTGCCGACGCCCAGCAGGACGATCAGCAGCACGCCGAAGCCTTCGCCCAGGCCGAGCGTCGCGGGCATAGGGGGCGAGGTGCACGAACGGCACGAACAGGCCGAACGACATCAGGAGCGCGCCGACATAGATCGCCCAGAACGGGCCCGAGCGCACCGCCTCGCCCAGGCTGAGCCCGAGCGGCATCGAACTCGCGCCGCTGGGATGCGGCGGATCGCCGTCGGGCGTGAGGCCGTAGCGCTCGGGCGCCGAGTCGCACCAGCGCGCCCGCGACGACCGCGCCGACCGCCGTCAGGGCGGCCAGCACGAGGTAGGTCTGGCGCCAGCCGAGGCCGGCGATCAGCTCGTGGGCGAGCGGCGCGCCGACCAGGGTGCCCACGCCGATGCCGGCGACGGCGATGCCGCTCGCCGTGCCGCGACGGCGCACGAACCAGCGCTGCACGGCCGCGACGCTCGGCACGTAGGAGAAGCCGACGCCCACGCCGACGCCGACGACCGTAGCCGAGATAGACCTGCCACAGGCTGCTGCGCCTGCGCGGCGACGACGAGGCCGACGGCGACCAGCAGCAGGCCGCCGATCACCACGGGGCGCGGCCCGGTGCGGTCGGCGATCAGGCCGGCGGGAAAGCCGAGCAGAGAAGTAGAGGAAGGCCGAGATCGAGAAGACCAGCGACGGTCTCGCCGCGCTGCGCGCCGAACTCGCCTTCGAGCGCGCCGAAGAACGCCGCGAAGGAATAGGCGACGGCGTAAGCCGGTCATCATGCACAGGAAGGCGCCGGCGACGACCCACCAGCCGGCGAATATCCTGCTCTGTTTCGCTTCTGATCATGGAGCGGAAACTAGGTGCGCGACGAGCCGGCCGGCCATGTCCAATAGTTCGGTGAAATCCGAACCATTGCCGACGCGAGTGTTCTAGCTCTTCTTGTCGTTCTTCTTGTTCTTTTCGTCGGGCTTCCAGCCCCACAGCTTGAAGGCCGCCTCGGCGATCGCCGGGATCGAGCGGCTGTTCGGCGATCTCGATGCCGCTGGCCGATCTGCGTCGGCGATGATCTTGCAGACCCTTGAGTCGGGCGTGCATCTTGTTGTCGCTGGCGATGACGTGCCAGGGCGCGTAGTCGGTGTCGGTGCGCTCCAGCATGTCGTCGTAGGCTTCGAGATATTGCTTGCGCTTGGCGATGTTGCGGAAGTCCTCGAGCCCGATCTTGTAATGCTTGTGCGGCTTGTTCAGCCGGTCGATCATGCGCCGCTTCTGCTCCTCGGCGCTGACATGGATCAGGAGCTTGACGATGCGCACGCCGTCGTCGGCGAGCTCGCGTTCGAACTCGTTGATCTCGCGGTAGGCCCGCTTCCAGGCCTCGACGCTGCACAAGCCCTCGATGCGCTCGACCAGCACGCGGCCGTACCAGGTGCGGTCGAAGATCGCCCAGTTGCCGCGGCGCCGGCAGGCGGTCCCAGAACCGCCACAGATAGTGCCGGCCCTGCTCCTCGGGCGTCGGCGCGCCGATGCGCCAGACCTGCAGCGATTTCGGCTCGAGGCCGGCGACGATGCGCTCGATGAGGCCGCCCTTGCCGGCGGCGTCCCAGCCGTCGATGCCGATGATCGACCCGGCCGCCGGTGCGCAGGTGATGGATCTGCAGGTCGAGCAGACGGCGTTGCAGCTTGTCGAGCTCGTGCTCGTAGGTCTTCTCGTCGATCGGACCGTCGATCATCTCGATCTTGTCCAGGATCGGCCACTTGCCCATCGGTTCCTCCGGCGCGGGATCGTGCCAGCGCCGGCGCGGGCGAGGCAATGCAGCCTGGGACGATTGACAGCGCGAACGGTCGCGACGACTAATCTCGCCAATGGCCGACGCCGAACCCACAATCCGCTACACGGTGCGCGCCGGGAAGCCCGTCGCTCGAGGTCGGCGGCACCTGGACCGTGTTCAGCATGCGCGGCATCCGGCACAAGGCTCGAGAAGGCGCTGCAGCGCGGCGGGCAGCGGCAAGGCCGCGCGCCTGGTCGACGCGAGCGGCGTGGAGCGGCTCGACACGGCGGGCGCCCTGGAAATCCTGCGAGCTCGCCGGCGGCGGACCGGACACCGAGATCAAGACCGCCGACGAAGGCACATGCCGACCTTGTTCGAGGTCGTGCAGAAGAACAGGTGCGAGGCGCCGCCCGGCAGCAGCACGTCAACTGGTTTGCCCACTGGCTCGAGGAAGTCGGACACGACATCGGTCAATCTCTATCACCAGGGCATCAATCTCTGCGACTTCTTCGGCGAGATCCTCGTTGTCTTCGTCGAGGCCTGCCTGGAGCCGCGCCGCTTTCGCGTCAGCGCGGTGGTGCGCCAGATGTACGAGGTCTGGATCCAGGCGCTGGTGATCGTCGGCGTGCTGTGCTTCCTGATCGGCGTGGTGATCGCCTACCAGGGCGTGCAGCAGCTCAGGCAGTTCGGCGCCGAGACCTTCACGGTGGAAGCGGTCGGTATCGGCATGTTCCGTGAGCTGGGCGTTCTGCTCACCGCCATCATCGTGGCCGGCCGCTCGGGCAGCGCCTTCACCGCCCAGATCGGCACCATGCAGGTCAACCAGGAAGTCGATGCCATGCGCACGATGGGGCTCAACCCCGTCGAATGGCTGGTCCTGCCGCGCATCGTGGCACTGGTGATCTCGATGCCGCTGCTCGCCTTCTGGGGCGACATGACCGGCCTGCTGGGCGGCGCGCGTCGCCTGCACCTTCTATCTCGATTTCACCTTCGTGCAGTTCTTCGAGCGGCTGCGCGACACGGTCGGCGTCTGGCACTTCTACACCGGCATGATCAAGGCGCCGGTGTTCGGTGCCGATCGATCGCCGCCATCGGCTGCTTCGAGGGGCTTGCAGGTGCACGGCAGCGCCGAAAGCGTCGGCCAGCTCACGACGCGCTCGGTGGTCGAATCGATCTTCTGCGTCATCGTGCTCGACGCGGTGTTCTCCATCATCTTCCTGCTGGCGAACGTCGATGGCGGATGACGGCGAAGCGGAACAGCCGGTGCCGACAGCGGAAGGCGGGCAGCTCGTCGACCACAGCGACGGCCGCGACGTCGTGCTCGAAGCTGCGCGGCGTGCGCACGCAGTTCGGCGACAACATCGATCCACGACAACCTCGATTTCGACGTATTTCGCGGCGAGATTGTCGGGCTGGTGGGTGGCTCGGGCACCGGCAAGTCGGTGCTGCTGCGCACCATCATCGGCCTCAACGACGCGACGCAAGGGCACCATCGAGATCCTGGGCGAGGACATCAGCAAGCTGCACGGCAAGGCCGAGCGCGACCTGCAGGCGCCGCACCGGCGTGCAGTTCCAGGACGGCGCCCTGTTCTCCTCGCTGACGGTGGCGGAGAACATCATCGTGCCGATCCGCGAGCATGCCGGGCTGGACGAGCAGACTCATGCGCGACGATCGCCGCCCTCAAGGTCGCCCTGGTCGGCCTGCCGCCCGATACCGGCGACAAGAAGCCCTCGGAGCTGTCCGGCGGCATGCGCAAGCGCGCCAGCCTGGCGCGCGCCCTGGCCCTCGACCCCGAGCTGCTGTTCCTGGACGAGCCGACCGCCGGCCTCGATCCGATCGGCGCCGCGCACTACGACGAACTCGATCAAGGAATTGCAGCAAAGCCTCGGCCTCACCGTTCTGATGGTGACGCACGACCTCGACAGCCTCTATGCGGTTTGCGACCGGATCGCCGTGCTGCTCGACAAGCGCGTCGTGGTGGGTACGATGGAAGAGTTGCTGAAGTACGATCATCCCTGGGTCCGGGAATATTTCCACGGGCCGCGCGGGCGGGCGGCGGCCCGACAGGAGTAGAAGCGGCGTCCGATGGAAAAAAGATCGCCCTATGTGCTGATCGGCGCGGCGATGATGCGTGTTCATCGCCGCCGTCGCCGGCTTCGTCATCTGGAAGCTGCGCGCCGGCGACCGGACGTCCTACGCCTACTACGTCATCCTGTTCTCGGGCGACGTGCAGGGGCTGACCATCGATTCGCCGGTCTACTATCGCGGCCTGCGCGTCGGCCGCGTGCACAGACATCGAGCTGACCTCGCGCGATCGACATCCAGCGCAGCACCGGCCGCGAGCGGCTGAGCCGAGAAGATCGAGGTCACCGTCGCCGTCGACTGCAACATCGACATCCGCGAGCGCTCCTACGCGGTGTTCGAGAAGCCGTTCATCGCCGGCGCGCCGTTCGTGCAGATCGTCGGCCGCCTCGACGTCGACCAGATCAAGCCCAAGAAGAAGCTGGGCGAGACAGCCCTATCCGGAGATCCGCGAGGGCGCCTCCTTCCTGCAGGCGACCTCGACCTCGGCGCAGGAGCTGCTGTCGAAGGCCGGCACCACGGTCGACCGGCTGAACGAGCTGCTGAGCCCCGACAATGTCGGCGCGGTCAGCGATACGCTGCGCAACCTCGACGACCGACGACCGGCGGCTTCGCCAAGCAGGACAGCCGCGATCCAGGCGACGCTGGCCGAGCTGCCCGGCGCCGTCGCCGAGTTCAGCAAGACGTTCGACAAGCTGAACGGCGTGGCCGATACGCTCAACCTGATCGCCCTGGAGATCGGGCCGCAGGACGCCGAGACCACGCAAGGCGCTGGCCGGCAAGGATCCGGGCGAGCTGCGCAAGGCCGCTCGCCGAGGCGCGCAAGGCGTTCGCCAACATCGACGGCGCGGCCAACCAGCTCAGCAAGCTGGTCGACCGACAGCAAGGGCCGATCCGGCGGCTTCTCCGAGACCGGGCTCACCGAGCTGTCGCTCGCCATCCGCGAGCTGCGCCAGCTCACCGCCAACCTCAACGTCATCGCCACCAAGCTCGAGCGCGACCCGGCCGGCTTCGTGTTCAGCGGCAAGCAGGGATACACGCCCAAATGATCCTCCGCATGGCCGTCTGCGCGGCGGCCGCCGCTTCGCTTGGCCGGTTGCCAGCTGCATCAACGCGGCTGACGGAACCGACCGATCTCTACACGATCACGCCCAAGAGCACGTTCGATCCCGACCTGCCGTCGGTGCTACTGGCAGCTCGCGGTCGAGGCGCCGGCGGCCGCGGCCAACCTCAACACCGGCCGCATCGCCATCGCCATGTCGCCGACCTCGATCGGACTACTACTCCAAGGCGGCGTGGACCGATCGCGCGCCGCTGATGGTGCAGACGCGCATCGTCGATTCGTTCGAGAACATCGCGCAAGATCGTCGCGGTGTCCCGCGAATCGATCGGCCTGCGCGCCAACTACGTGCTGCAGCCCGACCTGCGCAATTTCGAGGCGCTGTACTATCTACGGCGGCACGCCGATCGTGCAGGTGCGCATCGTCGCCAAGCTGGTGCGCATGCCCGACCGGCAGATCATCGGCGTCGGCCACGTTCGAGCGCTGCGTGCGCGCGCGCGCCGACAAGGTGCCCAAGGTCGTCGAGGCCTTCGACCAGGCGCTGGGCAGCGTCATGAAGCGGCTGGTCGTCCTGGACGCTGCGCACCGCCGCCGCCGCGGCCGCCGAGCGACGCGGCGCCTTACGACATCGCAGTACCGCTATCGCGATCCGGCCAATGCCGTCATCGACAGCGCGAACTGCCCCAAGCGGCAACGACGCCTCGATGGTGCCGATCACCGACGAATAGGCCGCGCGCGTCAGGCGCGCGTTCAGGCGCGCTTCGACCAGCGACCAGGCGAGGTCGGCCATGCGCCTGGGCGCGGTTGCCGTAGCTCTGTGGCGGTCTCCGACGAGGCGTTGCCGTCGAGGCCGCGCTTGTAGACGCCCTGCACGATGGCGGCGAGGCGGAACAGCGAGAAGGCGACGATAGAAGTCCCAGTGACGGGATGCTCCGTGCGGCCGGTGCGGCGCGCATAGGCCGCGACGATACTCGGCCTCGGTCGGGATGCCGAACGCCTCGAGATCGACGCCGGCATAGCCGCCCGAGGCGCCGAAGCCCTCGCCGAAATGATACATCATGCAGTTGTAGCCGAGGTCGGCCAGCGGATGGCCGAGCGTCGACGAGCTCCCAGTCGAGCACGGCGATGATCCGCGGCTCGGTCGGATGGACGATGGTGTTGCCCGAGCCGATAGTCGCCGTGGTTGATGCGCGTCTCGTCGCCCGGCGGAATGTTGGCCGGCAGCCACTGCTTCAGCGAGCTCCATCGACTCGATGTGCTCGGTGCGTGCGAGATCGTACTGGCTCGACCAGCGGGCGATCTGGCGCTGGATGTACTGGCCCTCGCGGCCGTAGTCGCCGAGGCCCGACGGCGCGGTAGTCGACGTTGTGGATGCGGGCCAGCACGTCGTTCATCGAATCGAAGATCTTGCCGCGATCGGCCGGCGAGATGCCCGGCATCTTGGGATCGGCCAGGATGCGGCCGGGCAGGAATTCCATGATGTAGAAGGTCGGTGCCGATCACCGCATCGTCACTGGCAGAGCGCGTAGGGCTTCGGCACCGGCACGTCGGTATGATCCGACAGTGCCTTGATCACGCGATATTCGCGGTCGACCTGATGCGCCGAGGGCAGCAGCTTGCCCGGCGGCTTCTTGCGCAGCACGTACATGCGGCCGCCGCCGTCGGTCAGGTGGAAGGTCGGGTTGCTCTGGCCGCCCTCGAACTGCAGCACGCGGATCGGCGCCGCGAAAGCCCGCGACATTGGCCTTCATGTAGTCGACGAGACGCGCCTCGTCGAAGACGTGGGCGGCGCGGACGGGCGTGAGGTTCTCGGGCAATTCGGACATTGGCGTGGCGTTGTTGTGTCGTTTACCGGGACGTGCGGTTTCTAGCGCTTCGTCGAACGAATTTCGAGGGATGTTTGGGGATAGGTCGGCGTAGCGATTCTTAAGACGGTGACATCCGCCGTCGAATCACGACCAGAGGGAACGAATGTCCAGATTCCGCACTCATCCCTTACGCAGTGCTGACGGCGCGGCTTGCTCGTCGGCGGTAGGCGCGTACGCGCAATCGATGTACGAGCATCGATCAGCGCCAGGACTACCAGCAGGACCGCATCGAGCGCGGCATTCGCGAGCGGCCAGATCACCCGCAGCGAGGCCTATCGCCTCGAGCAGGGCGAGCGGGCGATCGATCGCGCCCAGGCTCGCGCCCGCGCCGATGGTGTGGTGACGCCGCAGGAGCGCGCTCGCATCGACCGCATGGTCGATCGCGAGGGCCGCGAGATCTATCGCCAGAGCCACGATCGCCAGCAGGCCTGGGATCGCGGCCAGAGCTGGGGCCACACCGATGGCCGCTATGACGGCTGGCGCGACAATGGCGGACGCCATGACGGCTGGGGCCAGAACCACGGCGAGCGACCGTGACGGCGACCGCGGACAGCACAATGGCTGGGCCCGTGGCGAGACACAATGGCTGGGACGGCAACCGCCCGCCGGGCATCGAGCGTCGCGACGCGCGCCAGAGACCAGCGCATTCAAAACGGTGTGCGCGATGGTTCGCTGACGCACGGCGAGGGCCAACCGCCTGGAGCACGGTCAGAACCGCATCGACCGCTACGAAGCACGCGCCCGTTCCGACGGCGTCGTGACGCCGGGCGAGCGCAACCGCATCGACGGCATGCAGAACCGCGAAAGCCGCCAGATCTACGCCGATCCACACTGGTCGCACGGCGACGGGTACGCCCCAGCCGCCGCCGGCCGGCGCAGCCAGCGGCGGTTCACTGGCTACAGAAGGGGCAACAAATTGTTCGCCAGCGTACAGCGACAGCCAGCTTTACCAAGCCGCCGCGTCGGCCGGCATGCTTTGCCAGCCTCCGCGGCCGACGATGACGCGCGTCTCTTTCAGCCTCTCAGGCGAAGCGGTCTGAGCAATACGTAACTGG
>ERZ1370068.10050-contig-8780_pt1 | contig 40610 bp, 42 predicted proteins | sample MGYA00561227_ERZ1370068 | MGnify/ENA primary metagenome ERZ1370068 (study PRJEB38410, sample SAMEA6850437) | metagenome | study: Metagenomic assessment of the ecological functions of the soil: analysis of the soil microbiota associated with the... | reverse complement strand
GCTTTTCTTACGTGCATTGCTCAACCTAAACAGCGCTGCTGTTGATTGACGCCCCGCAACGCAATCGACGTCGGGTCGGCCCCGCGAAATCGAATATGGTTCTGATTCTGCGGGCCAGTTTTTCACGCAACTCAGTTTCGATAAATATTTCGTGGCTGGCGGGCGATGAGGGGTGATTGCGTTGCCTTCTCACGGTCGGCTGATACTCGTGTCGATATCTCGTTACTCGCCCGCCTGTCTTGATCTTCATCGACGCGGGACGCAGATCATCCTCAGTGACGTGAATGCTTCGTTGGTGTCGCTCGTAGCTTGATCTTCCATGGGACGACAAGGATCTCAAGCTTCAGCGTCAGCTGCACTTCAAACCCCGCTTCCTCGTAAACGCTCGATCGCTGCGGGCCAGACCGGGCCGTGATTGCTGCACCGATTGGTTGATCGCCCTGCCCACCTCTTCAGTCAGCCGCTTTGTTTCTTCATCCAATTCCATCGCCCCAGATGCTAAGTCCTTCCAGTTAAGACTTTAAGCTCGTATTGGAGTCAGTACAGAGTGAGTCGGCGCCGGCCGCGCGCGCGACTTCCTCGATGAAGCATCTCACGTACACGGCGTTCTGGTTCGTGTTGACGCCGCGCCACGGCCCGACCGGCACGTGCGTGTTGCGCATCGCGTACTCGATCAGCAGGTTCGGCACGGTGTAGCCGAGCTGCGCGTCGCCGGGCTTGTCGGTGTAGCCCTGGAGCTGGCGATCGTCCTTGTCCGTCGGCGATCAGCGCCGGGTTGACGAAGCGCGTTGATCGACTGGCCGGAGACGCGCACGTGCAGCCCGACCAGCGCGCCCTTGTCGTCGAGGCCCGCGGCCAGCTTGCACTGCGAGATCGGCCGGTAGAAGTCGTGCGCCATGTCCTCCTCGCGCGACCAGACCATCTTGACCGGCACGTCCGGGAACTGCTTGGCGATGAGCGTCGCCTGGCGCACGTAAGTCCTGGCTGCCGCCGCGCCGGCCGAAGCCGCCGCCGAGGTCGTGGCGGTAGACCTCGCACTTCGCCAGCGGCACGCCGGACTGCTCGGACAGGCGCGGCCAGCGACGCCTCGGAGTTCTGCGTCGGCACCCAGGCACTCGGCGCGGTCCGCCGAGATCTTCACCGTGCAGTTCATCGGCTCCATCGTCGCGTGGGCGAGGAACGGCGTGCTGTAGACGGCCTCGACCTTCTTCGCGGCGCCGCTGATCGCTGCCGGCGCGTCGCCCTCGTTGCGGAACGCGTAGGCGCCGTCCTGCGCCGTCAGCCTGGCCTCCGAGGTGCTTCGGCGATCGTCGCGCTCGACTGCGCCGCGCCGGCGCCCTCGTCCCAGACGATCGGGCAGCGCCTCGAGCGCCGGACTTGGCCCGCCACCACGGTGTCGGCGACGACCGCGACGGTCGAGTCGTTCACCTTGACGACGCCGCGCACGCCGGGCCGGCCCGGCGACCTTGGCCTCGTCGTAGCTCACGAGCTTGCCGCCGAACACCGGGCACTGCTTGATCGCCGCGTGCAGCATGCCCGGCAGCTTGAGGTCGATCGCGTAGACCTTGCTGCCGTCGAGCTTGTCGGCGGTGTCGAGCCGCGTGCAGCGGCTTGCCGGCGATCTTCCAGTCCTTCGGGTCCTTGAGCGTGATGCTCTCGGGATCCGGCGGCGCTCAGCTTGGCCGCGGCCGCCGGCCACCTTGCCGTAGCTGGTCTGCCGGCCGGAGGCCGGCGTGCGTGATCACGCCGTCGGCCACGCTCACCTCGGCCACCGGCACGTTCCACTGGTCGGCCGCCGCCTGCAGCAGCATGATGCGCGCGACCGCGCCGCCGCGCCGCACGTAGTCCTGCGAGGTGCGGATGCCGCGGCTGCCGCCGGTGCCCATCTCGCCCCAGACGCGCTTGCGCGCGAGGTTCTGGCCGGGCGTGATCGACTCGGTGGCGACCTTCTTCCAGTCGCACTCGAGCTCCTCGGCGACGAGCTGGGCCAGGCCGGTGAGCGTGCCCTGCCCCATCTCCGAGCGCGCGATGCGGATCACGCACGTGTCGTCGGGCTTGACGACGACCCAGGCGTTGATCTCGGCGCCGGCGTCCGGCGCCTTTTCGCCTCGGCCGATCCAGCGCCGAAGCGGCAGCCGCATCCCGAGCGCCAGGCCGCCGCCGGCCGCCGCCGATGCCTGACGATGAACGCGCCGCGACGTGATCGGTTTCATGTCATGGTCCACCTTCCGGCCGGCGGCCATGTGCGCACGGCGGCGCGGATGCGCTGATAGGTGCCGCAGCGGCAGATGTTGGTCATGGCGTCGTCGATGTCCTGGTCGGTCGGCTTCGGCTTCTTCGCGCAGCAGCGCTGCCGCCGCCATGATCTGGCCGGACTGGCAGTAGCCGCATTGCGGCACGTCGAGCGCCGCCCAGGCCTTCTGCACCGGATGCGAGCTGGTCGGGCGACAGGCCCTCGATGGTGACGATCTTGTCGGTGGCCTTCACGCTGCCGACGGGAATGGAGCAGGAGCGCACCACCTCGCCGTTGAGGTGGACCGAGCAGGCGCCGCACTGCGCGACGCCGCAGCCGTACTTGGTGCCGGTCAGGCCGACCTGCTCGCGGATGGCCCACAGCAGCGGGCGTGTCGGGCTCCACCTGCACGTCGCGAACCTGGCCATTGATGTTGAGCTTTGCCATGCGCTGCCTCCGGGCGGATCTCCGAGTTGGCTTACACTACCCGAGGGAGACGACCATGACAACGGTGGAGACTGCCCGCGGACCCGTGGACACCGCCCAGCTGGGACCAACGCTGATGCACGAGCACGTCGTCACGCGCTCGCCCGGCGTGCAGGAGAACTGGCCGCACCTCTGGGACCGCAACGCCATCCTCGACATCGCCGAGCGGAAGATGGCCGATCTCTACCGCCGCGGCATCCGCAGCGCTCGTCGACCTGACCACGCGTCGATCTCGGCGCGCGACATCGACCTGATCGTCGGCGTTGCCCGCCGCTCGCGCGTGCACATCGTCGTCGCCACCGGCGTGTGGTGGATGCCGCAGCGCTACTTCAGCGCCCACGGCGTCGACGCGGTGGCCGAGCTGTTCATCCGCGACATCACGCAGGGCATCGCCAACGAGCGGCGTGAAGGCCGCCATCATCAAGTGCGCCACCGACACCGCCGGCGTGACGCCGGTGATCGACAACGTCCTGCGCGCCTCCGCCCGGGCCCAGAAGGCGACCGGCGTGCCGATCTCGACCCACACCTGGGCGGCCGGCCGCACCGGCGAGATGCAGCAGGCGATCTTCGCCCAGGAGGGCGTCGATCTGAGCCGCGTCATCATCGGCCACAGCGGCGACAGCGAGGACCTCGGCTACCTGCGCGGGCTGATGGAGCGCGGGAGCACGATCGGGATGGACCGCTTCGGCCTGGAGAATTTCCTGCCCACGGCCAAGCGGGTCGAGGTGGTGGCCAAGCTCTGCGCCGAGGGCTACGCCGGCCAAGATGGTGCTGTCGCACGACGCCAACTGCTGGACCGACATGCTGTCGGAAGAGGGCAAGCGCAAGACGCGGCCGCTGTGGCACTACAACCACATCTCCGACGACATCCTGCCGGCGCTGCGCAAGGCCGGCGTCAGCGAGGACCAGATCGACCAGATGCTCGTGCGCAACCCGCGGGCGATCTTCGAGGCCCGCACGCCGCGTCGGGGCTGACGGGCCTTCGGCGTCGTTTCCTGTTATCGTCTGGCCGAGGACGGCCATGTGGTGCGGTGCGACGAGTGGTGGACGCGATCCGGAGCCGGGTCGCCATGGATCGGCGTCAGGCCATCACGCTGCTGGCGGCGCTCGTGGCGGCCGGATGCTCGCCCGCGACGGCGGCGCACCGCGATGCGGCGCAGCGCCTGGCCGAGGAGTCGCCGTCGGTCGACCTGCACAGCCATCCCGGCATGTTCTCGAGCTCGCCCGATCCCGCTCGAGGGGCAGATCCAGCGCATGAACCAGGGAAGCTCCGCGCCTCGCTGTTCGCGGCGGTGGCCGACGGAACGGTGATCGGTCGCCGGCAGGGCGGTCTCTACGCCACGCGGGAGCCGCACCCCGGCGAATCGCCCGGCTACACGTATCGATCGCTCGGAGACGTCCGCGCCCGGGTAACCGCGGGCACGCTCACGCTGATCCAGTCGCCGGCGGACCTCGACGCGCCCCGCGCGGACGCCCGGGCGCCATCCTCGGCCGTAGAGGGCGGCGATTTCCCTGGAGGGCCGCATCGATCGGGTGCAGAGGCCTTACACGGCCGGTCGTCCGATCTATCCAGCTCACCCACTACCGGATCAACGAGCTCGGCGACATCCAGACCGATCCTCCTCGCTACGGCGGGCTCACCCCGTTCGGCCTGGACGTGATCCGCGAGATGAACTGGCTCGGGATGATCGTGGACGCTTGCGCACCTCACGCCTCGACGGCGTGCGGGGGCGGTGGCCGACGCGCAAGCCGTTGCTGCTGTCGCACACCGTGCTCTACACCGGCTGGGCCCGCTCGGTGACCGCCGAGCACGCACGCCTGGTGGCCGGGACCGGCGGAGTGATCGGCATCTTCCCGGTGACGTCCGGAAACTACTATGGCCTCACCGGCTACGTCGAGCAACATCGATCGCATGATCAAGATCGGTCGGCATCGATCACGTCGGCATCGGCACCGACATGGACGGGATCTCGCCGCCGAGCTTCCTGTCCTTCGACGACTACGCGGAATGGCCCTCGGTCACCGGCGCGCTGCTGGCCTGCGGATACTGCGCGACGATGTCGCCAAGGTCGCGGGGGAAACTTCCTCCGCGTCTTTGCCGAGGTGGCCGCGAGCTGACGGCCCAAGAAAGGACAACGCCGACGATGGCCCGAGGTCAACATCACGCTGACGTGTGCGGACTACGCCCGCCTCATGCCGCTGGCAACCGGCGAGGTGAAGCCCGAAGGAATCGAGCTCACGCTGCTCCTGGGTCAGTCGGGGCTCGTGGCCCGAGCGCGCCGAGATGCTGCGCCGCGCGGTGCAGGACCCGGCGGTGCAGGGCGGCGAGTGGTCGATGGCGCAGTACCTCTATCGCATCGACAAGGGCGACCACCGCTACGTCGGCCTGCCCGTGTTCCCGCTGCGGAACTTCACCGCGCGCGACCTCTACGTCCGGCGCGGCGGCCCGATCCGGCAGCCCCGAGGACCTGGCCGGCAAGCGCATCGGCATGTACAGCTACACGCGCCAGCGGCTCGATCTGGTACCGCCACTTCCTGCGCTTCGTCGGGCGTCGATCCCGGCGGCCATCCAGTGGTGGATCGGGGACATCGACATGCCGCGTGGTCGGCGCCCGATGGATCCTGAACGCTGCCGGCCGGCGTGAAGACGGCCGCCGCCGGCCGCTCGCTCTCGGACATGCTGCGTCGCCGACGAGCTCGAGCGCCGTCTACAGCCCGCCGCGCCCGCAGGCCTACCATCCGCGGACCGGCCGCTATCGCGCGGCTGTTCCCCGACTTCCGCGGCTGTCGAGCAGGACTACTTCCGCCAGACCGGCGCGTTTCCGCCCCAGCACCTGATCGTCCTGCGGCGCGAGGTGTGGGAGGCCAATCCGGTGGATCGCGCGGAGCCTGACCGAGGCGTTCATCGCGGCCAACGACTGCGTTCACCGCCGCGCAGAAGGGCTTCCCGTATGCCACGCCCGTGGCTGGAGGCCGAGCTGGAGGAGACGGACGTCGGTGATGGGCGCGGACTTCCACCCGTACGGCTCGAGCCGAACCGGGCGCAGATCGAGATGTTCGCCGACGAGGCGTTCCGCCTGGGGCTGACGAGCCGGCGGATCAGCACCGAGGAATACTTCTGGCGGACTACTCCTGAAGGGAGATTGAGCGATGGCAGTCATCCTGGGCACGGGCGCCTATCGGTACGAGGTCAGCGACAACTGGGCGAAGCTGCCGCCCGGCCGTGAGTTCAACGCCGACGTCGCGGCGGTCGGCGTCGACGCGCAGGACCGGGTCTATGCGTTCAATCGCGGCGCCCACCCCATGTGCGTGTTCGACCGCGACGGCAACTTCCTGCGCTCGTGGGGCGAGGGCGTGTTCCGCCGCGCGCACGGCGTGCACATGGCGCCCGACGACACGCTGTGGCTGACCGACGACGGCGACCACACCGTCCGCCACTGCACGCTCGACGGCAAGGTGCTGCTGACCCTCGGCGTCCCCGGCGTGCCCAAGCCGTACATGAGCGGCGAGCCCTTCCACCGCTGCACGCACACCGCGCTGTCGCCGCAGGGCGATCTCTACGTCTCCGACGGCTACGGCAATTCGCGCGTCCACAAGTACTCGCCGGACGGCCAGCTCCTGCTGCTCCTGGGGCGAGCCGGGCACCGATCCCGGCCAGTTCAACATCGCCGCACAACATCTGCTGCGACGCGGAAGGCTGGGTATACGTGGCCGACCGCGAGAACCATCGCGTGCAGGTGTTCGACGGCAACGGCAGGTACGAGACGCAGTGGAACAACATGCATCGCCCCTCCGGCCTGCTTCTCGAGCGCGCGCTCAGGGCCGCTTCTACGTGGGCGAGATCGGCGCCGGCATGGCCGTCAACAACGACATGCCCAACATCGGGCCGCGCGTGAGCATCTACAGCGGCAAGGGTCGAGCTGCTCGCGCGGCTCGGGGAACCGCCCGGCCGGACTCGAGCTCGGCCAGTTCATCTCGCCGCACGGCCTCGCCGTCGACTCGCGCGGCGACATCTACGTCGGCGAGGTATCGTTCACCAACTGGGGATCGCCGCGGGCCGATCCCGGCCACGGCTGCGCAGCCTGCAGAAGCTCGTGAAGATGGGCTGAGCCGTACCGGCCCGGCGTCAGCGGCCTGAAACGCGTCGAGGGGCGGCGCCGCCGCCCTCGCGCATCACCGCGCGTCGCCTCGCCTCAGCGCAGCAGTCGTGCGCGGCCGCCGCCCCGCCCTTGAGCACCGTGGTCGCCGTCGTGGTCGTCCGGGCCTGGGCGCAGGAGAAGTAGAGCGCCGCATCGCTCAGCACGGTGACCGCGGGCGTCACGCAGTTGGCCGGCAGCACGACCGGGATGCGTTGAGGGGATGCTCGAAGCCTTCTTGATCTCCCGGGCGATGTACTTCTCCAGCTGCGACATGCAATCCTCGAAGGCCGCGCTCGCCGATGACGTGGCCGGCACGCACACCGGATCGATGATGGCCACCAGCACGTCCTCCCACCAGGGAAGTCCACGCTGGCCTGGAAGTTCACGGGCTCGAAGCTCAGCTCCCAGGCGCCGCCGCTCTGGGTGAAGGCCACCTGCACGTCGATCTGCAGGTCGATGTCGGGGCCGCCGAAGTCCGTGTTCTGCGAGGTGAGACCTTGCCGCGGATCGTGTTGTCGGTCAGCCGAGAGACCACGACGCCGGGATTCCGCCGTCCACGTCGAGGCGCTCGAAGATCAGCGTGCCGATGACGGCGCGCCAGGCCGCGACTCCAGCTCGTCCGTCTCCACGAGCGGCGACATGACGGGGCTCTGGAAGTTGACGAACTGCGGGCTGGCCCGCAGTCGTCGTGGAGATGTAGATGGCGTTGTAGCCGTCCACCCACTCGCAGGTTGCCGCGCTGTCGCCCCACGTCCGATCCGAAGGCCACCGCGGTGTTGACGATGAGCTGGATCTGGCTCACGCAGAAGGCGTCGGTACTGCTGCCGGTGTAGACCCCGATGCGCGTGATGTCCCGCAGCGTGGTGATGCCGTCCTGATCAGGTCGTAGGTGACGTCGGAGCCGGCCTCCAGGTCGTCGATCACCGTCTTGAGGCCGGTGTAGCTGCCGGTCGGGATGTCGAACGGCCCGCTCTGCAGGGCCACCGCGACCCAGCCGTCGGTGCCGCCGTTCGATACGTTAGCCACCTGCGGTGCAGCTGCGTGCGGAACTACGCCAATGTCGTTGAGCTTCGCGTCACCACACGCAGCGGGGGGACGTCCTCACCTCGGCGCCGTTCGCGCCCGCGGATGCGCACACCCGGTAACTACCGTCGCTGTCGGGAGTCCGTGGTCGGTGAACGACCTGGGGCCGTCGAGCGGCTGGGCGATGGTGGCGATCGTCGCCCACATGCCGGCGGAGTTCGCGCGCTCGATCAGGGTCGAGGTGTCGGCCGGCGAGGTGTCGGTCCAGCGCACGATCACGTCGCTCACCCCGGTGGTCGCGTTCATCGACCCGCTGCAGCGTGTAGTTCGAGGGTAGATGACATCCGCCAGCTTCAGCGTGCCGCCACCCGACGACAGCAGGTTGTTGAGGTTCGCATCGCCTCCGCCGACGCGAGCCACGTGCTCGCGGCCAGCAAACCTGGTCAGGGTCATCGCCACGGTACGCATCGTCGTCTTCATCGCTGGCCCCTCCTCGTGATTGACACACCCAGCACGGGCATCACGGTATGCCAGCCCTCGCACGCCTAGAGCGCCGCAATTTCGCTGAGTTAGTCGGCAGGCGTCGGGGTCTCGGTCCGGGAAGTTTGCCCGACGGCGGACGGGCCGGATCGGGCGGCGGCGGGCGCGTGGCCCGGCGGAGGATAGTACTATCTCGGTGCTTCACGGCCGAACGGACACCGCGACGGAGTGACGCTCAGTTCATGGGACAGCTCGACGGCAAGGTGGCGATCGTCACGGGATCGGGGCGGGGTATCGGACAGCAGGTGGCGCTGCGGCTGGCGCGCGACGGCGCCGGCGGTGGTGGTGCAACGATCTCGACGACGCGCCGGCCAAGGAGACCATCGCGCTCATCGAGAGCTGGGCGGCCGGGCCGTCGCCTGCAACGGCGACGTGACCGCCAAGGACTTCGGCGAGCGGATCGTAGACACCGCGGTCAAGCAGCTCGGCGGCCTGCACGTCATCGTGAACAACGCCGGCTACACGTGGGACAACGTCATCCAGAAGATGACCGACGAGCAGTGGTACGCCATCCTCGACGTCCACGTGACCGCGCCGTTCCGCATCCTGCGCGCCTTCGCGCCCTATCTGCGCGAGCAGTTCGAGGCCGAGTCCAAGCGCGGCGAGCGCGTCGTGCGCAAGGTCGTGCAGATCTCCTCGACCTCCGGCGTGCGCGGCAACGCCGGGCAGGTCAACTACTCCTCGGCCAAGGCCGCGGTGACCGGCATGACCGCGCACGCTCGCCAAGGAGTGGGGCCGCTACGCGGTCACCGTGAACTGCGTGGCCGTTCGGCTACGTCCAGACGCGCCTGACCAAGCCGCTCGCCGAGGGCGAGGCCGGCACGATCGAGGTCGCGGGCCGCCAGGTGAAGGTCGGCGTGCAGGGCACGCGCATCGCCGCCATGAACCAGATGATTCCGCTCGGCCGCGGCGGGCTGCCCGAGGAAGCGGCCGGCGCGATCTATCTCTTCTGCAGCCCGGACAGCGACTTCGTCAGCGGCCAGACGCTGTCGTCACCGGCGGGGCGTAGCGGCGCGCGGACATGGCGATGAAGCTCGGCGTCGATCTTCCCGCAGACGGAGTGCGGCACCGACGTCGCGGCCATCAGCGAGTTCGTCCGGGCCGTCGAGGCCATGGGCGCCGACCATCTCTTCGTGGCCGACCACGTCCTGGGGGCCGATCCGGCGTTCCACTCGCATCCGTCGCTGGCGACGTACTCGCACCAGGCGGTCGTGCACCGAGGCGCTGACGCTGATCGGCGTACCTCGCCGCGCATCACCGCGCCGGATCACGCTGGCCACCGGCATCCTGATCCTGCCGCAGCGGCAGACGGCGCTGGTGGCCAAGCAGGCGGCCGCAGATCGACGTGCTGAGCGGCGGCCGCGCTGCGCCTGGGCATCGGCGTCGGCTGGAACGCGGTGGAGTTCGAGGCGCTCAACGAGACCTTCGACGAATCGCGGCCGCCGCAGCGCCGAGCAGATCGCGGTGCTGCGCGCGCTGTGGACCGAGCCGGTCGTGGACTTCCGCGGCGAGTTCCACCGGATCAGCCACGCCGGGCTCAACCCGCATGCCCATCCAGCGGCCGATTCCCATCTGGTTCGGCGTGGGCAGCCGCGAGCAGCCGGTGCCGCCCGACGCGGCGCTGCGCCGGATCGCGCAGGCTCGCCGACGGCTGGAGCCCGAACTTCGCACCCGACGAGCCAGGGACGAGGCGCTCGTCGCCCGCGTACACCAGTACGCGCGCGACGCCGGGCCGCGATCCCGGCAGCGCTGCCGCTCGAGGGCGCGCGTCCGGCTCGCGCGGCCAGGAGCCCGACGGGTGGACGCAAGCAGGTCGACGCCTGGAAGGCGCTCGGCGCGACGTCGATCATCGCCGAGCCGCGAACGCCGGCCTGCGCTTTCCCGACGGACATCTCGGACGTGCTGCGCCGATTCAGGGACACGCTCAAGGAGGTCATCATGACCGAGCCAGTGACGCTGCAGATCTTCTCCGACTACGTCTGACCCTGGTGCTATCTCAGTACCGTGCGTATTGAGAAGCTCAGAAGCCGAACACAACGTGAAGGTCGAGTGGGTGCACTTCCCGCTGCACCCGGAGACGCCGGCGAGAAGGCCGCGTCGCTGGCCGATCTGTTCGCCGGGCGCAACGTCGGATCGCACGGCCATGCACGCGCAGATGAAGGCGCGGATGGACGCCGAAGGACTGCCCTACGGCGAGCGCACCATGACCTACAACAGCCGCCTCGCCCAGGAGCTGGGCAAGTGGGCCGACACGCAGCCGGGCGGCGAGGCGCTGCACGACGCGCTGTTCCGCGCCTACTTCGTCGAGGCGCGCGACATCTCCGCAGCCCGCGGTGCTGCTGGAGATCGCCGAGCGCGTGGGCCTGCCGGTCGACGGCGCACGCGAGGTGCTGGAGAAGCGCACCTTCAAGGCCGCGGTCGACGCCGACTGGGCGCTGCTCGCGCCAGTACGGCGTCACCGGCGTGCCGACGTTCGTCGTCGGCCGCCACGGCGTGGTCGGCGCCCAGCCCTACGAGGTGCTGGAGGAGCTCGTGCGCCGCCGCCGCGCCGAAGGACGGCGAGGGTAGCGCCGTCGGCCCGCCTTCGGCGGCGCCATTCTGCGCGGCTACTTCATCCGATCCTGGATCTTGGCGATGGCCGCGCGCGCGCACTCCTCGTCGAACTGACCGCCCGGCGCTCCGCTGATGCCGACCGCGCCGATCGCCTGTCCGCCGGCCATGATGGTGACGCCACCCACCGCGTAGGTGACGTTGGGCAGCGGCGTCGCCGGCACCGTGGTGGCCGGACTCTGCTGGCCATCCGCTCAGCCACGGCCTTGGTGCTGTCTTCCTTGCGCGCGAGCGTCAGCGACGTGGCCGAGTACGCCTTGTAGAAGGCGTTGTCGAGCGTGTGGATCGGCGCCCCGGTCCCCACGCAGCAACGGCCTGGCGAACGCCGTCGAGATCGACGACGACCGCGGTCACCGCGTAGCTCTTCTGCGCGCAGATCGCGACCGATTCACCCACCAGCTCGTTGGCCAGTGCGGCGCCGAGAGCTTCTGGATGGTGACCAGCCCCTGGGCCCCTGCGCCCGTCGAGAACCCAACAACGCCGCACGCCAGCACTGCTCCTGCGATCCAGGCTCGTGACATCTTCGTCTCCCTGTAGGTTGGTCCGGAACAGCCGCGTGACGGCACGCCAGCGGCGTGCCATGCCGCCCGCGGATCATACTGCAGACGCGGGCGGCCCCGCGACGAGCCTCGCCCGTGCTACGCCTCCGGCCCCGTTCTCGCCTATCCCTGGTCTGTGGAGAGGTGGCATGGAGCCTCGACTGTGAGTTCGCGTGCCGTCGGCCGCCGGCCGACGGGCCTGAGTCTGTTCTCGGCGCGATCGCGCGGACCGCGGCACGGCTGTGCGAGGCGACCGACGCGCCTCATCCACCTCGTGGAGGGTGACCACCACCGGCTGGTGGCCACGCATGGCAAGGTCACCCACTTGCAACAGCTCGGGACGACCCACGCAATTCGGAAAGACACCGCCGGTCGGCTGCGCGGTCCCTCGAGCGCCGGTCGGTTCACGTTCGCGACCTGAGGGTCGCCGTCCGCACCCGGTTCCGGGGGCTCACTCAGCTGGGCTTTTACACCGGCCAGGTTCGAACGCTTCTCGTCGCGCCGCTGCTCCGAGATGGCATTGCCCTCGGCGGCATCAGCATCCGCCGGACGCAGGTCCGGCCGTTCACCGCGAAGCAGATCGCCCTCCTCGAGAGCTTTGCCGAGCAGGCCACCATCGCCATCGAGAACGCCCGCTTGACGCAAGACCTCGAAGCCCGGAACCGCGAGCTGACCGAGGCGCTCGAGCAGCAGACGGCCACGGCCGAGACTCGGGGTGATCAGCCGGTCGCAGACGGCGCTTCAGCCGGTGCTCGATGCGGTGGCCGAGAGCGCGGCGCGCCTGTGCGGGGCAAACGACGCCATGATCCGCCTCGTGGACGGCGACGTCTTGAGGCTCGCGGCTCATCACGGCCCGCTACCGAACCTGGATGAGAGGATCCCGCTGGACCGGGGGTCGGCGACCGGCCGCGCGATAGCGGAACAGCGGCCCGTCCACATCCATGACCTGGCCGCCGCAGCCGAGGGGGATTTCCGATCGGTCGCTCGCTCCAGCAGCGCTTCGGCCACCGGACCGTCCTCCGCGGTACCTCCTGCTCCGCGACGGCTCTCGCCATCGGCGGCATCCACATCCGCCGCACCGAGGTTCGCCCGTTCACCGACAAGCAGATCGCGTTGCTCCAGACCTTCGCCGACCAGGCGGTCATCGCGATCGAGAACGTCCGCCTGTTCACCGAGCTGCAGGCGCGCAACCAGGCGCTGATCGAAGCGCTCGAGCAGCAGACGGCCACCAGCGAGATCCTGAAGGTCATCTCGAGCTCGCCGACCGACATCGCAGCCGGTCTTCGACGCCATCATCCGCAACGCAGTGCGGCTGTGCGGCGCGCTCCGACGGCGCCGTCTGGCGCTACGAGGCGACTCGTGGATATTGTCGCCCACCACAACATCTCGCCGGACGAGCTGGTAAGCTACCGGCGCATTCTTCCCGGCCCATCGGCGACGATCCCGCCCATGAAGCAGCGCACTCCGGCCGGTACGCTGGCAGATTCCGGATGTCGAGCACAGACGCGTCTCCCGGGACACGCGCGAGCGATGGCGGACGCGGGGCGTGCTCGGCGCTGTCGCTCTGGTGCCGATGCGACGCGATGCGGCAGATCATCGGCTCGATCGGCGTCTCGCGCATCGCGAGGTCGACGCCTTCTCACCGGCCCAGGTCGAGCTGCTCGAGAACCTTCGCCGACCAGGCGGTCATCGCCATCGAGAACGCGCGGCTGTTCAGCGAGCTGCAGCAGCGCACCGGCGAGCTGAGCCGCTCCGTCGAGCGAGCTCCAGGCGCTCGGCGAGGTTGGCCAGGCGGTCAGCTCGACGCTCGACCTCGACGCGGTGCTGCAGGCCATCGTCGTCGCGGCGGCCCAACTGGCCACCTCGCGGGGTGTCTCGATCTGGGAGTACGACGAGCTGACCGAGGTCTTCCATCTCCGGGCGACCAACGTTCTCGACCCGAAATCGCCGAGATCCTTCGCGCTCTCGGGGATCCGCCGAGGTGAGGGGGCGACTTGGGCGAGCGGCACTAACCCGGGCCCCGTCCAGATCCACGACGTCAGCGTGGCGGGCGCCTACCGAGTGCGGCCATTGCGGGCCGCGCTGCTGCGCGCGCGGGGCGGCTCCGTGTTAACCCTTCCGCTCCTACGCGAGGATCGCCTGCTCGGCGGGCTGACCGTGATCGGCGCGCCACCGGCGAGTTTCCGCCGAGCGTGGTGGCGCTGCTCACCGCCTTCGCCGCCCAGTCGGCGATCGCGCATCCAGAACGCGCGGCTGTTCCGCGAGATTCAGGACAAAGCGCACGCAGCTCGAGGTCGCCAGCCAGCCACAAGTCGCAGTTCCTCGCCAACATGAGCCACGAGCTGCGCACGCCGCTCAACGCGATCCTGGGCTACAGCGAGCTGATCGTCGACGGGATCTACGGCGAGGTGCCGGAGCAGGATGCGCGAGCGTGCTCGAGCGGGTGGACGCAGCGGCCGGCACCTGCTCGGGCTGATCAACGACGTGCTCGACCTGTCGAAGATCGAGGCCGGGCAGCTGGTCCTGGCCCTGGCCGACTACTCGATGAAGGAGATCGTCGAGGCCGTGAGTCGCCTCCTCGACTCCCTCGCAGTCGAGAAGAGGCTGGCGCTGGCCGTGGATCTGGCGCCCGACCTGCCGACCGGGCGCGGCGATCAGCGGCGGCTCACCCAGGTCGCTGCTGAACCTGGTCGGCAACGCGATCAAGTTCACCGAGGCAAGGCGGCGTCGGCGTGCAGGTGGCAGCTCAGGGCCCCGCGTTCGACGTCTCCGGTGCGCGACACCGGGCCGGGGATCGCCGACGGTGGACCAGGCGCGTATCTTCGAGGAGTTCCAGCAGGCTGACGCGCTCTACCACACGGCCGAAGGGCGGGACCGGTCTGGGCCTGGCGATTGCCCGGCGGATCGTGGCGCTGCATGGCGGTCGGTTGTGGGTGGAATCGGTGCCTGGCGAGGGTGCGACGTTCCGGTTTTCCATACCGGTCCGCGTCGAGGCAGCAGGCGCCCGTCTTCCCGAGCGAGGACCTTGTGAGCCGGCGTATCCTCGTCGTCGACGATCACGCGGACAACCGGCGCATCCTGCGCGATCTGCTGGGCAGCGCCGGCTTCGAGATCCTGGAGGCCACGACCGGCGAGGACGCGGTGGCCCGGGCCGAGGCGGAGGTGCCCGACCTCATTCTCATGGACATCCAGCTCCCCGGCATCGACGGCTACGAGGCCACGCGGCGCATCAAGGCCAACCAGGCCCTGCGCCGTATCCCGCTCATCGTCGTCACCTCGTACGCCCTGAGCGGCGACGACGTCAAGGCGCTGGCCGCCGGCGCCGACGCCTACGTGGCCAAGCCGCTTCAGCCCTCGCGGTCATGCTGGCCAAGGTGAGGGAATATCCTAAAGTGGAGGACGCCGCCACTCATTTTGGTGGTCGATGACGACAAGGCCACCGTCGATATCCTTCGCACGCGCCTTGCAATCACAGGGCTACGCCGTGGTGAGCGCCACCGACGGCGAGGCCGGGCTGGAGGCGGTGCACGAGCACCGGCCGGATCTCGTGCTGCTCGACGTCAACATGCCCAGCACTCGACGGGCTCGAGATGTGCCGTCGGTGCTGAAGGCCGACCCGGCGCTGCCGTTCACGCCGGTCATCCTGGTGACGGCGCTCGTCGACGCGCGCGACATGGTGGCCGGGCTCGACGCCGGCGCCGACGAGTACATCACCAAGCCGGTGGAGAGCGCCGCGCTCATGGCGCGCGTGCGCTCGATGCTCCGGATGAAGGCGCTTCACGACCGGGTGCAGGATCAGGCCGCCGAGCGTCTCGGCTACGGCTCAAGCGCTTTTCTCGCCGGCCGTGGCCGAAGCTGATCGTCGCCGGCGAGGGTCGACGACCCGCTGCGCACGCACGGCGGGAGGTGGCGATCGTCATGCTCGACCTCGTCGGCTTTGGCGCGTTCTCGAGACGGCCGAGCCGGAGGAGGTCATGGGCCTCCTGCGGCAGTATCACGCCGAGATGGGCGGACTCGTCATGGCTCACCACGGGACGCTCCACAGCTTCGCCAGCGACGCCATCGTGGTCGTCCTGAACGATCCCGTCGAGATCGCCGATGCTCCGAGCGCGCGCTTCGCATGGCGTGGGCTATGCGGAGCGAGGGCGCGAGCTCGCGGCCGAATGGGAGAAGCGTGGCTGGCGCATGCCGCTGCGCATCGGGGCGGCCATGGGACACGCCACCATCGGCGCCATCGGCTTCGAGGAGCGGCTCGACTACGGGGTGGTCGGCCGGGTGAACCGGATCGCCGCCGCGCTGTGCAACGCGGCCGAGGTCCGGCCACGTCCTCGTCTCGCAGAAGATCGCCGCCGCCGCCGAGAGGTGGAGCCGATCTGCTGGAGATCGACTTGCCGCGCCGCGGGGACCACGCGCAACATCCGCGCCTTCAAGGTCCTGGGTATCAAGACGTGAACGTCGTCGATCGAGGGTGAAAGGACACACCGACATGCTGGCGGCCCCGGGATTCCACCATCTGCATCTGAACTCGCTCGATCCCGACCGCGGCGATCGAGTTCTACGTCCGGCATTTCCCGACGTCGTCGAAGACGACCTGGGGCGGCAGCTGCCCGCGCTCGCCGCGCCCAACGACGTGCTGGTCCTGTTCACGAACGTTGCCACGCCGCCGCCGACCTCACCGCAGACCGCCATCTGGCACTTCGGCTGGCACGTGCCCGACACGCCGGGCCAGTCTCGAAACGTTTCAGACGCCGGCCCGACCTCGAGCTGCTTGCCGCTCTACACCACCGACGAGGGCGGCGAGGTCTTCGTCAGCAGCGACTCGTGGCCGAGCACCGGGCCCACGCCCGGCCTGACGAAGGCGCAGATCGCCGAGGCCAAGGCCAGCGGCGTGCAGCCGACCCGCAAGGGCGGCTTCGGCTACATGCGCGGTCCGGACGACGCGCTCGTGGAGTACGCCGGGCAACCATCCGGCCGAGCGCTTCAACCACGCACATGTTCCAGGACGATCCGTTCTGCGCGCAGCTCTGGTACCAGACGCACCTCAACGCGCCCGTGTTCGCCGGCCGCACCACCAGACGCGCCGCTGACCGAGGCGACCTGCACGCGTGCCGCGCGGACCCGATCGCAGCTGGCCGGCGCTGGAGCGCCAGGGGATGTTCCGCGCGCCGTCGGCGGCCGTCGTGTTCGGCGACGTGGCGTTGCCGTGGTACATGCGCCAGGGCGAGCGGCCGCTCGCCAGCTCGCGCGGGCACCTCTACGACCACATCGCGCTCAGCGTCACCGACCTCGACGCCTGGGTGGCCAAGCTGCGCGGCGAGGGCGTGCAGGTTCCTCGAGGCGCCCTACCAAGCTCGGCGCCACGCGCGCCGTGATGATCGAGGGCCCGAGCCGCGAGGCGCTGGAGCTGGTCGAGGTCGGCTAAGGCCCGACATCCGTGTCGCCCCTCACGCGTTCGGCCGTCGAGGCGATGGACGCCCGCGATCCGCTCGCCGGCTGCCGCGCGAGGTTCGCGCTCCCGGCGCAGACGTCATCTACCTCGACGGCAACTCGCTCGGCGCGCTTCCCGTTGCGACGTCGGAGCGCGTCGGACGAGTCGTGGAAGCGTGGGGGCGAGACCTCATCGGCAGCTGGAACCGCCACGACTGGATCGGCTGGCCGCGGCGCGTGGGCGACCGGGATCGCGCGACTCATCGGCGCGCGGGCGGGCGAGGTGATCGTCGCCGACTCGACCTCGGTCAACGTCTTCAAGCTGCTGGCCGCGGCGTCTCGATCTCGAGCCCGGCCGGCGCGTGATCCTCTCGGAGCGCGACAACTTCCCCACCGACCTCCACGTCGCGCAAAGGCCTCGCGCGCCTGCTTGGGGATGCGGTCGAGCTGCGCACGGCCGAGGCGGCGGCCATCCCGGGCGCGCTCGGCACCGACGTCGCCGATCCTCATGCTCACGCACGTGAACTACCGCACCGGCGCGATGCACGACATGGCTGCGCGCTCACGGCCGCCGCCCATGACGTCGGCGCGCTGGCCCTGTGGGATTCTCGCACTCGGCGGGCGCCATGCCGCTGGCGCTCGACGAGGCCGGCATCGACCTGGCCGTCGGCGGCGGCTACAAGTTCTCAACGGTGGGCCGGGAGCGCCGGCGTACCTGTTCGTGGCCGAGCGCTGGCTCGAGCGCATCCGCCCTGCGCTGTCCGGGTGGATGGGCCACGCGCGTCCGTTCGACTTCGAGGCGGCGTACGATCCGGCGCCGGGAATCGAGCGGCTCCTGACCGGCACGCCGCCCGTGCTGTCGCTGGCCGCGCTCGACGCCGGCGTCGAGACGTTCGATGGCGTGGATCTCGGCCTCGTGCGCGCCAAGTCGGTGGCGCTCGGGACCCTGTTCCGGCGGCTCGTGGAGCAGGAGTGCGACGGCCTCGGGCTTCGTCTGGTGTCCCCGGTCGACCCCGAGCGGTGCGGCAGCCGGGTGTGCTACGCCCATCCCGAAGGCTACGCGATCATCCAGGCGCTGATCGCCCGCGGCGTCATCGGTGACTTCCGGGCTCCGGACGTCGCGCGCTTCGGCTTCGCGCCGCTCTATGTCCGTCACGTCGACGTGTTCGACGCCGTGGCGGCGCTGCGCGAGATTTTGACGACGCGCGCGTGGGATCAGCCGCGGTTTCGCACGCGCGCCCTGGTGACGTGAGCCTCGGGAGACGCAGTGCCCGACGCCGCCAGCCCGTTTCGTCGCCGGCCCGCCGATCAAGATCGCCGGCGCGCCTGCCGGCCCGCTCGCCGGCCTGACGTTCGCCGCCAAGGATCTCTTCGACGTCGCCGGCCATCCGACCGGCGGGGGCAACCCGGACTGGGCGCGACGGCATCCGGTCCCGACGCGCCACGCCTGGGCGGTGCAGCGCCTGCTCGACGCCGGCGCGACGCTGATCGGCAAGACCGTCACCGACGAGGTGTCGCTCGGCATCCTCGGCGAGAACCCGTTCGACGGCACGCCGCTCAATCCCGCGCGCGCCCGAGCACGTGCCGGGCGGCTCGTCGTCGGGCTCGGCCTCGGCCGTCGCGCCAGGGCCTGTGCGACACCGCGCTCGGCACCGACACGCGGCGGCTCGGTGCGCGTGCCGGCGAGCTTCTGCGGCCTCTACGGCATCCGGCCGACCCACGGCCGTCTCGACCTCGCCGGCATGATGGCCGCAGGCGCCCAGCTCCGACACGACGGGCTGGTTCGCGCGCGACGCCGACACCTTCGCCCGCGTCTCCGAGGTGCTGCTCGGCGAGCCGATCTCCGACGCGCCTGCCGGCGACCGCTCGTCGTGGCCGTCGACGCCTTCGGCCTGGCCGATGCCGAGACCGCCGCCGCGCTGCAGCCGATGGTGCGCGTCGCTGCCGACGCTGGTGCGGCTACGTGCGCGAGGATCTCCTGGCGCCGCCGGGGCTGTCGGTCTGGGCGCGGGCGCAGCGCACGCTGCAGCCCAGCGAGGCCTGGCTCACCTTCAGGGACTGGCTCGATCGCGACAATCCGCGCCTGGCGTTCAGCGTGGCCCGCGGCCTGGTCGCTCGCCAGCGCGATCTCCGAGCAGCGAGCGGCAGTGGGCGGCGCTGATGCGCGCCGAGGCGCGCGCCCGCCTCGGCCTGGCTGGTCCCGCCCGGCGACCATCCTGTGCCTGCCGACGACGCCGTTCCCGGCGCCCCGCAAGGGGCTGTCGCTGACGACGCTCGAGCCGCTGCGCGCGCGCATCAGCCTGCCTGGCCGCGCACGGCGGGCTGACCGGCGTGCCGCAGGTGAGTCTGCCCGGGCGCGACGGTCGACGGGCGGCCGGTCGGCCTGTCCATCGTCGGGCGCGCGCGGCAGCGACGCCGCGCTGGTCGCGACGGCCGCCAAGGCGCATGGAGATCAACCGATGATCGACGTGACGCCCGAACATCCCCGAGGTGGTGGCCGAGGTGCGCGCGCTGTTCGAGCGCTACGAGCAGGCGCTGATCGACAAGGACGTCGACGTGCTCGACGCCACCTTCTGGGACAGCCCGCACACGATCCGCTACGCGCTCAGCGAGAACGGCTACGGCTTCGACGAGATCCACGCCCACCGCGTCGCGCGGCCGCCCGGGCCGGGCATCAAGGAGCAAGCGCATCCGCCTCGAGATCCTGACGCTCGGCCGCGACCTCGCCACCGTGAACCTCGAGTTCAAGGTGCGCGGCCGCGAGCTGATCGGCCGCCAGAGCCAGACGTGGGTGCGCTTTCCCGACCTCGGGCTGGAAGGTGATCGCCGCCCACGTCTCCACCATGAACAACGCGCCGCTGTGGTGAGCGGATCGCCCGCCGGTCGTCAGAGGTTGCGAGCGTGAACCGGCGGCACCGAGACCGCGCAGAGTGTCTCCACGCCGGCGTGATCGTTCCGCTCCAGGGCCGCCTCGACCTCGAGGCTCACTCGATCCCGCCCCACGGTGACGACCGCGAGCGGGCGCCCGAGCGCCGGAAGACTGACCACCGCATCACGAGCCGCGAGGTCGCCTCGCACGTCGATCGCATCCCACTCGCGGGCGTGACCCACGTAGGACAGGGTCACGTCGTAGTGGGCGCTCCAGAAGAACGGCACGTCGCGGAACGGTCGTCCCAGTCCGAGCATGGCGCGGGCCGCCGCCTGGCCCTGCCGCTCGGCCAGAACCCAGTGCTCGATCCGCACCAGCTCGCCGAGGCGCGCCTCCGGGGTAGCGAGCGATGTCGCCCGCGGCGAACACGCCCGGTGCGCTGGTCTGCATCAGCGCGTCCACCACCACGCCGTCCTGCACGCGCAGGCCCGCCGCTCTCGGCGAGCGCGGTCCGGGCGCACGCCCACGCCCATCACGACGAGATCAGGCGGCGACGACCTCGCCACTGTCCAGCTCGACCTGGCCGGGGCGGATGGCCCGCGGGCTCGCCGACAGGTGGAACCGCACGCCGTGCTGCTCGTGCACGCTCTTGACGAACCGGCCCAGCGCCTCGCCCCAGAGCCTCGTCCCAGGGGAGCGCGTCGCGGCCGATCACGTCCACCTCGAGGCCGCGCGTGTCGCAGCGCCGCCGGCGACCTCCAGGCCGATGAAGCTCGAGCCGATGACGGCCGCGCGACGCGTACCGCCCGCCGCCGGCGCGATGATGAGCCCGGCCGTCGGCCAGGCTACGCAGCGGCTGCACATGGGGCAGCATCTGCGCCCGGCACCGAGAGCCAGACCGGTTCTGCGCCCGTGGCGAGCAGGAGCGCAGTCAGTCGAGCGTCCGCTCGATCGGCGAGCGCGACCTGGCGGCGCGTGGTGTCGAGCGCGGTCGCCGCCGTCCCGATCAGTCGCGTGACTCCCAGCTCGTCGTAGAAGGCAGGACGAAGCGGGATCGAGTCCTCCGGTGCGGTGCCCGCCAGGTAGTCCTTCGACAGGTTCGGCCGATCCACCGGGCCGGGCGGCTCGTGCGCCGATCAACGTGACCGGCCCGCCATAGCCTTCGCGGCGCAACACTTCGACGGCGGTGGCGCCGGCGGCCCCGCGCCGAGCACGACGATCGACGAAGGGCCCTGGCTCGGACACCCGGCGCGAGACGGGCGAGCGCCTGTCGCCTACTCGAGCGCGCCCATCACGCGAGTGACGACGCTCGAAACAGGGCAGGTCACTGGAGCGCGGGCACCGACGGCTTCCCCGTGCGCAGATCGAAGCAGGCGTGGTGCCACGGACATCGGATCGTGCTCTCGACGACGAGCCCTTCCGCGAGCGGCCCGCCGTAGTGCGTGCAGGTCGCACCGACCGCGAACAGATCGGCCCCGCGCTTCGACGAGGACCACGGCTCTCCGCGGGCGTGGCCGAGGAGCGGAACCCCATCCTGCATGCTCGCGATGGGGACGCCGGCGACGAGGTCGGGTCCGCTCGCGATGCTCGCGTCAGCTCGCTCACTGGCCCTTGCTGCGATATCCGTGCGAGATCGAGTAGGCTGCGGAGCGCGCGAGCAGAATCGGATCGGCCGAGAGGTCGATGCCGTCCGTCCGGATTGGTCGGGATCGAACACGAGCTTGCGCTCGTCGGCCGCGCCAGTCGGAGAGATGCTGGTCACTTCCAGACGTCCCAGCTCGACGCGCGGGCCGATCGGCGGGCCACAGGGCCGCAGGGTCGTCCGTCGGGATCGTTCGGCTCGGCCATCTGCAAGATCAGGCGAAACGACGCGCGGGCCGCCACGCAGTCGCGCCTCCAGCTCGTCGCGCAGGAAGTTGGCGCTCCGCTTGCCCCGCGTCCTCGGGCGAGAGGTAGCTCTCGCCCGCCTCGGGGACGAAGTGATAGCGGCCGAAGCGGCTCGTGCCATCGGCCGCGGTGGAAGCGAAACGCGTGCTCGGCGTGGTAGCTCGCCTGGGCATAGCTGGCCGGTATCGGCTTCTGCATCAGGCGCTGGACGAAGCGCCGCCGCGACGGGATGACCGCCGAGAAAGCGCGGCAACGCGTCGGGGGCGGCTTGCCGGTGGCCGGATCCGGAAGCTGGGCCCGGAGGAACTCGAGGAATTCCTCCGGCGTCCGGGCGGGAAATCCGTCGACGGAGTTCGCCAGCACGTCGGCGGTCTTGCCGTCCTGACAGCGGGAACTTCACGGAGAGCGACCGCAGACCCCGGCTGGCCGTCTGGCACGTCCGGATTTCCGCTGGCATTGGCGAAGCGGATCACGGTCGACACGGACTGGCCTTGCAGGTGCGGCGGCCCGGGTGACGCGCCGAGCGTCGGGCGATGCGGCGGAATGTTCCGCGCACACGATGCCCTTGGCGTGGGCACGGGCGGGAAGCCGGGATGCGAGCCGGCCAGCGCTCCTCATGGCGTCTCGGACGAGCTGCGCGACGACGCTTGTCCGGTGTGGCCGACGATCCTGGCATGATGGGCTCCTCGTCGACGGTGTCAGTGCTTCCGGCTAGTCGTAGTCTCTTCCTCCTCTTTGAGGGCGCAACCGATCGATCGGCTTGCAGGCCGGCACCCGATGCCGACTTCTGCACATCCAAGGCTCGATATGAATGCGGAGTGCCTAGCTTCGAAGCACGGAGGAGACCGGACATGAGCAAGCTCAGCAACAAGGTGGCCATCGTCACCGGGGCTTCCAAGGGGAATTGGCGCCGCCATTGCCCGGCACCTGGCCGAGGCGGGCGCCGCCGTCGTCGTCAACTACGCCTCCAGCAAGGAAGGCGCCGATCGGGTCGTCGCCGACATCACCGCGCCGGGGCGGCCGGGCCATCGCGGTGCAGGCCAACGTGGCGAAGGAGGAGGAGATCGATCGCCTGTTCGCCGAGACGAAGAAGGCGTTCGGCACGTCTCGACATCCTGGTCAACAACGCCGGCATCTACGAGTTCGACGCCGCTCGAGGAGGTCACCGAGGAGCACTTTCATCGGCACGTTCAACCTGAACGTCCTGGGCCTGCTGCTCGCGTCGCAGGCGGCCGCTCAAGCACTTCGATCCGGCCGGCGGCAGCATCGTCAACATCAGCTCGGTCGCCAGCACCGCGGCGCCGGCGAATGCTCGGTCTACAGCGCCACCAAGGCGCCGGTCGACGCGGTGACCCGGGCGCTGGCCAAGGAGCTCGGGCCCGCGCAACATCCGCGTCGAACGCCATCAACCCCGGCATGGTCGAGACCGAAGGCGTGCACGCCGCCGGCTTGGACGCGAGCGACTTCCGCAAGCAGCGTCGAGGCCCAGACGCCGCTCGGGCCGCATCGGCCAGCCGCAGGACATCGCGCCGGCCGCCGTGCTTCCTGGCCTCGCGGAGGCGGGCTGGATCACCGGCGAGACGCTGATGGTCAGCGGCGGCGTGCGCTGATCGGCGGTCGGCCCGGGCGCTGCGCCCGGGCCGACACTTCGCGCCGGACCCTGGACCCGGTGAGCCAAGTACAATGGCCGAGCGTCGGCTTCGCAGCCTTCGAGCTCACCGGGAGGAGGGAACCAGCAGTGATCGGTGCCTCAGTTCGTCGCGTGGCGGATCAACGCTTCGTCCTCGGCCGCGGCCGCTATCTCGATGATCTGACGCCCGCAGGCTGCCTGCATCTCGGCGTGGTGCGCAGCACGCACGCCCACGCCCGCATCGTCGCGGTCCATCTCGACGCTGCGCGCAAGCTGCCCGGCGTCTCGGCGGCGTGGGCGGCGGCGGATCTGCCGGAGGTGCCGGAGGCGATGCCGTCGGCGTACAGCCCCGGCGGGAAGAAGACGTGGGGCCAGAGCATCCTGGTGCGCGACGTGGCGCCGCTTCGCCGGGCGAGCCGCTGGCCGTGATCGTCGCCGACACGCCCGGCCGCCTGGCCGACGCGCTGGAGACCGTCACCGTCGACTACGAGCCGCCTCCGTGCTCGCGCGCGTCGCCGATGCGTAGCGTCGGCGACGAAGCTGCACGCTGGCTGGGCCGACAACACCGCGTTCGTCACGAAGGGTGCCGTGGGCGACGCGGAGACTGCGCTCGCCGGCGCGCACGTGCGTGGTCCACGAGCGCCTGCGTCACGGCGGCTGGCCGCGGTCCCGATCGAGACCCGCGGCGTCATCGCCTGCACGGAAGGCGCCACGCTGGTCGTGTGGTCCTCGACGCAGAACCTCTACTCGGTGCGCGACGTGATCGCGGCGGCTGCTCGGCCTGCCCGCCGAGGAAGTGCGCGTCCTCGTTCCCGACGTGGGTGGCGGCTTTGGCCCCAAGGGAGCATCTATCCCGAGGAAGTACTGGTCGCCGGCGGCCGCGCGCACGCCTCGGCCGCCCGGTGAAGTGGACGGAGGGACGGCGCGAGCATTTCCCGGCCACCGGGCACGATCGCGAGCAGGGAGCACGAGATCCGCGTGGGCTTCGCGCGCGACGGCACCATCGTCGGCGTGTGGACGGCGCGTTCCTGGCCGACGTGGGCGCGTACCCGGCGGCGGGCGACGGTCTCGCGGCGAACACCGTCAACCACCTGTGCTCGCCCTAGTCGCGTGCGCCACTAGCCGCAACGCTCGGCCGCGGAGTGGTGACGACCAAGACGCAGAACGCCGCCTACCGTGCGGCCGGGCGGCCGGAAGCCACGTTCGTGATGGAGCGCTCTGATCGACGATCGGCGCCCGGCGCCTCGGCCTCGACCCCGCCGACGTGCGGCGCACGAATCTCATCCGCGCGGCGGAGATGCCCTACCGGCCCGGTCTCACGCTACATAGCGACGGCGTGCCGATCTCCGTCGATCCCGGCGACTTCCACGCGGCCTTCGAGCACGTGCTCACCATGCTCGAGCTACGACGGCGTGGCGAAAGCGACCAGGCCGCCCAGCGCGGAACGGCCCAGCGGATCGGCCTCGGCCTTCGGCTGCTACCTGCAGGGCACCGGCTCGTCGCAGGCGAGCGCGACGATCCGCGTGGACCCGAGCGAGCAAGGTCTACGTCTACATCGGCGTGGTGGGGCAGGGCCAGGAGCCACGCCACGACGCTCGCCCAGGTCGCGGCGGCGGAGCTCGGCGCGCGCTTCGAGGACGTGCAGGTGATGGCCGGCGACACGTCACTCGTGCCGTTCAGGGATGGGCACCGGCGGCAGCCGCGTGGGCGGCCAACTCCGGTCCGGCGGTCGCGCGTACCGCGCGTGAGGTGCGCGCCAAGGCCGCTCGCGTGGGCGCCGAGCTGCTGGAGTGCGCGCCCGAGGACGTCCGCATCGAGGCCGGCCAGGTCTTCGTGGCGGAGCCTGCCCACGCGCTCGGTGCCGCTCGGTCGCGTGGCCAGCGCCGCCGTGAAGTCGAAGGCGCCTCAAGCCGACGGGCGAGCCGGGGCTGAACCGCCTGCGCCTACTACTACCCGGACACGGTGACGTGGGCGTTCGGCACCAACGCGGCCGTGGTCGAGGTCGACGTGGAGACGTGCGCCATCCGTGTGCTGAAGTTCGTCGCGTCACACGACCCGGGCCGCGCCATCAACCCCAGATCGTGGAGGGCCAGCTGCAGGGCGGTCTCGTGCAGGGCATCGGGGCGGGATTGATGGAGGAGGTCGTCTACGACGACGACGCCCAGCTTCTCACCGGCAGCTTCATGGACTATGCGATCCCCAAGGCCGACGACGTGCCGTGGATCACGGTGGCGCTGGACGAGCACCCATCGGTCATCAACGATCTCGGCGTGAAGGGCGTGGGCGAGAGCGGCTGCATCGCGCCGGCGGCAGTCATCGCCAACGCGGTCGAGGACGCGGTCGCTGACCTCGGCGTGACGCTCACCGAAGTACCCGTGACTGCGGCTCGTCTGTACGCTGCGCTCTCGGCTGCGCGGCGGACGGCTCCGAAGTTGCCGTAGCGACACCCACGGCGGTCACGACTGGCGAATTCGGCGAATCGTTCGTTCAGCTCGCGAAGATGGCCTCAGGGATGAGCGCGGAGACGACGATAGTTCGGGACGTCGACGACGTTGCTGATGCGCAGATCGACGGCGACGCTGCAGAGGACGTAGGCTTGCTCGCGGCTCCAGCCGCGCTCCTGGAGCAGGTCGATCATGTTGAGGAGCGCGTTGCGGCAGGCCAGCGTCAGGTCCTCGCCCTCGTTGGTGCCGTCCTCGCGGATCGGCATGCCCATGGCGGCGACGAAGCCGCGCGGGGCGGCCCACTCCGGCGGCGCGAAGTAGCCGGGGTGGGAGAAGCGCGGGCGCGCAGCGCCTTCGAACCGCTGCGTCCCTTTCAGGACCTTGAAGCGCACGGCAGCGGTGGCGCCCATCTCCACCGCAGTCACGCACACCTCGCCGTCGCCCTGGGCGAAATGGCCATCGCCCGTGGAGAACATGGCGCCTTCGACGGCGACGGGCAGGCGCAGCGTGCTGCCCTTGGTGAGCTGCTTGACGTCGAAGTTGCCGCCGTTCTCGCGCGGGCGGGATCGTGCGCAGCCCTCGGTCGCCGCCGGCCCGCGGGCGGGCACGGCGCCGGCTGCGTCGGGTGGCATGACCAGCCCGCCCCGCGCCAGCAGCGCGTTCTCGCGCGCGGTCCACGCGCGCAGCTGGGCCGCCGAGGGCGCCACGCCGGACACGCCCATGAACGGCGCGCCGGGAATGCGACGCCGGGGAGCTTCGGACGACGTCGCCCACCCGTCACGGATCTGCCAGTGGACCAGATACGGCGCGGTGAAGAGGTCGCGGAGAAAGCCCATCCCCGGGATGATCGAGGTGAATCCGTGCGGCTGCGGGACGATGTCGAGGAACTCCACTTCCAGGACGTCGCCCGGCTTGGCACCCTTGACGAAGACGGGACCGGTGAGGGGATGGATGGCCCCGGCCTCCATGGTGGCCATGTCGGCCTCGGTGGTGGACGGGCCGAGCTGGCCGTCCACGCTGTCGCGCGTGGGCAGCACCACCTCTTCGCCCTCGTCCACCGTGAGCACGGGCGGGATGTCGGGATGGAACCGGTTGTGCCCGGTGTTCGGCTGATCCTTCAGGCGCTTGCCACGATCGATCTCGACGCTCTTCATCCATCCCTCCTGTACACTCGCCCATCATGACCGACCACTCTTACCACGTCTACGTCATCCAGGGTCGCGGCCAGCGTCGCTACTGCTTCACCGCGCCGAACGTGAGGCCGGTGACGATGTGCCGCTGGGCGAGCAGGGCGACCAGGAGCACGGGCAAGGTGATGAGCGTGGCCGCAGCGGCCAGCGTCCCCAGTTGATCTCCTCGTAGGAGATCATGTTGTAGACCGCGATGGGCAGCGTGCGGGTCTGCCGGCCCGCCAAGATCACCGAGAACAGGAAGTTGTTCCACGAGAACACGAAGGACAGGATCGCGGTGGCGACCACCCCGGGCTTGACCAGCGGCAGCGCGATCCGCCAGAACACGCCGAGATGCGTGCAGCCGTCGATCAGGCCGGCGTCCTCCAGATCGGCCGGCACGTCCTCGAAGAACGAGATCATGACCCAGATGATGATCGGCAGCCCTACGATCAGGTGCGTCAGGATGAGCGCGCCGTACGTGTCGACCATCCGGAGGCTCCGGAAGAAGATGTACCAGGGGATCAGGTAGGCGATGCCGGGGATGATCCGGGCCACCAGGATGACCACCGCCAGCCGCTGCTGGCGCCAGCGCGCGATGGAGTACGCGGCGGGCAATCCGACGGCCAGGCCGAGCAGCGTGCAGCCGGTCGCGACGACCAGGCTGTTCCAGGTGTAGAGGAAGAACGGGTACTTGGTGAAGACCTCGCGGTAGCCGTTCAGCGTCAGGCTGAAGCGGATGAACGACGGCGGATAGGCGGTGGCCTCGACCTGGGGCTTGAGCGAGAGCGTGAGCATCCAGTAGAAGACAAACACGGTCGGCAGCATGAAGAGCGCGGCGAGCGCGTAGAAGCCGACGGCGGACGCGACACGGCGCCGCGCGCTGCCCCTCACCACGTCGTGGTCCTCCGCACCTTGATCAGGATCAGCGAGGCGCCCATCACCAGCGCGAAGAGCGCCACCGCCATGGACGCGGCGTAGCCCATGTTGAAGTAGGAGAACGCCTGATTGAACAGCAGGAGATTCACGGTCTCGGTGGCGTTGGCGCGGCCCGCCCTGGGTCACTGACGAAGATGATGTCGAAGGTCTTGAGCGCGTCGATGGCCCGGAACAGGATGGCCACGACCAGTGTGGGCCGCAGCAGCGGCAGCGTGATGTGCCAGAACGCTTGCCACGGCGTGGCGCCGTCGAGGTGGGCCGCCTCGTAGGGCTCGCGCGGCAGACTGGCCAGGCCGGCCAGCGCGATGAGCATGATCAGCGGCGTCCACTGCCACACGTCCACCACGGCCAGGGCGTACAGCGCGGTCTGACTCGAGTACGTCCAGCGGAACGGCGACAGCCCGACGACCGAGACGAGGTAGTTCGCCACGCCCAGGGTCGGGTGATACATCATCACGAACACGAGCGCGATGGCGGTGGGCGTCGCCACCATGGGCAGGATGGCCAGCGTGCGGAGCAGACCGCGGCCCCAGAACTCGCGATTGAAGAGCAGCGCCATCGCGACGCCGAGCACGGTTTCCGCCGCGACGGCCACGAGGGTGAAGTAGATGGTGCGCACGACCGCCTCCCGGAAGCGCGGGTCGCCGAGAACGATCTTGCCGTAGTTCGCCGGCGCCGATGAAGCGCGGCCCGGTCAGGCTGGACGCGAACCATTCGTGCAGGCTCATCCATCCCGTGTAGACGATGGGATAGACGATGATGACGGCGACGAGCAGCACGGCCGGCGCCGGGAAGAGCCACTGCGCGTGGCGATGCGCCCACCTGGATAGCAGACCAGCCGAGCCCGGCATCTGAGCGGGCGTTAGTGACGCGACTCCGAAGTTCGTTGGTGGAGAGTCCGACGAGGACGGGGTGCACGGAGTGGTGTCTGGGGACCCGTTCCCGCCGCCTAAAACCGTACGCCCCCAGCCCGATGGAGCCCAGCCGCGGCGGGTCCGAAGCGGCCTCCAGCCTCGTGGTCCCCAGACACCACTCCGTGCGCCCCTGCCCTCGTCGCGCCACGCGCGGAACGAACGCCGGACTCGAACCACCACCCTAGCTCTCGGTCCGGTTCAGCAGATCCTGGAAGTCCTTCTGCGCCTGCGCGAGCACCTGCGCGGCCGGCGCGCCCTCGATGCCCTTCTGGATGGCGACGCCGATGATGTCGCGGTACTCGGTGACGCCGACGATCTCCGGCAGTCCCTGCCGGCCGATCTTGAGCGAGGCCTGATAGGCCTGATACCAGTCGGCGGGCATCTTCGGCTTGGCCTTCACGTCGGGGCTGTCCCAGGTCGAGGTCCGGCCCACGCCCACGCCGGCCATCAGCTCGCGCACCATGTTCGTCTTGTTCGTCGCCCACTGGGCGAAGAGGTACGCGGCTTCCTTGCTGTTGCTCTGCGACGACACGGCCATGCCCGTGATGTAGATCGGCGAGAAGTGACCGCCGGGGCCGGAGGGCAGGACCGCGTAGCCCACCTTGCCGACCACCTTGGACTTGGCGGCGTCCTCGAACTGGCTCGCGAAGTTCACGCCGTCCATGTAGATGGCGACCTGCCCCTGCATGAAGGACGCCGGAGCACTCTGTACCAGTTGAAGTTGACCACGCCGGGCGGCCCGTATTGCCGCAGCAGCTTCGTGTACATATCGAGCGCGGCCACCTGCTCCTTGCTGTCGAGCGCCGCCTTGCCGTCCTTCAGATACGTGCCACCCATCGGGAACAGGATGCTCGGGTACTGGGTGGCGTTGGCGTTCTTGAGGCCGCGCAGCACGATGCCGTACGTCGTGGGCGGCGCGTGGAGCTTCTGCACGAGCGGCTCGAGGTCGGCCAGCGTCTTGGGCCGGCGTCAGCCCCTCGGGGCCGAACAGGTCCTTGCGGTAGAAGAACACGTTGGCGTCGACGAAGGCGGCCAGGGCGGAGATGCTGCCGTCGGGCTGGGTCACGCCGGCGCGGGCGCCCGGCGTGAAGTCGTTCCAGTCGAACTCCGGGCTGGTCAGCGAGGCATCGGCCAGGAACTTGTTGAGCGGGTGATACCAGCCGGCCTTCCAGAACCGCTTCTTCTCGACGTGCAGCGAGGTGAAGAAGGCGTCGATCCCGCCGGAGTTGGCCGTCATCTCGACGGTCATCTTCTGGCGCGCCTGGATCTCCGGCAGCGTCTCCCACTTGACCTTCATGCCCGAGAGCGACTCGAACTCGGGGATGTTCTTCTCGAGCACGTCGATGAAGGGGTGCTTGGTCAGGAGCAGGAACAGCTCCTTGCCCTGGAAGCGCTTCCAGTTGAAGCCCTGCGCGCGGGCCGGCGTGAGCACGAACGGCCCGGCGGCGGCGCCGGCGGCCGCCGCCTGCAGGAAGGTGCGACGGGTCACACCGCGAGCGGTCATGGCGGCCCCTCCTACCGGAGCTGCTTCAGAGTGAACTCGGTGATGAGCTCCAGGGCCCGGTTGGACGCCGGTGAGCCGGCCTTGCGCATGATGAAGCCCTGGCCCTCGCCGTCGAACAGCTCGAGATCGACCGCGCCGCCCGCCTTGCGATAGGCCGCGACGAAGCGATCGAGGTGCGGCCGCGGATGCGCGAGGTCCTCGGTGCCCTGCAGATAGAGCACCGGCGGCAGCTGCACGCTGCTCGCCCTTCTCCAGCGCGGTGGCCGGGCTGCCCTCGTCCATCGCCGCCTCCGTCTGCCAGTACGTGTCGTGGCAGGGGATGCAGCTCGTCGACCGCCAGCGGGTACGGCTTGCCCTTGGCCTCGATGTCCTTGGCGTAGCGGTAACGGCCGATCGGGTCGATGACCGGCGAGCACATGATGACGGCGCGCACGGTGGCGTCGAACGTCGAGCCTGCCGGCTGCGGCAGCGCGCCGTAGCGCGGATCGAACGGCGCGCATGGCGAGCAGCATCGCCTGGTGACCGCCGCTCGAGTTGCCCATCGAGCCGATCATGTCGGGCCGGCTGCCGAGCTCGGCCGCGCGCGACTTCAGCCAGCGGATGCCGTAGTGGATGTCCTGGAACGAGGCGGGGTAGGGCGCCGCCGGCGGCTGGCGGAAGTCGAGCGAGGCCACGATGACGCCGCTGCGGGCCAACGACTCGTGGATGACCTTGTCGGCCAGGCGGTCCTGCCGGCACCAGGCGCCGCCGTGCAGCTCGACCATGATCGGGAACGGCCCGGTGCCCTGCGGGCGGAAGAGGCGCGCGAGCTGGGGCGTGCCGCCGTGACGCACGTACTCGACGTCCTCGACCTTGAAGTCGTAGCTCATCGGGAGCCTCCTTTGGCTGCCTGGAAGAATGCCACGATACGCCGATTCACCTCGTCGGGTCGCTCGACGTGCACGAAGTGCCCGGTCCCCCGCACGATGACTTTCTCCAGCCCGTTCAGGAACAGATCGTCCATCGTCTGGAAGGCCTCGAGCCGGCCCGGCCGATCGCGGGTGCCGTGCAGCGAGAGGGTCGGCACCGTCGTCGGCGCAGTCAGGCGCTCCTGGGCCGCACTGCAGCGTCGGGGTCGCGCTGGGCCGGGTGGAACGTGTGGCGATAGTAGCCGAGCGCCGCCGTCACCACGCCTGGCTCGCGGAACGTGGCCTTCACGCGCTCGATGACGGGCGCGGGATCGAACTCCGGCGAGGCGTCGCGCCACCACTGCTCGAGGAACGCGAAGTCGTCGGCGGCCACGACCTGCTCGGCGAACGGCATCTGGAAGAAGTAGGCGTGCCAGATTCCCTTGTGCCGCTCGTAGCTGGCGGTCAGCTTGCCAGCGGAACGACGGCGGGGTGCGCCGCGCCGATGGTGACCAGGCGCGTGACGCTTCTCGGGATGCGAGCGCGGCCGCACCGTACGCCGCGGTGGCGCCCCAGTGCGTGGCCCACCACGAACGCGCGGCCGTCGCCCAGCGCGCTCGATGAGGCGCCAGCGCGTCCTGGGCCAGCAGCACCGACTGGTAGCGGCCGTCGGGTGCCAGCGAGGTCGGGCGCGTAGCCGCGCATGAACGGCGCCACGGCATGAAAGCCGGCGGAGGCCAGCGCCGGCAGCAGCTGATCGTAGGTGTGCGCGTTGTCGGGAAGCCGTGCAGGCACAGCGCCAGCGGACCTCGCCCGGCCTCGAGGTAGTGAAAGCTCACGCCGTTGGCCTGCACGCGGCCGCGCGTCGGCTCCACGACGCTACCCAGGTGCTCGACCGGCAGGGGCCACGCGCTCCATCAGCAGGCGCAGGCTCTCGTGGTCCCAGCCGGCATCGTCGGAGTCGGTGGTGATCGTCAGCAGCGTGCCGAAGCCGCCGCTCTCTCGGCGTGCAGCTGCTCGATCTGCTCCACGCACTGCGACGGATCGCCGACGATCCACAGGTTGTCCATCAGGTAGTCGGTCGTCACCGCCTCGTCGGGCATGGCAGGGTCGAGCTTGGTCGACGTCATCTGGATGGTGCCCGACGCGATTGGGGACGCTGATGCCGCACGTAGTTCCGCCCGAGCACCGCCCGCGCCCGCTCACGGCGCGGCCGCCGCGCGTCGGGCGCCGACCAGCACGTCGCGCGCGATGCGCCACTGGCTCCGCTTCGCCTTGCGTCCGGCGCTTGGCGCGCGCCGGCCTCGACCAGGCTGCCAGTGGTCGCTCAGATACGGGCGCGACAGGAGCGAGCTCGACATGGGGATGAAGCCGCGCTCGCCCGCCATCCGCATGGAGCCCGAGTCGGGCGTGCTGGCCGCCACCGCGATGGGCGGATGCGGCTGCTGGTACGGCTTCATGTAGTAGCCGCGGTCCTTCACCGGATCGAAGACCGGCGTCTCGATGTCGAAGAACTTGCCGTGGTAGCTGAACGGCCCGTCCGACGCCCAGAGCTTGAGCACGACGTCCAGCACCTCGGCCGAGCGGGCGCGCACGTCGGCGGGGTTCGTGCGGTCGAGCCCGAACAGCGACAGATCGGTCGGGATGGCGCCCCCGCCGATGCCCCACTGGAAGCGGCCCGCGCGCCATGTGATCGAGCATGGCCAGGCGATGCGCCAGGTACACGGGATTGTGCAGCGCCAGCAGCGTCACGCCGGTGCCGAGCCTGATCGTGCCTGGTCAGCGCCAGCGCCTGGGCGATGCAGCAGATCGGGGGCCGGCGCGTTCTCCCAGCGCTCGGTCAGGTGCTCGCCGACCCAGGCCTCGCGGAAGCCCGAGCCGATCGGCCAGCACGATCTGGTCGACGTCGCGCTGGTAGCCGCATCGGCGAACGCCCGATGGGGCGGGTGCAGCGGCATCATGAAGCAGGCCGAACTGCATGGTCAGCGCTTCTCGGCCGGCGTGGACGTCGCCGGGCCCATGCCCCAGACCTGGATGATCGGTCTCCTCGTTCTTGGCGCCGTCGTAGTGGACCTTGCCGCCGTAGTGGATGACGTAGCTGCCGGCCGGGGCCGGCACGGTCCGCCTCGGGATCGAACGTCTCGCCGGTGCCCATCCACCACGGTGCCGGAGAGTGACCACGAAGAAGCGGTCGTTGGGATGGAAGTGCGGGCGGCTCATGTTGCCGGGCAGCCACTTCGAGCGCACGACGTACGGCCCGGGCTTGCTCGGGTCGCCGAACAGCACGGCCGACTCGTTCGTGCCGGCCGCGTTCTGACCCCACTTGATCTCGGACGGGACCGTGAAGTCCACCGCCGTGCGGTCAAGGTCGGCTGCGGAGCTGGGCGCGGTGGTCGGGATCGTGACGAGCGCGGCAGGAGGCAGTCACGGGTCAGTCTCGACATGCGGTCTCCTTGGTCTTCGTGCTCAGGCTCGGATGGACTGCACCATGCGCTGCGCGGCGCCCATCATCAGGCCGGCGTCGCTGCCCAGGACCACGAAGCGGTGGCCGCGGGCGATCATCGCGCGCGCCTCATCGGCCGAAAACGCGATGCCGCCCAGCGCCACCCGCCGTGGGCAGGATCTTCGCGCCTCGGCCTTGGCGACCGTTTCTTGCAGACGCGGATGGTCGAACTGTCCGGCCACGCCGAGATTCTCCGACAGATCGCCGCGGGCCACCGCGACCACGTCGAGGCCGCCGACGCTCAGGATCTCGTCCAGCGCCTCGACGCCAGCGAGCGACTCGATCAGCACCACGTTGAGGGATGGCCTCGTTGGCGGCCTCGAGATACTCACGTTCGGCAGCCCCCGGCGCAGCGCCGCGTACAGTCGAGGCCGTACCCGCGCCGGCCCGCCGGCGCGTAACGGCGGCCTGCACGGTGGCCTCGGCTTCCGCCCGCGTCGCGATCTGTGGGAACACGACGCCCAGCGCGCCGCAGTCCAGCACCGACTTGACGTGTTCGGCGCGCGTGCCGGGGACTCGCACCAGCGGAATCACCGGCGCTGCCACTGGTGGCGGCGACCATGGCGGCCACCGACTCGATGCCAACGGGGCGTGCTCCATGTCGAGCATCAGCCAGTCGACGCCCGAGCGGGCCAGGACCTGGACGAGCTGGACGCTCGGCATCGAGACGAGATAGCCGAGAGTCGCCCGCCCCTCGGCCATCGTTGCAGCGGAGCGAAGGCAGGTCGGTCACGAGTGAAAAGGTATGAGTCGCGCTGGGTCGGGGCCGGGGTGCGAGTGAGTGTGTCCGTTCGATCCAGTGCGGATCGCGGTCCACGACAGATCCGATACCACAGCTCGAGGTTGATGAGGCTCCGGGCAAGGCCGGGTGACAGCGTGTCCTCGCACAATCGGTCAGATGGAACACGCCGCGGTCAAGACAGCGCGGAGACCTGAGCACGTCCTGCACGTGCCTTGAACAGGTCACTCGGCGAGACCATTTCTCGACCGGGATCGGGAACGGTCGTCTTGTTCACGCCGCGCCAGGATGCTGTCGGGCAGCAGGGGACGGGCGACATCTTTCAGGAGGCGCTTCGGCTGGCGCCCGGCCACCTTCAGCGTCGGCGGGATCCGCGCGACCGAGCTCCACGATCCGATGGTCGAGGAGCGGGACCCGCGACTCGAGTGACACGGCCATGCTGAGCCGATCCTCCATGGCCAGGAGATCCTGAAGGTAGACACGCAGGTCGTGATAGAGGGCCCGGTCGAGGATCTCGTCGGTCTTCGCCTCGCGGAGCGGTCGCAGGTAGCTCTCGCGCGGGAGTAGCCCGCGAGCGACTGGATGAAGCGCGGATGCAGCATCGGGTGATCCGCCGGAGCCCTCGCCGCAGTGACGATGCGACCCAGCGATCCTCGAACGAGCGCGGGTGCCACTGCGACCCGTCGGCGCAGACGCCGCGCCACGCCCCCCAACCCCTCGTGGCGGAACGCCGTTCGCAGCCGACCGCAGTCAGTCGATGGCTCGCGTGCGCCGATGCGCGCCGTGAGATCGAAGGCATCGCGTGGAGCCGAAGGTCGCGGCGAAGTGCTTGGGATACCGGCGAACGAGCTCGTCACCACCATGTCCGGTCAGCGAGACCTTGACGTGGCGCTTGGCGAGTCGTGACACGGCGATATAGCCGAAGGCGCCCCAGACCGGCAGCGCGAAGTCCATGTGGTGGATGAGCGTGGGGAGCATGATCGACCAGCTCGCGAGCGCAGGGAATTTCGTTCAGGTGGTCGCGCCGATGTGCCTTGCGACGGCGCGGGCGTGCTCGGACTCGTCGTAGTAGGCATCGGCTTCCGAACCGGATCGAGAATGTCTTCAGCGGCTTCACATAGCGGATGGCGTGGCCGGCGACCAGCGCTGGAGTCGAGGCCACCGCTCAGATGGCTCCCGATCGGGGCATCGCTGCGGCTCTGCATCCGTACGGCGTCGTCCACCAGCCAGGCCAGCTCGGCCAGCAAGTCCGCCTCCCGGCGAGGGTCCTCGTAGCGAGTACGAAATGTCCCAGTACCGCTCGACGACGGAGCTCGCCCGCCGCGCCACGTCAGACAGTGGCCCGGCTCGAGGCTGGCGGACTCCGGCGAAGCCCGTCTTGGCCGCCGAGCGCGCCGCCGAGAACAGATAGTCGGCCACGTGCCTCGCGAGTCGGGTCGCCGAGACTCGCGTCGCCCACCAGGAGGGCCTTGACCTCGGAGGCGAAGGCGAGCTGCGCCGGGCGCGTGATGGTAGACAGAAGGGCTTGATGCCGAGACGGTCGCGGGCGGCGAACAGCGTGCGCTCCCGCGCGATCCCAGATGGCGAAGCGCGAACATCCCGTTGAGGCGGTGGAGGCAGTCCTTCGCCGAACCGCTCGTACAGAGTGGAGCAGCACCTCGGTGTCGGACCGGGAAACGAGTCGGTCACCGGCCGCTCCTGAGCTCGGCGGCGAGCTCGACGTGGTTGTAGATCTCGCCGTTGAAGACGATCCAGAGGTTGCCGTCGTGACTGACCATCGGCTGGTGGCCCGCCGTCGTCAGATCGATCACCGCCAGCCGCCGCGCGCCGAGCCCGACCGCGCCCGCCACGTGCAGCCCGCATCGTCGGGGCCACGGTGAGCAAGGCTATCCCGCATCGCGACGATCACCGCGGGCGCTACCGGCGCACCGTCGGCGCGGACGCGGCGCCACGATCCCGCACCCACGCAGTCTTAGTCTGTGGCGGAGTGCGTGGCCCCGCACTTTCCCGACCACCGCCACCCAGAACGCACGAAGTGTGCGTGGTCTGTCTTCTCTCAATGCTGGTGAGGGATCTCGGAGCGGTCGGCACCAGTCATCTCTGCCCGAAGAGGCTTGCCGAGCCGAGCCACAGGAGAGAGCCGAAGAAGCCGGCGCGGCAGAACTCTGCGGTGAGCCTCCTCGCTCACCTGACGATGGTATCGCTCATGCTACGGGCAAGGGACCGCGGGCTCGCCTGCGGGTGCTGAGAGCGCGCCAGGCGCTCAGCGCCAGTCGACACGTATCCGAGCACGAGTCGACGTCGAAAACGGCAATAGATGGTCCGACCAGGCCCCGTCAACGGCCTTGCGAGCGATGGGCGCGAGTTCTGAAAGACAACCCCCGGGCTTCCTGTCAGAGAGCTTTACGATCGCCGCTTGCGCCTGCAGGGTGCCGGGCGACGTAGTAAGCTCCTCCCGGGCACGCTAATCCCCACAGGCGAGGTGACACAGTGCGACCGAACAGGATCAAGCAGATGTGGCGCGAGGGCAAGGTTCGTCACGATGGGCTGGCTCTCCGTCTCCCACGGGTTCACCGCCGAGGTGATGGCGCGTCAGGGCTTCGATACCCTGTGCGTCGACATGCAGCACGGCACGACCGACATGAACGACGTGTGGCCGATGCTGCAGGCCATCTCGCAGACCGACACGGTGCCGGTGGTGCGGGTGCCGTGGAACGATCCGGCGACCATCATGAAGGCGCTCGACCTGGGCGCCTACGGCATCATCGTGCCGCTGATCAACACCGCCGAGGACGCGGCCAAGGCGGTGGCCGCGTGCCGCTATCCGCCGGTGGGCATGCGCTCGTCCGGGCCGGTGCGCGCCGTGCACTACGGCGGCGCCGACTACGTGGCCAAGGCCAACGACGAGATCGTCATCATGGCGATGATCGAGACGAAGGAGGGCCTCGCCAACCTCGACGCGATCTGCGCCACGCCGGGCCTCGACGCCGTGTACATCGGCCCCTCCGACCTGCTCGTTCGCGCTCGGGCATGGCCGCCGCGCGGCGACAACCCCGACCCGGTGCACATCGCCACCTGCGACAAGATCCGCGACGCGGCGCACAAGCGCGGCGATCAAGGCCGTCATGCACTGCGCGAGCGCGGCGTTCGCCGCCGGCGCGGTGAAGCGCGGCTTCGACATGGTCATGCTGACGTCCGACCTGGCCTCGATGATCGCCGGCGCGCGCAAGCGGCTCGACGATCTCAAGGCCGCGACGGTGTGACGCCGGCGCGCTTCGCCCAGAGGCGGACGTTCGACGACTACGTCGCGTTCATCGGCTCGCCCGAGAACCTGGCGCGGGAGGGCTTCGACGTGCGCGCGGTTCAGCCTGACGCGCCCGCGCATCGACTGGAGCGGCTATCTCCGCGAGCGCTCACGCCAGGGCGCGACTGACCGACGACCAGGCGGCCGCCGTCAGATGGCTGGCCGCGCAGCCCGGCGGGCCGGCGAAGGTCGCCGTGATCGCCGAGGACTGGTCGTCGGACTGTCGGCGCGACCTGCCTACCTGGCGCGCCTCGCCGAGGCCGGCGGCCTCGAGCTGCGCGTCTTCGTCCGTGACGGCGACACGATGCTGCGCAAGGGCCTGCCCGATCCCGCCGCCGGCGGCAACGCCGATCTCGTCGTGGCCTACGCCAACGACAAGAACGGCCAGCAGTTCGCCTCGGTGCCGGTGGCCGATCTTGTACTCGAGCGACTGGGTCGAGCTGTACCGCCTACGTCGAGTACCCGGCCATCTATCACAAGGATCGGCTGCTCGGTCACCTCCGCGGCGACCCGCACGCAGGCGACGGCGGCGAGCGACATCGGCGGCGCTGCTCGAATCGCCGCTCTTCGACGTGTGGGCGCACGCCGGCGATCGCCGAGATCCTCAGCGCGCTCTACGAACGTGCGGTGTGACCGTCCGGGCTCAGCGCAGCCAGTAGCGCCACGCGTAGACCAGCGTCAGCGATCGGAGCCGACCGGCGATGACGATCCAGCGCACCGCCGGCGGCAGGCAGGACGCGCACCAGCCGCCCGCCCAGGAAGCCGCCGACCAGCGCGCCGGCCATCATCGCCAGCGTCGGAGGGCCACGCGACGATCCCCTGCACCATGAACACGACCACCGCCACGAAGCTCGTCAGCGCCAGAGCAGGGTTCTTCAGCACGTTGGTGGCGCGGAAGTCGTCGCGGCGGCTGACCGGGAGCAGGCGCCAGCAGGCATCACGCTCATGCCGGCGCCGAAGTAGCCGCCGTAGACCGCCACCGGGGCGAACCACGAGGATCCCCGGCCGCCATGCCGGCGCGCGTGACCCAGCGGCCGGATCCGTGCCGGACTGGCGCGAAGAGGATCGTCGCGAAGCCGATGAGCAGCGGCACGCACGGCGGTGAAGGCGCTTCTCCGGTGTGATCAGCAGCAGCACGGCGCCCGCCGCGCTGCCCCGACGCAGACGACCAGCGGCAGGCCCAGGAACGAGCGATCCCAGCGCGGCCGGCGCTCCAGATCGGCCAGTCCGCCCATGAAGTTCCCGGCGTCATGGCCACGGTGTTCCGAGGCGTTCGACCACCGATCGGCGGCAGCCCGGCGGCCAGCAGGGCGGGGAACGTGATCAGGGAGGCCCCGCCGACGATCGCGGTGACGATGCCGCCGGCCAGGCCGGCGCCGAAGAGCATGAGTCCCGCCTGAGCGTCCATTCAGCCGGGCACCATACCCCAGCCGAGCCGGCCGGGCACCGTGACGCGATGCGCTAGCCCAGGGATCCCGCGGCTTTTCCCTTCGTGGCCCGGAGGCCCCCCGCTAATACTCGGATTATGCGTTCTCAACGGCCGGTGCGGACTGCGGCGCGCCGCGCACACGATCTTCGCCCTGGTCTCCGTCCTGCCGCTTGCTGCTCTTCCTGTTTCTTCATGTGGCACTTCGACCGCCTCAAGGAGACGACCGCCCAGGTCGGCGTCCTGCTGGCGCTGCTGATCGCGCTGCTCGGGTTCGTGATCTTCCGCCAGATGGTCGACCGCATCTCGGTCGAACATCTCCGACCTCAACCGGGTGGTGGAGGGCGGGGACCGAGCAGCTGGTGGCGGCGTCGGCGCGCAAGCCTCGTCGGTGGTGCCCGGACTCGGGCCGGATCTCGGAGATCGGCGAGATCGCCCGAGGCGTTCAGCGGCATGCTCACCGAGCTGCGCGCGCCTCGACCGAGCGCCTGCAAGACCTGGTCTTCAAGCTCGGCACGCTCAACGACATGGTCGAGATGGCGGCCAAGATCCCGAAGGTCGAGGACCTGCTGGCCCACGTGCTGGAGCGCACGATGCGCGCGGTCAGCGCGAGCATCGGGTCGATCATGCTGTTCGATCGCGAGCGGCAGGTGCTCCGGGTGGCGGTCGGACGCGGCATGGAGCTGGAGCACGCCCGCGACTCGGTCGAGGTGAAGGTCGGCGAAGGCATCGCCGGCAAGGTCGTCGGAGCTGGGCGAGGCGGTCCTGGTCGAGGACATCGAGAAGGACCCCCGGTTCGCCAAGATCAACGACCCCAAGTACGGCGGCGGCTCCTTCATCTGCGTGCCGCTCCGGGTCGGAGACCGGATCGTCGGCGTCGTGAACCTGGCGCGAAGAAGGAGCAGACGCCGGGCGGCGGCAGCGCGCAGCCGTTCACGCCGACCGGATCTACAGTTCCTCAACGCGCTCATGACCTACACCGCCTACGCCGTCGACAACGCGCGGCTGTTCCAGGAAGCGCGCGAGGCGGCGCAGCGGCTGCAGGAGGTCGTGGAGGACCAGAAGCTGCGGCTCACGCTTGCCCAGCAGCAGATGCTGGAGACCGCCAAGCTCTCGGCCCTCGGCGGCTGGTGGCCGGCGTGGCCCACGAGCTCAATCAGCCCGCTGATCGGTCCTGATCTGGCACCACCGGATCATGCTGGAGCAGGATGCGCCGGCCGCGCTGCAGCCGCACGTGCAGGCTCATGAAGGATGCGCTGCAATCCGCGCGCTCCGTGGTCCGCGGCCTGCTCACCTTCGGCCGGCGGACACCGCTCGAGAAACGCGGGTGAGCCCACGTCGAGCTCGTGGACAGGTGCTGGCCCTCACCGCGGGTGAGCTGCAGCGGCCCGCGTAAAC
>ERZ1370068.2314-contig-1470_pt1 | contig 40612 bp, 65 predicted proteins | sample MGYA00561227_ERZ1370068 | MGnify/ENA primary metagenome ERZ1370068 (study PRJEB38410, sample SAMEA6850437) | metagenome | study: Metagenomic assessment of the ecological functions of the soil: analysis of the soil microbiota associated with the... | reverse complement strand
AGACCGAGACCATCCGCACCAACGAGAAAGTTCGCCGCCAACATGACAGCGCAATTTGCCAGCGTTGCGGATGGTCTCGTCATCGGTGTGGCAGCAGCAAGCGGCGCAAGGGCATTCACCAGATGTTCTTGACGCGAGTTCGCGCGAGCGATTTGGTGAAGCCGAGTCGCAGACCTGCCTTTGCTGCGGAATAGTTGACCCGCCGAGTTTGGTGGAGTAAAGGCAGGTCTGATCGGCTCACAATACCGCGCGAACTGCGTCCAGCGCTCAAACATGGTGAATGCCCCAGCCGCTTGCTGCCACATTGATATGACCGAGACCATCCGCCCAACGCTTCAACGATGCGCTGCATCATGTTGGCGGCGAACTCTCGTTGGTGCGGATGGTCTCGGTCATCGGTGTGGCAGCGCAAAGCGGCGCAAGGGCATTCACCATGATGTTCTGACGCGAGTTCGCGCGCGAGCGATTTGCGAAGCCGATCAGACCTGCCTTGCCGCGGAATAATGATCTTCGGCCGAGCGTTCCGGTGAGCCCGGTTGTACTATCTGCGTGGGGGCAGGTCTGACGGTTTTCACAATACTGCGCAGACAGTGAAACTGCAGCTTGCGCCAGCAGCTGCCACACCGATGACCGAGACCGTCCGCACCAACGAGAAGTTCGCCGCTGTAACATGATGCAGCGCATCCTGCTGGAAGGCGGATGGTCTCTTCCATTTCCGGTGGCAGCAAGCGGCGCAAGGGCATTCACCATGATGTTCTTGACGCGAGTTCGCGCGCGAGCTGACGGTGAAGCCGATCAGACCTGCCTTTTTGCCGCGGAATAGCTGACCCGCCGGGCCGGGAAGCTGGCCAGAATATTTCAGTGGCAGCAGGTCTGATCGGTTCAATAATGCCGCGTACTGCGCTCAAGAACATCGCTGGCGAATTTCAGCCAAGCTTGCGTCAATATAATCTGCTCAACGAGCTTGCCGCTACCGCGATGCGCTGCCATCATGTTCGCGGCGAACTTCTCGTTGGTGCGGATGGTCTCGGTCGTCGGTGTGGCGGCAAGCGGCGCAAGGGCATTCACCATGATGTTCTTCGACGCGAGTTCGCGCGCGAGCGACTTGGTGAAGCCGATCAGACCCGCCTTTGCCGCGGAGTAAAGATCGAGGAGCCTGGCCAGGTCAATATTCCGCGGTAGTAAAGGCAGGTCTGATCGGCTTCACCAAATAGTTGCGGCAGCATCCAAGGTCCAGCAAACATCATGGCGAATACAGCCGCTTGCGTCAATACCGATGACCGGCGACCATCCGCCCAACGCTTCAACGGGATGCGCTGCATCATGTTGGCGGCGAACTTCTCGTTGGTGCGGATGGTCTCGGTCATCGGTGTGGCAAAAAGCGGCGCAAGCGGGCATTCACCATGATGTTTTGACGCGAAGCGCGAGCGATTTGCGGAAGCCGATCAGACCCGCCTTGCCGCGGGAATAGCTGACCTGGCCGGGCTGAACGCTCGGCCAGGCTTCCCTGCGGCAGGTCTGATCGGTTACCACCGCGCGTGAATCCGCGTGCGTCCAAGAACATCGCGGTGACGTTGTTGCTTGTGCTGCCACATTGATGACCGAGACCATCCGCACCAACGAGAAGGCCGCCAACATGATGCAGCGCATCCCGTTGAAGCGTTGGGCGGATGGTCTCGGTCATCGGTGTGGCAGCAAGCGGCGCAAGCGGGCATTCACCAGATGTTCTGACGCGAGTTCCGCGCTGAGCGATCAGCAGCCGACTGTGACCTGCCTCTTGCCGCGGAATATTGATCTGGTTACCACAACGCTGGCCAGGCGATTCCGGTGGCAAAGGCAGGTTCATCATTACGAACGCTCTGCGCAGCGAATCTGCGTCCAAGAACATCATGGTGACCGGTTTGAGTGCCAGCAGCGTCACTGATGACGAGACCATCCGCCCAGCGCGCTGCAACGGGATCCCGCCGCATCATGTTGGCGGCGAACTTCTCGTTGGTGCGGATGGTCTCGGTCATCGGCGTGGCGGCCAGCGGCGCAAGGGCGTTGACCATGATGTTCTTGGCGGCCAGTTCGCGCGCCAGCGATTTGGTGAAGCCGATGATGCCCGCCTTGGCCGCCGAGTAGTTGACCTGGCCGAGCGTGCCGGTGAGCCCGGCCGCCGAGGTCACGTTGATGATCCGGCCCGGTGCCGTCGGTCGGCAATGTACGGCAGCGCCGCCTGCGTGCACGTGGAACGCGCCCATCACGTGGATGTCGAACGGTCAGCCGGAACGTCTCGTCCGTCGGCTTGTCGGGAACATCGCAGGCGCGGTGACGCCCGCGTTGTTGACCAGGATGTGCAGCGCTCCGTCGGCCAGCGCCGGCCGCCTGCGCGGCCGCGGCGTCGGCGGACGCGCGGTCGCCGACGTCCAGCGCGGCGCGAGTCTGCCCTGCCGCCTCGCGCCGAAATGCGTTCGGCGACAGCGGCGGCCGCATCTCTGTCGATGTCGGTGACCAGCACCGCGGCGCCCGCCGTCGGCCGAGGGCCGCGGCCACGGCCGCGCCGATACCGCCGCCGCGCCCGGCGCCGGTCACCAGCGCGCGAGCGGCCCGGTCGAGAGTCGAAGATAGCTCAGTCATCAGTAGCTCCTCGGCAGGCCGAGCACGTGCTCGCCCAGGAAGTTCAGGATCATCTCCTGGCTGACCGGCGCGATCTTCATCAGGCGCGACTCGCGGAAGTAGCGCGACACGTTGTACTCCTCGGAGTAGCCCATCCCGCCGTGCAGCTGCAGGGCCCGGTCGGCGGCACCGAAACCGGCGTCGGCGCACAGGTACTTGCGCGGTATTCGCCTCGCGCCCACACGGTTTGCCGTTGTCGTAGAGCCAGGTGGCCTTGCGCAGCACCAGCTCGGCGGCGTCGAGGCGGGCCAGCGAGTCCGCGAGCGGGAACTGCAGGCCCTGGTTCATGCCGATCGGCCGGTTGAAGACCACTCGTTCGTTGCCGTACTTGACGGCCTTCTCCAGCGCGACCCGGCCGATGCCCAGCGCCTCGGCGGCGATCAACATCCGCTCGGGGTTGAGCCCGTCGAGGATGTACTTGAAGCCCTTGCCCTCCTCGCCAACCCGGTCCTGCGACCGGCACGCGCAGGTCGTCGATGAACACCTCGTTGGAGCTGACGGCGTTGCGGCCCATCTTGTTGATCGGCCGGATGTCGACGTGGTCGCGGTCGAGGTCGGTCGAGGAACGAGCGTCATGCCGTCGGTCTTCTTGGTGACCTCGTCGTACGGCGTGGTGCGGGTCAGCAGCAGGATCTTCTCGGACTCTAGCGCCTTGGAGATCCACACCTTTCGGCCGTTGACGCGGTAGTGGTCGCCGTCACGCTTGGCGAAGGTGGTGATGCGCGAGGTGTCAAGGCCCGCACCGGGTTCGGTGACGCCGAAGCAGACATGCAGGTCGCCGTTGACGATGCGGGCAGCGTCGCCGCCTTGAGTTCGTCGGAGCCGTGCTTGACGACGGGCTGCATGCCGAAGATCGACAGGTGGATGGCAGCTGGCGCGTTCATCGCCGCCCCGGAGCGGGCGACCTCCTCGAGCAGCAGCGTCGCCTCGGTGATGCCCAGCCCGTGGCCGCCGTACTCCTCCGGGATGGTCATGCCGAGCCAGCCGCCCTTGGCGATGGCGTCGTAGAACTCCTGGGGGAACTCGTGCGCCTGGTCCTTCTCCATCCAGTAGTGGTCGTCGAACTTGCCCGCCAGCTCGGCGACGGACTTGCGGATCAGCTCCTGATCCTCGGTCAGCTCGAAACTCATCCCGCCGGCACGCATGACTCTCCTCTCACTCGATCCCGTCCCGCACAAACCGAGTGCGCCGGTGCGTGAACGGTCCCTCTCCGCACCGGCGCACTTGACTCTCGACACAGCGTACCGACTCAGTCCGTGTTGCCGGTCAGCTCCTTGGCATTCGCGGCGAAGTCGGCGAAGCGTGGCGCCGCCTTGCTCGTGCTTGTGAGGGCCTGGATGGACACGTCGTGGCCCTCGGCCGCCTTGCGCAGCGCGCCGACGGTGGCCTGCTCGCTGGGGATGTGGCGTGAACGGGTCGAAGTGAGTACCAGCGCATCGCGTTCTCGATAGGTCATCTTGTTGACCTCGATCGTCGGGCACGTTGTTGCTTGATCGAGCACCTCATGCAGCTGCTCGGGCGCGCCGGGCCACATCGAGTCGCTGTGCGGGTAGTCGGCTTCCCAGCAGATGTTGTCGATGCCGATCTCGTTGCGCAGCGCCACGCCGACGTGATCGGAGATGAAGCAGGTCAGGAAGTGCTCGCGGAACACCTCGCTGGGGCTTCTGCCTCCGAAGTCCTGGCCCGTCCACGTCGAGTGCATCTCGTAGGTGCGGTCGGCGCGCTCCAGGAAGTACGGAATCCACCCGGTCCCACCCTCGGACAGCGCGATCTTGAGGTCGGGGTACTTCTTGATCGGCTTGGACCACAGCAGGTCCGCCGCGGCCTGCACGATGTTCATCGGCTGCAGCGTGATCATCACGTCCATCGGCGCATCCGGTGCGGTGATCGCCAACCGGCCCGACGACCCGATGTGCACGTTCATCACCGTGTCGGTGTCCACGCAGCGCCTCCCACAGCGGCGTCCAGTAGTCGTCGTGGAAGCTCGGGTAGCCCATCGCGGCCGGGTTCTCGGTGAAGCGTCAGCGAATGCACGCCCGCTTGGCGTTGCGCCGCACCTCCGCGGCGCACGCCTCGGCGTCCCAGATCACCGGCAGACGTCATCGGGATGAACCGCGCCGGATAGGCCGCGCACCACTCCTCGACATGCCAGTCGTTGTAGGCCTGCAGCAACGCCAGCGAGAACTCCGGGTCCTCGGTGGCGAACAGCCGCGCCCGCGAAGCCGGGGAACGACGGGAAGCACATCGAGCCCAGGATGCCGCCGGCGTTCATGTCCTTGACGCGCTCGTCGACGTTGCCAGCAACCCGGGCCGGATCTCATCCAAGACCCTGCGGCTCGAGGCCGTACTCCTCCTTCGGCCGGCCGGCCACCGCGTTCAGCGCGACGTTGGGGATCACCACGTCGCGGAACTGCCAGGTATCCGAGCCGTCCGGGTTGTGCACCAACCGCGGCGCCTCGTCCAGGTACTTCTCGGCAGGTGGTTCTTGAACATGTCAGGCGGCTCGACGATGTGGTCATCGACGCTGATCAGGATCATGTCGTCTTTGTTCATGGCCGCTCCCTTCCCTCTGACGCTCGCAGCCGTAGTAGCCGCGACTGTTCTCTATCTAGGGAAACTATCTTCTCGCACGTGAGAGAATCAACGTCCGATACGCCATCATCGGCCCACGATAGCCCGTGGCAGCGGAGCACTTGGAGCCTGCGCCTCGATCTCTGGCCATTGACCATCGCGAGCAAAAGTGGAAACCTATTAGTCGGAATATGAGAACATGATTCTCACGACCTGAGAGGAGACGGCCGTGCGAGTGCCCCGCTGCCCGCGGACCAGTGGGACGACGCCGTCGACCAGGCGCTCGCCGTGATGATGCCCGCGGAGCGCCGCAATCCGCGAACGCGGGCAACATCCTCTCGACGTTCGTCCGCCATCCCGACGCTCACGAGGTCGTTCCTGCGATTCAACGTCCATCTGCTGTTCACGCTCGACGCTGCCGCCGCGGCTGCGCGAACTCGCCATCCTGCGGGTGGCGCACCGCACCGACGCTCGAGCATACGAGTGGCGTGCAGCACGTCAAGATCGGCATGCAGGACGGGCTCACCGAGGACGGACATCGCCGGCGTGCAGCGTGGCGAGCTGCCGAACGACTTCGACCGCACGATCCTGACGGGCGGTCGACGAGACTTCTCGACACACTACGAACTGTCGGATGCGACATGGGCGGCGCTGGGCGAGACGCTTCGACGAACGACAGCGAATGGACTTCGTTTTCACGGTCGGCTGCTACGTCACCGTGTCCATGGCCTTTGAAAACCTTTGGCGTTGAACCCGAACAGGAGAGGTAGAACAACGTGGCACATTTCCCGAAACCGGCGTGCAGGAAGCTGGACTGAGAACTGGCCGGAACTCGGCACAGCGCCGGTCAACTACGTGGACTCGATCGACCCTGGAGCACTGCAAGCTCGAGCAGCAGGCGATCTTCAGAAGACCTGGCTCAACGTCGGCCGGGTCGAACGGCTGCCCAAGACAGGGCAGCTACTTCACCCGCGAGATGCCGTCGGTCGGTCCGGCACGTCGGTGATCATCGTGAAGGACAAAGACGGGACGTCGTCCGGCGCGTTCTACAACATGTGCCGCCACCGCGGAAACAAGCTGGTGTGGAACGACTATCCGGGCGAGGAGGTGTCGCGGCACGCTGCCGCCAGTTCACCTGCAAGTACCACGCGCTGGCGCTACGGCCTCAACGGCGACCTGACCTTCGTGCAGCAGGAGGACGAGTTCTTCGACCTCGACAAGGCGACTACGGGCTGGTGCCGGTGCGCTGCGAGGTGTGGGAAGGGTTCATCTTCATCAACTTCGACAACGACGCCGAACCGCTGGTCGGACTACCTGGGCGACTTCGCGAAGGGCCTCGAGGGCTACCCGTTCCACGAGATGACCGAGACGCTACAGCTACCGGGCCGAGGTCAACGCGAACTGGAAGCTGTTCATCGACGCGTTCACCGAGTTCTACCACGCGCCGATCCTGCATCATGAAGCAGGCGACGAAGGAGGAGGCCGACAAGCTGGTCGGGTACGGCTTCGAGGCGCTGGCACTACGACCTCGAAGGGCGATCACGCGATGATCTCGTCCTGGGGCGGGATGTCGCCGCCGAAGGACCTCAACATGGTCAAGCCCATCGAGCGGGTCCTGCACAGCGGCCTGTTCGGCCCGTGGGACCGGCCGAACATCGAGGGCATCCTGCCCGACGAGCTGCCGCCCGCCATCAACCCGGCCAGCCACAAGTCATGGGGCACAGACTCTTCGAGTTCTTCCCGAACTTCACGCTGCTGTTCTGGGCGCCGGGCTGGTACCTCACCTACCACTACTGGCCCACCGCGGTGGACAACGCACATCTTCGAGGCGCGACTCTGTACTTCGTGCCGCCGACGAACACCCGTCAGCGGCTCTGCGCAGGAGCTGGCGGCGGTGACGTTCAAGGAGTACGCGTTCCAGGACGCCAACACGCTGGAAGCCACCCAGACGATGATCAGCACGCAGGGTCGGTCACCGACTTCCCGCTGTGCGATCAGGAGATCCTGCTGCGCCACCTGCACAAGACCGCAGGCGACTACGTGAACCGAGTACAAGAAGCAATGGACGTCCAATGGCAAGCACGCGCAGACGGACGAAGGATGCCGCAATGCTAAGTTGCCGTCTGAGTTCGCCGACCTGGAGCCGTTCACCGACTGGTGCCTGGCCACCGAGCAGGAGCGCTATGACAAGCGGCTTGGCCTCGACCATGGCCGAGATGCAGGAGTTCTACGACGCCGGCATGGCGCGCCTCGAGGACGTCATGGTCTACGTCGACGCGCGGTTCCCGCTGAACGAGATGCCGGACGACGCAAAGGCGCTGATGCATCTGATGCAGTCGCTCGTGATGGTGAGCGTTCCCGATCGAGGTGTGGAAGCAACCGCGCGTGCTCGACAGCGGCGCTGCCTACATCCAACTGCATCAAGGAGCCGGTGGTCTGACCGTGTCTGCTCTTCGCGCAAGCGGCTCATCGACGCACCCTCAAAGCAGCGGGTCTGCTCGACGTCGACGCAGGCGAGATCGTCCGGCCCGGCATCGTTCGCGGTCGACGGCTGACCGAATCGTCGGGCACTGGGCGGTGCGGTCTTGTCGGTCGCCGACAGGCGAGGTCATCGACCTCGGCGACTCCATCCTGCTTCCCGGCCTGATGGACATGGAGGTCAACCTCCTGATGGGCGGGCGCGGCGAAGTCCCGGCCTGTCCCAGGTGCAGGACGATCCGCCGACCCGGGTGCTGCGTGCGGTCGGCAATGCCCGCCGCACGCTGCGCGCCGGGTTCACCACCGTGCGCAACCTCGGGCTTGTTCGTCAAGACGGGCGGTTACCTGCTCGACGTCGCGTTGGGCAAGGCGATCGACGCGGGCTGGATCGACGGACCGCGGATAGTGCCTGCGGGTCACGCCATCACCCCGACGGGCGGGCACCTCGACCCGACGATGTTCGCCGCGTTCATGCCGGGCGTGCTGGAGCTGACCGTCGAGGAGGGCATCGCCAACGGCGTCGACGAGATCCGCAAGGCGGTGCGCTACCAGATCAAGCACGGCGCCCAGCTGATCAAGGTGTGCTGCTCCGGGCGGGTCATGTCGCTGCACCGGAGAGGCCGGCGCGCAGCACTATTCGGACGAGGAGCTGCGCGCGATCGTCGACGAGGCGCACCGGCGCGGGCTTGCGGGTCGCCGCGCACACGCACGGCGCCGGAGGCGGTCAAGCACGCCGTCGAATGCGGCATCGACTGCATCGAACACGGCTTCCTGATGGACGACGAGGCCATCAAGATGCTCGTCGACAACGACCGGTTCCTGGTTACCACCAGGCGGCTGGCCGAGGCGATGGACGTCTCAAGAGCGCCGAAGGAGTTGCAGGACAAGGCTGCCGAGATGTTCCCGAAGGCCCGGACGTCGATCAAGGCGGCCTACGAGGCCGGGGTGAAGATCGCCGTCGGTACCGACGCGCCGGCGATCCCGCACGGCAAGAACGCCGACGAGCTCGTCACGCTGGTCGACTGGGGCATGCCGCCAGCCGCAGTGCTGCGCGCGGCGACGGTCGTGCGCCGCTGACCTGATCAACAAGCCCGATCTGGGCCGCATCGCCGAGGGCTACCTCGCCGACATCATCGCGGTGCCCGGAGATCCGCTGGCGGACATCACCGTTACACGCAGACGTCAGTTTTGTAATGAAGGGCGGAAAGGTCTTCCGAAATGACACAGCCAACAAGCGACTGAGGACCTGGTCGAGATCCAGCAGCTCCTCGCGAAGTACGCCGTCACCATCACGCAGGGTGACATCGACGGACTGATCTCGGTGTTCACCCCGGACGGCACCTACAGCGCGTTCGGCTCCACCTACACGCTGGCCCGCTTCCCCGAACTCGTCGACGCAGCGCCCAAGGGGCTGTTCATGACGCGGCACGTCGCTGGTGAACCTCGACGGTCGACCCCGACAAGGCGACGGGCACGCAGCCACTGTGCTTCATCGAGCACTCCAAGCACGACATGCGCATCGGCTACTAGCGACGACACCTACGTCCGTACCGCCGACGGCTGGCGGCTGAAAACCCGTGCCATGACGTTCATCCGCCGCAGCGGGGACCACGACTCGGGTCGCCCCATGCGATCGGCAGGCCCGAGGCCGGATGACCGCGCCTGCCGAGACATCCCCACCACGTGCCGAGTTCCGGTCGCGGATCTGGTCGCCTGGCTCGACGAGAACGACCTGACGCCACCGCCCGGCGACCACTCGCTGGACGCTCACCACGCGCAACACTCCCGCGTGCTGAGCGCGCTGTACGACGCCGGCTGGATGCGGTACGGCTGGCCCGATCGAGGCAGGCGGACTGCGGTGGGCCGCCGATCCTGCGGGCCATCGTCGGCGAAGAGATCGTCGGCCGTGGCCTCGACGAGCCTGGACCGTATTCGATGCTCGAAGTGCTGACGCCGACGATGATCGACTATGCGCACCCCGATCTCGCCGCGAAGATGGTGCCACGCCTGCTGTCCGGCCGTGAGTCCTGGTGCCAGGGCTTCTCCGAGCCCGGCTCGGAAGCGACCTGGCGTCCTGACTACGCGCGCCGAGCAGCGCGGCGACGAGTGGGTCATCAACGGCCAGAAGGTGTGGACCAGCTTCGCGCAGTACGCCGACACGGTGCGTGCTGCTCACCCGCACCGGGCGCGCGGGACCCCCAACCACGAAGCGATCACCGCGTTCTTCGTCGACATCGACACGCCCGGCATCACCGTCCGCCCGCTGCGCACCATGCACGGCGTCGACGAGTTCTGCGAGGTCTACTTCGACGACGTCGTCGTTCCCGCCGACCGCATGCTCGGAAAGCCCGGCGACGGTTGGCGGTTCGCGATGGACCTGCTGCCCTACGAGCGGTCGACCGTGCTTCTGGCAGCGCATCGCCTACCTGTACTCACGCTTCGACAGGCTGCATCGCCGAGGTGAACGATCGCGATGCACAGCGACGGCGCCGACGATGCCGCACTCGGCGCCGCCTATCTGGGGCTGCACACGTTGCGGTGCCGGTCGCGGGACACCCAGTACCGACTCGGCGCAGGCACGCGGCTGGGGCCGACACCTCCATCGACAAGGTGCTGCTCGGCCACCGCCGAGCAGCGGCTGTACGACACCGCGCACGATCTGCTGCCCGGCGCGATCGAACTCGACGAATCGCTCCTGGCGGACCGAGTATCTGTACTCGCGCGCAGCGCACGATCTACGGCGGCACCGCCGAGATCCAACGCAACATCATTGCCCGCCGGCTGCTCGATCTGGGGAAGGAATGACGGTGGACGCCATCTCGGCCGACGACCTGGGCATGCTTTCGCCGACACGCTGCGCAAGACTGATGTCGGTGGCTTCCGGCCAGGCGCTCGACAAGGGCGCTCGTCGAGCTCGGCTGGCTCGAGATGCTCGAGGAGATGCCCGACGCCGCAATACCTCTGGTGTTCCGGCTGCTCGGCGAAACCGGCGCACACGCGCCGGTGATCAACGACGTCGTGCTCACTGAGGCAGGCGGCGGCGCGGGCGAAACCGTACCGCTACCATACGCCGGTGGCTCCTGGGTGGTTTGGGAGCGCACCGACGAACCGACCACAGCGATCGACGACGAGACGCCGATCCACCGGGTCGGTGGCGGCCAGGATCGTTCCGCTCGCGGCGGGACGCCGCGCGCTGGGCCGGTGGCTGGTGGGCACCAGCAGAGGCGATGCTGGCGCTGGCTCGCCAACATGCTTTGGACCGTGTGCACGTTCGGCAGGCCGGTAGCGTCATTCCAGGCCGTCCGGCACCGGCTGGCCGAAACACTCGTCGCGATCGAGGTGCCGAGGCGGCGCTGGGCGCCGGAACCGACGATTTCGCCTCGCTGCTGGCCAAGGCCGCGGCGGGTCAGGCCGCGCTGACCGCGGCGAAACACTGCCAGCAGGTGCTCGGAGGCATCGGATTCACCGCCGAGCACGAGCTGCACCACCACGTCAAGCGCGCCCTCCTGCTGGACGGGCTGCTCGGCAGCGCAAGGGAATTGACCTCGCGAGGCTGGCGCGCCACCCTGCGCGCCACGGGCTCGGCCCCGCGCCTCGTCCACTCTAGTCTCTTCCGCGAGGCGTGCGTGTTTGCACTACCGACACGCTGCAAATCACCAGCATTTCGCGCACACTCGCGACGCTGTGGCGGTGCACAGATACACCTTCATCCACAGTGGGGTGATCGGGCACCAACGATTGCGTATGTGGCTGGAGAACTCGAGCATCTGTTCAGTCAGCAGACAGCGTGGCGACCAGCGGACAGCTCCTGACCTACTTGTCGAGGTACGAATTCTGAGTTGGCAGTGAAAACGGGTCGTCTGGAACTGAGTTTGCGGTGAGGATCCACTGCTGATGCGAATTCATGAACAAACTTCGATGCGATGTGAGATACCGGGCCTGGGACTTCGTAGCGCGGCATTAATCAACAGCTTCACCGCAGGGACGCGGCGTGAGCGTGCGCAAAATGCCCGTCAATGGGGCGTGTTGGGGTGCAGACACGCGGTCGCGCAGAAAGGAGAACTACTTGATGTTGGCCTTCATCTCGTCCAGGTTCTCCGGCACCGGCTAGCCGCCGACGCTCAGCGCGTTGCCGTGGCCAGTCTGATGGATGTCGAACACCGACTGGATCGCGCGCCTAGAAGCCCTGCACGTCAATGTCCGGTTGACTGCCTTCGGCCTGCGCAGAGCGAACGGTGGCATCTTGGCGATCTGTTCGGCCAGCGCCTCGTCTCGCCATCGAGCTGGTCCCGCGGCACGACCCTGTTCACCATCCCGGTGCTCTGCACCTCCTCGGCGGTCATCGCCCGACCCGTGAGGAGGATCTCCTTCGCCTTGCGGAGGCCCAGTTCCCAGGTGTGGCCGTGGTATTCGACGCCACCGATGCCCATGAGCACGACCGGATCGGAGAACTGCGCGTCGTCGGCGGCGATGATCAGGTCACATGGCCAGCACAACGGCAGCCCACCGGAGATGCACCGGCCCTGGACCGCGGCGATGGACGGCTTCGGCACGTTGCGCCAGCGCAGGGTGTACTCAGGTACCGTTTGGCCTCGTGCTGGATGACGAACTCGAGCGTGATCTTGTCGGGCACCAGCCCGCCGCCCCTGAGTCAGCGGCTGGCCGAAGTGTTTTCCAGTTCGCCCGCAACCGATCACTGAAACCTCCGCTGTCCGTCGGCTGCACGGGTCCATGCCGCGTCCAGTTCGTCGAGGGCTCCGGGTTCTGGGCGTTGGCCGCTTCCGGCCGATTGAGCGTGATCGTCGCGAGTTCGGTCGCGGACCTCGTAGTCGATGTACCACGGTGGATCCCTTTTAGTTGCGGGCAACCCGAGCAGTCGCTGGGCGATGATGTTCCGTTGGATTTCGGAGGTGCCACCGGCGATGGTGCCGCCGAAGACCGGATGTAGCGTTCGAACCAGCCGGACCTGTAGAGGTCGAGATGGAACGACGAGTATTGGCCGGAGATGCCCGGATGGGCAAGCGCCGCAGCTCCGGCGGCCGCCATCGCGTGTTCGGCTGCCGATTGCGATGCCTGCGAGCCAGAACAGCTTCCAGCACCGACAGGGCCGACGCATCCTCGTCGCCACGGGCGGCCCGGGCCAGCGCGATCAGGCCGAGTAACCGCAGCGCCTGGTTGTCCATCACCGTCGTGGCGTACCGGTCTCGGTCCAATTCGGCGCGGCAGCCGGAGCCTTCTGTGCTCCTCGCGTGCGCGAAGTCCTCGACCAGTTCCCGTGGCCGGTCGACTGGCCGAGCCTCGACCTATGTTCGCTCTATGGCCGAGCGAGCCGTTGGCGACCCGCCAGCCATCGCCCCGCGACCGACGAGGTTCTCGGCAGGCACCCGCGCGTCGTTGAAGAAGACCTCGTTGAAGTCGAGGTCGTTCTGATCGCAGGCGGACGCGAACGGCCTCGCACCACTCCGGCCAGATCGGTGGGAATCATCAGCGCACTGATGCGCCCGTGCCTCGGGGCATCCGGGTCGGTTCGCACGAAGGTCAACAGCACATCGCGTCGTGCGCGCGGACGTCCACACCTTCTGTCCGTTCACCACGAAGTGGTCGCCGTCCACGCCGGATTCGAACACTGCCCTGGTTCGCAGCGACGCCAGGTCGGAACCGGTTCCGGGCTCCGCTCATCGAGCGATGCGGTGATCTCCGCCCGCAGGATCGGCACGGCCCACTTCTGCTGCTGCCTGCGCGTTCGAACGAGATCAGCGACGCGGCGATGATGCCGACGCCCTGGGGGTTGTAGCTCTGGTAGACCCGCCGCCGCGACGAGCTCCATTTGATAGACGTACTGCTGCAGGATGGTGGCGTTGCGGCCACCGAACTCCAGGCGGGTTCCCTGCGGACCAGCCAGCCGTTGTCGAACATCAGCCGCTGCCAGCGACGGGCCCAGTCCGGGACGCTGACTGCTCGACCGCGATCGATCGAGCGCTTCGGCCTCCGACGGCAGGTTCTCCTCGAGAAAGGCCACGAACTCGGCGCGGAAGGCTTCGACGTCGGCGTCAAGATGTCAGCTGCACAGCGCTCCCAGCCGGTCCGCAATTTTGAAAGGACTTCTATTATCAACAGAATGAGAATAGTATTCTCACGATGAGAAGTTACAATCTCAGACAAGTTGGCCGCGAGGGGTCGAGGACCGCAATGGCAAGGCGTTCTCCGGTACAGTCAGTTCATGCTCTCACCAATCGGCAAGCATCCGGAGCCGCCGGTGACAAGCCCCAGCGAAGAACCCGCCTGGAAGCAGCGCGCGGTCGAACGCTCGATCAGGACAGCGAAGCTCCGGGCCGCTCAACGCGTCCAGCGATTCCCGGACGCCGCCCAAGCGATCATCATTGAAAGGGGCAGCACCGACTTCACCGTGCAGGAGGTCGTTGACCGCCTCGCGGCCAGTCGCTGTGCAAAGCTTCTACCTGCAGTTCGACGGCAAGCACGAGCTTGCGCTCGCGCTGTTCGAAGACGCGCTCAGCCGGTCCGCGGACCAGATCCGCGCCGCCACCGCGAGCCACGGAAACCCGATCGAGCGACTGAAGGTCGCGATCCAACTGCTGTTTGAGTCCTCGCGTCCGGATCCGGCCGCCAAACGGCCGCTGTTCACCGACTTCGCGCCGCGCCTGCTGGGTGTCGCATCCGTATGAGGTCAAGGTCGCTCATGCACCCCTGCTCGCCCTGCTCACGGAGCTGATGGAGGACGCCGCGGCGGCCGGCGAAGCTGCGTCCCAACGTCAATCCGAAGCGGATGGCGGCGATAACGATGCAGACCGTGATGTTCGTCGCATCGTCGAGCGCTGACACCGAGGAGGACAGCGCCCATCCGATCACCGCCGACGAAGTGTGGGACTTCTGCGCCCATGGCTTCGCGGCCTGAGAATTACGTTCTCCTGGTAGAAGAACTTCGCTTACACTTACGGGCGTGCCCGATCTGTGAGACCGATCTGCTCGAGTACCACCGGTTGTTCGGCGGCCACTGCTACGGCCAGTTCGTCCAGACAGCCCGCCTGACCTGCCCGGACAAAGCCGTCAAGTCGCTGCACGCGGTGTTCGCCCGCGAGGGGCGCGCCGACGAACCGGTGTCGTACGAGGCGATACGGCGCACCACGAGGGCCGCTCGTTCGCGACCTTGACGATCATCGCGCGGCAGAGCACCGCGCACGCGAGGAGCGAAAGACTCCCGCGTATTGGCCACCAGTTCGATCTGCATGCATGTGGTGGAGGACGGACCCCGAGCACCAGGCGGTTGCGCGACGTTCCGCCTGTGCTCGGTCCCGAGCACCGCGTCGTACTCGACCTCATTCCCTGGGAGACGCGCGCGGTCGACGACCTCAACGCCACCACGACCGGCCCGCCACAGTTCGAATTGTGGATGCGCACGCCGGGAGTCGACCCCGTTCTGGCTCCCGCCCTCGCGGCGTATGCCACCGACCTCACGCTGATCGGCACCGCGTTGCGACCGCTCGACGGGCTGGGCCAGCGCGGCAACGGCACCCAGTTCACTTCCGCCGTTACGTCCCACACGCTGTGGTTTCACCGGCCGTTCCGCACCGACGAATGGCTGATGCTTCGCCAACACGGTCCACGTGTCGCCCACGGCCGCTGCTTCGGACGGGGCGACATCCTCACCGAAAGCGGCAACCTGGTCGCCTCGTACGGCCAGGAGGCCGTCCTGCGGGTGCCGACCTGACCCAGGGCAACCACGAGAAGTACGTTCTACTAAGCGGAGAGTATAAATCGCGAAAAGGATCGTCCCATTGACACCCGCGCGACGTGGGTGCCAGAGTTTGTGAGACAGTTGCCATTCATCTGTCTTATACAGCCCTGGTCCCCGTGAAAGGCGACACCGTGACCGTCCCTGCCACCCGCAGCTGCCACCAGCGACGTCTACTTCGACCCGTATGACGTCGTCATCAACGCTGATCCATACCCGACCTTCCGTCGGCTCCGGGAAGAATCGCCGCTTTACTACAACACCCAGCACGACTTCTACGCGCTCAGCCGCTTCTCGGACGTGAACAAGGCGTTGGTGGATCACGAAACCTTCAGCTCGGCCCGCGGCGCGATCGTGGAACTGATCCAGGGCCAACATCGACATCCCGCCCGGCACAGTGATTTTCGAGGATCCGCCGATTCACGACATTCACCGCAAGCTGCTGGCCCGGATGTTCACGCCGCGCAAGATCAACGCCCTGGAGCCCATCATCCGGGACTACTGCGCCCAGAGCCTGGACCCCACTGATCGGGAAGGACCGCTTCGACTTCGTCGCCGACCTCGGTGCTCAGATGCCGATGAAGGTGATCAGTGCGCTGTTGGGCATCCCCGAAGACGACCAGGAGATGATCCGCGACCACGCCAATGCGCAGATGCGCACCGAGGCCGGCAAACCGATGAAGGCGGACGGCTTCGTCACAGGCGAGATCTTCGAGGCCTACATCGACTGGCGCGCCGATCATCCCTCGGATGACATCATGACCGAACTACTCAACGCGGAGTTCGTCGACGAGACGGGTACCACGCGTCACCTGACGCGCCAGGAACTGCTGACCTATCTCAACGTGGTGGCGGGCGCGGGCAGCGAAACCACCACGCGACTGATCGGTTGGGCAGGCAAGGTGTTGGCCGAACACCCCGACCAGAGAGCGAACTCGTCGAGAACCCGGCACTGATTCCGCAGGCGATCGAGGAATTGCTGCGCTACGAAGCCTCCGCACCGCACGTCGCAAGGTACGTGACCCGCGACGTGGAATACTACGGCGAGACGGTGCCCGGGGGCAGCGTGATGATGATGCTGATCGGCGCCGCCGTGCGCGACCATCGCCAGTTCCCGCCGGACGGAGACGTTTCGACATCCACCGGGAAGTCCGCCAGCACCTGGCATTCAGCGTCGGCACACACTGCACCTCGGATCGGCGTTGGCTCGGCTGGAGGGACGCATCGCCCTCGAGGAAATCCTGCGGCGCTTCCCCGAATGGGACGTCGACATTGCCAGTGCGTCACTGTCGCCGACGTCAACCGTCCGTGGCTGGGATTCCATGCCGGCCGTGCTCAAGTGAAATCTGTTCCGCTAACGACGGGTGAGGTAGTAATGACCGGACGTGTTGGGGGGCAAAGTCGCGTTCATCACCGGCGCGGCGCGCGGCCGGGGCCGCAGCCACGCGGTGCGGTTGGCAGAAGAGGGCGCCGACATCATCGCCATCGATGTCTGCTAAACCCGTTGTCGCCGAAGGCGGAATCCCGCCGTCCACACCGGAGTGACCTGGCCGAGACCGCGGATCTGGTCAAGGGCCACAACCGCCGCATCGTACACGGCAGAGGTCGACGTGCGCGACTACGCGGCACTGAAAGCAGCGGTCGACACCGGTGTCGATCAGCTGGGCCGACTCGACATCATCGTGGCCAACGCGGGTATCGGCAACGGCGGCGACACGCTGGACAAGACGCAGCGAAGACAGACTGGGACGGACATGATCGACGTCAACCTCGGCGGCGTCTGGAAGACCGTGAAGGCCGGTGTCCCCCATCTATTGTCGGGCGGTCGAGGCGGTTCGGTCATTTTGACCAGCTCGGTCGGCGGACTCAAGGCCTACCCACACGTCGGTCACTACGTCGCCGCCAAGCACGGCGTCGTCGGCCTGATGCGGACGTTCGCGGTGGAACTCGGCCAGCACAATGATCCGAGTCAACACCGTGCACCCCACCGCACGTGCAGCACGCCGATGATCATGAACGAGGCACCTGGAAAATGTTCCGGCCCGACCTGGAGAACCCCGGGCCCCGACGACATGGCGCCGATCTGCCAGCTGTTCCACGTGCTTCCCATCCCATGGGTTGACCCGATCGACATCAGCAACGCGGTGCTGTTCTTCGCCTCCGACGAGAGCGCGTTATCTCACCGGCGTCGACCCTCGCCGATCGACGCCGGAAGCTGCCTGGAAGTAGCCCGTGGGCTGTCGCGGAGTTGTCGATCCCGCAGGGATGGGACGCAATCACCCCGGAGTGGATGACGACCGTACTTGCCGGTCACTGTCCGGGCGCCCGGGTGGATGGCGTGCGGGTCGCGCTTCGCGACGACGGCACCAACAAGCGTGCTCGCCTGGGTTGACATACTCGGACGGCTCCGGGCCCGCAACAGTGTTCGCCAAGGCGGTCGACCCTGCCCACGCCGATCTCGTCGCACTCACGAGTGGCCTGTTCCGTGACCCCGGTTGTTCTCGTCGGGAGTCGCTCTGCCGCTTGACCATCCGACGGTCTACGCGGCTCATCGACGAGGAGCGCTCCGACTTGATGATCATGGAGGACGTCGTTGCGGCGTGGCGCGCCGACCCCGCGACTCGACCCGGCCGATGACCGTCGACCAGGTGGCCAACGCGGGGTCCGCGGGCTCGCCCGACTGCACAGCGGTATTGGGGTGAGCGCCTGACGGGGAACCCGGCGCTCGGCTGGGTCGAACCCTTCGTCGCGTTCGAAGGGATGCAACACGCACCACTGCACATCGCGCGGGAGCGGTCGGGTGACACCGTGCCCGCCGAAATCCTGGAGCTGACGGAGCAACTGCGCCATCGACATCTGGGCGCGCTACATCGGGACGCTGACGACCTCGCCACAGACCCTCCTGCACGGCGACCCGCACATCGGCAACACCTATGTGCTGCCCGATGACGATGTCGGTCCTCGATTGGCAGATGGCGCGCCGGGGCAACTGGTCGCTGGACCTCGGGTACTTCCTGCAGGGGCGCTGACGATCGAGGAAAGGCGCCGCAGCGAGCGCGAACTGCTCGATGAGTACCGCGCCGCACTGACGCTGCCCGCCGCCGAGGATGCCGGAGTTCCGAAGAGCTATTGCTGCGCTACCGCGCCGCCGTCACTTACAGGCTGGCGATCTGGATGACCACGCTCGTCCGGCGGCGACGCCTGGCAGAGCCCGGACGTCTGCCTCGCGTTGGTGCAGCGGTATTCGGCAGCCTTCGTCGACCTCGACAGCCGTGCGGCGATTGACGCCATCGCCTAGCCCGATATTCTTCGCGCCGTGAAGACATTCGAGGGGACGTCGGGGCGGTAGTCACCGGCGGCGCGAGCGGCATCGGCTTGGCGAGCGCGCGAGTTCACCAGGCGCGGCGCGAGGGTCGTGCTTGCCGACGTCGATCAGAACTCCCTGGATCAAGCCGTCGAGGGGCTGCGTGCCGACGGCGCCGAGGCACCACGGCGTGGTGTGCGACGTGACTCAGCTTGCCGCCGTCCAGCACCCGCCGAGCGAGATCACTTCCGCCTGCTCGGCGAGGTTGAACTCCGGTCGCTTCAACGCAGGCATCGCGCCATGGCAGGCCCGATCGCTGACGTCACCCACGGCGACTGGCGCGCGGGTGATCGACGTCGACCTGTGGGGGCCCATCCACGGCGTCACGAAGGCGTTCCCTGCCGCGCCTGATCGAGGCGGGGATCGCCACATCATCGTTCCACATCGTCGTTCGCGGGGCAGATGGTGGGTAACGCCGACTCGGCCCCTACTGCGTCGCCAATTCCGGTGTCGTCGCGCTCGCCGGAGAGCTTGTCGCGTGAATTGAAAGGCGAGGGAGCACCGGCGTCTCGGTGCGCTGTGCCCGATGATCGTCGACACCCCGATCATCGCCAACTCCGAACGCACCAGAAGCAACGACTACGGTGCCCGCACCAGACCAGCCCGAAGAAGCCGTGCAAGGGCTGGTTGTGCCGACCGACGACAGCGTGCAAGTCGACGACGTGGCGCGGCTGACGGCCGACGCCGTCCTCGCCAACCGCCTGTATATCCTGCCCCACCGCGCGTCGCGCGATTCGATTCGCCGGCGCTTCGAGCGCATTGATCGCACCTACGACGAACAGACCGCCGAGGGCTGGAGCCACGGACAGCCGTACTTTCGCCGAAACCGGCCAGCCCGCGACCGCCCGAGTGGTTGCATGGAACTTCGATGGGAGAACGGGTTAGGGCATGAAGCGACTCAACGGCATGGACGCCATGTTGCTGTACAGCGAGACGCCCAACCTGCACACGCACCCTGAAGGTGGCGATCATCCACGCTCCACGCTCGCAAGGAGGAAAAGAATCTCCGACTCCGACGGCGAGTTCACGTTCGATGTGTACCGTCGGACGATCCGGAGTCGCCTGCACCTTCTCGACCCGTTGCGCTACCGGCTCGTCGGCATCCCGTGGAAGCTGCACCACCCGATGTGGATGGAAAACTGCGACGTCGACCTCGACTACCACCTGCGCCGGGTGCGATCCCGAGCCCCGGCGGCGAGCGTGAGCTCGACCAGGTCATCGGCGAGATCGACCAGCACGCCACTGGACCGCGACCGCCCACTGTGGGAGTTCCACTTCGCCGAAGGGATGGCCGACGACCGCTTCGCCCTGATCGGAAAGGTGCACCACACGCTGGCCGACGGGTCGCGTCGGCCAATCTTCTGGCACGGCTGATGGACCTGACCGGGTCGGCGCAGGATGAACTCCGACATCTCCACCACCTGTGCCGCACCGTCGAGATCTGACTGTTGCGGGCCGCCGGGCGTGACCACGTCCAGAACGTCGCGGCGCTGCCGGGCCTGCTGCGCGACGCCGTGCGAGGAGCCGCCCGGGTGCGGCGCCGATCGCGGGAGCGAAGCGACCATCCGGACATGGCCAAGCATGTTCAAGACCCCGCCGACGTTCCTCAACCACGTGGTCTCCCCGCTCGGACGTTCGCGACGGCGTCGCTGTCACTGGCCGAGGTCAGGAGACGGCCAAACGCCTGGGCGTGACGTTCAACGACATCATCCTGGCCATGGCGGCCGGCGGACTACGAGAACTGTTGCTGCGCTACGACGGAAGGGCGGACCGGCCGATCTTGGCCTCCGTGCCGGTCGCCACCGACAGGTCGGCCGACCGGATCACCGGCAACGAGATCAGCGGACTGGGGTGTCGCTGCCGGTGCATATCGACGATCCGCTGGGCGGGTGCGGCTGACGTCGCTCGCCGCCAGCCGCGCCAAGGAGGACAACGACCTTCTCGGTCCGAAGCTGCACGGCCGGATGATGGAACACCTGCCGCCCGTTGGCACCGGTATTGTTCCGCTGGCAGTCCAAGCGCGCCGCTCACAACAGCATCATGAACGTCGCTGTCTCCAACGTGCCGGGCCCCGCGAACGCGGGCATCTCGGTGGCGCACCCGTGAGCGAGATCTATTCGATCGGCGTCCTCTCGGCGGGCAGCGCATTCAACATGACCGTCTGGAGTTACGTTGACCAGGTGGATATCTCGATACTCTCCGACGACCGCACCTTCAACGACGTCCATGAGGCGACCGACGCGATGATCCATGTCTCGCCGGGAGATCCGGCGTGCCGCAGGGCTGCCCGCGGAACTCACCACGGTCGACATGGCGATGGCGCCGGCAAGGCCCGCCAGCTAATCCAGGCCTCAGCCCAGCACCGGAAAGCGCCGCTTCTTCGCCAGCCGGTCGAGAGCGGTCTGCATCACCGAGCGGACATGCGCGTCGACCTCGGCGACGTCGGGGTCCTCGCCGAACTGCGCCACGACATCGATCGGCTCCAGCACCTGCGTGACGATTTTCCGTCGGAAGGGGCAGTGTTGGGCGGAACGATCACGCTGAGCCCGAATGGGAACCCGAAACTCAGCGGCAGGATCTCCATCCGCGCCCGCGTCAGACCCAGCCGCCTGGCCAGTGAGTCACCGCGGGCGAGGAAGCAGCCGTGATTCCTGTGCACCGATCGACACCATCGGCACGATCGGCTACCCGTCTCGATGGCAGTCCTGACGTATCCGGTCCGGCCACCGAAGTCGATCTTGTTCTCGGAGAACGTCGACCGGTATGAGTCATAGTCACCACCGAAACACCAGCACGACGGCCCTGAGCGCAACGCCTTATGGCGCTCTCGCGCTGGCCTCGATGACGCCAGCGCGGCGCAGCCACCCGGACAGCGGTCCAATGAATACCCCGTAATGAGCAAGGGTGTAGAGCGGACGGTGATAGCCGAACCGGTCGTAGAACTCCGGTGCGAAGACGAGCACATCGGGTGAACATTCCGCCGGAGTGGTTGGACACCACCAGCGCACCACCAGTGGAGGGCATGGAGTCCACCCCGTGCACCTCGGCGCGGAAGTACCGCTTGATGACGGGGCCGACCCAGTTCTTTATCTGCTCAGTGAACGAGCGGATCCCACTTAGTGGCCTCTTCCTTGCCGATGTGCTGACGTCCTCGATGTGCTTGTCGCCCATGTGTTTCCCTTTGTGTCCTTGCGCTTCTCATACCCAAGGTGGACGCTGAGTATCCACTGAGTCCGATGATCGGCGAATATGGTACTCTCTTTATTTGAGAATATCATTCCGGTAACACGCCGCTACGCCGATCTGTGGGGAGCGATCCGGGTGAGGCTGGGCGAGCCTGGCCTGGACATGCAGCGGCCGGCCTCCCACCTAGCGCCGGGGCCCAGTTGATATTCGCCGGTCTGCGGGTTGTGGTGCCAGCCGCCCGCGGCCTGCGTTCCGCCGTCGACGCGGATGGTCTGGCCGGTGATGTAGCTCGACATGTCAGATGCCAGAAACACTGCGGCGCCGGCCATCTCGTCGACGTGTCCCGGCGCGGCCCATCGGAATCATGTGGCCGGCACTCGGCAGCGGCAGACCGTCCGGTGACACCTCGCAATGATGCCTTCGGTCATGGTCAGGTCCGGGGCGAGCGCATTGACCCGAATCTTGTGTGTTGCCAACTCGAGCGCCGCGGTCTTGGTGTAGTTGATGACGCCGGCCTTGGCCGCCGCATAGGCCGCGTAGCCCGGCGCCGCCCGCACACCTTCGATCGACGTCACGTTGATGACGCTGCCCGGTTGCTCCGCAGTCCACCAGGCAGCGCGCCACCCGCTGTGTGCACAGCAGCACGTGGCGCAGGTTGGATTTGTACAGCGCATCCCAACCGTTCTCGCTGGTGTCGAGCAGCGGCGAGTCGAACACGCCGCCCGCGTTGTTGACCAGGATGCTGACGGTGATGCCGAGTTCGTTCGTGGTGCGCTCCAACGCCGCATCGATCCTGCTCGCTGTCCCGGACGTCGGTCACGATGCCCAGTGCGCCAATGGCTTCCGGCGGCCGACATACAGGTCTCCGGCGTTCCGCTCCCAGATTGCGACCGATGCACCGAACGCGGCCAGCCCTTCGGCGATACCGCGGCCGATGCCCTCTCCGCCGCCGGTCACGACCGCCACGCGACCGGTGAGCAGGATGTTGGACGGGATCGATGGCCACCGATTCAAACTATCCGTCGACGCGTGCCTATCCGACGTCTTTGCCTCGCTGCCGTGCATGGCCGGGGCGGTGCCGATCACGCCGTGCGGCCTCCAGTTCGTCGATGTCCTTGTCGCTCAGAGCCCGAGTTCGGACAGCACGCTCGCGGTTGTGCTGTCCCGAGCAGGGGCGCGGGCTGCGCATGGACTCGGTCCGGCCCGCGCGAGAGACTTGAACGGCAGGGTGCTGTGCGTGCGTTCGTGGCGTTCACCGGATGGCCGACGTCTTCGAAGAAGCCGCGGCGGCGAGCTGCGGCAGCTCGGTTTGGCGGTGCGGCTGCATCACCTGGCCACAGGAACGCCGTGCTCCCACAGCGCGCTCGACGATCTCGTCGCCGGTGCGCTCTGCACACCAGGCGGCTGAGGTGCTCGTCGATGAGATCGTGGTGCTGACGCCGCGCCATGCTGGCGGTCGACAGCGCGCGGGTCGATCGGCCCAGTCTGGCCGCCCGAGCGCGCTCGCGCAGGCCCACCCACTGCTCGTCGGTGGCGACGGCCAGCGGCAACCCAGCAGTCGCGCCGACCGAACTCGTCGATCTCGTTGGTGCGGTACAGGTTCTGCGGCGCCGCCGTCGGACCGCGGTTCCCGGCGCGCTGCAACAGCGCACCGTACGCCGGAGTACTCGATCACCTGCTCGGCGGCGACGTTGAGCGCCGCATCGACCATCGCCGCCTCGATGATGCACGCCCTCGCCGGTGCGGCGGCGATGCTCCAGCGCGAGCAGCAGCGCGTTGAGGCGTGCACACCCGGCGTTCGGGTCGCCGACCGAGTACGGCTCGTAGGGATTGCGGTCGGGATAGCCGGTCAGCCAGCTGATCCCGGACGCCGCCTCGATGACGTAGGCGAACGCGGGGTTGTCCCGCCACGGTCCGTCGAGGCCCGAAGCCGGGCATCCGCAGCATGATCGCGTCGGGCCGGACCGCTTGCACGGCCGCGAAATCCAGCCCGATCTGATCCAGCACCCGCGGGGTGAAGTTCTCGACGATGACGTCGCATGTCGCGATCAGCCGCATGAGGAGTTCGCGTCCGCTCGGCGCTCTGCAGGTCGAGGCGTCAGCCCTTCTTGTTCGTGTTGAGGCCCGAGAAGATCGGCGACTTCTCCCACCACTGGTCTTCGGTGATCGGGATGCCCGCGATCAGCCGGGTGCCGTCCGGGCCGGCGCGTCGACTCGACATGGATGACCTCGGCACCGAGCATGGCCAGCATGTGCGTGCACGACGGGCCGGCCCAGAAGGTCGTCATGTCGAGCACGCGCAGCCCGTCGAACGGCAGCGAATCACTCCGAGACTGGCCCATCCGCGCGGATTCCGGCGTGCGCGACTCCTGCGTCCATTTCGGCGGTACTGCTCGGTGTGTTCGCCGAGGCGTGGGCGCGGCTGCGGTGCGGGCGAAGCCGCGCCGGCTGTCGATGCGGTAGGGCGGCGGCCGGGCTGGCGGAAGCCGTCGCGCGGGTTGGTCGACGAACGACCCGCGCGCCTGGAAGTGGTCGAGTGAGTCGACGTTGGCGCCGTTGGCGACCGGCGCATTGGGAATGCGGAACGCCGTCGCGAGATCGCGGATCTCGTCGACGGTTGTGACTCTCGACCCACGCGTACAGTTCGTCGGACTTCTCGTTGGCCTGCTCGGTGATCGACAGCGGCGACTCCTCGTCGATCCAGTCCTGATGTCCGGTCATCGCGCACAGAGGTCGAACCACTGCTGCGCCGTTCCGCAGCCGATGTCGATCAGACCGTCCTTGGCCCGCGCGATGCCCGGGACGGTGAGCCGACGGGCGTCTCGCCACGGCCTGCCGAGCATCTCGAAGTAGCTCACCGGGTAGTAGGTGAGGCCGAGGATCTGGGTCTCGAGCATCGACAGGTCGATCAGCTCGCCTGCGGTCCGCCGTCCGCATCCGTGAGGCCAACGATCGCCGCGCTGGCGTACGCGCCTGCGAGATAGTCGCCGACCTGCCCGCCGACGAATACCGGCGCCCGGTCAGCCGATCCGCGGCCGAGGCCGACGATCCCGCCCGACCACGCCTGCAGCGTGAACTCGGTGGCCGGCCGGTCGCTTCCACGGGCCCTCGAGCCCGAACGGCGTGATCGGTCGTGACGGTCAGATGCGGATGGACGCGGTGGATCTCGGCGGGGGCGAACGTCGGAGTGCTCGGCCAGTGCCGAGCCGCGCGACCACACCACCGCGTCGGCGTCGGCAAGCAGCGCGTTGACGAGGTCGACGTCGGTCTCGGGATCGGCGACCACGCTGTGCTTCGGCACGGCCAGAGAACTGAACAGCGCGCCGTCGTCACCGGCAGCGATCTCGGCGCCCGATGCCGACCACCGCCGCAGCGGATCGCCTTCCGGCGGTTCCACTTTGATGACCTCGGCGCCGCCGTCGGCGAGCAGCTTGCGTGCAGTAGGCGCCGGCGATCCCGGTGGACAGGTCGACGACGACGTACCCGTCGAGCGGGCTGGCACCGCGCTCACGTTCGTTCTTCTTGCGGTTCTGACTTGCTCAGCCGGAAGTCCGGCGGGAACTTGCTGTCGTTGTCGTTGACCGCATCGGCCAGCCCGCTGTCGATGGCCTCGTCATGTCCAGGTCGTCGTGCACCGTCGCTGGCTCGGCGCCGCTGCCCATCGACTCGAAGAACGCGCGACAGCAGGCTGCCCATGTACTCGCCCTGGTGCTGCTTGCATGACCTCGAAGAACGTCTTCTGCATGAAGACGGTGTCGACGGGCGGTTGTCGGCGCACGCCCGCGCGTACTTGTCGACCTCGGCCTCGAGCTGATCGCGCGGCACCACGCTTGTTGAGGAAGCTGCACTCGGCCATCTCGTCGGCGCGTGAACGGCCGCCCGGTGAAGACCATCTCCTGGAACTTGCGCAGCCCCATCATCTGCACCCACCGTCCACATCCGCGGGCCCCAGCCGTGTAGCGGAACGACGGGTGGCCGAAGAGCGCGTCGTCGGACGAGATCACGCAGGTCGGCGTCGGCGCACTGGTAGAAGTGCCAGCCGTAGCAGTAGCCCTTGGCCTCGACGATGCTGATCTTCTTGAGCTCCTGCAGCGGCCGGTTGCCCGCCCGCGCGTCGGCGATACCACTGCGCTGATCGTGGCGCCGTGCCGGAACGTTCCGCTTCGGCGGATAGGTGACGTCGCCGACGCCCTCGTCCTCGAGCCGCAGCTCGGCGCAGGCGCAGTCCGTCGGTGTCGTCGCCGCCTCCATGAACTCCGGCAGGTCCGCACCGCTGCCGAGGTTGTCGCCGACACCGCGGATCACGAGCGACCTTGACGTCGTCGTCGACGGTGGCCTGCGTGCAGCAGGTCGGCGTAGCGCAGCCGCACCGCCGACGTCGGCGCGTTGAGGTACTCCGGACCGGTTGAAGCGTGATCGTGGCGATCTTGGTCGTCGGGTCCTTCTCGTAGAGGATGAGTCTCTTCGGGCTTGCGGCGGCGTCGTTGTCTGACATGCGTTGCTCCTTCAGCCGATTCCGACGCTCGGCTGTTCCAGGACGGGCTCGACGACAGCACCTCGGGGCCGTGCGGCGGTGATGAGCACGGCCTCCGCGGCCGATAGACCGCGCCGACGCCCTCGTGCCAGACGTAGCCGGTGACGGACGAGCACCATGCCCGGCTCCAGCGATCTCCTCGGCCGCGGTCGGTCGGCAGCTCGCGGCGTCACCACCGGCGGGTCGAATGCCCAGCCCCAGGCCGTGGGCGACCGGCATCGGCGGGAGCGGCTTCGCCGGCGGCCTCGTACGCCGTCGAGCAGCTCGCTCGCCGGCGCGCCCGGTCGGCAGCGCCGCAGCGAGCCTGTCCCACAGCGCATTCCAGCGTCGTACAGCGCAGGGATCGTCGGCGCCGCCGACGTCGCCCACGCGGCCAGGTGCGCCCGACCTCACCGACGTAGCCGTCGGCCAGCGACGCCCGCGTCGAAGGCGACCAGGTCGCCGCTCTCGATGCGTCCGTCGCTGCGGGCCCGTCGCCACGGGTGCTCCCGCGACGTCACCCACGCACGCGTCCTGGGTGGCCGGGCGTGCTCACGCCCCGCGCGGCCATGCGCCTCGAGCATCACCCCGGTCAGCGCCTGCTCGGTGATTCCGGCGCGACAACTCAGCCGACCGCGGCGGCCAAGCGCGTCCTCGGCCACCCGCAGCGGCCCGCGCAGACGCCGTCGACTTCGTCGGTGGTCTTGATCCGGCGCGCCGCGCGCATCGCGAGCTCACCGTCGACGAGCTCGGCGTTGGGGAACGCCATCGGCAGCAGCTGCGCGAACGACGGTGTCAGGGCGTCGGTTCCGACCCGCCGCGGCAGTGGCGGCGCCGTCGATGCCCTGCAGCACCTCGATCGAGTGTCATCGGGTTCCACGCCAGTCCGTAGAGGTGGTCGTGCGGGATGTCGTCGGGCATGCCCTCGTCCCACGTGCTGTTCAGGTGGATCTCACCCGTCGACCGGACCACGGTGCAGATCGGGCCGAACGGCCGGGTGCCCGGCGACCCAGAGCTGCGGCGCCCCGGAGACGTAGCGGACGTTGGCCTCGCGGCCGAGCACCAGCACGTCGAGGTCGTGCGCCTCCATCTGGCGCCAGCGCGCGCTCGCGCCGGCCGCTCGCGAATGCGCCGGCTCGTCGGGCACGGATCTCAGTCGCCATAGGGGGCGTAGGGGTAGTCGGTCAACGGCACGAAGCCGTCTTCGGTGATAACCACGATCTCCTCGCTTCGATAGCCGCCGTGTGCCGTCCTCCCAGACCACCGGCTCGAGCACCAGCACCATGCCGGCGGGGAACACGAGGTTGTCGTCGAACTCCTCGCCGAGATCGGTTCCGATCATCGGCATTTCAGCGGCGTTGGTGCCGATGCCGTGGCCGAGGTAGAAGTGCGGCAACCACGGCTTCTGCGGCCACCGTTCGCGGCGATCGCCGCGCGCGGCCAGGTCGCCGCGACGTCGCGCCCGCCTTGCGTCACTTTCAGCACGGCGTCGAGGATGTCGCGCCACTGGCGCGTACTGGTCCTGCTGGCGGGCCGACGGCGTCGTCACCCACCACCCAGGTGCGGCCGAAGTCGGAGCGGTAGCCGCCGTAGGTGATGCTGACGTCGGTCCAGAGCACGTCGCCCTGCCGCAGCGTCGCGCTCGGTGGTCAGCAGCGGCAGCGCGAGATCGCCGTGGTCGTCCAGGTGCACGTCGGCCTTGATGGTCGGGCATCACCTGCCAGATCGGCGTCGAGCACGTTGGCCGTCGGCGCCGAGCTCGAAGCGCGCGCCGCACGAACGTGTGCGGACAGGTCGATCTGACGGACCCCGGGCGCCAGCGCGCTTCTGCACCTCGACGACCGCCTCTTCGGTGATCCGGCACGCCTGGCGGATGCACGGCGATCTGGTCGAGCGTCTTCACCAGCTTGGCCGCGCTCATCGACCGGCGCGGCGTCCGACGGGCGGCCACTCGGCGAAAAGCCGGTCGCGATCGCGGCGCATCGCGCCGGTCAGTTCGTCGACGGCGACCGTTGCGCCGCCGGGACGAGCTCGGCGACCAGCTGCGCGCGAAATGGTCGCGACGCCCTCGTCGAATTCGAGGTACAGTCGGGCCGTGCAGGTGGTCGGTCGGTCGAGCTCCGACTCCGACGGCGGCGCCCTCACGGAACGGCATGAACAGGTGCGGATGCTCGTCGTCGGCGAGCACGACGGCGACCGGCCGCTCGACGTTGGCGACGGCCCGCGTCGCGCAGCGGCCAGCTCGGCGCCGGTGGCGTACGACGACGTTGCGCGTTGCCGAGCAGGATCAGGGCGTCGACGCCCTTGTCCGCCATCGCCGACCGCAGGCCGCGCCGCTCTCGCGCGTACATGCGCGCCGCGGTCCGGCAGGTCCGGAATGTCGAGGGCGGACGGCTCCGACCGTGGCAGGTGCGTCATCCGTCGATGCCCAGGAACGTCTTGATGTTTGTGCTGACGATCTTGGCGGCGTTCTCCGGGCCGACCGCGTCGACGACGCGACGCGAGCGACTTCTCCGAGTAGCCGAACGTGCTCTCGTTGTGCGGGTAGTCCGACGACCACATCACCCGGTCGACGCCGATCCGGTCGATCAGCTCGCAGGCCCAGCGGGTCGACCATGAACGACGCGCTACATGTGGGTGTCCCAGTAGTACTGCGACGTCGTGCTCGAGCTGGTGGTCGAGCCATGTGCTGATGCGACGCCTAGCAGGTGCTCGGCGTCCTGGAGCGCCCGCGGGACCCAGTTGATGCCGCCCTCGAACCAGCCGATCCGCAGCTCGGGTGGCGGTCGAGGATGCCGCCGAACACGTACGCGGCCGAACATCTCGCGGAACGGCGTCGACGTTGATGCATCATGCCCGACGACGACGCTGTTGAATCGCGCACGGGCGTGCTCGAGCGGCGTCTCGCCGATGTGGTGGGCGACCGGCAGGCCGGCTCTCCTCGATCGCGTCCCACACCGCGTACATCGGCGGGCTGCCGTAGTCGATCGGCTTGCCGTCGTCGTCCTTGCCCGGGTTGAGCGGCAGCCAGGAACGTCTTGAGGCCCAGCGACCTTCAGCTCGGTCAGCGTGCGCCGGGCGCCCGTCGCCGTCCCACCAGTTGATCAGCCCGACGCCGTAGAAGTGGCCGTTCGACGCGCTCCTGCAGCTCGGCCATGTACTCGTTGTAGATGCGGAAGCACCCGCTCGCGCAGCTCCTTGTCGGGCTAGTGAAACAGCGCCAGCACGGCGTTCGGGAAGGCCAGCTCCTTGTCGATGCCGTCCGACGCGCAGCTCCTGCGATGCGGGCCTCGATGTTGTTGGTGGCGGCGCCGGCGAGGTCGTCGTACTGCATCAGCACCGCGGCTGAACTCGCCCGGCAGGAAGTTCTGCCCTTGCGGCCGACCATGTCAGGCGCCGTCCTCGTACCAGATCCGCGGCGCCTGCTCCTTCAGGTCGTCGGGGAACCGCTCGTAGAAGATGTCCTCGGCCACCGAGATGTGGTTGTCGGCGGAGAACACCTCGGTTCCTGCGGGGCAGCCCGAACGATCTGTGCTCGCCCGCGTGACCGCTGCCGGTCCTTGGGCGCGCCGTAACCTCCGGGTGGATAGAGCGTGGGCGTTTGAAGTTGACATCGTTGACACTCCAATCGGGCTGTTGGGACATGACAGTTTCTACCAGGTAACGGGAAGTTCGTAGACGCCGTAGGCGAGGCGGTCGTGCTTGAACGGGCACCTCGTCGAACGGCACGGCAAGGCGCAGCGTGGGGATGCGCTTGAGCAGCGTGTGGAACACGATCTGAAGCTCGGCGCGCGCGAGCTGCTGCCCGACGCACTGATGGCGGCCGTAGCCGAAGCCCAGCTGCTGGCCTGGCGTCGCGGGTGAGATCCAGCTTGTCGGGCTCAGGATAGGCGGCCGGCATCCCAGTTCGCGGGCGCCAGGTCGATGATGATGCCCTCGCCGGCGCGGATGGTCTCGCCGCCGATCTCGATGTCCTCGATGGCCACCCGGCGCTGGCCGTTCTGGATGATCGACAGGTAGCGCATCAACTCTTCGGCGGCGTTCGGCGATGAACTTCGGGTCGTCGGAATCACGAAGCAGCGCAGCCTGTTCGGGGTTCTCCGAGCAGGGCCAGGACGCCGATGCCGATCATGTTGGCGGTGGTCTCGTGCCCGGCGATCAGCAGCCCGGTGCCCAGCTGCGCGGCTTCCTTCACGCTGATCTCGCCGGCGTTGACGCCGTTCGGCCAGATCCGACACCGCATCCTCGGATCGGGTTCGCCATCTTGGTCTCGACGAGGTTGATCAGGTACTTGTGGCCAGGCTCATCGGCCCCCTTCTGACCGTCCTCCGCGGAGGCGTAGCGGGCGAGCCCGACGTTCGCGTGGTGCTGGAAGAACTCGTGGTCTTCGTATGGGACGCCGAGCATCTCGCTGATCACCCTGGTGGGCACCGGCAGCGCGAGCTTCGTGACGATGTCGGCGGGCTGCGGGCCGGCCAGGATCGCGTCGATGCACTCGTCGGTGACCTCTTGGATGGCCGAGCGCAGGCCCTCGACGCGCTTGAAGGTGAACGGCTTCGACAGCATCCGGCGGAACCGAGTGTGCTCCTCGGCGTCGGAGGTGAACACCGACCGCAGCCGCTTGTTCACCGTGGACAGCATGTGCTCGTTCCAGTGCGGGAAGCCGTCAGCGCCGGTCGTCGACGCTGACGCGCGAGTCTGGCGAACAGCTCCCGTGCCACCTCGTGACCGGTGATCAGCCACGGCGTGCTGCCGTCCCAGATCCGCACCCGGGAAAGCGGTTTGGCCGTGCCCATCTCGAGCACCTGTGGCGGCGGCGCGAACGGGCAGCGGGCGTCCCGGTCCATCGGATACTCGGGGATCGTCGGTTGCGGTTCCGGTCAACGTGTCGGACATGGAGTCTTTCTCATTCCTCGATGTCGATGGCTAGGGCTGGGCAGGCCGCGGCCGCCTTTGCGGGTGTTGTCGGCTTGGTCGGGCGGTGGGCTGCTCGATGAGCAGCACGACGACGCCGTCGTCGTCGCGCTAGTCGAATACCTCGCCGGCGTTCAGCACGCACTGGCCGGATGACGACGCACTTGTCTTGGTCGACAGTCACTTTCACGTCAGGAGTGCTCCGTGACCGGCGCGCCGCCACATCCCGACGATCGCGTCGATGAGGGCCGGATCGCGACCGCGCTCCAACTGGTTCGCGGGACATCGGCGCCCTCGGCGAACGCACGCTCGAAGTCGGCGCACGTGTGCATCATCAGGTTGCGCGCCATGATGTTGCGCTTCCGTTACGACGGCCATCGGCAGGTCGGGCAGGCAGCGGGTGATGCCGTCAACGACCTGCACCAGCGACGGCGACGCGAGCGCATCCTTGACCACGATCTTGTGGTAGGCGGGGTCGGTCAGCGCCTGGGCGGCGAAGCGCGCGTACCACGTCGGGTTGCCGAGCTGGGCCAGGTGCTCGGTGAGTGGAGCACACCAGGCAGGCGATCCAGTCGCGCAACTCCGTCGAGTCCCCGGTCTCGGCGCACCATCCGCTCGAGCAGCCGCTCAGATCGACGCGCGGTGTTTCTGCGTCGATGGCGCGCACCAGGTCGGTCTTGGTGCCGAAGTGGTAGCCGACCGCGGCGTTGTTGTCCCTGGCCCGCGGCCTCGCTGACCTGCCTGTTCGACACGGCGAACACGCCGTGCTCTGCGTACAGGCGTTCGGCCGCCTTCAGGAATTGCCTCGCGTGCGTGCTGCTGGCCCGATCAGCACGCACAGCTCCTGGCTCGTGGTCACAGATCTAGTCGAACGCTCGTGCGCGCGCCGTTAAGTCAAGCGACTGATTTAAAACGGTTCCCATGACGCCCACCCTCAGGAAGGAGGCCACGCGTCGATGCGTCGCCAGAACTCATCGGGGCGGATGTTCTTGTTGTGGTGGAAGGCGTTGTCGGGGTCGTACTTGGCCTTGACCTCGGCGAGTCGCCGGTAGATGTGATCGCCGTAGGCCTCTCGAACGCGGCTGGTGTCGTCGTCGGAATCAAGGAGTTGACGTAGACGCTGCCGGCGCGGTGCGGTTGGAGGGCTTGGAGGAACCGCCGCGCCCAAGCGGTCTCGGCCGCGGCGTGCTCGCCGGACTCGTCGGGAGCCACACGGCGTCGATGATGATGTTGTGGGCCACGTCGCGACCGGCGTAGGCGGTGGCGTCGTGGGGGACTCGGGCGACGGCGCCACCCATGTGGAACATCGCCGAGTACGACCGGGGCGAGCTGGCGGCGTAGGCGTGATCGGCGATGACGGCGATGGCGTCGTCGGAGAGGCCGGCGAGGTTCGTGGACTTCCAGTAGTAGTGCCACCCGTGGAGGACGGTGTCGTCGAGGCCGCCCTGGAAGGCGGCGTACGGCGTGGGTGACGAGCAGGTCCACGAGCGGCGTCCCGAGCCGGCGGAGGGCCCGCACCGCACGCTCGCCGTCTTCGACGGCGCCGGCGTAGCAGCAGGCGACGGCGATGGCCGGCCGCCAGTGCAGGTCCTCGGGGATGACCGGCAGCGGCGGGACGGTGCCGAGCCTGACGACGGTGCCGAGCTCGTCGGGCGCTTCGGCGGTGAAGTCGCGGTAGAAGCGCAGCACGTCGGTGGTGTCGTCGGCCGCCCAGAAGACGGGTCCGGCCATCACGGTCGGGCCGACGGGGTGCAGCGCGAACCGGAACGAGGTGACGACGCCGAAGTTGCCGCCGCCGCCTCGCAGCGCCCAGAACAGATCGGGGTGTTCGTCGGCGGACGCCCGGACGATGCTGCCCTCGGCGGTGACCACCTCGGCGGCAACCAGGTTGTCGATGGTGAGCCCGTGCTTGCGCATGAGGAAGCCGAGGCCACCGCCGAGGGTGAGCCCGGCGACGCCGGTGTGGCCCACGATGCCGCCGGTGGTGGCCAGACCGTGGGCCTGCGTCTCGTGGTCGACGTCGCCCCACAGCGCACCACCCTGCACCCAGGGCCGTGCGGCCGGCGGGGTCGACCCACACGGCCCGCATCGCCGAGAGGTCGATGACGATCCCGTCGTCGCACACCGCGGTGCCGGCCACGTTGTGGCCCCGCCCCGGACGGCGATCTCCAGGTCGTGGTCGCGGGCGAAGCGCACGGCCGCGGCCACATCGGCGGTCCCGCTGCATCGGGCGATCAGCCGGGGGCGCCGGTCGACGCGCGCCGTTCCAGCACGGCTCGGGCGGTGTCGTAGTCGGCGTGGTCGGCGGTGATCCAGCTGGCCCCGGAACCCGTCGATCTCCATCGCGGTTGCCTCCTCGCTCAGGTCGCCGACTTGCTCGCTGGTCGGTGTCGTGGTCCTTGTCTCGACGCCCATCACCGCCGTGGACCGCGGCTGTGAAGTCAAGAATCTGGACTTCCCAGCCGGAGGCAGGGGCGCGATACTGGCGTCGTGCGGACATACGGCCAGTACTGCCCCATCGCCCGTGGTGCCGAGATCTTCGCCGAGCGCTGGACGCCACTGATCATCCGCAACCTGTACCTGGGCTGCGGAAGCTTCAGTGAGATCCTGGAGGGCGCGCCCGGGCTCTCCGCACCCTGCTCTCGCAGCGGCTCAAGCATCTCGAACGGCTCGGTATCGTCGAGTCGGCAACCAAGCTTGACGGGCGCGGGCGCCACTACGAGCTCACGCGCGCGGGTCAGGACCTGTTCACGGTCTGCAGGTCGCTCGGCGAGTGGGGCGCCCACTGGCTCGAAATCGCCCCCGAGCACCTCGATCCCTTTGTGGCGCTCTGGTCGATGTGCAACATGCTCCGCCGAGACCGGCTCCCGGCCCGACGCGTCGTTATCCGCTTCGACTTCACCGGCCGCCAGCGCGCCGAGCGGTACTGGCTGCTGATCGAGCACGGAGAGCCCGAAATCTGCAAGACGTGTCCCGGCCTCGACGAGGACCTCTACATCACCGCGGAAGCCGAAGCCTTCGTCAAATGGCACGCCGGCCAGCAAACCTGGGCCGAAGCCACCCGCGACGGCCGCATCCAACTCCACGGCCCCTCGTGGCTACGGTACGAGCCTTCCCCACCTGGAACGCCCGCAGCGCGCTTCGCCCACATCAAGCCGGTCTCCCGGACTGCGGCGAGCTAGCGATCGTCATCGCGTCATGTCGGCGGCGCAGCTCGGGGTGCAGTCACTTAGAGCGCGAAATCACCTTGCCCGCCGACCAGTGCCGCCGTCGACCGGCAGCACAGTGCCGGTGACATACCGCGAGCGGTCGCCGGCGAAGATACAGCGCCGCCTCGGCGCACGTCCTCGACAGGTGCCCTCCGCTTCAGCGGTCGGTCGGCGCGCATCTGCGCGCGAATCCGTCTCTCTTCGAACTGTCTCGAGCTGTTCTGCAGGTCCTCCCCGCCGGCCGACTTCCGGACGATCGCCGTCGGATATTGCCCTGGAGCGATGGCGTTGACGCGAATCTCGTAGTGCGCCAGTTCGATTGCGGCGGACTTGGTGAACTGGATGACCGCCGCCTTCGACGCCCGGTCAGGTACGACGCCGCCACTGCCTGGTTCCGCCGATCGACGTGAGGTTGATGATCGATCCGCCGCCGTGCTCCGACATGTGCGCGCGGCGTCGCGGGTCCACTGCATCACGGCCGAGGCGTTGATCGCCATGACCCTGTGGAAATCCGCCAGGTCGTCGTCGAGAAACCGACGGTGCATAGTTCCGGACACGCCTGCGTTGTTGACCATGACGTGCAAGCCGCCGAAGTGCTCGACCGCCGTCGCCACAAGGCCGCTCACCTGGTCGATGTCAGAGACGTCGGCCTCGACGAAGCAGGGCGTTGTCGCCGATCTCGGCGGCCAACGCCGTCACGTGTCACGGTCGATGTCGCCGATCAGCACCTGCGCGCCTTCGGCGGCGAAGCGTCGCACCAGCCCTTCGCCCGAGCCCGGACGCGCCGCCGGTGACGATCGCGACCTTGCCCTGCCAGTTCGTCAGTCATCAGGTGCAGACACCTTCCGTCGTATCCGCCTCGGCGAGAAATCCAGGAAGCAGCTCGTTGACGGCCGACGGGCTGCTCGATCTGCGGGCAGTGACCGGCGTTGCTCGATCACCGCCGAGCGACCGCCGGGAATCTGCTCCGCGATCTCTGCCGCCCAGCCCGGCGGGTAGGAGTTTGTCGCACTCCTCCACCGCCAGCGTCGGCACAGCGATGCGCTCGTATGGACGAGCGCTCGACGGCAGTGGCGGCGGTTCAACCCCGGCCTGCGAAACCGTGGCCGCCGCGAGCGCCTCCCATGCGCCCGGCGCAATGCTGGACTCGTAGCGCCGTTGCACATACGCGTCGTCGGCGGGAATGACGGGTCGTGGAAGAGCGCCTCGACAATGCGGCGCATGCCGGAAAGCGTTGCGTCGTAGTCATAGAGGCGCCGGCCGAGTGCTCGTTGCGCTGCATCCTCGCCACCGCAGAAGATCATCACCATGCTGCGCAGGCAACACCGGGGATTCCGATGTGGCGTCGACGAACAGGTTGACGGCGCCCATCGAATTGCCGACGAAGTGCATACCCGACGCCTACGATTCGCAGAACCGCGCGCGATGTGCGCTGATCCGCATGCCGCGGCCGTCGTTGAAGTCGATGACCTTCGCTGACTGCACCGAAACCCAGCATGTCGAGCGCGAGCACGCGATGGTGCGCCGCCAGCGCGACGATGTTGTCGCTCCCAGCCAGAGTCTCCGCGTTGACGCCGAACTCCCCGCCGTGCAACCAGGACGACCGGATCACCTTGCCCCGCTTCGAGATAGCCGGTGGCAAGGCCGTCGACCAGCGATCGGTCTTCGCGCTGACTTCGCGTCACGCGCGGTTTCCCAGGCAGCGCGGGCGAAGGTGAGCAGCTGGGTGGCAAGCAGGTCGAGCTGGTTCTGCACCGCCGAGTCGGCGAGCTGGCCTGCGTCGTCCCAGATCTCGTCGGCGGAGTTGATCGCACGCCGAGCGGAGTGGGCCACGCGCGCGAAGCGCATGCCCGATGCTGCGCAACTGGCCCAGCGTGCCGACCGCCGCCTGCCACCCGTATGCACAGCTGATGCAGCCCCACGGCAGTGCTTCGAGGGTAGACCAGGGGTCCTCGCGGAGGTCCTCGATGTAGTCGAGAGCGTTCTTGACCAATCCGGACACGCGCCGTGGTAGCCCGGGCGAGCCGACGACGACAGCGTCGGCGTCGCGCAACGCACTGACCGAGTTCGGGCTGCCTGGGCGTGCGTTCCAGTTCGTGCGGTGCATACATCGGCAGTTCGAGATCGGCGCCGCTGAACAGCTTCGTACGTCCGCCTTGCCGTTCGACGGATGTCCAGGCAGTACCGCAGCGCCCGTTCGGTGGACGAGTTGGACCGCAGCGTTCCGCCCGGGCCCGCCGACCAGCGGCGCGCGCCCGTCGGTTGTACTTTTGCGGTCAGTCATGTCGCACCTACTTGATTGCAATGGGATTGACTGGTGAGCCGACTGCGCCGGTGACCCGCAACGGCGGTGCTGCGATGAGCTGGAATTCGTACACACCGTCGGCGGCGCAGTCGGCTGCCAGCGCCGTCGAGGTCCCAGTACTCGCCGAGCATCAGGCCCATGTCGCGCAGGCACAGCATGCTGCATCGGCAGGAACGCGCCATCGACACCGCCGGACACCGGGTTCTCGCCCACCATCAGGTTGTCGGCGGCCACCGCAGCCACCTCGTGGTCATGCAGCCACGGACGCGCATGTCCAGTCACGGCCCGCGCCGGGCTCTGCCGCCGTCGTTGCCGTCTCCAAAAGCGTGCCCACCAACCGGTTCGGACCGAGCGACGATGTCGCCCGCCGCGATCGTGACGCCTTGCGCACGGGCTGCCGCGTCGAGTTCGTCGCGGGTGATCCGGATTCTCGATCTCGCAGAAGGTCTCCGCCGCGCAGCCGGACGATGTCGAGCAGCACACCACGTGACGTGATGCCCCTTCGCTGTCGCACCTTGTCGATCCCGCGGTGGAAGTGCAGCCTGCGCTGGTGACGGAGTTCGCCGGGAAGCCGTTGTAGAGGTAGTCCTCGTAGTAGACGTGCGATAACGCGTCCACTGTGTGGCGCGCCTGCACAGCGGCATGATGATGATGTCGTCGTTGAACCGCATCGGGTTGCCCTCGGTATCCGGCCAGCTGGCCCGGCGCCGGGTTCTGCAACCGCCGGGCCGTACTCGAGCAACGTGCGTGGCGTCATCGCACCGATCGGTCGTCATCACGTGCAGCCCGGGTTCTGCCGAAAGTGGAACGCACCCGTGGCCAGACCGGACCGAGAGTCCACCCGAGCGGAAGCGACCTTTTGCCGTGCTTGACAAGGCTGGCGCGCCTCGGCGACCTTCTCGGTCGTGATGAGGTTCCAGCGTCCGCAGCTCGTCGGCGTCGCCCCAACGGCCCCAGTTGCGGACGTCGTCGGCGACGCGGCGAGAAGTCGCTCATGCTGGCCATCAGCTCAACCTCTCCGCTTCGATCGTCGCGTAGCACCAGACGCCGGCGAGGTCCGTCTCGCCGATCCCGTGCCGCCGTCACCCAGATCACCTGTCCGGTGATGTAAGCACGGCGGCCCGCTGTTGAGGAGACGCCAGGACGCGGCCTGTTCGCTCAGGTCCGGACAGCTCGCCGAGTGTCTGGAAGGCGATCAGGAACTCCGGTCCGTAGGCGGTCCGCAGTTGGTCGAGGATCGGCGTGTCGGTGACCCCGGTCGGTGCAGTTGATCCGGATCCGCTTTGGCGCCCAGCGCTGCCGACGTTGGCCATCCCGTAGAGGAATGATCGCCTCCTTCGACAGCCGGTAGCCGCCCCCGTCGGCGACCGCCTCCGGATTGCTGCACCATTGAGCCGCCGGCCATCGTCACGGTGTCCAGCAGGCCCGCGGTGACGGCGGCGTTCTCACGCGCAGGCCGACGCCGCCAGCGAGCGACGACCACGTTGGCGATCGCCAGAGCCGGGCGGCATCGCGTGGACCAGCGCCTCGGTGAACACGCCGGGTGCCAAGGAAGTTGATCGTGACCACCTCGCAACGGATCGCCGATCCCTGACGACACGCCCGGCGATGTTGAACAGGGCGTCGACCTGGCCGCCAATCGACGCGTGGCGGCCTGGTCGATCGACGCCGGATCGGACGAGGTCGACGCGTGGAACTCCTTGAGCTGCACCGCCGGCGTTGCATGTCGAAGCCCGACGACCTCGGCGCCGAGCTCGGTCGAGCTGCCGCGCGCGACCTGCGCGCCGATGCCCGAAGCGCAGCCGGTGACCACGGCCGGCACGACCATCGTAGCGCCAGAGCTCGTCAATCTGGCCCATGGTTCATTTCTGGTCGGCCAGTTGTCACCGGTGCTCCTCCGTCGCGGCGGGTTCTGCGTCCCAGCCCTTCCTGACCTGAGTTTCGCGGCCGCCTGCTCGATGCCGGCGTTCATCTCATCCATCGCCAGGGACACCTCGTTGGCGGTGTAGTTCTCACGACCGGTGGGCAGACCACCGAAGGCGCGTACGTCTCGGTCGAACGCGGGGCCTGAGCTCGCCTGCGAGCCTCGACCTTCTCGAGTGATCGGCTCTGCAGCCGCTTTGCCTTCTCGGCCACCGCCTTCTCGTGCGCGCTCGATGAACTCGGGCAGCGACCTCCGTGCCCATCAACTCGATGGATTCCATCGTCGCCTCGTGGGCTTCGCGGGGTGAGCGGCAGGATCAGTTCGTCGACGCCGCTCTCTTCGTAGCCGCGCAGAAACTCACGCACCGTGGCAGGGCTGCCGATCGGCCTCGGCCGGGGCCGTAGACGACGCTCGGATCCGCTCGATCTTCGGAGATGCCGCTTCCACACACCGGTCCGCCCGGCGTGTGCATTCCGGTCATGTAGTAGTGCATGATGCCGAACGCGAAGAATCCACCGCCCATCCCGAGCCGTTCGACGGCCTGCTCGTCGGTGGGGGCCACCATCATCGGAGGTCGCCGCCGATGGCGAGGATGTTGGGGTTCATCTGTGGCGTCGACGGGGCGCCGTTCTCCTCGAACTCCGCCAGCGAATAGCCGGCGCCCGGCCCCGCTCCGTCAGCGGCCCGGGTCCCGGTGGCCAGGCGGGAGCTCGGGGCGCCCGGCCCTCGCTGCGCGGCGCGCTTCATCTGCACCGGCGCCGGCCGGGTTGCACGCCACCCACACCGGCAGTGCGGCTTCTGCAGCGGCTTGGGAACCACATTGCGCGGCGGCATTTCGATGTTGCTGGCCCGCGCCCAAGCCGGTGAACGGCTCCTCCATCATGCAGCGGATCAGGAGACCTCCAGCGCCTCTTCCCGCATGGTCAGCTTGTCCGCAGGATCGCATTGCCGAGGCCACCGACTCGCGAACCGACGACGGCCTCCCCCCGGTGCCGAACTCGATCGCGGCCGTTCGAGATGAGATCCCGAGCGTCGACACGCAGCTCCGCGACCCGCGCGGCGGGATGGTTGACCGCCGGCGGCAGATGCGCTGATCCCGAACCCCAGCCGGATGTCCTCGGTGCGCTGGCTCGCCGCCGGCGGCAGGAAGATCTCGGGCGCCGGTGGGTTTGGCTGGCACTCCTCGAGTGAAATGGTGCTCAGGTCGAACCAGACCGTCGAGAAGCCGGCCTTTGTCTGCTGCGGCCTCCACCTCGTCGAGGCCGTCCTGGAAGGGCGATTGGTGCTCGTCGTCGTCACTCCACGGCCGCGGCAGCGGGAGAGATTCGTGAGGACTGGCGGATCTTCGAAGCGGTTGCCGGTAGCCGATCGCGCGTCGAGTCCCAGTCAGGGGGTGCCCGCAGCCTGGTGCCGAGTGCCCGGCGACTGGTCTGCCGATAACCTGGCCGCCACGTAGCCGAAGGTCGCCAGCCCGGGCCGATGGTGGCACCGGCGCCCGCATGGCTGCGGCCATCAGCCGGCAACAGAGCAGTGTGCCCACGGCGTACGAGGCCTTTCACGGCGCTCGTCGTCGCGACCGCAGCACGCCGGCGTGTTCGTCGGTGCGCAGGCCGCCCGACGTGTGCCCAGGTCGCCGGGGATGATGCGAACGCGTAGTAGGGCGGCTTGCCAGGGATGCAGGTTGGGGTTGGGCAGTGTGGGGTCGCCGTAATAGTTGTCGTAGGCGCTAGCAATACGTAA
>ERZ1370068.10751-contig-9421_pt1 | contig 40612 bp, 65 predicted proteins | sample MGYA00561227_ERZ1370068 | MGnify/ENA primary metagenome ERZ1370068 (study PRJEB38410, sample SAMEA6850437) | metagenome | study: Metagenomic assessment of the ecological functions of the soil: analysis of the soil microbiota associated with the... | reverse complement strand
GTATGCTTCGTTCAGTTACGTATTGCTCGCATTCAAACGCCTGCATCTTAAGGCTGGCGAGGTCACAGAAAAGTGCATTTCGACTTGGCGAGAGCTGCGATCTCAGCATGGTGAGTGAGCAGAGCGGGTGAACCAAATTCTATTGCGGAAGCGAAAGGTATTCGGTATCGATCGGCGGCGGTCATTGCGCCTTTACAACTTGGAGCACCGACGATTATCACTTGGGACGCTTCAGGTGAGAAAGGGACGAAGACTCTTCCGGGGAGTAGGTAAATCAAACCTTCGCACTCTCGCGGATCGCTTACCCATGGGCGTGCCACCCACAAAATATTGACTGGTCAGTGCCTCAGCGAGAATACAAGGCGCGCCGTGCAGCGACTGAGTCGCCGCGACTGGGGGCAACCTTGAGTGTCGTGGCTGGCCAGCCGTCTCTCGCGCCGTGGCCGTCGCCCAGACATCCGAGTGAGTCTCACTTCAAACTCACCTTCGGCAAGCCCGCCACAAATGGACCGAGGCATTGCCCTTGGGCAACGGGCGTATCGGTGCCATGGTATTTGGCGGTGGAACACAAGACGAGCGCCTGCAGATCAACGAAAGCACTCTTTGGGGCGGTGGTCCACACAACTACACCAACCCAGCAGGCCTACCAGCAACTCGATGAGATTCGCGGCTGTTATTTGAGCGGCAAGGTGGCCGGACGTGCGGAGAGACTTTCATCGCAAAGCCTGATGGGTGAGCCGAAGCTGCTCATGCCTTATCAACCGTTCTGCGATGTGCGGCTGCATTTCCCCAGGTCACGGCAGGTGACGCGAATACTTCGTCGCGAACTTCACCCCGACGCGATCGCGCTTGCGGTAACGACATACAGAGGTTGGTTCCGTGAGCTTCCGCCGTGAGGTTTTCGTCTCTTATCCGGACCAGATTCTGCGTGATTCGCATTAGCGCCAGTCAGCCCACACGCGCTCACATTCAATGTAGGCTGGATTCTCCCAAGACTGGAACGCATCTCGAATCCATCGCAAGACGTGCTTACCAGCGCTGGCCAAATTCAACTCACGGCAGAATCCGGCTTCCTCCTGGACAGAGCTCAGTGGACCAGGCCTGGCATACGGCTTCGCGAGCGTTGCTTGAAGGATATGTGGCACCAGGGCGGCGGCGTTCGCAATAGCGGAAGGCGGGCTGGCAGTCTCCAGCGGCAAACTCGGTGACGATCCTTTTCAGCAACGCGACGGAGCTTCAAGAACTATGCTGATATCAGCGGTGATGCCCTCGCTCAGGCCCGATCCTATCTGGATCGCGCAGTCGAAACAATCGTACGACTCCTGCGCGCCCGCCACTCTAATGATTTTCGCCAGGTTGTTTTCGCGGGTCCAGTTGCAGCTGGGCGAAGACCGCTTCAATGAGAGCACGGACCAGCGAATCAAAGAAAGTACCGGTAAAATGAAGATCCCAGTCTTGCTCGCGCTCTACTTTGAGTTCTGGCCGCTATCTCTGCTGATCTCGTCCTCGCCGACCAGGCGGTCAGCCTGCAAACTCTGCAAGGCATATGGAATGAAGATCTTGCGTCCTGCGTGGAGCAGCAAATGACGACCACAACATCAAATCTGGCAGATGAATTACTGGCAAGCCGACGCCGGCGATCTATGGGAAACGCAAGAGCCGCTATGGAGTTTGATCCGCGATCTGCGGGTGACCGGCGGCGACACTGCGCTGCGCGATGACTACCACAGCAAGGGATGGGTGCTGCACCACAACACCGAATCTGTGGCGCAGCGCGACACCGGTGGATGGTTCCTGGGGTATCTGGCCGTGGGAGGTGTCTGGCTTGCCAATGCAGATGTTCGATCACTATCGAGTTCAGTGGCGATCGCGATTTCCTGCGGCGAGGAAGCGTTATCCGGCGATGAAGGAAGCCGCAGAGTTTGCGCCTCGGCATTCTGGTCGAGGCACCGGCCGGTACCGAGGTCGCCGGACGACTCGTGACAAATCCTTCAACTTCGCCGAGGAACCAGATATCGTTCTGGATCATAAACGCGCCAACCTCACCTACGCCCCGACCATGGACATTGAGCTCATTCGTGAGCTCTTTAAGAATTGCCGCCGTGCGGCCGAGATCCTCCGGAACAGACGCAAAGTTTCGCTCAGAGCGTAGAGGCTAGCGAGAACGCTTGCCGCAACTCTGCAGATCGGTAAGCGGGGCCAGCTTCAGGAATGGATCGAAGGACTATGAGCGAAGTTGAGCCACGCAACATCGACACGTTTCACATCTCGTACTCGCTTTTTCCGGGCCATGACATCAGACTCATAGACAGCTCCCGAGCTGGCTGCCGCCGCAAAGAAGAGCCTCGAACTGCGCGGCGATGGTGGAACCGGGTGGTCAACAGTGTGGCGGACGGCTCTTTGGGCGCGCCTGCACAACTCCGGAGCACGCCTATAACAATTTGAAGATCTTAATCAACACCAGCACGCTGCCAAACATGTTCGATCTTTGCCCGCCGTTTCAGATTGATGGCAACCTGGGTGGCCCTGCGGCCATTACTGAAATGCTGGTCCAGAGCACGCCGCAAATGAAATCATGGTCCTTGCCTGCTCTTCCTCATGAATGGCCGAGCGGCAGTCTGAAAGGAGTGCGAGTTCGAGGCGGAGCTGAGGTGGACATCAAGTGGGAAGTGCGTAGCTCGACAGAGCTCAGAGTTCGCTCTGATCGTGCGGTGAAGTATCGCATAAGGTACGGCGACCACAGCAGTTGACGTTCATGTTCGCCGTGACAGGCCAATCACGTTGGACGGGGTTCTTCCTCAAGATCGCTAACTGATTGTGGCCGCAACTGTATTGTTTCGCGAAGAGGATAAGTAATGACGAATACGAAGCTATTGTGTCTCACGACTCTGTTGATGGTGGTTGCACTTGCGACTCGCGTTGCAACACAAGTGCAAACCGAGGTGCCTGCGGTGGTAGCTGGTGCAAAGCCAGTGACGAGTGGAGCATATTAAGGTCCACGGGACTGCGCTCGAAGGCAACCTTGAGGGTGATGCAGTTGACCGCGACGTGCTTCGTATTTCTGCCGCCGAGCTACGCCAGAGAAAGGTCCCGGCGCTATCCGGTCGTATATGCCTTGCACGGTTACTCGATCGGCGCCGAGCAATGGAGCCAGTGAAATCCATGTGCCGCAAACCATAGAGGGCGCTTTCGCTCAAGGCGCTAATGAGATGATCGTCGTGCTACCCGATTCCAAGACGCTGCACAACGGTTCAATGTATTCGAGTTCAGTGACCACCGGAGATTTCGAGCAATTCATTGCGCATGATCTGGTGTCCTACATCGACGCGCATTACCGGACGATTCCAAACCGGCTTGAGCCGCGGCCTGGTCGGCCATTCCATGGGAGGGTACGGCGCGACGCGGATCGGCATGAAGCATGCCGATGTGTTCGGCAGTCTGTACATCATGAGCCCTTGTTGCTTGTCCCCGCGGCCACCGGGCCCGCCGAACCCGGAACTGGCAAAGACCCTCGAGGCCGTGAAGACACCCGCAGACTCGGCGAAGTTGCCGTTCTTTGCGCGCGCCACGCTCGCCAGCGCCGCAGCATGGTCGCCAAATCCGAAGAATCCGCCGCTCTATCTTGATCTGCCGATGAAGGACGGAGTAGCACAACCAGAGGTTCTGGCGAGCTGGACGGCGAATGCGCCCCTTGCGTTCGTCGATCAGTACATTGGAGAATCTTCGCCAATACCGCGGGATCTCGATCGATGTTGGCGATCAGGACGGATTACGAGTCGATTCAGCCAAGCTGCACGATGTGCTCGATAGGTATGGAATCGCTAACAGCTTCGAGTTGTACCAGGGTACTCACACCAGCAGGGTGGCTGATCGTTTCCAGAATCATGTGCTGCCATTCTTCAGCCGGACCCTTTGTTTCAAGACTGGAAGCTGCCCGTAAAGCGAGCGCGTCTGTGTTGGCCAATTACCCAACGCAAGCGAAAAGAGGATGGAGTTCCACACACACAAAGGTGAGCGCGAGACATGACAGACACTAAGAATATGTAACGAATCAAGACTTCATTATTGACCAGAGCTAACCCAAGTAGCACTTGTACGAAAGGGCATTAACGGAAAGTTTTGAACGAGCGACGCCAAAAGTGAAATTTAAAGCAAACCGATGTTCGCGTATTGTTCGCGCGAGAAATTTTTACACGATTTTTTAGTGAGGCTAAGTTGTTGAAAGGATTGGTGGCCAGGGACGGAATCGAACCGCCGACGCCGGCCTTTTCAGGGCCGCGCTCTACCAGCTGAGCTACCTGGCCGTTGGGCAGGAAAGACCGCGTAGTATAGGTACGTTCGTCAAACCAGCTGTCAACTTTGGCGGCTAGTTTGTCGGATTAGTCACAGAAAGTTCGTTGACTCGATTCTTACGGGGAGTGTATAATCCCGACGTTGTTGACGGATGGGCTGATGCCCAAACGTCAGCCTAGTTGAAAAAGACGACATCCGATTCAAAATTGATAGTGCCCGCCAGTGCCAGCTCGGCCGCCGATCGCGCCCCCGCAGTCCGCTACCTTCGAGCTGGCGCAGCCTTTTTCAGCCAACTCTCTTCTAAACCCTAATTCAATCCAGCTCGTTGCACACAAATCACTCGACCGTGTGTTCGCCTGCTCAATACGTGCCGCCTTCATCCAGAGTGAGCAATTTCCGTTGTTCATCAACATTCTTCCATCAATCGACGGCACTGACTGGAACAACTGAAGCCTGCAGCGGAATACACAATTGACGACAACAAACATCCTCCAGAATGTGGCGACGTGGCGCAGGCTGGTTCCAGGCGAATCGGCGACAGGTCTGCCCGCCTGCCCGCCTCAATCGTATCCCAGGTCAGTCGCTGCAATCCTACCAGTCCGGGCGCCATCGATTGTTGTTGCCATTCTGAAGTGACGTCGCCGCGCTGGCGAGAACCTCGGTCCGACTGTGTATGGCCTTCGTGCAACAAAGCAGCACTCTCGTACTTCTGTAAACATGAGTCGAGACGAGTTTACGGCACGGTGCAACCGTCGAGCGCCTAGCGATACCGAACTTTCGCTGCGAGAAGTCTTGCACTTGGCGCTATGCCTGGAGCCTGAACTCCAAGTTTGACGAAGGACAATGAGCTACGTTTGTTTGTGTCTGACCAAGACCTCAATTTCCTCGTCGGCAAGATGAACACAGTGGGCCAGAACCACATCGCGACCAGCTCAGGCCGGCGTGATCAAGATAGGCAACGTTTCGCATGCCGGTTTCCAGACTCAACCATTTCACACTCGTGTTCGATTCTCCGATGCGCGTGCGTGTGCGAATCATCAACGCTACGCTCACGCGCAAGTCGACCGACTTGCTCAACAGTTCTTGAGTGCAACTGACCGCGAAACGTGGTGCAAAGCAGTAAGCAGCTATCCGACCGTTATCAACGTTATGCCACTGTTCCAGCAGAGCAATGGGTCACGGGTGAATCCTCAGTCCGTTCACGCAAACCGTCCGGGACTTGCGTCGCGCTTCATCCATCGTGCATTTGCCGACGGTTGCGCGAAAACCGCTTTCCAGCACCACACGAAAGACTCACTCGTATGGTGAACAGTTTCCATCGTCAGCGCACATGTGGTCCCTCCGCTTAATTAACTCAGCAATGCCCAAACGTGCTGCATGGCTATAGATTCGGGTGAAATGCGCGGCTTCCAGTGGGCCAAACTCGTTTCTTTAGACCAATCGATCAGCGCAAGATCGTCGGCAGCAGATCTAAAGAGTGTTTGGCAGAGATGAATGTGAGTCTGAATGAAACCAGGGATGACGGCGCAGTTGCGCGCATCGATCAGATTATGTCCGCTTTGGATTTGTTTGGCCCAACAGATACGATTCGATCATCCTCAATCAACAGATCACCATGTACGATTGAATCTTGTGGATCCACCGTCGACGATCGTTGCTTCTTTTAAGAGGATTGACTGACATCGACTTCTTTCTGTGGTTCCGCGCGCGACCGATTATCCGTTTTGCCAGGCGAGAGTGTAAAGCAGTAAATAAGCGCTCGGTGAAGAGGAAAACATCCTCACCGAGCGCTCAGTTAGTCTTCAGGGGCAGTGCTATTTCTTGTCGCCAGTCGCGGCTTTCATGCATTGACTGGTGCAGGCTCTTCACGAACAGGAAGACCGAGTGTCGCCTTTACTTCATTTTCAATCTTCTTGAGGATCTCAGGATTGTCCTTCAGTGATTGTTTCGCATTTTCACGGCCTTGACCAAGACGCTCGCCCTTGTATGAAAACCACGCCCCACTCTTTTCTACCAGCACGATTTGCAACTGCCAGATCGAGTAGATCTCCTTCACGCGAGATTCCTTCCGCCATACATGATGTCAAACTCACGCTCGCGAAATGGTGCGCAACTTTGTTCTTCGCGACCTTCACCTTCGTACGGTTTCCTACGCTGATCGATCCGCTCATCCTAATCGCGCGCCGATGCGGCGGATGTCGAGTCGTAACGAAGAATAGAACTTGAGTGCCCGACCGCCCGTTGTTGTTTCCGGGTTGCCGAACAGCGACACCAATCTTTTCGCGAATCTGATTGATGAAAAATGAAGCAGGTGTTTGACTGCGCAACAATCGCCGTCAGCTTTCCGAGCGCCTGTGACATCAAGCGAGCTTGAAGTCCCGGTAAAGAATCACCCATTTCTCCATCGAGTTCGGCTCGCGGAACCAACGCCGCAACAGAGTCTCAACGTACAATCACGTCAACGCCATTCGATCGGACCAGTGCTTCGGCAATTTGCCAGCGCTTGTTCTCCGGAGTCCGGCTGAGAAATCAACAGTTGATCTATGTCGACGCCAAGGCTTGCCGGCGTAGTCGCGCGTCCATCGCATGCTCAGCATCGATGTAAGCCGCGACGCCTCCCGCTTTTGTGTGCCTCTGCGACGATATGAAGAGCCAGCGTGTGTCTTACCGGAGCTTTCAGGACCGTAAATCTCTCACGATACGGCCTCGAGGTACCCCGCCGACGCCAACTGCGGCGTCCAGGGCTCAGCGAGGTGGTTGAGATTGCCGGAATATCCGACACCTCACGCTCACCCAAACGCATGATCGATCGCTTTACCAAATCTCTTTTCAATGTTTGCTAACGCGCAGCCTCAACAGCTCGGCCACGATCTACGTTTGCTCGGTCATCAGCCATGGCATACATCTCTTTCTTCCGCTCCTTTTCCTCGCTTTCAGCACTGCAGGTCCACTCTCGAAGAGTCGAGAGCATACCACAGGTGGAGCGAGAATGGAACAGTGTTTCACGCTTGCAACGTCTAAATTTTCCAGAGGGTGAGGTTTCGGAATTGGCTCCACGCGCACTCGGCAGCCCTCTCTGCCTCGTCAGTCGTTGGTGAGGCTCTGCACGTGAAGCCAACGTGCGATTCAAACCAATGGACCGCAGTCATCCTTCATCAACTCGTGAAAAGCTGGAGCCCGGTCCGTTGCTCGGCTTGCTGACACAGCGACGGAATCTCTCCGGAAGTTTCATCCCTGGCGATTCGTTCAACTCTCCACATCGGGAAAAACATCGAGCCTAATCCGATAAACGGCTCATGGTGAACGACCGCGCTAATCCAGTCGTCAAAAGCTTTCAAGTTCGAGACCGCGCAAGAATACTCCAGCGCTGGTAGCTTCGTCGAGCATATCCCAACATTTCTCTCGTGGACTATGCAACACCAAAAGAACTGGTGATCCTTTTTTAGCAGTATTGAGGTCTCCTCGCTCATGTCGTGTCACGCTCTGCAAACTTTTCGCAGGCAGAAGATTTCGTGCAAAAACGCGCCGATGCGTTTTGAGGTATCAGGTGCACCTGCATTCCTCTCAAGCTCCTGTACGATCGCTGAACCTACGACTACTGCGTCAGCATATCGCTGGACATCCAATACTTGTTCCCGGGTTGAGATACCAAACCCGACAGCGATTGGAAGGTCTGAAAAAACGTCGTACTCGATTTACCAATTTTCCGCCTCGGAACTAACGCTGTCTCTGGGTGCCGGTTACACCTGCTCTTGAAACCGCGTAGATGAAACCGCTGGCGCGCTTCGCGATCAATTCCAGCCTTGCATCGGTTGATGTCGGCGCAACAAGGAAAATCATGTCCAATCCGTGTGCTCGTAGTTCAGCATTAAACTCCATCTGCCTCTTCAGGCGTTAGATCTGTAACTAGCACACCATCACGATACCTGACTCAGCGGCTCGTTGTGCCAGACGCTTTACGCCAAACTGTAAAGAGGATTGAAATAACTAAACAGGATGATGGGGGTAGCTAATTCAGTTTTCGCGCGCGCTCAGCAACTGCCAGAACATCTGTCAAACCAAAGCCGGTGCTTCAATGCTCTTTCTGAAGCACGCTGAATTACAGGACCGTCTGCCATCGGATCGCTGTAAAGGACGCCCAATTCAGTTATTGCGTTGCGCCTGCTTCCGAAAGTTCGACGAGCAAGTCTTCTGTTGTGTCGAGATCTGGATCGCCAGCCGTAATGAAAGGAATGAAGCCCTTTCCACCAGTCGTACGCAACGCGCTGAACGATTCTGCGATTCGTCCCGTCTACAACTCCAAAGATTCGCGCGCCGTATTAACGTCCTTGTCTCGCGCCCTGACAAATTCACGACCACGATCTCTTCTTTTTCATTTGGCTTGCTACTTTTAACGCGCGCCACTGCATGAGCAGATTCAAGGGCCGGGATTATGCCTTCGAGGCTTCGATAGCAGTTGAAACGCATCCATCGCTTCAGCGTCTGAAATAGAAACGTACGTCACGCGTTTCAAGTCATGGAGATATGCGTGCTCCGGACCGATCGAAGGGTAGTCAAGCCTGCAGAAACGGGATGCGTCGAGGCCACCTGGCCGTTCTTGTCTTGCAGGACGTAACTCATTGTCCCCTGCAGGACGTTGCCGGGTCGACCGCCCGCCGGGTGGGGTTGAATCTTGCAGCGTGTTCACCCGAAGGAGTTGCCTTTGCACGCCGGCTTCGACACCGATCATTTTGTTGCGGATGGATCATTCAAGAAAGGATGAAATGGTCCGATCGAGTTGGATCCACCACCGACACCGCGCGATCGGTAGATCCGGGCGATCCTACGAGCCCGCCAAAACTGCAAGAATCTGTTCGCGGCTTCTCGCCCGATGATACTTTGGAAATCGCGCACCATAAGCGGATACGGATGAGGTCCCCCAGAAAGCACTGCCAAGTAAGTAGTAAGTCATCAGCCTGCGTTCGTTGCCCCAATCACGTAAGGCTTCATTGATTGCATCTTTGAAAGGCGTTTGCGAGCCTGCTTTACTACCCTCACCTCAGCGCCGAACGCTGCATTCCGGAGAGGGCGGTTCTGATTCCACTGACGCCTCATCGTCTTCGGTTCCCAGCGCAAACCAACGCAAGTTGCAGGCCGAACAGCGCACTGGAACGGTTTGCGAGTAGCGACGCCATGTTGGCCCGCGCCGGATTCAGCAATGATTCGCTGCTTGTTCATTCTCCTTGCAGAGCAGGGCCTGGCCCAATGAGGTTGTTTATCGCAGCGAGCGCCGGTATGAAGAAGGTCTTCGCGTTTAGAGATAAATCTTTGCGCCGCCAGCGCGTGGCGAAGTTAAGACGTGTTCGGCATAAGAGGCGGGGTCGCGCGACCTGCGTAGTGCTGCAGCGAGTGCAGTCAGTTCCGACTGAAGCGCTCCGTCCGTCCTTCTGCGAACAGATAAGCCTCAGTTAATTCTTCTAAAGGTGCCATCAACGTTTCGGGCACAAAGCGAAGGCCGCCATGGGGCCCCGGTGCCCGAGCAGGTCTGGCTGGTGTTTTAGGAGATGACATAGGAGGAAGGGGGCGTTGTTGCTTAGAAGTTCGACGCCTGTAGCAATTTCTCCTGTGGCAAGTCGGAGCAATAAGCAGATTCTGTGTTTCCTGCCGCCATTCTTTGCGACGTACGAGTGCCTCGTCGCTTGCGGCATACCGGCGTTCCTCTCAGCAGTTCCACTAGCCGGGCATCCGGCCACTCCAACTGCCTACAGTGGCGATTGCCCACGCCCTCAAACAGGGCCGTCTGCTGATCACGTCTCTCAATCGTTCCGCCGCCGCTCCGGCTTTTTCCACGTCAGCTGCGTGCGAGTAATAACGCGAGCTCTTCGCCGCCCAATCTTGCTGCAGTATCGTTAGTCGCGCGATACACTCTGAAAGAGTCTGTGCCACTTGTCGTCTGATTGCGGCGATCGCCCGCTGGATGTCCGGAAATGGTGTCATTGATGTCTGTTTGAGATGATCGATATCCAACAGAAGCAAAGCGCAGGGAACACCATAACACGGCGCCGGCGAGTTCAACTTCCCTCACGAGTGAAACACGAAAGCGACGACGATTTGCCAGTCCGGTTAAGAAGTCAGGATCAGCATCCGGAGCCAGAAGCCGATCGATCTTTTTTGATCTTAAAGCGATCGAGTTTTGCTCCGCCAGCGTTTAGGCGAGCAACTATCCGACTCACCTGGAAGCTCAAAATAGTCCAAAGCTCCTTCCCAGACAGCGCAGCCCATCCGCTTTTCGCGTGTCGAAGGTAATGCGCCCGCTAACGCGAGGCGGCACGCCGTTGTCAGACTGTTCCAGCATCTTCGCGGAGTTCGTTGACACTCAAACCAGGCGGCAAAAAATGGATTCGCCCAGCAACTAAATGAGGTCGCGATCTTTCGTAAAGAAACGATAGCGGCAGTTCCAGTTGAGACACCCACTACTTCAATTCCCCTTCGACCGAAGCATGCGCACGAGATCAGGTTTGCTGCTCGTCCATAACGAGCAACACTCGTCCCCCTTGAACGAGTAATCGCTTTCAGAAATTCTCTTTTCGGCGTGCGCAGACATATTAAGACCAGCAACTGGCAAAAACGGTAACGAATTTATGTGGGGAGGTTCGCTTGATGTCTTCAACGAAGGGCAGCGACTAGCACCTCCGTGCCTGTGGCGCAGCGTCAAGGTTTAACATCATGAGAACCACCGCCTTGAAAAACGCTTGTAGGCGGCGGTGATCTTTCATGCCTGGGACTCGCTCTAAACCACTGCTGTCCATCTGCAGCATACGGATTCACTGTGTCGATAGCCTCACGCGAACATTCTCGGGTGTCAATCCGCCAGCCAGAAACATCTTGATGCCGAGTTCTCCGACGCGCTTTGCCACTGTCAATCAATCACCTGATCCAGTCCCGCCTCGAAGTTTCCGATGACTTATCGAGCAAGATTGCGTCGACGCTGTACTCCTGTGTCAGTTCGAATATCGAATGCTTCACTCACCGCAAATGCCTTGATGACGTACGAATCTCTCCAGAGCAGAACAGTAGTCGGGAGACTCATCGCCAGCGGGTTGCAAAGGCACTGACGCCCGCTTCACTTGCCACAACCTTTACCTGCTCAGGTGTCTCTTTGTTTACGAACACTCCTACGGTTAGTACGCTCGCGGGAAGCTGCTGCAATAATCCTGCGCGCTTCTGAAGGGCTCAACGTAACGCGGGGCTCTTTCGATAGAAATTGAACCCCAACGCATCGGCGCCTTCACTGACTGCCACCGAGCGTCAGGAAGATTGGTGATGCCGCATGTCTTTACAAAAGTCATTGACCCGTTAATCCTCGCAGGGGCTCTCCAGGGTTTCTCCGCACGCATCAACGACTCACCAATCAAGAATCCACGATAGCCAGCCTCTCTCAGGACAGGCCAGGTCTTCGTGACGTTCTCAGGCCACTTTCGCTGACGAGAACCGAACCAGTAGGAGCTGTTGGCGCCAGATCCAACGACGTTTTGAGCGACACTTCGAAAGTATGCAGGCTTCGATTGTTAACTCCGATCAACTTCGCACCCCGACGCCACTGCTCTCATCATTTCGGCAATGTCGCGAACCTCGACCAGCGCATCAATTTCAAGCTCCTGTTCGGCAAGTTGTCGAAGTCGCAACAGGGATCGATCGTCCTAAAGCAGCAACAATCAAAAGAATCGCATCGGCCCCAGCCGCTGCTGCTTCCGAAGACCTGGTACTCATCAAAAATGAAATCCTTCCGCAGCACTGGCAAATCAACCGCGGACTTAGCCGATCTTAAGTCATCAAGAGAGCCATCAAAATAATCTGCCTCTGTAAGCACGGAAATCGCCGCGGCTCCCGCAGTAGGCGTAGCCCCTCACGGTGAACCGACATCTGCATTAGCTCGAATGACTCCTTTTGATGGCGAGCGCGCGCGCTCAGAGCTCAGCGATTACATTCACCTGGTCTCGTTGCAGCGCGCTCAACAACCGATGCCGCTCGAAGATCTTCCGCGTCTCCACAGCCTGTTCGCGAACTTTATTCAGTGGAATTGATTTCTTAGCAGCATTCACCCGTTCTCGCTTACGGCGCAAGTATTTCAGTTAAGACACTCATGTCTCACGCCTTCGTTGCGAGCGTAGTAGCTCAATTTCTCCCATGCAGCACCGCTGTCAATTGCTTTCTCAGCCAGTCTCGCGCACTGCTCAAATCATCGGTGACTTCGCCGACGGCAAGTGCGGCCGCGGCAGTCATGATCACAAGTGAGCGCGCTTCATCCTTACGTTTACCTTCAAAAACCTCACGAATCGTCGCCGCATTGGTCTCGGCATCTCCTCCCCGCAAGTGTGCGAGTGGTGCTCGAGCCAGACCGAAACTATTTGGATCAATTTCAAGAATGTCTTTACCTGCCCGTTGCAGGGCTTCGGCGACGAAGGTTTTGCCCGACAACGTGATTTCGTCGAGACCATCTTCACCGTGAACCACCACGCTCGCTCAGTTCCAAGTAATGCCAGCACGTTAGCGAGACGTTCCGTTAGATCTCGGTGCCATACACCGATTATTTGTCGAGGCGCTCCGCCGGATTGCTTAGTGGCCCAAGTAAATTGAACGTTGTGTGTACACCCAGCTGCCGACGAATGCCCGGCAACACGCGCCGTTGCTCCATGATAGAGCGGAGCAAACATGAAACAGATTCCAATTTCGTTGAGCGCAGCTTCGGACATAGACGGTAACGCTGAGACGTTCACACCTAACGCAGTCAGAACATCCTGCACTCCCGGACTTACTGCTGGCGGCCCGGTTTCCATGCTTGGCAACTGGCAAGCCGGATGCGGCAATCACAAATGACGCAGCCGTGGAGATGTTGAACGTCTTTGCTGCACTCGAGCCCGTGCCGGCAGTATCAATAAAACACTTGTGCGCTACATTTGAGTCGAACTGATTTTGCGCGCAACCCCGCGGCTAAGCCTGCCAGCTCTTCGACAGTCTCACCCTTCGTCGCAAGGGCCAGGAGAGCGCCGCAATCTGTGCGTCTGTCGCTGCTTCATCCAACAGTGCGTCCAGCAATTGTCGCGCTTCTTCCTGCGTGAGGTTTTCACGACGGACCAAACGTGAAAGAAACGTCTGCAGCGAACTGTTACTCATTCTCTCGAGATAGGCAGGACTAAAGTTTTAAAAAATTGGCGAGAAGCTTTTGCCGTCGGAAGTCAGGATTGATTCCGGATGAAACTGCACGCCTTCTGCTTTGAGCTCACGGTGTCTGAGACCCATGATTATGTTTCTCCCGTAAAAGCCGAGACTTCCAGGCAATCGGGCAACGCATATCGTCTTTCTACGATCAAAGAATGATAGCGACCCGCAAGGAAGTGATCCTCAAGGCCCGCAAAGATTGTCTTACCGTCATGACAAATCTCTGATGCTTTGCCATGCATCAATTCGGGTGCACGAATCACTCGTCCACCATAGACCTGCCCTATTGCCTGATTGCCAGGCACACTCCAAGCAGCGGAATTCTTCCTCCAAGATCGCTGAATCACTCCAGCGAAATACCAGCGTCGTCCGGGGTTCCAGGTCCAGGCGAGATGACGATTCGTTCCGGTCGCAACTGTTCAATCTCGTCGAGTAACTCGATTGTTGCGGCGAACTTCCACCACTTCGCCGAGTTCGCCGAGTACTGGACCAGGTTGTAAGTGAACGAGTCGTAGTTGTCGATGACTAAAAGCATGCTGTTCTACTTATGCTTTGCGCCCTGCTTGCGTTTTCAAGATTGCGGCCACTCTGGTTCTTTTGTTCTTCAACGCCCAATCAAGCGCACTCATTCCGTCGACATCTTTAACGTTCGGATTCGCGCCATGCTCGATCAAGAGTTTCGCACCGCTTGTTCGTTTCCGTAAACCGCGGCCCACATCAATGGTGTGCCGCCCGCTTTGTTCTTCAGTTCAATATCTGCCCCTTTGGTCAAAGGAGGTTAATAATTTCAAGGTTTCCGCTCTCAGCTGCCCCGTGTAGCGCAGTGTCTCCATCTGCGTCCTGCAGGTTTACGTTCGCGCCTCTATCCGGTAGCTGTTTGACGACGTCAGCTCGATCATGCCACACAAAACTGATCAATGCAGTGACTCCATTCTTACCACAGCGCGTTCAAGTCGAGACCGGGACGCGCTAACAGGACGTCCGTCACATCGTCGTACCGCGCTTCGATCGAGTGGAACAGCGCGGTGTAACCACCGCCATCCTGCGCATTCACGTCAGCACCGCCATTCAAAGAGTGCTTTAACAACCTGGGAGATCGCCATGTGCCGCAGCCGAAATGAGTGCTGTGCGCCCATCTCTTGAGTCATGCACATTTGGATCGATACCGGCTGTCAGGAATGCATTGACTGATGGAACATCGCTTCCCGCAACTGCCGCAAAGAATCGCTTTTGATCAAATTCGAAACCACGAAGCTTCGAAACCGCTTCGCAGCTTCTGGCGTCGCCTCTGCCGGAAACTGTTTCGCGCAACCTGCAAGAATTAAGCAACAGCCGGTCAGCAGAAGTAGTGCCTGGCGATATCTCGAATCAAAACAACTGCGACATCATCTTCACTTCTTACAAGGTGCGACCAGCGCCTTATTGATCTTCACCGGCTTGTTCGGCTTTCGTGCTCCGCCGGCGCCTGATTAGATTTGATCTGCGACTTCCATCCCTTTCGTCACCGTGCCAAACGCAGAAAACTTACCGTCGAGATTTGATCCGTGTTCCGACGAGGATAAAGAAGTGCGTTGTTGCGCTATTGGGTTCGTCCGTTCGCGCCATCGAAACGATTCCGCGAACATGTTTGATAATTCCCGGCTCGTCAGGAATCTTTTGCGTCATCCTGCGCGCCAGGTCAACGTTCCATTTCTCACTGGTCGAAAGATTCCCGCCTTGAATTACAAAGTCTTTGACTGTTCTGCTGAACAGTAGTCGTATCAGGTCGCCAGTAGCGGCTAAGTTCAAAAAGTTTCTGACACTCTCGGGAGCGATCTCCGGCATCATCGCAATCTCGATTGCTCCTAGTTCAGTTTCCAGCGTGACGCATTGCCCAGCCATCTTTCTACCGGCGCCCCATCAAATCGTTCGGGCGCGGGAAGGTGGAAGGTTCCACAGCTCGTGCGTTTGCCTTCCGCGGCGCTTCAATCGGACCATTCGGCGTGCCCACGGCGTTACCGGCATATGACCCGGCTTAAGATAATGATCACGAACAGCGTTAATCGCAGGTAATGCATTTTTGTGACTTTGCTCTTGGTACTTTGTTCTTTGTATTGATCTGAGATCTGCGATCTGAAATCTGAGATCCTTTTACAGGCCTCGTTCCGCCATTTCGATTGCCGAAACATCGCGCGTGCCTTGTTCACTGTTTCCGCGTATTCATGCTCTGGAACTGAATCGGCCACTATGCCGGCGCCAGCTTGAACCGTTGCATCCTCTCCTCGCAAGACCATCGTTCTAATCGCGATGCATGAATCGAGGTTGTCAGCGTAGTCCATGTACAAAACAGCTCCAGCGTAAATTCCACGCTGATCCGGTTCCAGCTCATCAATGATTTCCATGGCTCGGATCTTTGGTGCGCCTGTAACTGTGCCTGCCGGAAAACACGAAGCCAGCGCGTCGAAGCGATCAAACCGTCGCGCAGACGCGACCGAAGAGATTGTTTCCATATGCTGCGCGTGAGAATACCGCTCAATCGTCATCAACTGTTCGACCTTCACCGATCCATAATCAAACGCGCTTCAGGTCATTGCGACCCAGGTCAACCCAGCATCATGTGTTCAGCAGCTTCCTTTTCATCCGTCTTTAAATCTTCACCAGCATCCAGTCCTCAGTTTCGGTCGCGCCTCGTCTGCGAGTTCCAGCTATTGGGCGATAGTCGAGGCGCTGACCGTGACAGCGCCACAAGCGATTTCCGGCGAGGCACCGATCACGGTTTCGTTGCCCATGCGAAGAAAAAACATGTAAGGCGACGGGTTTATCGCGCGCAGTGCTCGATAGATCTCCAGCGCTTCGCCTTTGAACTGCTGAAAACCGTTGCGAAGAACCGCCTGGTAACAATCTCCCGCCCTGATGTAATCCTGAACCCGACGGACTCCCTCTTCGAAGTCGCGACGAGTCAGTTTGAATTTGGTGAAAGCTCTTCTCCGTAAGGTCGGTTTCGCGACGAGCGGGTTGCGGTAGGCTTGCTTCGTAAATCTTGTTCTCCAATTGCAGCGTGCGGGCGACAGCGGCATCGTAAGATCGCGCAGACGCGCGTGACTTCCTGCCGCTTCTTCAGTCAAGACAATCGAAACAATCTCCATTCAGCTGTTTGACTCTGTCGAATGCAATGACAGTTCGGAAGAACATCCACACTGCGTCAACGGGGCCGTCGAGCATTTGCGTTCGCTCGTAGCGAAGCGCTGGTTCAAACCAACACGTGCGGCATCGTATCCAACGTCAGCCAGCGGCGCCTCCGGCAAAGGAGCTAAGCCAGATCGCCGCGCCAACACGCGTTCACGAAAATAGTCTCGCACCCATTCAGTCGCCACGCCCGGAAACGTCTCCAGTCTTGCCATTGCGTTCGACTATCGTTTGTGCGCACACGGCCGCAGAACAATCATTTCAGGATCCGCTCCTAAAAATGAATACCGCGCGATTCGTTCGCCGCCTTCCACGGATTCGAGCAGGAACGCATACGGCGAGTTGCCGGCGATACGCATGAATGCGCGCCAACCGGTGTGTGCAAGTCCGGCGAGGACAGAACGGACAACCGGGACTACGTTTCCGTGCCGCGCCTCCTGTTCGAACTCCACTCAAATGTTGCCGGTTGAAGGGTCTAACGCCACGTTTCGGGACCGCTCGATCAGTAACGATCGAGGCGAAGCTGATCCCTCTCTTACACAAACTGTCTGTTTACCGCCAACCATTGCCCACCGTCCACAACAATTATCACGCCGTTTGTGAAGGCTCGCCGCGTCCGAGCAAAGAAACACAGCTGCCTTCTCAATATCGGCGATCCGGCCAAAACGTCCTAAAGGAATAATCATCTTCAATCGTTCTTTTATTGGGTCCGGAACTAGACGCGTCATCCCTTCCGTGTCTTCGGTTGGGCCTGGAGCAACGGGCAGGTGACTCGAATTCCGCATAACGTCCCCATTCGACTGCTAAGTTCCGCGTCAGCGCGTCCACACCGGCTTTCGCGGCGAGACGCGTGCAGCTGCGAATTTGAGTGTACCCAGGTAATGAAGTGTGGCACTGATGTTTGTTCAGGATCTGACGCTCGATGTTCCTTCAGTTGCGCGAACGTTGCGCGGCACATTGGACGTCACTTTCAAATCCGATATCGACAACCGTGCCGAATCCATTTTGGCGTTAACTCTTCCGCCTTTGCGAAGAGAAGTTTCGCGGCGCCGTTTTACCACCAATGTCGATCTTTCCAAAGCGTTCGACAGTTGCGGCTACCGCTTGCTCGACTTCTTCAGGCTGACGCGTACATCGGCGGCCTACGGCGAAACGCCTTCCCGCCGTTCTGGTTGATCCGCATCGGCTGCAGGTTGCAGGTGTTCTATCTTTCGACTAATCAGAGCGACTGTCGCTGCCCCGCTTCGGCGAAGGCTCTTGCGACTCCGCCCGTGATGCCCGTACCGCCGCCAGTTACAAAAGCAACGTGCTTATCAAAATGCCTTCGCTGAAAAAATTTTCTCGGTGTGTTATTCAACTCGCGGCTCTCAATGCCTCTTTGCCCAGGGTGAACTTACCTTCGTATAAGCTCTGCCGACAATAACGCTGTCGACCAACGGTTCACCTGCTGCGGCTGTATCTGAATGTCATCAACACTCGAGAAACTCCACCCGATGCGATTACACGCACGACGATCGGGCCAGCGCCACGGTTTGTTCAATGTTGGGGCCGCTGAGCATGCCATCACGTTTGATGTCGGTATAAATGATTCGTTCGACGCCCAAGCTGGCAATGGCAACTGGGATTTTGAAGGCGAAACGTATTATTTGCGGTCTTCACCATTCTGCGTCATCACTATGTCGTTCCTTGCATCTATGCCGACACAAACTCTACGGGCCAAACCTGTCGAGGAGTTTTGCAACGTCTCGACCGATTGCGTTGCTAACGTACCGATCACAACTCTCGAGACCCCTGCATCCGATAACGCTCAACGTCGAACACTGTCCTCAGTCCTCCGCAAACTGGATTGGCACGCTCGGCAAACCGGCAATCTGCTTTGGACGAACGATTTGATGATTCCCCATCACTAAAGAGCTGCGTCGAGATCGACGATGTGCAATCTCCGCACCTGCTGCGACAAGCATGGGCCACGGCAACCGGGTCTTCACTGTACGTCTTGCTGGTATCCTTCTGGCCTGAGTCGAACACATCGGCCACCGCTTTTTAAATCGATTGCTGGGATGATTTGCACGTCGTATCAGGTCACTTCGAGTTTCTATTAACGATTGCCGCCTTCATCAAACAGCAATCCATTTTGTGGCGATCCAATTTCCTCCAGCGATGGTTCGCTGCCACCAGCGCCAATCCGTAAATGTCCCGCACCTTCTTCGATAATAGGTAATAGTGGCGCGCAGTCCCACACACATTCATGACCGGATCAACATTACATCGAGCGCGACCGTCGCAACCAAAACATATCCGTAGCAGTCTCCCCACGTACGATTTGATTTGCACAACGCTGAAGTTCGTCAATGCTCGCTCTCCCGAATCCGTATCGCTCGCAGATATTGAAGTTCGTACACAATAACAATGCTTCCTCCAGAGACTCCTCGTCGAACACGCGCGTTGAATTCCCATTTAAAGAAACAACCCAAACCAGCGGCGGCGTAAACGGCTTTCGTCCAGTGCGAATTCACGACACCAACTTTTTGACTCACCATCAATTTCCAAAGCGATCAAAGACACCGTAAACGGAACTCCATGAACGAATGCAAGGTCCCGTCGATAGGATCCACAATCCAGCGCCGGCCGGGCTACCTTAGATTCACCTTCCTCTTCGCCCGGCACGCGCCATCATTTGAAATCTCTGGCGATTCTATCTCGCAAAAGCTTCCTGCTTCATGATCGCTATCGTTATAAAACCACCATCGGACTTCTTGCTTGTTTCCGGATCGCTTTCGAAAATACTTCGGCGTGATCTCTCCGGCGACGCGTGCCAGTCCACAGCTTAAACAAGGATTTTACTACTTTCTGTTTCTCAACAGTCAATCAAAACCTCCGCTTCACGTCTCTGCACAGCTCATTGCGTATCTGTTCAAGACTCACGCCACGCGACAGCAAAACTATCAAGTGATAAGATCAGAAACTTCAGCCACAAGCGGTTCAATCGCGTCGTTCTTTGCAGCCACGATTGTTTTCTGTTGACTCCTCACCGACCTTCTTTTGGGAATCTTCGTCAGGCTCGCATTGAGGGGAAGAGATATGTCGTGTATGACTTCTCAGGTCGCGCAGTTCGCTCTTGAACAAGCCGGTAAAGCTGTTCAGGCACATTGCCGAGCTCCGTGAATCAGCGGATGTAGGATCGCCAAAGCAGCTTCTGGCGCCAGTATGACAAGCTGGTCGGCTTGGGCTCGACAAGAACAACAACCGCATCCGTTGTCACAGTCCGCGATCAAGCTCAACACCAACTCGTTGCGTATTTCAGAAGTCTCCTTTGCGCCCGAAGCTCTTTTTGCCGATGGGACCAAAGAACCACGTCTCGTTTATTTCCAGCGTGCGCGCGGGCTCCAGCGTTCGTATGGGCCGAGAGTCGGGACCTCTCACCGGTCGTGGCATCTGCACGATCGCTGGGATCAATCCGTTGTCGTCAAACTTTAGTTTGTGACGGGCCTTCATCGAGGTCATCTTACTATCACGCCGCGCGACTGAGATGGCTCTTCCTTCCGCAACAGAAAACTCGCCGAAGTGAAAAAGCGACGCGGCAGCACTGCGCTGGCGCGCCTTGCGTTAACACTTCATAGAAATCCTCGACACCTGCGCCCCCGACGCAATCACAGGAATTATACGATTCGTCATTATTGCTTTTGTTAGCTCATTTTGCATCACCGCTTATCTGCGCGTCCGTCACGATCCATGCTCGTCAGAAGTATTTCGCCTGCACCGAGACTCTGAGCTTTTGCCACTACCCATTCGATTGCATCGAGCCCCACATTCTTTCGTCCGCCGTGCGCGTATAAACTTTAACCGGCCGTCGGTTGACGACGACGCGCATCAATGGCAACGACGATACATTGGCTGCCAAAAAAGTCTCGCATTTCGTAATCAGTTTGGATTCTCGACAGCTGCGGTATTCAGCGTCACCTTGGCCGCTCAGGCTCTCAAGGACACATCTGAATAATATTCAACGGTTCGTAAGCCGCCGCCGACAGTAAAACGGAATGAAAACCTCATCTTCTCGTGGGACGGTGACTGCGACCAGCCATCCAGGCGGCGGTGATGTGAAGTCAGCTCATCGACGACTGAAATCGCCGCCTGGCGTTCGACGGATCACCATCGATCGTTGAGCGAATCGAACGCCGCCCGCTGAACTGAACGTTGTCGGGCATCCCAGAACAAGTGTTCTTTAGCCGAGCTTTGCTTGGTCAAAGTGTTCACCAACGGCTTTGCCCCGAAGTAGGTCGAGATCACAGGTATCGGCGGTGTGGCTGCTCGCCTCAGCTGCGCTTCGGATGGCGGACTGATCGACGAAAAGAAGTGGCCAGTCGTGGTACGGACGACTGGATAAGGTAACCGGTCGTTTCAGGAACAGTAGCCGTCGCCTGCGGACCGGAACCTCAAATAATCACCCGGTTCCCAGCGATAAATCCTTCCGGGCTACTGTCATTCGTCCGCTTCCGCGAACTACGAACCGACTTTTTGTGCAAAGCTTCATCCAGACGTGCAATCTCTTCGGTTGATTTTTTAATCCTCGTATTGCGCCATTTAATCAACACTAACAACAAAACTTCCGAAGTCGCAAAAATTCGCCAACATCTTAAGTCCAGCGGACACGACTCTTCTCAGGATGAAACTGCGCCACGTTGTTGCTTGCGACACTGAGGCAGTTTCTTCCCATATGATGTTCGCCACGATCAACTCGCCATTTTCCCGACAAATACGAATGAACGAAGTGAAAAGCAGATCGTGGCGATTAAAATAGCGGATGCCGCGGTTCTGGTGAATTCGGTTCCAGCCTACCTGAGGAACGGATGAGATCGTCCGCCTGAACGGCGAATAAATTACAAAGCAATCCCAGTCCGTCCAGATTTGCCAAACTCAAAAGTCAGACCTTCAAACAGCATTTGCATTCCAACACATACCCTAACATCGGAACGCCTTCTGTTGCACAAAGCAAAGGCAAATCAAAAGCGGCCCCATACTCGTACAAGGCGCTCATGCATGCAGCGAAAAGCGCCCACTCCAGGAAAGAACCAGAAACGCTTTGCTTACTCTCTTAACTCCTCTTTGTTCCAGCTGTGCGATAATTGCATCTTGCCCAGTCGCCGCGAAAGCCTTTTCAGCTGAACGAAGATTTGCCAACCCAGCCGTGTGGTGCGACCTGGCCAGCGGCTTACAAAGATCCTTTTAATTACTCTGGCACGCCAGCGCAATCGAGAATTCGCTCCACCGCTTTCAACAACTCGTGCAGTCCTTTGAAAGTTCCACTCCAACGCATGTGGTGCGTAGTTCGACCGCGCAAGGCAGTCGATGTGCAGATTAAACTTAGCCGTCAGCGAATGAACGCCAGAAGTGCTCAACCAAGTTCGACTGAGAGTTCCCGATCTTCTGCCACGCTTGGTTTGAACCTCGTACACGAGAAAATCGCCTGAAAGATCGATAAAACCATGCGACGCAATGCCTCGTCCACGCCGGAACTATCGCCTCGCCGTAGCGATTAATGCCGCTCTTGTTCCCCAGAGCTTCAGTCAAAGCTTGACCGACTGTAATAGCTGATGTCTTCAACCGAATGATGATCATCACGATCTCCAGATCACCGCTCGCAGTTACGGCATTGAGGTCAAACAGTCCATGTTTGGCAAAAGCTCCCAGCATGTGATCGAGGAGAAGTGGTTAAACCCGTCGCAATCTTCGAGACGACCAGCGCCGTCGAGATTTGAGAGACCCTGACTGTCCGTCTCTTTTGTCTTACGACGGACAAATGACTGCCGAGGATTTTCATGTTCACAAAGCTTTCGTCGTGCTGTCACTCTCGCCAGAAGATCAAGACAAGATCTTGTCCAGCAGTCGCTCTAATTAACTGGTCATTCTCCTCTCTGGCGTACCCACGCTGATTCGAAAGTACTTTCACTTAACATCGGATAACTACTGACATCACAGACTTTCCAGGATGTCTTTCTTAATCAGCTCATCGAAAACTTGTTTGGGGCCCGACTGTCGCCTTCGCGATCGCGAAGTTTGCCTTCGAGACTTGATTGGCGTCAGCCCCTGAATCTTTTTCAACTCCTCAAACAGAGGCAGTGTCGCGTTCACTGGTTATCGCCCTCGCCGGCGGCAACAGTTCCACCTCATAAAGATCGACCGCTACACTCCGCCGCAGTTTGCGAAAACGCGTTCAGGTTGTAAGAGCAGTACCTACTTTGCGAGTCTCCGTGACGAGTTCAGGTGATGCCAACAAATAACCGACTCTTAATGCGGCCAGCGCCATTGCCTTCGAAGACGTTCGCGGCACAACCAATCGATCGAACTCATTCAACGGTGGTACCGCTGAACGTTGCGCAAACTCATGGTAAGCCTCATCGATCACAACCAGCCCGGGAGCAATTGAAAGCAAGCGGCGAAGATCTTCCAAAGGCCAATCACGCTTGCCCGGTCGGATTGTTTGGCGAACACAGAATGACGACGTCCGGCGTCTTCATGTTCTATTTCTCGAGCCAGCGATTCAACGTCAAACTGAGATACTCTGGTTAGCGGAACGCTGATCACGTCTCCACCAAGGACCGTCGTCACCTGGCGATAGAGCGCCCGAACGTCGGTTCCGGAGATGAGCGCACGCTTTCCTTCTACCAATCACGTCACCATCAACCGAGCCTCGTATCAGCTCATTCGACAACCCCAGAATTGCCTGAGTGCTCCGTCCCGCTTTGCCACGACGAAAAATCTGCCGCAGGCGCTCTTTGCAAACTGACTGGAATGAAATCCGGATAACGCGACCACTTTCGTTTTCGAGTCGGCGAAGTGTCTCTGCCTCCTTGATTGCCGGCGGTGCGTCAAACCTGGGTTCTCGTTTTGATTGATCTTTATCGACGCGCGATGCGGAGAAAGAGAGTACGCCCGCAGCGCTACGGGAACCTGACTCTTTGCTGGAACGCAGAGAATCAATCATCTGTTTGTCGCTCGGATGTTCCGCAGATGTCGCGCGTGTGCGTCGGGGCCCTCCGCCTTAGCCTAACCCAGCGATCATGTCCGCTGCGGACTCCATCTCTGCTTTTGAATACTCGATTACACTCGTTCGCTTTACGAAGTCATAAACACCAGAGCCGACGAAAACGCGCAGTCCGTCCGAGTCGGCAAGACATGATTGGGACCTGCGAAGTAATCGCCGACGGCTTCTGGTGAATACGGACCGATGAAGATCTGCGCCGGCATTTTTATTTGCGGCATCAAAGCATCAGTATCTTCGACCAACAGTTCTAGGTGCTCCGGTGCGAGTTCATTCACGATCTCTCACATGCCGTTGCCAGATCATCAACCTTGAGGATTGCACCGTAGTTTGAGATCGATTGTTCGACAATCGATCGTCGCGGCAAGATTTCTAATTGATGCTCGAGCTCGGAAACCACGGCATTCGCCAGCACATCACTGGTCGTGATCAGAACCGCAGATGCATCCTCGCCGTGCTCTGCCTGAGGCAAGGTAAATCCGCAGCGACAAAGTCCGCCCGTGCAGTTTTGTCCGCTACGATAACTACTTCACTTGGTCCAGCAATCGAATCGATACCAACAACCCCAAAGACCAACTTCTTTGCGGCAGCAGCATACTTGTTCCCGGGCCCTGTGATCTTATCGACACTCGCGATTGACTTCGTACCGAAGGCAAGCGCGGCGATCGCCTGCGCCCGCCAATCTGGTGAACCTCTTCGACACCCAATTCAACGAGGTGCTGCAGCAACTGCCGGATTGTCTCGAATTGTCTGTGGCGGTGTTGTTACTACGATTCGAGAAACGCCGGCGACTTGAGCGGGCACGACGTTCATCCACAACCGACGATGGATATGCAGCAGTTCCACCCCGGGACGTACAGTCCGACACTTTCAATCGGCGTGATCCTTTGACCGGAGTTGCACGCCGTTCTTCTGGAGTCAAACTCCACGAGTCTTCGGCGTTAGTCGTTCGTGAAATGTCCTGACGTTTTCGATCGCATTTCGCAACGCTGACAGCACAGCTGAGTTTACCTTTTGAGCAACCTGCTGAAGTGTCTCGGTGGAAACTCGCAGCTCTGAAATCCGAGAACCACCTTGTCGAATCTCGCAGCGTATTCAACCAGCGCCTCATCACCTCGACGGCGAACGTCTTCGATAATGCTGGATACGTCGCACTGAGGGCGTCGAATCGAAAACTACAGATCGCTCTCGGAGACACGAAATAAAACCCGCGAGGGTGCCGCACGATCAGTTCTTTCGATGATTCTGATCACTTTGCGGTGGCTCCCTGAACAAGCTCGTTCGATGGCATTGGTAAGTCGCCCTATCTCGTCGGCCTTAAGTTGGTAGCTCGCGCGGTTAACAACCAGGCGACCTGTTGATTCAGTAATTACCTCGACGACCTTCAGTCCATTCTCCTGCAGGGTGCGGCCAGTTTCGACCAGGTCGACAATCACATCAGCCAGACCAAGCACTGGAGCGAGTTCAACCGAACCAGATAATGAAATGATTTCGACCGGGATGCCGCGGTTCGAAATGCGATCCGGCGATTCGCGAATACTTGGTGGCGACCCGCAACATACCAAACGGCCGAGTGATTACTTCAGGGTCGATCGGCGGCAACTACCGGCCACGGCGGCGGGCAATGCCTAAATCCAGCGGCAGAAGGACGTCAGCCTCAGATTCGAGTAACACATCGCGTCCAACAATTCCGCAGTCAGCAATTCCATGCTCAACATAAACAGGAACATCAGCGGGCTTCACGAAGATGAAACGATGATTGCCGCTCTCATCTTCCAGCCGCGAGCTTTCGTGAGGCAAGCGATGCAGCACTCAAACGAACGCCTGCTTCCGCGAGCAATGCAATCGCGTCGTCCTGCATCCGTCCCTTTGAGATGGCAATGGTGATCATTCGCTTGACCCGATTCCGAATCTTCTCGTTGTTTTGCGGCGGTTCCAGCGCCTCCGCAAACGTGTTGCTCAATTCACTGAGTTTGCGATGGTCTGACACATCGTTGCCATTGCTTCCATTCCGACGCGTTGTTGCGACCAAGCACTTCGATGAGCGAATCAAATTCAACACAAAGCCGATTGCCGAAGCTCTGCCCTGCCAAAGTTGGCGGTCAATCCATCGTAGCGACCTCCGCGACCAACACGATAACCGACACCACGTACGTACACCTTGAAGCTGAGTCCAGTGTAGTAATCGAGACTCGACACATCGGCAAGGTCAACCTCAAAGAGCCTTCTCGAGACCGAGTGACTCCGATCACATTCCACAGTTCAACAAGCTTACTGACCGCAGCAAGCGAGTCTTTGTTGGTGATAACGGCTTGGGCTTTCTCGAGAACATCACGTTTTCCCGTCAACTGGGTCAGAGCTGCAATGGATTGGCTGGTGGACGTCGTGATTGGCAGGGTTTGGAGACTCTTAGCAATTTCGGTGCTGTCTCGGTATCGATGAGCCGTCTCAGGTTCTCTCTTGACGTGTCGTCGAGATTCAACTCACCGACCAAGCCATTGAAAATTCCCACGTCGTTAATCGTTACGCAAAACGAGTCGCCGAGACCGATGCGCTGCAGAATTTCGGCGGCGAGTAATAATACTTCCAGGTCTGTTGCACTGCCGCCGACTCCGATTAACTCGCAGCCAAGTTGAGTGTTTTCGCGACGCCACTCTGCATGTGATTGTTGTTGCTGCCGAAAGACAGGCGCCGCGTAGCAAAGGCGCAAGGGCCTTTACTTTCAGCCAACAATGTCGCAGCAACACGCGCGACTGAGGAGGTGACATCAGGTCGAAGACTCAACATACGACCATCGCTATCTGTCGGGCGAAAGCTTGACTGGGCCTCCGTCACTCCCATCCCTTGTTCAAAAAGCGCGTAATAATCGACGGAAGGAGTCAGCACTTCCTCATAGCTCCACCCTTCAAACACGGACATTGCCGTTGTCTTCAACCGAGCGGCGCAATCACGCGCCTCAGCGCCGAGGTAATAACGCATGCCGGAAGGAAGTTTGGAAAGAAGCATGTTTCTTTAATGTCCGATATGCTTTAGCTTGTCGAAAGTTCGCCCTTAGTAAGCCCGACAAGCTGAAGCATATCGGACAAACAAGAACCGCTACCAGTCCTGTTTGGCAGCGGGTTTGTCGAAAGTCGTTTCGCGCTTGGTCAGTTCACTATGTCAGCGCAGGAACAGGTTCGCAGCCCGCCACCGTGTGGTGGTGATGCCAATATCCAGCGTGGCTGTGAACGTTTGTCCCAAACATTGTGAAGGGCTTATACCCGACAGGCGCGGCGATTGTCAAACTTAACCTTGGAGTGCGGTGCCCCTGCACCGCTGCTTAACCACCCGGAATATACGGCCGCGACTGAACAATAAAAATTTGCCCCTTCATGTACGCCCATTCAATATCCTGATCGCGACTCCCAAACACTCGCTTGATCTCCGTGGCCGCACGAACGGGTCGCCTGATAACGTCGTCAGTTAGCACAACACGATCGCCGAGTTATCGGTACTTCTTTGACTCCACCATTCTCGTCAAAGGTCAGGAGACTATCTTCAGCTGAACGAGTTAATACCTGAACAGCATTTGTTCGTGGTCGAAAGATAATCTGTTCGGCAATTCGTTGACCCTCTACAACCTTGATCCCCAGGCCACGCTTAGCGCTGATGTAAATTGCACCCACGTTTTCTTTGTCGAATGGATCGGTAGAGATCATTACGCCAGAGCTCTCAGAATTGATTCGCTTCCTGCAGCAACACCGCCATGAATATCTTCGAATGATCGACATTGGCACGTTCACGAAATTCGTAGGCTTCAAAATTCCATAAAGACGCCCACACTGTCTTGATTGCTTCGATCACTTCGTTATCGCCGCGCACGTTGGGAACCGTTGTGTACAAACCGGCGCCGCTAAAGTTCGGCAGGTCTTCGGAGTTGGACGAACTCCTGACAAAATAGACCTTTTCCTGGAAAATCACGAGCAACACGAGCGAGTACTTCTTTTCTCAACTCGGGATCAAACTCCGCCTTTCGGATATGCTCGCGAAGTGTTTCAAGCCGTCGACGCCGATAGGCCGGATCGTGAACGAACTTTTGGTCATTTAGCGGCGCAAAAATTTCATCATCCAGGTTGTTTCTCTTGATGAATTCGTCGTAGTAGTAAAACGGTATCGTAAAACCTCCGGGAACAATGATCCCGGGTAAACTCGCAGTGCATCACTTCACCAAGATTCGCAGACTTGCCGCCAGAATGCAATGCTCAAAGTCTTACGTTGCTGAGCCAAGCTCAACAACCGTGTTTCGGATAAATCGAAGCGCGGTTTGACGACATCGAGTCGTTCTTTCAAACGGCGCTGATACTCGTGCAGTTGGTTTACGAATCCGCTCGCTTGACCGAATAGTTATCGCGGTTCGTTTCAAACGTCACCCACCACGTGTCGTATTGCTTGAACAGCTCTTTCGCGTTTTTGATGTAGGCGTTAGGAATACCCCAACCCTTCGCGAGTAGATTGATGTGAGACAGAGGAGTTGATGGTTTTGAGGTGATAATCCCCGCAACCGGCGGCAACTGCACAGGGACCTCGTCCAGAACAAGAGTCTCGTTGAATCCGATCTCCACGTGATCGTCGAGTTTGTCGATGATGTGGATCCGTCCGATTCCTTTGGCGATATTCAGCGCCTGGTACGCCTGTTCCTTCGCGATGTCGCTTTGCGAGACCCGCTCAACTCCGGTCAGCGAGTGCGAAGCTTCATCCTGACGAGAAGCGAGTTTGGCTTGAACGCAACAGGAGTGAAAAACGTTTTGTTGATGATTTCACCCGCATAGCTGGATCTGATCTGCGGGAATCGAGATCGCCTTCCCAGAATTCATATGTCCAACGCTTCACTGGTGTCTGATAAGCGATCGTTCCGAGGATGAAACGGCGATTAGGTTTCAGATAGTTGTTGTCGAAAAACTCTTTCCCACTCTCAATGAAAGATAAGTGCCGTTGACGAAGTCTTTATGAAAACTGTAGCGCTTGTTGTTCACATAGTAGATCTTGTTGTTGTCTTTACGATCAATCACGAACAGTGCGTGTGGCAAAGCATACGGGGTATTCGCGTCGTAGGTAACAGAGATTGAGTCAAACTCTGCCTGAGATTTGACGGCGGGTAAAGACCGTGGGCCGTTTTGGGCAAAACCTGTAACTGCAAGAACAGCAAGAAGAATTAACGAAGAAGAGGTTGGCGCATATTGCTAACACAACTGAGCCGCGGACTGCGACAGCAGATTCTAACAGATCATCAATGTGTCGCTGTTCGGTGAGAAAGCTGTTTACATTCACCCGAAGAGCTCGGCGTCCGTGAAGAACCGTTGTTGTCAACCATGCCTCTCCGCTGCGTTCGATCACCTGCTGCAACCGTTGTTGTAGACGATCGATTTCCAGGTCGGGCATTTGTTTTGTTGCTTCGGGAAGAAAACGGAAACAACAGACGGCCGTTTCAACCTCTCAACGCGGCTGAAGTAAGGCGATTCATCCGGTCGCCGTGCAAGGTATTCAGTCAAACTGATCTGGTGCTCAACTGTCTTTGCATACCCTTGCCGGCCCATGAACTGAATTGCCATCCAAAGTTTTAGCGAATTGAACCGTCGCGTTCCCAACTGACCGTAACGAAAGAAATCAAACTCAACATCAGCGCCACCCCGATCTTCACTCAAATACTCGGGCGACACTATCAAACGCATCTCGCAGAACTCTACCACCATCCCGGACAAGAGTTGCTCCACATGAAAAAGGCACAAACATCCATTTATGCGGATCGAACGTTACTGAGTTAGCTTGGGTTATTCCACGAAGCTTGTGATTGTGCTGTGTGGAAAATGCTAACGGGCCGCCGTATGCCGCATCAATGTGATACCAACAACATGTTTCATCTGCGATTTTCCCGAGCTCTGCAAGCGGATCGATTACTCCGGTAGACGTAGTTCCCGCTACTCCAACGATGCAACAAACCACACGACCAGCGTTGCGATCATTTCCTATTGCTTCACGCAATCCTTCGAGACTGATATGAAATCGCCCGTCTGTGGGAATCTTTCGCACAGCCTCACGACCAAGTCCGAGGATGTCCGCGCTTTTATCGATCGAATAGTGACACTGTTCCGACGCGTAGATAACCAAGTCCCCAGCTGACGTTGCACGCCTTTATCCTTAATTGTTTGGACGGCGTGATCTCGGGCACACTTCAAAGCAATCAGGTTCGCCTCAGAACCTCCCGCTCGCTAAGGTTCCAAATGATTCTGCGTCGTAGCCGACCAGGTCGCAAAGCCAGCGAATTACTCTCGCTTCGATCATCGCCGACGCCGGACCATTTCGCCATGCTCCAGCGTTTTGATTGAGGATGATGCAAGTGTGTCGGCCCAAACACCAATCGGAAGTGGCGTCGGGTTAAACTGTCCGAAGTAGTTTGGACTTGGAACCAGCATCGAATTCGGAGCGATCTGTTCACGATAACGATTCAGGATCTGTTCGAGACTGATGCCGGTCTCAGGTAACGGTTCGGCGAAAAGCTTTTTCAATGTCAGCTGGAGTTGATTCGGGCGCTACTCTACGCATGTCGAGCGCGGCAGCGTGTTCCACAACGAGTTTTGTTACTGCATCGCCGAGCAGTTTGTGTTGCTTAACAATGTCGTCGATCATGATTACGTTCCTGATCTGCTAGTTATAGGAGAGTTGGGGTTCATCGCAGGCTTGTGAAGGCTGTCGGAAAAAGTCTTTTCTCTGCGGAACCTCTGCGCTCTCTGCGGACTCTGCGCTAAAACTGCCCGGAAGTTATAGTAACCGCTGAGGCGCAGAGAACGCAGAGGTTGCGCAGAAAGTTTAAACTAGACTCTACCAAGCAGCGAAAGATCACTGAAACGAGTTACCCCTTAAGCCACGCCGGGTGGCCGCAGGTCAAAAGTTGATGAGTAACGATAAGTTTACACACCGCTCAGCGCTCGTATGAACGACTATGGCGTGAACTTATCAGCACAGACAATACGCGAGTTAAGCGAGTACTACACGCTACTCATGCGCTGGAACGAACGCCTGCATCTTGTCGCCCCTTGTGACGCGGAAAGAGTTCGCTACGAGACATGTACTTGAGTCACTGCTTCTGCTGAGATTTCTGCCCACCAATGCGGCAATAGTAGACGTCGGTTCGGGAGCCGGATTACCAATCATACCTTGTCTCATCGCACGGTCTGATTTGTCCGCGACCCTGATTGAGTCATCTCAAAAAGACGGTGTTTCTGAGAGAAGCGTCGAATCGAGCAAGCATTGCGAACAGAGTTGCGATCGTAGCAAAACCATTTGAGCAAACTCAGGCGCCGGATGTCGGCTTCGTCACGTGCCGAGCGCTCGATGAATTCATATCGAAGCTTTCAGATTTGCTCAAGTGGGCACCCTGCCAGAGCCACTCTTCTCTTGTTCGGTGGAGAGACGTTACGACAAAAGCTAGCAGCGATTCGGGCGCACTATACCGGAACTGTTAATTCCTAATACTGAGCAGAGATACCTGTTTGACAGTGAAGAAACGCTAGGAGAGAAGAGTCATCGGTCACTTTCCATTGGACATTTTTCATTTTCCATTTGAACTTCAAGTTAAATCCGCCCTTTCTAATATCTCTATCAACCGGCAATGATGATTGGATTTGAAAACGGAAAATGAGAAATGGAAAATGAAAACTGACCAATAAGTTTTTCTCTAGACCGCTTCCTCACGAACCACGTCCTTCGCGCTTCTTATCTTCTCTCAAACCCTGAAACGATGGGTGACGAACGGAACCATCATCGGTCCACTCCGTAAATGCGACTTCGCCAACTAACTGTGGCTTAACCCAAACGGCCCGCTTTAGCCGGGGATCTTTTGGTTTTCTCAGCGAACGGAGAGTCTGACGAACTAATCCGTCAAGCCTCTTTCGCAGATCCAGTCGTTGCTGAATACTGAATCCTGTTCCTGCTCGGCCCGCGTAAACGAGTTTCCCTTTATCGTAAACGCCCAGTATTAAAGCGCCAAAACCCGGAAAGTCCTTGTCTGAAAGGGTGAAGCCGGCGATAACAAACTCCTGGCGTTTTATGCACTTCACCTTAATCCAGCTATGACTGCGCGTGGACTCATAAACCGAATCTGCGAGCTTAGAAACGATCCCTTCAATTCCGTACTCGCACGCTTGCTTGAAAAACCCGGCACCGTTCCCCTCGACGTGATCGCGCTGTAGCGCAATGGGCCTTTGGAGTCTACCGATTCAAATAATTTCACCAACACATTTTTCCGCTCACGCAAAGGTGTGCGCGTTAGGTTGAAACCGTCGAGATGAGACGATGTCAAAATGTGAAGAGACGAAGCCTGAATCTCCAGTCTTCATCGCTTGCTGTAGCTTTTGAAAGCTTGCGCGCCCCTGCGAGTCAGCAGCGACGACCTCCCCGTCAAGTATTGCGCTGGAAGCGGGAAAATCTTTGACGGCCTTCCCGAGATCGAGGAAACTTGTGTGTCCAATCTTTTTTGTTACGACTCCAGAATCGCACCGCTCCGCGATTCAAATGGCAAAGCATCCAGTAGCCGTCAAACTTCAACTCGTTAAACCACTGATCACCATCAGGAGGTTTATCTTGAAGAGTGGCAAGCTTGTGGTGGAATGAAGTCAGGCATGGGCATCTTGCGAGCGCCCGTGATCTTTGCAATTGCTTTGAATTCACAGCGAAGTTTAGCAGTGAATGGCCGATATGCGTTCAGCTTGTCGGTGGTCCTCTGAAGTCGGACCACTTTAGTCTGGCCCTGACAAGCTAATAAAGCATGTCGGACATAGCTCGGCACTTGGGTTGCAAATCTTAGTTATGGCTAAAGCTTTTGTCTTGGAAGAGCTCACTCGGCCCCCGATTGTTAATCAAATGAGGAGTCACAAGTGGACGTGGTGTACGCAACTGGATCAGTCAGCGGTATTTATCATTTGGTCGTAAGAAACGAACAGGAGACACTTTGTGGTCTGCGAGTAAGTCGATTGCGAAGCGAGCAATCGCTGCACTTGGTGGACGCCATTTCAGGAGGCCACATCATTTGTAAACACTGCGAACGGATTAGGTAAAACGCAGAATCGGACCAGGGGTGAGAAACCGCGAAGATTCCCCAAGACCGTGATGACTCAAGGCGGTGGCGAAAAACGAGTGTTATGTTAGGGGCGCCTCACAAAATTAAGGGGCTCGATCGCGGTGAAGCGTCGAGCCCTTTTTCATGACGTGATCAGAAACTATTCTTCTGACTCTGACGGTCCGGCACCATCGCCATCGCTCGCGGCGGCCACCACCAGTGGCTCACGGACAGGTAGCGTGATGTCGTGCCCGCCGACGATGTCCGGAAACTCATCGAGCTCGCGTTCACGCGCCTGATCAGATTGTCTCATCACGGTCGATATCAACGTTGCGGTAGAACTCCATGCCGGTGCCGGCTGGAATCAACCGTCCCATGATGACGTTCTCTTTCAAGCCACGCAGGTAATCGACGCGACCGGAGATTGCCGCCTCAGTCAGCACGCGGGTTGTCTCCTGGAACGACGCCGCCGAGATGAACGAATCGGTCGAGAGCGAAGCCTTCGGTGATTCCCAGCAACAGCGGCTCGGCCTGTGCAACTTCGCCATCTTCCATGCGTACGCGTTCGTTCTCGTCCTGGAAGCGGAAGCGATCCACCTGCTCTTCGAGCAGGAACTCAGTATCGCCAACTTCCTTGATCTTCACCCAGCGCAACATCTGACGAACAATCACTTCGATGTGCTTGTCGTTGATGTTCACACCCTGCAGACGATAGACCTCCTGAATTTCGTTCACGAGGTATTCCTGCAAGCGACTCATACCGAGTACGCGCAGGATGTCGTGCGGATTCAGCGGTCCATCCATCAAAGCTTCGCCGGCACGAACGCGATCGCCATCCTGCACGTTGATGTGCGTACCACGCGGGATGTCGTACTCGCGCTCTTCACCGTCGTCGCCGGTAATGATCAGCTTGCGTTTGCCCTTGGAGATCGCGCCGAGCGTAACCGTGCCATCGATTTCAGACATGACCGCAGTTTCAGCCGGTCGTCGCGCTTCGAACAAGCTCAACGACGCGCGGCAAACCGCCCGTGATGTCCTTCGTCTTGGTAGTTTCGCGCGGAATCTTCGCGATGATGTCGCCCGGCTCAACTTCTTCGCCGTCGGTCACCATCAGGTTGGCGCGTACCGGCATCTGGTAAGTCTTCAGCACCTTGTTGCTGGCACTGCGAATTTCAAAACGCGGCTGTTTCTTTTCGTCAGGCGAGTCTTTCACGACCATCCGCGACTGACCCGTAACTTCGTCGACTTCCTCGTCGAACGTCACGCCTTCCTTCAAGTCCTGGAACTTAATGTGACCCGCAACTTCGGTAAGAATTGCGAAGGTAAACGGATCCCAGGTAGCCAGCAGTTGATCCTGAGTCACGCGGCTGCCGTCTTCGACGAGAATGTGCGCACCGTAAACAATCTGATAACGCGCCGCCTCACGACCACGGTCATCGATGATCGTCAGCGAACCGTTGCGGTTCATGGCGATGCGTTCGCCCTTACGGCTCTTAACGGTCTGCAAGCTCGAGGTACTTGATGGTGCCGTCCTGACGTGCTTCGTGTTTCGACGACTCTTCAAGACGCGCCGTACCACCGATGTGGAACGTACGCATCGTCAACTGCGTTCCGGGCTCGCCAATCGACTGCGCGGCGATAACGCCGACCGCTTCGCCGATCTCAACCGGACGACCAGTTGCGAGGTTGCGGCCGTAGCACTTGATGCAGCAACCACGACGTGATTCGCAGGTCAGCACCGAACGAATGCGAACGCGCTGTACGCCTGAGCGTTGAATTTCGGCAGACAAATCTTCGTCTATCTCTTGATTGGCTTCGACGATCGCGTTGACCTTCGATCGGGTCGACGACTTCTTCGAGCGCTGTGCGACCGACAATGCGGTCGCGCAGTGACTCGATCTCCTCGCCGCCCTCAACGATGGCGCTGGCAGGAATACCGCGCAGCGTGCCGCAGTCGTCTTCGCTGATGATTACGTCCTGAGCAACGTCCACCAGACGTCGAGTCAGGTAACCCGAGTCAGCTGTCTTCAACGCGGTGTCAGCCAGACCTTTGCGAGCGCCGTGCGTCAGAGATGAAGTACTGCAACACGTTCAAGCCTTCGCGGAAGTTTGCCTGAATGGGAGTCTCGATGATTTCACCCGAGGGGCGAGCCATCAGTCCACGCATACCAGCCAACTGGCGAATCTGTTGTGCGCTACCACGAGCTCCGGAATCGCTCATCACCAGGATTGGATTCAGTTCCCCTGATGACCTTTTCGCGATCGTCCATCGCCTTGAACATTTCCTTGGCGACTTTGTCAGTCACTTCCAGACCAGATGGCGATGACCTTGTTGTAGCGTTCACCGTTTGTGATAACACCGTCGAGGTACTGCTGTTCGACTGCGATCACGTCCTTGTCGGCTTTATCGACCAGGCGCTTCTTCGATGCCGGAGTGACGAGGTCGTCGATACCGATCGAGATACCGGCCTTGGTTGCATACAGGAATCCGAGGGTCTTGAGATCGTCAAGCATCTTGACGGTCATCTCGTGACCAAGTCGAATGTGCGAAGTAGTTGACCAGCGACTGCAGACCCTTCTTCTTCAACGTACCGTTGATGAATGGCAAGACCGGCAGGAATCGAGTCGTTGAAGATCACGCGACCAACTGTCGTGTTGATAACGCGACGGACATCGTCCTGAACCGTTGGCGCGCAGGATGTCCTGCGGATCGTGCTCCTGCGTCGAGGTCGATCAAATCGCCCTGGATGCGAAGTTTGATCGGTGTCTGCGTTGTTACTTCAGTTGCGTCGAGCGCAAGCAACACTTCTTCGAGTGAAGCAAACACGCGACCTTCGCCCTTAGCACCCGGACGGTCGCGCGTCAGGTAGTAAATACCAAGCACGATGTCCTGCGACGGAACGGCGATGGGCTGACCGCTCGCCGGGCTGAAAGGATGTTGTTGCTGGAAAGCATCAACACCGCGGCTTCGATCTGCGCTTCCGGACTAAGCGGAATATGTACCGCCATCTGGTCGCCGTCGAAGTCAGCGTTGAATGCCGTGCAGACCAGCGGATGGATCTTGATCGCCTTGCCTTCGACCAGCACGGGTTCAAATGCCTGGATACCGAGTCGGTGCAGCGTCGGCGCGCGATTCAGGAGAACCGGATGCTCGCGAATCACTTCTTCGAGAATGTCCCAAACGACAGGTTCCTGCCGCTCGACCATCTCGCGTGCTTGTTTGATGGTGGCGGCGTGACCCTGTTTCTCGAGTTGGTTGTAGATGAACGGCTTGAACAACTCGAGCGCCATCTTCTTCGGCAAACCGCACTGGTGGAGTTTCAGCTCCGGACCGACCACAATTACTGAACGCCCGGAGTAGTCAACGCGCTTGCCCAACAGGTTCTGACGAAAACGTCCTTGCTTGCCTTTGAGCGTTCCGCTCAGTGACTTCGAGCGGCCGATTGTTAACGCCACGCAGCACGCGACCGCGACGTCCGTTATCAAACAACGCATCGACCGCCTCCTGAAGCATGCGCTTTTCGTTGCGCACGATGACTTCAGGCGCACGCAACTCCATCAGCTTCTTCAGACGGTTGTTGCGGTTGATGACGCGACGATACAAGATCGTTCAAATCCGACGTCGCGAAACGTCCGCCATCGAGCGGCACGAGCGGGCGCAAGCTCGGGTGGAATCACCGGAATCACATCGAGAATCATCCATCTCGGGTCGATTTCCTGACTTCAGGAAACTGGTAGCAACTTTCAGCCGCTTCGAATACTTCAGCTTCTTCTGCTGCGAAGTCTCTTCTTTCATCCGCTTGCGCAGGTCGGTGGCGAGTTCTTCGACCTCAACCATCGCCAAGCAGTTCCTTGATCGCTTCGGCGCCCATCTTGGCGACGAACTGTGCCGGATAGTCGCGCACGAGCTCGCGATAGCGCTCATCGGTGACCAGTTCACGTTCTTTCAATCCGGGAACATCACCCGGATCGATAACGATGTAGGATTCGAAATAGAGGACCTTCTCCAGCTCGCGTAGCGGGATGTCGAGCAAGTGTCCGATGCGGCTCGGCAGACCCTTGAAGAACCAAACGTGCGAACACGGACTGGCAAGGTCGATGTGACCGAGACGCTCGCGACGTACTTTTGCCTGCGTGACTTCCACTCCGCACTTGTCGCAGATGACGCCGCGGTGCTTCATGCGTTTGTACTTACCGCAGAGGCATTCCCAGTCAGCTACAGGTCCGAAGATGCGCGCACAGAAAAGTCCGTCGCGCTCTGGTTTGAACGTGCGGTAGTTGATCGTTTCGGGTTTGGTCACCTCACCATGCGACCATTGCCGGATCTTTTCCGGTGACGCAAGTGAGATACGGATAGCTTCAAAGTCAGGGAGCTAATTGCGTCTTTTCTTGTTGAAATCGAAACACTTGATTTTCATTCCGTTGCTCGATTCATCCAACTACCACATTTGGTGCCGGCGTTTAGGCTCACTAGAGTCGTTAGCTCGATCCGGCGAGCGTTGACCGAGCAGCTGCGAAGACCTAATGGCAAGTCGCTAATACGGCAATCGGTTCTTACGCTTCAACTGCGCTGGTCACGATCGCTTCGCCGACGCCATCTTCGGAGCCTGTCGCCGTCGCCCGCGACCTTCTTATTGATCAACTCGACGTCGAGACACAGCGACTGCAACTCGCGAACGAGCACGTTGAACGACTCAGGCAAGACCTGGATCGAAATCAGCTTCGCCTTTGACGATTGCCTCATAGATCTTCGAGCGACCGGCAACGTCGTCAGACTTCGCTGTCAGCAACTCCTGGAGAATGTGTGCGGCGCCGTAGGCCTCGAGCGCCCAAACTTCCATTTCTCCAAATCGCTGATCCACCGAACTGAGCCTTACCACCGAGCGGTTGCTGCGTGATCAAGCTGTACGGTCCAATTGAGCGTGCGTGGATCTTGTCATCGACCAGGTGCGACAGTTTCAGCATGTAGATGTAACCAACCGTCACCTTCTGCTCTGAATGGATCACCGCTCAATCCGTCGTACAAGATGGCCTTGCCGGATTCGTTGACGATCTCAGGCAGTCCAAGCTCGCGTGCTCGTGCATCCAGACTCCTGCAACTTTTCTTTGATCTCTTTTTCAGTCGCCCCGTCAAACACCGGCGTTGCGAAGTGGAAGACCAAGCACACGCGCGGCCCAGCCAAGGTGTGTCTCCAGAATCTGACCGACGTTCATGCGCGACGGAACGCCGAGAGGATTAAGCACAATCTCGACTGGAGTTCCATCCGGCAGATACGGCATGTCTTCTTCCGGAAGGATGCGAGCGATAACGCCCTTGTTACCGTGGCGTCCGGCCATCTTGTCGCCGACCGAAAGCTTGCGCTTCATGGCGATGAAGACCTTGACCATCTTGATAACACCCGGGCTTGAGTTCGTCACCCTGACGGAGCTTCGCGATCTTTCTCTTCGTAGATGTCCGAAAGGATCTTGATCTGACGTTCGGTGCGGTCTTCGTATTCCTTGATCTCCGCTCCGATATCCAGCCGAGAGGAAGCCAGTTGCACTTTGCGAAGCGCCTTGGGCTCAACAGCCTTCAGCATCTCGCGCGTGATCGTCTACGTTCTTCGCGATCAGAACCTCTCGATTTGAAGTCAGGTCAGCCGAAAGCTTGCGACCTTCCAACAACTCGTAGATACGCTCGTCGCGCTGTTCACGAAGAATACGAATCTCGTCTTCCAAGGTCGCGTCGCAGACGATCTTCTTCTTCCTGCTCAATCGCCAGTGAACGTGAATCCTTTTCCTGACCTTTACGAGTGAACACCTGAACGTCAACAACCGTACCGTCGATTCCCGGAGGGCTAACCAGCGAAGCGTCTTTCACGTCGCCGGCCTTTTCACCGAAGATTGCGCGAAGCAGTTTCTCTTCCGCAGTCAGCTGAGTTTCACCCTTTCGGTGTCACCTTTGCCGACGAGAATCGATCCTGGCTTCACCTGGGCGCCGATGCGAATGATGCCGCTATCATCCAGATCGCGAAGCATGTTTTCACCGACGTTCGGAATGTCGCGGGTGATCTCTTCTGGTCCCAGCTTGGTGTCACGCGCTTCGATCTCGAGTTCCTCAATGTGAATCGAGGTGTAGTAGTCCTCTTTCACCAGTCGCTCGGAAACGAGAATCGCGTCTTCGAAGTTGTAACCGCGCCAGGGCATGAAGGCCACCAGCACGTTGCGACCCAGCGCGAGCTCGCCGCGGTCCGTGCACGGCCCATCAGCAATGACCTGTCCCTTTCTGACCCGCTCACCCACGTGAACGATCGGGCGCTGATTGATACAGGTGTTCTGGTTAGAACGCTTGAATTTGATCAGCGTGTAGATGTCGGCCGTCACCTCGCGCGAGATGGTGCCGTCAACGTTGTGATCGGCTTTGACGATGATGCGTTCAGAGTCGACGTAATCGACCACGCCGTCGCGCTTGGCAGCCACGACCACAGCACCGGAGTCACGGGCGGTAACCTTCTCCATTCCGGTGCCGATGTAGGGAGCCTCTGGCGCGAAGCAGCAGGCACCGACTGGCGCTGCATGTTTGAACCCATCAACGCGCGGTTCGCGTCGTCGTTCTCGAGGAACGGAATCAGCGAGGCGGCCACCGAGACGAGCTGTTTCGGCGAAACGTCGACGTACTCGATGTCTTTACGCAGACGCCAGAATGAACTCGCCGGCTTTACGAGCGGCGTTGCGCTCGTTGACGATGTGACCCGTCTGCATCGAGTCCGATGTTGGCCTGACCAACAACGTGCTTGTCTTCTTCCCAGGCGGTCAGGTAGAAACGGCCACGGCTCATACTCCGCCTTTGCGACCGTCAGCAGCTGACTCTTCTTGTTCGCCTTCTCGACTTCTTCCAGCGGAATGATGCTCGCGTGGTTTGAGCTTCTGTGTCGCCGCCATTGACGACGCGAACGTACTCAACAACCTTGCCATCGCTAACCTTTCGGTAAGGCGCTTCGATGAACCGAACTCGTTGATCCGCGCAAAGCACGACAGACTCGAAATCAGTCCGATGTTCGGACCTTCAGGCGTCTCGATCGGACAGATGCGGCCGTAGTGAGTCGGTGCACGTCGCGCACTTCGAACCCGGCCCGTTCGCGCGACAGACCGCCCGGTCCCAAGCGCCGACAGACGGCGCTTGTGCGTGATTTCCGAAAGCGGATTGGTCTGATCCATGAACTGCGAGAGCTGACTGGAATCCGAAGAACTCGCGCACCGCCGCCGTCACCGGCTTGGCGTTAATCAGGTCGCGCGGCATCGTGGTCTGCATTTCCTGATGGATCGACATCTTCTCCTTGATCGCTCGCTCCATGCGCTCGAGACCGATGCGGAACTGGTTCTCAAGCAGTTCACCCACCGCGCGCGACGCGTCGATTGCCAAGGTGGTCGATGTCGTCCGCCTGATACTCTGGACGGGTTCTTGCGCATCTTCAAGACGTACGACGACCACTTCGTAGAAGTCCTTGGCGGACAGCAGCGGATCGGTTGATGCGATCGCGTTCGGGCTTACTCCATCTTGATGTTGAACTTCAGACGACCCACGCGCGAGAAATCAAACTTCGCGCGGATCGAAGAACATCGCCTCGAGCGGCTGGTAGGCGGTCTGGACGGTCGGCGGATCGCCGGGACGCATCTTTGCGGTAGATTTCCAGCAACGCGCATCAACCGGCTTGGTGATAACGTCCTTCTTCAGGGTTTGCGCCAGAATCGAGCCGATATCGTCGCGCTCCGGGAAGAATACCGAGAAACTATCGATGCCGCCTTCGACGATCTCCTGCAGTTTGGCCGGCGTGATTTCGTTGTTG